>Ga0209297_1000080_pt1 | contig 67039 bp, 70 predicted proteins | sample S_130805_MF_Meta_FD_187322 | JGI IMG/M metagenome (GOLD analysis project Ga0209297, IMG submission 187322) | Freshwater microbial communities from Lake Simoncouche, Canada to study carbon cycling - S_130805_MF_MetaG (SPAdes) (version 2) | ecosystem: Environmental > Aquatic > Freshwater > Lake ...
GCTAATCAGATCGAGATCGGTTGCGGCAACAGCAGTTTCAGGCACAAAGCAGGGGCAAGCCCGCTCAGCTCAACCCATGCTGACAGCCTCGGCCAGAGCGCCTGTGACACACTTTGAATCAGCCCTGGCTGCGGAGGGCGGTGGAGGGTGAGACTCTGTTGCTGTTTCATGGCATAGGTCTGTTCGCAGCCACTAAAGCCCAGCTATAGAGTGAAGCCATCACTCTGTATTTAGTCTTGGATCTGGATTGATTTAGTGAATTTTTTGGTTTTCAAAAGCGTGATATGTAACAAGTAACAAAGAGACAGGCGACAAGGCGCAACCAAATAATCCACCGCGATACAATGATAAAAGTTATTGCTAGCAGGAGAGGCGCGAATGTCACTGGCCTTCCTGCTGTTATCTTCACTCGCTCTTTTGACCTTCTTGCACCAGAAGCAGGTCTTAACTGACAATACAACCAAGGTAATACTATCATATTTTGGCGCTTTATCTATTCTCTCGCTTGGTTATTCATGCGCACTTATTTGGCTTCCCGGTGGCACTAATGGCTTGAAAATGCTGCTGTTGGCTTATTCTTTTGCGTGCATTTTTTATCTTTGCAAAAACAAGAAATACACCTGCCAGGCCTTTGAGAGCTGGCTTAAATTCTCAGCAATTTCACTTGGCTCACTTCGCACAATGTTGTTGCGTCTTGGCCAAAAAGCAGCTGGTAAATCTCGATCATGTGGAATTGACTGTATTGCTATTTACAGTGGGTTGTTCGTCGTGGCGGCGTGTATTCTGGTAATTGCCTCTGCATTCAATTATAGCCCAAGTAATTGGGATTCAAATACTTACAATGTTGCGAGAGTTGCGAATATGATTATTCAGTCTTCCCCATTCCTCAGCGAAACAAGCGTTGACAGGCAGGCTGTTATGCCGATTTCCCACGACATGATTTACTTTCCAGATATTCTTTTTGAGAATACTCGGGGACTTGGATTGGTCTGCAGCTCAGAGTACCTATTGATCATAGGCTTAACATCTCAGACGATCATAGTGTTTAATTCTCGTCCCATAGGACAAAGAGCATACTTATCAAAAATGCAGCTTTATTTTGCTCTTCTAATAGGACTTAGTTTGATACTCAGCTCAGACGTGCAGGCCATGCAATCGGTAATCACAAAGAACGATCTAATAATAACTGCGTTGTTTGCGGCGGAAGTTTATCTGAGCTGCAAGTTCAGCAAAAAGGAAGAGGCAATCCTCAGTTATTTGGCTTATTCATCTTTATTGATAAGTCTTGCGATTGCATCCAAAAGCTATGGCATAGTTGTAGGGTTTCCGGTCTTAATGTCACTGCTAAATCGATTTATAGTAGCCTTTGCTGGGCCGTTAAGTATATATGCTTCGAAAGATAAACCAAGAGTTGCCGCCATTCCTGCACTTGTTTCCAGGCCAAGTCTGCAGAAGTTGCGCTTTATCAATTGCAATCTAGGGATGAATTTAGCGCTAATTTTAATCTCACTTGCGCAACTCGCGCTTGACCATTCCATTCGCACATTCGCAGGAATAAACTATAGCTTAGAGGCTGCAATAATAGCAAGGGACTGGACGAATACCACAGGAGATATTTGCTATAGAGCTCAGGCTTGGGGAATGAATATTGTTCGGAATCTTTTCTCAATTCTGATTTATCCGTTTACTTCACAGCCTTATTATGGGCCACCCATAGAAGCACTGCTAAGCAAGGCCAAGTTTACAAATTTTTTGAATTCAGGTCCTGGATTGGCGAGTGGCAAGCAATTTGGTTGGGCCGTGTATAGCGAAAATACTTCTCATTCATCAGCACTACTTCTTTGTTTCTTAATTATAGCACTTCTTGTCTGGTTTTTTTCAATTAGGAGTTGCTCTGATGGTGTTGGCTTTGGCGATATAGAGCCATCTGTCAATACATCTTTGTATTTAATTGTTCTCAGTAGTGCGATTTTATCGTTTGCGACTATCTCTTTTGTCATCTTATATCAGCCGTGGGTTGGCCGTTTTTTGGGAACAGCCTACATACCTTTGGTCCCCTTAATTGCATTTTCAATAGCAAGCAATTTAAGCGCTACAAGCTTTTATCAAAGCACGTCTGTGTTGAAGCCATTTTTGATTTGTACGATGTCTATGCTTGGCGTTGCTTCATTTGGAATGCATGTATGGCAGTCTACCTTAAGGTCAGACATATGGGTGAATCCCATTGTTCAAAAATTAACGCTACCATCTTCATTGCTGAATTATGCAGAGTATCTCATTGTTTCCCATAATGTTGACCCAAGTGAAGCCAGAGATGCAATAGAAAGCCTGCGATATTCAAAATATACGGATAGAATCTTATGTACTGGTAATGATAGCTGGACACTCACTCCTATCCTTCTGTCAATTGCAAATCCATCTTTTAATGGAGCCAACTTTAAAACAAGACCTTCGCAAAAGTGTATCGAGACACTTGAGGAAGCAACCAATAGGGATGGACGCATAGGTAATGCCAGCTGGAAGGTGCTAACAGTAGATTCCGTTAATATCCAGTACATCTTTCTTCCGTAATGTATTTAAATCTATTGTTGAAAATCGCTATATATATGGCATCTTGGAAATGGCAAAAGCATCGTTGTAGTTTCTTTGAGCAGGCAAAGGCATTCATCTAATCTTGAATAGGCAAATTCTCTATTGTAACATTGTGTAATGCGGTAATTGCTCGCAGCTATAAGGGTAGATGTTGTTGAAATGATCTATCTAGGCCCATTACAAATCTGGCGTTGCAGCCTAGCTGGAACTTCTTGTAGGAGATAAGAGTCCAGCGTGAGCGATTTGTTAAAGTTTTCAGCCATAAATCATCGTAGTATACTTTGTGATCTTTGGTTTGGGTTGGGTCAATAAGATTTAACTTGAAGGACAAGAATTCAAGTATTGGGCGCGCCCTAGGAGTAGGTGCGGTCCCAATAAGAAGGGCATCTTTTGAGCAGAAATGAGAAAGCTGATTTAAAATATTGATCAGTGCAAATGGGTCAATATGCTCAAAAACGGCCAATGCCAATACCACATCAAATTTAATGTGGGGCATGTCATTTAGGCTGGGAAAGACATTGACCTTTCCAACTTTGATGGACACAGTCTGGTTCTGCTCGATGCCCACAACATTTTTGCAGTGCGAATAAATTAGATTTGCATTCCACGCATCCAGCCCGCATCCAAAATCAAGAACATTTTTGCCTTTGACAAAAGGTAGTATTTGCTTTGATCGTTGCTTTGCTAAGAATTTTTCAAGGAATGCTTTTTGAGTTGTCTTAGGTTGATATTTGGACTCCATTTATTTAGCCCAAGTGTTGTATTTGATGATGCAGTATATCGCCCTCAGTCCATCCCTCCAGCCTATCTTTTTCCCCTCTTTGTATGTTCGGCCATGGTAAGATATGCCAACTTCGTATATGCGCAGATTTAGATTGGCGACTTTTGCGGTAATTTCAGGCTCAAAGCCAAATCTATTTTCTCGTATCTCTATGGATTGGATGACTTCTCGTTTGAATGCCTTGTAGCAAGCTTCCATGTCTGTAAGGTTGATGTTGGTAAGTATGTTGCTCAGAAGCGTAAGCAACTTATTCCCTGCGCTATGCCAGAAGTAGACTACTCTGCGGGGGTTGCCGCCCTGAAATCTGCTTCCAAACACTACATCTGCCTTGTCCTCTAGTATTGGTTTGATCATTATTGGGAATTCTTGGGGATCATATTCAAGATCAGCATCTTGTACGATACAAATATCTCCCTTTGCAACAGCAAAGCCGCTTCGTAGTGCTGCGCCTTTGCCTTGATTGAACGAGTGATACAGTACTATTACTATTGGATTGTCCAATGTTTTTAGTACTTCTCTAGTGCCGTCATTTGATCCGTCGTCAATGACGATAATTTCTTGCAGCTTGGCTGGGCTTGCCTCGATTTTCCTAAGCAAATCAAGGATAGTATTTTTCTCGTTATAGCAAGGAACAATGACGCTGAGGTTCATGGCTTTTTGAATACCCAGTTTAATTGAACTAGATATGAAGCTACTCCTAGGGGCCTGATCATGCTAAGTGCTGCTATGGGCTTGGTGAGACCGGCAAGTTTGAGAATTCTAATTCCCGCCCAATTTGCAAGCCATAAGCAAAAGACTAAAATAATGTACTTGCTGACTGCCCCTCTCTCCTGAAGTGAGGCGCGGAACGCAAATTTGTCATAGGCCAAATATCCTGTTGTGCCGTTAAATAATTGGCTAGATAAAGTGGATATTGGTATCGCTACGTTGATAGCAAGCAGGCCTTGGAAGAATGCGTTGGTCGCAATGGTATTAGCAGCTGCGGCGAGTCCAAATCTGCATTCAGTTCCCCTTTTGGGATGCTTTGTTTCTGAGCTGATATGCCGCATTGGAAAAGGTGTTGGCAAACCAGCTCAGTATTGAGTATAATGTATAGAATCCACAATGGTCGCTCTAGGGGCTGCCTCCTTGGAGGTTCTTTAGCATTGGAGAGTGGCCTAATTCCCTAACTTCGCTCGGATGTGAACTGGGCACTTGATGGTGGGGGAGGTAAGCTTCTAATCAAATTGCAAGCAATCCATGAAATATGTGCTCTTAAAGGGTCTTAAAGGCTTTGGTGACAGGCTTCAATGTCTTCTGCAGGCAATTCGCTATGCCAAGGCTACCCAGCGTTGTCTTGTTGTTGACTGGAGAGATAAAGACTGGTGTCATGATGAGAACTACGCATTCGATGCATATTTTTCCTTGAAGGGGCTGAGCTCGATGAGCTATCCGCATTTTATCGACACAGTATCCAAATTACATTCACTAGAATGGTTTCCAGCTGCATGGGTATCGAAACTCAAGGCAAGAGACTTTGACTTGTATATCAACCATGCAGCCTTTAAGTTGCCAGAAAATGGTAAGTGCATTGAGCGCATATCAGCTGGACTGCGGAAAGACTTCACAGAGGATGTAGTGGTTTACCCAGGGGTTGGGGAAAGAGTTTTCCACTATGCTGATATCAGCCATGTCACTATTGACCATCATGTTGAGGCGTATATTCTGCAATTTGCCGACCAGTTGGGATTATTTTCTAAGTCCTATGATGTTGTGCATCTACGTGGAGGAACAAAGCACTGGGCTGGCGGAAGTATAGAAGATGAGTCTCCTGTCAAGCATTTGCACACACAGTGGGATACGCATGAAAGATATCTTGAAGAGATTTACCACAAGCATCTTTCTGGTACATCATCAAAGGAGCGGTTGCCTTTGTATATACTCAGTGATATGCCTAACATGGCTGAATTGTGGTTTGATGCTTTTGGGAGATGCCAACTCATTTCCAACAGCGCCCATGGCCAGATGGTTGGATCAGGCATCCATCTGCTTGACATGGAAGCCTTGATGGCGGGCTGTAATGCAACCAAGCATCAACTGAATCTGGAGTGCATTCGTGATTTTGTAATTATGCTCAATGCGCGGTCACTGGTTGGTGATGGCGTTTCCCTTTTTTCGCTGATGGCTCAGAAATTCAGATACAATAACTTGACATTGCTTCCGTTCGCGCGACGTGGCCTTGAAGAAGGAAATATCAATGAGCAGCAGTTGACAAAGTTTAGTTTCTAGTGGGCCTAGGTGAGTTGAGTTGGCTTGCCTCCCCCCGAGAAAATCAGCAAAATCGCTGCCATGGTTAGCTATTTGCCTGACTAACCCTGGGGCCCGCTTAAACGATGCCGCTGTTACCGCGACGGTTTGAACGGCTCAAGGCGGTGCTGAACGGCCGCATGGCTGATCTCACCGTGGTGCTGGAGGAGGTGGAGAAACCCCATAACCTCTCGGCGATTTTGCGTAGCTGTGATGCGGTGGGGGTGCTGGAGGCCCATGTGGTGAGCCTTAAGGGCCGGCCGCGCACCTTTAACAACACCGCCCAGGGCTCGCAGAAGTGGGTGCCCCTGCGGGACCACAGCTCGATCGAGGCGGCCTTTGGCCAGCTGCGGGAGCAGGGCTTTCGGATCTTTGGCACCCACCTGGGGGTGGAGGCCGTGGACTATCGCCAGTGTGACTTCACTGGCCCCACGGCCTTTGTGCTGGGGGCGGAGAAATGGGGGCTCACGGCGGAAGCCACCACTGGGGTGGACCAGGCCCTGTTTATTCCGATGGGGGGCATGGTGCAGTCGCTGAATGTGAGCGTGGCGGCGGCGGTGCTGTTGTTTGAGGCGTTGCGCCAACGGCAGGCGGCGGGCTTAGTGCCCCTGGCCGGGGAGGGGCTGGGGCCAGAGCTCTATGGCCGCACCTTGTTTGAGTGGGCCTACCCCCAGGTGGCCCGTTGGTGCCAAGACACCAAGCGGGGATACCCGGCCCTGAATGAAGCCGGCGAATTGCTGGAGGATTTACCCCGCACCCTGCGGCTGCGCTACTAAACCGCTGGCTTTAGAGGGGCAGAAAGATCTCGTTGCGGTCTGAGGGGGGCATCGGCGCCTGGTTGGTGCGGGCCTTGGGCAGCGTGAAGGCAAGGGCCAGCAGGCCAAAGCCAATCAGCAGGTGCAGGCCCCCCACGCAAAGGGTGAGCACCAGCACCACCACGGCCAGCACCTTTTCAAGGATGCCAATCACCTCATCACTGTTCCGGGCCCCGAGGGTCCAGAGCAGCGTGGTGAGACCCATCAACAGCAGGGAAACCGGCATGGCCACCCGATCAGTTATTCCAATTTAGGGACTCTGGGCCCCATCGGCGCCACTTACCCAGGCATCAAGACCTTCCCCGATGAAGGACAGACCCAGCACCAGCACAAACATGGCCAGGCCGGGGTAGATGGCGGTCCACCAGATGCCGATCGGTAGGGCCGTGAGCGCCTGTTGGAGGTCGCTGCCCCATTCGGGTACCGATTCCGGTAGGCCAAGGCCCAGAAAGCCGAGCCCGCCCAGCACCAACACGGCATCGGCGGCATTGAGGGTGAGCACCACGGGTACGGAGGTGATCACATTGCGCAGCAGGTAATGGCGCAGGATCCAGTAGGGGCCAGCGCCAAGGCTCTGGGCGGCCTCCACAAACAGCTCAGCCTTTACCGAAGCGGTTTGGTTGCGCACCACCCGGAAGTATTGGGGCACATAAACCACACAGAGGGCAGCGGCGGCATTGGGTAGGCCCCTGCCCAGCAGAAAGGCGAGCACCACCGAAAGCAGCAACACCGGCAGGGTGTAGAGGGTGTCCATCAGTAACACCAACAATCGATCCACGGCGCCGCCCAGGTAACCGCTGAGCATGCCCAGCGGTACGCCAATCACCAGGGCCAACACCAACGCCAGCGCCACCACCTCCAAGGCAACGCCGGCGCCGGCCAAGGTGCGCACGCACACATCCCTACCAAGCCGGTCGGTGCCGCAGAGATGCCCCCAGCTGGGGGGGGCATAGATGGGGTTATTGATGCCGGCATTGGGGTCGCTGAGCAGGCCCAGCTGGATCAAGGGGCCAGTGATCAGGGCGATCATCGTGTAGGCGAGCACCACCCAAAGGCCGATGCGGGCCAGCCGCGCCGAAAGGCTGCGGGGCCGCCATGTCCACAGGCGCTGCAGGGGGGTGGAAGCCATGGGGGGAGGCTAGCTGAACCACTCTCAGCCAACTCTTGCGGGGCTTTAAGCAAGCTCTCAAGTGGTGCTCAGCCGCCTCTCAGATACAAGCGGATCAATCGGGGGATATTGAAAGCAGCTCACCCCGATGCCCCGGGAAACCTCCAATGGCCACCACCTTCAAGTCCCAGTTCGTCCGTCACCTGGCGAACAGTCCAAATAGCAAGCGCAACGCTCTGCTGCAAAAAGGCTTCACCCTCGTTGAATTGATGGTGGTGATTGTGATCGTGGGGATCTTGAGCGCTGTGGCGTTGCCGAAATTCCTTAGTCAAACAGAAAAAGCAAAGGGAACAGAAGCAAAAACACTTATTTCAGGTTTCCTGAAGGAAGCGGCCGCAGCATATGTTGAAGGAGCTAGTACTGTAACAACATTGCTTGGTGCTCCCACCGATACCCCTCCCGGCAACTGCCCAGTGGCAACTGCTTATTTTACGTTTCTTTGTACTCAAGACGCAACCCTCGGCACAGTAACAGTGACTGCCACGGGCACGGCAGAATCAGGAAGCTTGAACACGAAAAAATTGAAAGGAGTTATTGTTCTGCCAACCAATAGAATTACGTTTGACAAAGAGTTTGGCACTTGATGGTCTCATTGATGTGTTGTGGTTTGCAGATGAACCACCCGAATGGCTTGGCTAGTAAGTTACGCTTGGCTTCCTTCCCTGCGTGGACCAATCTATTCAAAAGCCAAAGAGGCACCATTAGCCTCTTTGGCTTTTTTGTTGCAACATGTGAATGCCTTGTGAAAGATATGCTTTGGAGAGGTCTTTAGGTTGGCTTGGTCAAATTAAAAAATTCTAGTATTTTAGCGCTACTGGCTAAAAAGCCAAGCCATCGACATGTTGCTTAGAACCAGTTTGCCTTAGGCATGAGCAGCAGGAGGTGAGAATCCAGGTCAGCTCGATCCGTCTCTCAGCAAGTGCTAAGGGTGCTCACAGTAGAGCCTGGGTAGCCTCTCAGTCTCTGCTAAGCCAATGTCCGTATTAATAGCGGATAATTAATTCAGGAGTGATGGTGGGCTAGGTGGGTGTGCTGGAATTCAAAACAAAGCAAAATAGCCATCAGAATGAACAAGGCTTCACCCTCACAGAAGTCATGGTTACGGTTTTAATTGTAGGCATCTTAAGTGCCATTGCTTTGCCCAATTATTTTACCAGCGTACAACGTACCCGCCAAGCAGATGTTGTTGGCCAGATTAGCCAGATCCAAACAACTATCCAGGCCTATGCCGATGAGTTTTTAGCAGCGCCCACCAGCTGGGATCAATTGGCAAGGCTGGCCCCAGTGATGGGCAATAGCGGCGCCGTAACCGGGGCGAATCTCAGTGCTTTTGATAGCCCCAATGGTGGCACCTACAGCATCAGCGCTGCGAGCAGTGGAAATATTTTCAGCATTACCGCCACCCCTAAGCAGGCTTCCTTGGCGAATTGGAATATCAAAGCCTGCGTGAATATCAGCAATGGCGTTTCCCAGGTGCAGCGTGGCTCAGGATCAAGCCCTGCCGCCAATGCGGTCTGTCCAGATACGGCCACCTAGTATAATGAAATTCTCAATTACAAAACGGATTAGATCAGTCTCCCTAAGCCAGGGCCAGGCCAAAGCCGATGAGCAGGGTGTTGCCCTAATCCTGGCGGTGTTGATGAGCATCATCTTGCTGGGAATAAGCACCGGATTATTGGCGAAACAGCTGATGACCCGCCGCAATGGCGCTTCGGAGAGCTATAAGCAAATGGCGGAAACTGCTGCCAGTAATGGCTTGAATCGGATCCTTGCCAAGTTGAATAACAGTAATACAGATATTTCATACCTCTGGCGTCTGCAACAAAATGATCAGCAAGGTTTGCAGTGGAACTACAGCAATGAGCAGTTGCGTCCAATGATGGAGCAACCATGTACGCCATTACTGCTGAGTCAACAAACAGCAGCAGTTCTTGCAGGAGGAGATCTTTCCCATAATAGCAATCTGCGTGATGACGGCAGCTCTGAAGCCGTAACTATGAGCTACAGGCTGCGTTCCTACGGTGTGAGTAGCAATCAAGCAACCTTTCAAATTGAGGGCATAGCCAGCCGCGGCAATGAAACACCGCCAGCAATTGCCTCGCGTTCCTTGTTAACGCGTATGTTGGCGCTTAAAAATGTAATACCTGATGCAGACCATTGGGCGGCCTTGGCCGCGTCCCGCATGGAATTGGGCGCCAGCACCATTAGTGGCCCTGGACGGACGGTATTGCTACTGAACAAGGTAGATGCTGGCCCTAGCTTTGTCCCCACAGATTCCTGCTCAGCTTCAACGCTTGGGGCACGGGTAGGTGCTACAGATACTGATCTGAAAGCTAAAATCTGGCCCTTGCTTGGTGTTGAACTTCCCTCCACAGGTATTTTCGATCAAGAGGTGGCAGTTGACCAATTCACCCCTAGCGGTAGCAGCACTATTCAGCGAAGAATCTGGAATATAGATGACAATCGTCCTGCTAATTCGCTGATTGGCTGCACCGCAATCGTCTGCAGTCGTGGCGAACTGGAAAGCAGCTATAAATCGCAGGATGCTCTCTATGTGAGTAACGGTACAATTACACTGCCCGGTTCGGCTATTTGTGTAGATCAGCAAGCCAAGCCTTGCTTGCTTTGGATTGAAAAAATTAAGCTAAGCGGCATCAAAAAACTATTAATTGCCAGCAATCAGGCAGTTGTTTTACGTATGTTTAGGCCACTGGAAAGCATTGCCTTGGTTAGCCCCAGTAGCCTCTGTGCGGCAAATAGTGGTGAAACAACTTGCCGGCAGGAGGCCGAACGCCTAGCCATTGTGGCTAATGGGGGTGATTCACCCAGCAGCTGCGCTGCAGCCACTCAGAAGCTTTCTATTAGTGGCAATGCCTTACCTGCAGCCTTGGTTTTGATGCCCCAAGGCACTGTGAATGCCACAACCAGTGCCAGTATGCGGGGCTTGATTTGGGCCCATCAAATTTGTGCCACTGCTGGGCTAGCTCTTACCACCACTAGCGCTGATGGCGGTAATGTTGTAGATAAGGCGAAAACTAGCTGGCATTGGAATGAAGATTTGAGCCTTGGTATCACTGTTACCAAAGGGATGCGTGGCACAGGTCTTGATATGTTTAGGCGCTGGTAACAATGATTATTCAACAACGGCTACGGGCACAGCACGATTCCTCGGGTTTTGGAATTGTGGAAGTGCTTATGGCTGCTTTGTTGGTTATGATGGTGATGATGAGTGTAAGTCGTACCCTTATATTAGGCATGGCTGCGAATCGCCACATGGGTGAGAGAATTAATATTGAATCGGAAATCTTGAACGACATTGAAATTATCCAGGGCATCGACTCCTTGGCGAGCAAGGATACTGCTGCTGGTTGCGCTAATCCAGCTCAGTATTTGCAGAATCTAGTTTTGCTTAAAAATCCTGAAAAGGTTGGCAACAGCTGGGACCGGACTTTTGATGTTGTTGATCCAAATATCCTTGTGATTGTATATAGCTTTAATCGGCCAGAAAGCCCCACTCGCCAAGAAAAGCGTATCACTGAAATTAATCCGAGTTTGCAGGCTGAATGTCAATGAATACCGCCAAGCTTGATGCTAATGGATTTACGCTTACCGAATTATTGGTGACGATTGTGATCATGGGGATTGCTGCAACTGCTGTATTGCCTCAGCTCCAAAAGCGAATTGAGCAATCAGCAGTGGATTCATATACGGACAATGTTGAGATGGGGCTTGCTCAGCTTAAGCAAAATATGCTATCAAGGCAGGTGGGTTGCACCTTTATATTTCCAGCTGGTGCCGGCACTGAAACCGCAGTTAATCCCATTGATTTTGAGGTCCGTACTGTATTAGATACCTCTGATCCAGAGATAGACTGTACGTCTAAGGTGGGCAGTTTTTCTAAGTTACGCATTCTTAATTTGCCAAGACATCCAGGTACTGGCCAGGAAGAGGCAGCGCTAAAGGCCAATCAAAAAGTTGAGCTGTTAATTAGCCAGGCTGAGCTTACATTGACCTCCATTGGAGGTGTGGCTGCGCCGCTTAGCAGTGGCAATCAACAGCCCTTTGTAATTCGGCTGCGATCCAAAAAACTGCATCAGCAAAATGAAGGTTTTGAGCGCTGTGTGCAGCTGGAGCCGATGACAGGAACTCTGATCAGAGGCACCTGGATCGGTTCTGGCTTTGGCGACGGTGTATGTACCCAAAATCGCTAAAAACTCTCATCAAATTCTCAGCTGCTCCCAAGTCTCTACTTAGGCACATGTGATCGCTTAAGGGCGATAATTAATTCATCAGCCTATCCCATGGATGGCAGCTATGTCCAGCATTAAACGCAAGCTTAGAAAAGTAGCCAGCTCCCCAAAGGAGCAGGGCTTGGGGCTCACTGAAACCATCGTGGCGGTATTGGGAGGCGCCCTGCTGATTACAGCTACGGCCATCGGCGTGCGCACAATCAGCACAGCCATCCATCGCAATGAAGATCTTACTTCGATGCGCAGTGCCACCGGCAATGGGTTGCGGCTGTTGCGATCGGAAGTGCAACGCAGTCTTTATTTGATCGTTAAGGGGGGCACCCACGATCTCGATCGGGATTACACGAATATGGATGATATAAATCATCCTGAATACAAGGCAGCCATTGATCAGTGCATTGCGCTGAAGGGGGCCTCAGTATTTACTCCGGTCTTCGGTATCAAGATGGCCGAGCTCAATACTCCAGTTATCTATGGCTTTGGTCTCTCTAAGAGTGGACAGGGCTATGCCTTGTTGCGCTGTGGCCCTGCCCTCAATCTGGATGGACGCTACGAAACAGAAGATATCTTGCTGTCTTCCATTCTGGAAAATATTGCTCCAGTTCCCTGCCTTGATTCCACAGGCCAATGTGTTGCCCCCAAGGATCCCCAGGGCAATGAACTCAGCTTGGCGCAAATTGTCCAGAGTTTAAATACCACTCTCACTGCTGATAATCGCAGCCCGCTAGCCACCTATCGGCAACCTGCCTTTGCAATTGAAACGGATCCCCTGCGCAAGCTAATTAAAATTGCGGATCCCACGGTTGCCACTGATTCGATTAATTACAGCTTTGTGACTATGCCCCAGGCTGGTAATAATCCGCCAGCTGTGGATCTTAGTTTCATTGCCTATGCCCGGGCGGATAAGGTGGCGCGCACTGATGCCTACTATGAAGCCATGCAGGGTGATGCTAACACCAACAGCAACGACAGCCCCTTGGCAGGTTGCAGTGGCAGCAATTGCAGTTTCTATGGAATACCAGTAACCAGTAATTCCTTGCAGTTCATTCTAGATGGTTCAGGCTCAATGAGTGCTTGCATCGTTTGGGGTACCACCTCTGGAGCCAGCCGCACCTATTTTAACGGCAGTAACTATTCGTCTACCCGTAAAAATTGTTTGCTGACCCGTATGGAGTCTCTGCAAACGGAAATGCGTAATATCCTCACCTCTTTACCAGCTACCACTAAAATTAGTATTCAGGCCTTTAGTTCCTCGGGCTATTTGAATCATCGCAACTGGAATAGTGGCAATCTGCTGGAGCTTACTGATGCTAATAGAGCCAGTGCCATCAGCTTTGTTAACTCATTGTCTGCCGGAGACGTGACCCGTTGGGGTGGCACCAAGCCCTGGGATAGCCTAGATAAAGCAGTGCTCAATCCTGATGCAAAAGCTGTCTATTTCATGACCGATGGCGACCCAAACAATGATCGCAACGGCGGCAGCTGGACCAGCGGTGACTTCCAACCCACGGCCACTTACTACCTAGGTAAGAATAATGCCCGCACTTCTAAGTTGGCGATCAATACCATTTCGGTGGGTCAGAATTCCCCCTGGTTGCAACTTATTAGCAGTGGCAGCACTGGAACCTACAAAATGGTAGATCAGGCCTACGTGGCCAACTAGTTGACTCAGGGTTGATAAACAACTCTTTTTGCCTCCGGAGTTGATGGTTGATAGCCATAGCCATAGGTGCCCCCCTGCTCATCATCAATGATGCGCGGGGTTACCACCATCACCAGTTCACGTTTTTCCCTGGTGTTGCTGGTGCTACGGAAAAACTGGCCAATTAGGGGCAAATCCCCTACCACTGGCCATTTGGCTACGGATTCACGGATCTGATCCTGAATTACACCGGTGAGAATTAATGTTTGGCCATCCCGCACTCGAAACTCACCTGTTTTGAGCTGTCTCACCACCAGGTTCCAGAGTTGATAGCTAACGCCATTGCATATGGTTTGATCTGGACTGGTGGGGGCCTTCAAGGTGGGATTAAGTTTCATTGTAACGAAGCCATTGTCGTCAATTCTTGCCACAGATACATCCACTTGCAGCCCTGCCACTTCCTTTGTTTGATCACAGCTGATCGTGCCCGTTGGCGTAGTTGCTGAACTCAGTTTGGTGGTGTAGGTGGTGCCTACGCCCACGCTAGAGCTTTCGCCTTCCTGTACTAATAGGGTGGGATCAGCCAGGAGCTTGGCACTGCTTGATTGGATTTGGGCAGAAACAAAATCAAAGAATTGATTTGGTGGATACTGGAAGTTTTTAGGGATTTCTCCGATAAGTTCGGGCGGAGTTGTTGTTGTTACTCCATTGGATGTTGATGTTGAGCCTGCTGCATTGTATAAACCAGGTTGAGCCGGATTGGCATAGGGTCCAAAGCCTGCCCGGGGTACCCCGGCAGCGTTAAAGCTTCCTGAATAGGGGGCGGCTGAGGTGACTGGACTCGTAAAGAATTGCGCCCCCCCTGGCAATTGAAAGGCCCCTGCCCCCACCAGGGGTGATGTATTTGGCGCCCCCGTGTATTGTCCAGGTTGGCCAGCCGTATCGGTGGCAGGCGGCTTCAGACCACCAAAATTAACTAGCATTTGGCCATTGCGATTCACAATAAATGTATTGCCGGTTTTTAGGGCAAAACTGTTGTCTATCGATTTGTCATTACTTAAGTCCACGTCCACAATCTGCACCCTTACAGCCACCTGGCGTTTGCGCAGATCCAGTTGTTTCAGGTAGCCCTCGGCAATGCCCACTAAATTAGGTTCACCGGTGAGCGTGATCGAGAAGAGGCGATCATCAGGTGAAATTGTTAAGCCCCGCAGCGGCAGGGCGCCACTGGCCTTGTCATCGGCCTCCACCGTTTGGATTGAGACACTCTTGCCGGTGAGTTCTGTTTTTGGGCCTGTGCTCACTGAATTTCCGGCCTGGCCCACCACTTCCACCGCATTCACGGCAATTGCCTTTTCATCCAGCACTTGGGTGCGGTAAAAAGTTGCCCCCTGGCTCATCAGGAATTCACTGGCCCGCGCTGGAGACACCTGATTGAGTCGCACCGTGCGGCTCAGTAGTTGCCGTGCAAATGATGGTAATTTCTCGCCCACAATTAAACTACGGCCGCTCACCTTTGCCTGCAGCCCCCCCAGGGTGAGCACCATATTCACCGCATTTTCAATGCTTTCATTTTCAAAATCCACCGAAATTGGATTGCCCGCTTGATCTGGTTTTGCACCGCCACTTCCACCGCCAGCGCCAGACGCTGATTTTGAATAAAAGGCCACGTTGTAGCCGCCGCTGCGGCCCAGCAACATCAACACATCCCGGGCAGGGGCATTGCGCAGGGTGAGCCGTTGCAGCCGGCCGGCCCCGGGTAAACGCACCTCATTGCCGCGCAACGCAATCGTGCCGATTGCCATGTCCCCCACCGGTGGGGCACTGGCCCGCTTGCGTAGGGGCGGCACAAAGCTGTCTTGGGGCACCCTGCCGGGGGTGTTGAGGTCGTAGCTGCCGGAAGTGAATTGCGGCAGCGGCTGCGTGGCAAAGAACACCCGCAGCGTGCGGCCATCGCTGTTCACCAGCGGTTCACCAAGTTTGCGACCCGCTAATCCATTTACCTGCAGCCGCCAGCGGTTGCCGCTGCCATCGAGCACGATTGATTCCAGGCCCGCATCGGGCATCGCCAGGAAGCGGGCGCCCCCCGCCAATTCCGCTTCGGAGCTGGAGCTGATTTCAAAGCTCCAGCCATTCTCACTGCGTTGTTGGCGAATATCGGGCCGGGCCCCCATGCCCTCCACCCGCAGTTCCACCGCCGCCGGTAAACGCACCACCTTTAGGTCGGCCCGTTCCAGGGCTCGCACCTCGGCCGCCGGGCTCAACAACGCCGCAGCCAGGGCAATCGGCAGAAGTTGTCGCACAGGTCACCGCTAAACCTTCAGGCGGACAGTAACGATGGATTTGCTCCGCTTCCAGTGCCCCAGCCCTAGAACTGTTTCAAATCCCCAGCTGGGCGCTGCCGCTGCTTTCCAACCGCTGGGCTGTTTTGCCGGGGCTTGGAAATTCCTGGGCGAGGCGCCATTGCAGCGTGCCACTGCTTTCCTCCACACAGGCCGCCAGCGGCAGGAGTTCAGTGCCGCTGAGCAGAGTCCCCTCCGGCAGATCGCAGCCCTTCCAGGCCTCGGGCGTGGGATCGAGGCCATCGAGCACCACCCGGTTCTGGAAGGCTGCTTTTGCATTGAGCGAGCCATCGGCCTGGAAGGCGCGGCCGCAACGCATCAACACCCAACCGCGCCAGATCGGATCTGGTGGCTTACCAACGCTGTAGCTGGTAACGCTGCCATCGCTGCCGCTGATCTGCAGCACCGGCGCCCGGCCGGCCAGGCCACAGGCGCCGCTAACCGTTGGCTCCCGCGGGTTGAGCGCCACCGCCACCCCCCGCTCGAGGTCGCCGCGGATCAGGGTCGCCGCCCGCCCCAGCAGCTGCCGTTCCCGCACCTGGCGCACCAGCCGGCGGCTCAGATCTGCTTCTGAAAAGAGGCTATTCAGCGCTGCCCCCGCCAGCACTAGCCCCAGGGAACTGGCCAGCAGTAATTCCAGTAGCGAAAAGCCTTGCTCAGAGCGTTTCATCGGCCCCACAGCTCCCCTGTTGATAGCGCCCCAGCCGCGTGATCCCCAGCGGCAAACTGATCACCAAACAACGTTCCAGGCTGGTGCCTTCCATGGCCAGCCGCACCGTGCCGCCACTGAGCACCAGGCCATTGGGCGTAAAGCTCAGCGCTCCGGCCAGGTTGTGGCTCACCCGCAGCTGATCAGCGCCGCCCCCCTCCAGCAGCGGACCCAGCGCCTGGTTACAGGCGCCCAGGCTGCCGCCATTGGGGGCGCGCCAGCCGTCGCTCGCTAGCTCCAGGGCACAGGCCTGGCCTTGGCGACTGGCCTGGTCGCGGGCTTTTTCCAGCCCCAGCCACAGTTCCCGGCTGGCGGCTTCCAAGCGTTGGCGGGCCAGAGGTTCGCCGCCGTTCACCAGGCTCAGACTCGCCAGAATCCCCGCGATTGCGATCGTTACCAACAGTTCTGGCAGGTTCATGGCTGGGCCAGCGCCAGGCATACGCCCAGGCCCTCCAGGGAAAAGTGGCGTTCGCGGCTGAGGGTTTGGTCTGGGTTTCTGAGCTGCAGCAGCAGACCTTCGGCGCCGCGCTGCACCAGCCGTTGCGGCGGCCCCGCCTGCAACAGCGCTTTCCCAGCGGGCAACATCCCGGCGTTGGTTAGCAGCTGGCCCAGCACTGCCAGCCGTTGCAGCCGTTGCTGGGGATCGGCGCAATTTGTGGGAAAAGCTGGGGCCGCCCGGCGCAGTAGGCCCTCATCCCGGTTCAATTGGTTGTCCATCCAGGTAAGCCAGAGGCCCTGCCGCTGGCCCTGTTGCACAGTGGCCAGGGCCCCCTGCCAGAGCTGCAGGCTGGTGACTGTGAATAAGCCCAGCAGCAAGGCGGCCACCAGCAATTCCGTCAGTCCGAAACCGGCCGCAGCACCCCTTTGGCACTGAGTTGGAAGTTTTTGCTGCGCCAGGGCCGGCCCCCTTGCGCCAGCCGTTCCACGCTGAATAAAGCCGGCCCCGCCGCTGCCCCCTGCCACTGGCGCAGCCGAAACTGACCGGCCGCCCCTCCCTCCCCAACAAGCTGCCCCGGGGTGCTGACCCCTTGGCGTTGTTGCAGCGTGATTGCCATCGCCGCCGACAGAAATCCATCCTCCAGCTGCGCTTCCCGCAGGAGCAGGCCGTTGCGCGAGCGGCTTTGCAGGGCCAGCCCCTGCAGCGATAGGCCGCTCCCCAGCAGCAGCAAGCCGGCCACCAGCACCAGCGGCAAAACAAAGCCCTCGGATGTTTTTGACGTTTTCGAGGTTCTGGAGTTTTTCGCAGTTTTCGAGCCGCACACCCTCAATTGGCAACTGGCGCCAGCGTTCCCCGCGGGCGCCAGTTGTTGCAGGGCTGTGCTGGCTTGAAAGGCTGGGCCGGTTGCTACTGCTTACTGATTGAGTTTCAGCACTGCCATGAAGGCCTCTTGGGGCACATCCACCTTGCCCATCGCCTTCATCCGCTTTTTGCCCTTGGCCTGTTTCTGCAATAGTTTCTTCTTGCGGGAGATGTCGCCGCCATAACATTTAGCGAGCACATCTTTGCGCATGGCGCTAATGCTTTCGCTGGCCACCACCCGGCTGCCGATTGAGGCCTGCAGGGGGATCTTAAATTGTTGACGGGGAATCAATTCTTTTAGTTTTTCCACCAGGCCTTTGCCCACGTTGTAGGCCTTGTCGCGGTGCACAATAGTGGTGAGTGGATCAGCTTTCTCGCTATTGATTAATACATCAAGCCGCACCAGGAAGTTTTCGCGGTAACCGATCAGGCTGTATTCCATTGAGGCGTAGCCCTTGGTGCGACTCTTCATCTGATCAAAGAAGTCGGTAACCACCTCCGCCAGGGGCATCTCGTAGGTGAGCGTTACGCGATCGGTGGTGATGTATTTCATGTCTACATATTCGCCACGGCGTTCCTGGCACAGCTCCATCAGCGTGCCGTTGTAGCTGTTTGGCGCATACATCTCCAGCTTCACATAGGGCTCTTCAATGGCCGTGCGTTGCTGGGGATCCGGCAGGGTGGCGGGGTTGTCTATCATTACTTTTGAGCCATCAAGCATCGTTACCCGATACACCACAGATGGTGCTGTAACGATCAGGTCTAGATCGTATTCCCGCTCCAGCCGTTCCTGAACGATCTCCATATGCAGCAGGCCCAGGAACCCGCAACGGAAGCCAAAACCCATGGCACTGCTGGTTTCTGGCTCAAATTGCAGGGCCGCATCCGAGAGCTTTAATTTATCTAGGGCTTCCCGCAGATCGGGATATTGATCGGCATCGGTGGGAAATAATCCACAAAACACCATCGGCTTGGCTTCCGCATAGCCAGGTAAAGCTTCCGTCGCCGGATTGTTTGCCAGGGTGATCGTGTCGCCCACCCGGGCATCGGCCACGGCCTTGATTGAGGCCGCCATGTAACCCACTTCACCGGCATGCAGTTCCTCGGTTTGGCGTTGGTCTGGGGCCATCACCCCCACTTCATCTAGTTCATAGGTTTTCTTTGAGGCCATCAACAGCACCTTGTCTTTCTTCGCCAGGCGCCCACTGATAACCCGGAAATAAACAATTACCCCCCGGTAGGGGTCGTAGTAGGAGTCAAAGATCAAGGCCCGCAATGGTTCTTCGATGCGATCCGGTGGCGCCGGCACCCGCTCCACAATTGCTTCGAGGATCTCGGGGATGCCGAGCCCTGTTTTTGCTGAACAGTGGATTGCCCTTGAGGTGTCGAGGCCAATGATGTCTTCGATTTCCTTGGCAATCCGTTCTGGATCAGCACCGGGCAGATCGATCTTGTTCAGCACTGGAATGATCTCCAGGTCATTCTCCAGGGCCAGATACACATTGGCCAGGGTTTGGGCCTCCACCCCCTGGCTGGCATCCACCACCAGCAGCGCCCCCTCACAGGCCTGCAGGCTGCGACTCACCTCATAGGAGAAGTCCACATGGCCAGGGGTGTCGATCAGGTTCAGCACATAGGTCTCCCCAGAGGGAGCCGTGTAGTTCATCCGTGCCGCCTGGAGCTTGATCGTGATGCCCCGTTCCCGCTCCAGCTCCATGTTGTCGAGGAACTGGGCCTGCATATCCCTGGCCGCCACCGTGCCGGTGTCCTGCAGTAGCCGATCGGCCAGGGTCGATTTCCCGTGGTCGATGTGGGCAATGATGCAGAAATTACGGATCCGTGAAACGGGGGCGTCTGTCATGGCCACATCCTAAGAAGTGGCCCCCTCTGGCCATCTCTGGCCCCCCTCGGCCCCTGGGGCTCACTGCTTCGAGAAGATTCCTAAACTCAAGCGAAATCGAGCTGTGCCATGACCACCGAAGCCACTACCGAAATCAGCAGCGAAGCCCCTGCCAACGATCCCCAAGCCCTCACCCTTGAAAACGTTGAGCGCACCCTCGACGAGCTGCGCCCCTACCTGATGGCCGATGGCGGCAATGTGGAAGTGGTGGAAATTGATGGTCCGATCGTCAAGGTGCGGCTCCAGGGGGCCTGTGGCAGCTGTCCCAGCAGCACGATGACCCTGAAGATGGGCATCGAGCGCAAGCTGCGCGAGGCCATCCCCGAGGTAAGTGAAGTGGTGCAGGTGCTTTGAGCGCCTAGCCCCACCTTTAGGCTGCAGCCGCTTTGGGGCCTCGGCGGTGCTGGATCTGCGATTGGTGCGTCAACACCCAGAGGAGGTGAGCAGCCAGTTGGCCCGTAGGGGCCTCACGGTGGATTTCAGCGCCCTGCAGCAAACCGCCCTGCGGGAACGCGATCTCGAGGAGGCCCGCAACGAGTTGCAGGCGGAGGGTAACCGCATCGGCAAGCAGGTGGGTCAGCTCATCCAAGGGGGGGCTGATCCCAAGGGGGCTGAGGTGCAGCAGCTGCGCGACCAGGGCAACCGCATTAAGCAACAGGTGGCGGACCAGGAAGAGCAACAAAAAGCCCTGGCCCTGGAACTGCGCCAGGAACTGCTCAGCTATCCGAATTTCCCTAGCCCTGATTCCCCCGAGGGCAACAGCGAAGCCGACAACCTCGAGGTCCGCCGTTGGGGCACGCCGCGCCCCGCCGAGGGCCTTGAGGAGCACTGGCAGATCGCCGAACGGCTGGGCCTATTTGAAACCGAACGCTCGGTGCGCATTGCCCAGAGCCGTTTCATCACCCTGATTGGTCAGGGGGCGCGGCTGGAACGGGCCCTGATCAGCTTCATGCTTGATCTGCACAGCAGCAAGGGTTACCGCGAGGTAATGCCGCCGATCCTGGTGAATAGCGCCAGCCTCACCGGTTCCGGGCAGCTGCCCAAATTTGCCGAAGAAAGTTTCCGCTGCGCAGACGATGACCTCTGGCTCACCCCCACCGCCGAGGTGCCGATCACCTCATTGCACCGCGACGAAATCCTCAACGCCGACCAGTTACCGCTCCGCTACGCCGCCTACACCCCCTGTTTCCGCCGCGAAGCCGGCAGCTATGGGCGCGACACCCGCGGCCTGATCCGCTTGCACCAATTCAACAAAGTTGAGCTGTATTGGTTTTGCCACCCAGACCATTCCAGCGCCGCCCACCAGCAGCTCACCGCCGATGCCGAGGCGGTGCTGCAAAGCCTCGAACTGCCCTACCGGGTGCTGGAACTCTGCACCGGAGACCTGGGCTTCTCCGCCGCCCGCACCTATGACCTCGAAGTGTGGCTACCCGGCGCCAATGCCTATCGGGAAATCTCCAGCTGCAGCACCTGTGGAGACTTCCAGGCCCGGCGTTCGTCGATCCGTTTCCGGGACGGCAAAACCACTGCTTTGCTCCATACCCTCAATGGCAGCGGCCTCGCCGTTGGTCGCACCATGGCCGCCCTGCTGGAAAACGGCCAGCAGGCCGATGGCAGCGTCCGCTTGCCGGCAGCGCTCGTGCCCTACATGGGCACAGACACGCTTCAGTGAGCAGACCCCCACAATGGACTGACTAAGCGGCCATTACTGAATGGGTGTTCTTTCCGCCCTGGCGATCCTGGCGCTGTTGATCGTGGTCCATGAGGCCGGTCATTTCCTCGCCGCCACCTGGCAGGGCATCAAGGTTTCCAGCTTTTCGGTGGGTTTTGGGCCGGTGTTGTTTGAACGCCAACGCCGCGGCGTGCAGTTCGCCCTGCGGGCGATCCCCCTGGGGGGCTTTGTGGCTTTCCCAGACGACGATCCCGACAGTGGCTTTGATCCCAAGGATCCAGATCTACTTAAAAACCGTCCAATTCCCCAGCGAGTGCTGGTGATTGCCGCCGGCGTGATCGCCAACCTGCTGTTTGCCTGGGCCGTGCTGCTGGCCCAGGGGGTGGTGGTAGGCATCCCCGATGGCTTCAATGCCACCGGCGGCATCCTGGTGGCGGCGGTGCAGCCGGATCAGGCCGCCGAACGGGCGGGCCTTAAACCCGGCGACCGTTTGCTGGGCCTTGGCGGCCAGCCCCTCGGCGGCGGTAGCCAGGCGGTGCAGGCCCTGGTGGCGGCGGTAAAAGCAGCCCCCGACAGGGCCCTTACGGTGGAGATCGAACGCAACGGCAGCAAGCTGCAGTTGCCACTTACCCCCGCCAACCAGGGGGGCAGCGGTCGCATCGGCGCCCAACTGCAACCCGATGGCATTGAACTGTTCCGGCGGGCCAAGGGTCCTGCTGAAATCCTCCAGCAGGCCAACCACGACTTCCGCCAGATCATCCGCCGCACCGTCGAAGGTTTCGTGGCCCTCGCCACCCACTTCGGCGAAACCGCCTCCCAGGTGTCTGGCCCGGTGAAGATCGTTGAGATGGGCGCCCAGCTGGCCCACCAGGGGGGCAGCAGCCTCTTCCTGTTTACCGCCCTGATCTCCATCAACCTGGCGGTGCTTAATGCCCTGCCGCTGCCGCTGCTCGACGGCGGCCAGTTTGTGTTGCTGCTGCTCGAGGGCCTGCGGGGGCGGCCCCTGCCGGAGCGCTTGCAGCTGGTCTTCACCCAGTCGGGTTTGGTGCTGTTGTTGGGTCTTAGTGCTGTGTTGATCGTTAAAGACACCAGCCAGTTGAGCCTGGTGCGCCAGTTGTTGGGGCATTGAGTTCTTAGGCCACTGTTTGCCCAGCGCTTGCCAATGCTTGGTCCAAAAAAACGGGCGCCGCTGATCCACGGCCGCCTTGGGGAGCTTTACCCCAATGCCAGCTGCTCCCTCGATTGGCGCAGCCCCTACGAACTGCTGGTGGCAACGATGTTGTCGGCCCAGTGCACCGATGTGCGGGTGAATCTGATCACCCCGGCATTGTTTGAGCGCTTTCCCGATGCCGCCGCCGCCGCCGCTGTGGAGGCCGAGCAGCTGGAGCCCTACGTGAAATCAACGGGCTTTTTTCGCAATAAAGCCAAAAACATTGTGGCCAGTGCGCGGCTGTTGATCGAGCGCCATGGGGGGGAGGTGCCGGCGGCGATGGAGGAGCTGCTGCAGCTGCCGGGGGTGGCCCGCAAAACCGCCAATGTGGTGCTGGCCCATGCCTATGGCATCAATGCCGGCGTCACCGTAGATACCCATGTGATGCGCCTGGCCGGCCGCCTGGGCTTAACCCGCCACAGCGATCCGATCCGGATTGAACGGGATCTGATGCCGCTGCTGCCCCAGGCGGAATGGGAGCGTTTTTCCTTGCGGCTGATTTATCACGGCCGTGCCGTTTGCCCGGCCCGCACCCCCCGCTGTGCTGGTTGCAGCCTGCTGGAACTCTGTCCCAGTGCTCAGGTAAAGTCGTTCATTAACTGATCCACCCCCCAGGCAGCCGCATGGCGAAGAAGTCGATGATCGCGCGGGACGTGAAGCGCAAAAAGATAGTTGAGCGCTTCGCTGTCAAGCGGGCTGCGCTGATGGCGGCGTTTGAGTCGGCCGCTGGTCCGATGGAGCGCCTGGATATTCACCGCAAGATCCAGCAGCTGCCCCGCAACAGCGCCCGCAATCGGGTGCGCAACCGCTGCTGGGCCACCGGCAAACCCCGCGGTTATTACCGCGATTTCGGCCTTTGCCGTAACCAACTGCGCGAACGCGCCCACAAGGGGCTGCTGCCCGGCGTGGTCAAGTCCAGCTGGTGAACGAACTGCTGGCGGCCTATGCCGCCGGTTGGTTTCCGATGGCCGAGGGTCCCGATGGGCACCTCGGCCTTTTTCGTAGCCCCCAGCGGGCCCTGCTCCCCCTCGACCAGCGTTTTCATATCCCCCGCTCCCTGCGGCGGGTGCTTAATAGTCAGCGCTTTGAGCTGCGCCTAAACACTGCCTTTGAAGCGGTGGTGGAGGGCTGTGCCGACCGCAGCGAAACCTGGATTAGCCCAGAACTGCGGCATATCTACAGCGCCCTGCATGGGGGCGGCTGGGCCCACAGCATTGAGGCCTGGGATGAGGAGGGCCTAGCCGGCGGCCAACTGGGCCTCGCCATTGGCGCCTGCTGGATCGGTGAATCGATGTTTCACCGCCGCCCCCATGGCTCAAATGTGGTGCTGGTGGGGCTGCAACAGGCCTTGCTGGCAGGCGGCTTTCAGCTCTATGACGTGCAAATCCTCAATCCCCACCTGGAGCGCTTTGGCGCCTTTTGCCTGGCCGATGCCAGCTTCACCCCCCTGTTGCAGCAGGCGGTGCGCCAGCGGGCGCTGCTGCGGATCAAAGGGAAGCAACTAGTGAGTGAAGCCTGGATGTCAAGATGAGATCTGAAAACAACAGGACATAAGCGCCAGTGCAAGGTGAAACTCGGTCGGTCTCCTTCGATGGTCGGGAGATCCGACTGACGACGGGCCGTTATGCCCCCCAGGCGGGCGGCAGTGTGTTGATTGAATGCGGTGATACTTCGGTGCTTGTCACCTCTACCCGCGCCAAAGCCCGTGAGGGCATTGATTTCCTACCGCTCACCTGCGACTACGAAGAGCGGCTCTATGCCGCCGGTCGCATCCCCGGCAGCTTCATGCGGCGCGAAAGCCGTCCCCCCGAACGGGCCACCCTCACCGCCCGGCTGATTGACCGGCCGATGCGGCCCCTGTTCCCCGGCTGGATGCGCGACGACCTCCAAATCGTTGCCACCTGCCTTTCCCTTGATGAGCGGGTACCGCCCGATGTGCTCGCCGTAACCGGCGCCTCCCTGGCCACCCTGCTGGCCAAGATCCCTTTCTATGGCCCGATGGCGGCCGTGCGGGTGGGGCTGTTGGGAGACGACTTCATCCTTAACCCCAGCTTCCGCGAGATCGAGCGTTCTGAGCTCGACCTGGTGGTGGCCGGCACCCCCGCTGGGGTGGTGATGGTGGAAGCCGGCGCCCGCCAGCTGCCCGAGCAAGACATGATCGAGGCGATCGACTTCGGCTACGAAGCCGTGAGTGAATTGATCCGCCACCAAAGGGATCTGCTCAAGGAACTGGGCATCGAGCAGGTGCTGCCCGAAGAACAGAAGGAAGACAGCACCCTTCCCGATTACCTCAAAAAGCAGTACTCCAAGGACATTGGCGGTGTGCTGGCCCAGTTCAGCCTCAGTAAGGCCGAACGCGATGGCCAGCTGGATGTGATCAAGGCCAAGGCCAGCGAAGCGATTTCCGGCCTAGGCGATGCCGATCCGGTGCGCAGCGCCGTGGCCAGCAGCAACAAGTTGCTGGGCAACAGCTTCAAGGCGCTCACCAAAACGATGATGCGCGCCCAGATCCTGGAGCAGGGCAAACGGGTGGATGGCCGCAACCTTGATGAGGTGCGGCCGATCAGCGCCCTGGTGGGCGTGCTGCCCAAGCGGGTGCATGGTTCCGGCCTGTTCCAGCGGGGTCTCACCCAGGTGCTCTCCTGCGCCACCCTCGGCACCCCCAGCGATGCCCAGGAGATGGATGACCTCAACCCCAACAGCGAAAAGCACTACCTGCATCACTACAACTTCCCCCCCTATTCCGTGGGGGAAACCCGGCCGATGCGTTCCCCCGGCCGCCGCGAGATTGGCCACGGCGCCCTAGCCGAACGGGCCCTGATCCCGGTGTTGCCCAGCAAGGAATCCTTCCCCTACGTGCTGCGCGTGGTGTCGGAATGCCTCAGCTCCAACGGTTCCACCTCGATGGGTTCCGTATGTGGCAGCACCCTGGCGCTAATGGATGCCGGTGTGCCGCTGGCTGCCCCCGTGAGCGGTGCCGCCATGGGCTTGATCAAGGAGGGCGATGAGGTGCGGATTCTCACCGACATCCAGGGCATCGAGGATTTCCTCGGCGACATGGACTTCAAGGTGGCTGGCACCGAGAAGGGCATCACCGCCCTGCAGATGGACATGAAGATCAGCGGCCTACCGGTGAAAACCATCGCCGAAGCCGTTAACCAGGCCCGGCCGGCCCGGCTGCACATCCTCGAGAAGATGCTCGAGGCGATTGATAAGCCCCGCGACACGATGTCGCCCCACGCCCCCCGCCTGCTCAGTTTCCGGATTGATCCAGAACTGATCGGCACCGTGATCGGCCCCGGTGGCCGCACGATCAAGGGGATCACCGAGCGCACCAACACCAAGATCGACATCGAAGACACCGGCATCGTGACGATCGCCAGCCACGACGGTGCCGCCGCTGAGGAAGCCCAGCGGATCATCGAAGGCCTCACCCGCCGGATCAGCGAAGGCGAAACCTTCCATGGCACCGTTACCCGGGTTATTCCGATCGGCGCCTTTGTGGAAATCCTGCCCGGCAAGGAGGGGATGATCCACATCTCCCAGCTTTCCGAAGCTCGGGTGGAAAAGGTGGAAGACGTGGTGAAGGTGGGCGATCAGGTAACCGTGCGGGTGCGGGAGATCGACAACCGTGGTCGCATCAACCTCAGCCTGCGTGGTGTGCCCCAGGAGGGGGACGACAGTGCCAGCAGTGGCCCTGAAGTGATCCTGCCGATCGGCGAAGGCGCCCCGATCGAGTAGTTAGACCACAAACCCCGGGTCGATGGCGTTTAGCAGCGCCACGGCCCGGCCCCCCAGCTCCGCCTGGGCGGGGCCGTGGCTGGCGATCAGGCAGCCGGCCTGGCGGATGTCACCGGTGTTGTAGCTGAGGGCCCTGCCATCGGCATGGCTAAAGGCGCCGCCGGCGGCCCGCAGCACCGCCTCCGGTGCGGCCATGTCCCAGTCTTTCGGCGCAGTTTTGGCGGAGAGCGAGATGTACACATCCGCGTCCCCCCGCAGGATCGCCGCCACCTTGCAGCCCACGCTGCCCACCGCCAGGCTGCGGCCCAGCCCTAGGGCCTCCAGCAGTTGTTCCAGCCTTTGATCGCGGTGGTTGCGGCTGGCCACCAACACCAGTTCGTTCAGGGATCGGCGCTCGCTGAAGCGGGGGGCTTGGCGCTCGCCGCGGCGGTTCTCAAGCCAGGCCTCACTGGCTGTTGAGTTCTCACCGGCAGCCGAGTTCTCAGCCGCAGCCGAGCCCTCGCTGAGCCAGCCAAACCAAAGTTCTTCTTTTTCTGGCAGCAGCACCACCCCCAGCTGCACCCGCTGACCCCGCACCAGGGCCAAGTGCACGGCGTATTCACCGGTGCCCTGCAGAAAGTCTTTGGTGCCATCCAAGGGGTCGAGCACCCAGAGCCATTCCGCCGCCAGCGGTTGGCCGGCCGTGAGCGTTTCGGCGGCGGTTTCCTCACTGAGCAGGGCCCAGGGGGCGCTGGGGAAGGCCGCCGCCAGGCCCGCCAGCAGGTGCTGGTTAACCGCCAGATCCGCCGCACTCACTGGCCCTTCCCCGCCGTTGTCGACGCTTAATACGGCTGGAAAGCCAAAGGGGGGCTGGCTGCCGCGGGCATAGGCCAGCAGGATGTCTGCCGCCTCCCAGGCCAGCTGGCGCAGCACCGCCAACAGGGGTTCACGACTAACGCCGGCGGGCAGGGGCAGGGGGGCCGGCATCATGGAACAACTGCAAAGCGGCATTGTGAAGGAGGCCAGCCCGAACCCCGGCGAGCGCCCTGAACCCGCCGCCGGCGTGCTCTACCTGGTGGGCACCCCCATCGGCCACCGCGGCGACCTCTCCCCCCGGGCCCAGCTGGTGCTGGCGGGGGTGGCGCGGATCGCCTGTGAGGACACCCGCCACAGCGGTTTGTTGCTGCATGGTTTCGGCATTCGTACGCCACTGCTCAGCTTTCACCAGCACAACCAACTGCGCCGCATCCCTGAACTGCTGGCGGCCCTGGCGGCTGGCGATGCCCTGGCCCTGGTCAGTGATGCCGGCCTGCCGGGCATCAGCGACCCCGGCGAAGAACTGGTGGCCGCCGCCAGGGCCGCCGGCCATCCGGTGGTGTGTGTGCCGGGTCCCTGTGCCGCCACCACTGCCCTGGTGAGCAGTGGCCTGCCCAGTGGTCGCTTTTGTTTTGAGGGGTTTTTACCCGCCAGGGGTAAGGAACGGCGCGAACGCTTGGCGGCGATCGCCCCCGAGCAGCGCACCAGCGTGCTCTATGAGGCCCCGCACCGGCTGCTGCAGCTGCTCACGGAACTCCAGGACCACTGCGGCCCCGAGCGGCCGGTGCAGGTGGCCCGGGAACTCACCAAACGCCATGAGCAGCAGGTGGGCCCCACCCTGGCGGCCGCCCTCGAACATTTTCAGGCGGTGGCCCCCCAGGGGGAATTCACCCTGGTGCTGGGCGGGGCGCCGCCGGCGGCGCCGTTGGCCTGGGAGCCGTTGGCGCTTAAGCAGGAGCTGGAGGGGTTGGTGGCGGAGGGGCTCAGCGCCAACGATGCCGCCCGCCAGCTGGCCCAACGCAGCGGTCACCCCAAGCGGGATTTGTATGCGCTGCTCCACAACGGCAAACTGGGCTGAGTACCTAAGCCCCGGGCGCTGCTGATGCTGCTGCGATTGCGATTGTTGGCCGGCAGCCTGGCGGGCACCCTGCTGCTGCTGTTGATGCTCTGCCTTGGCAGCCAAAACAACAGTGAACGCTCAGCCCTGAATTTGGGCTTTGGTCGCACGGTGCCCCTGCCCCAGGGGTTTGTGGTGGGGCTGGCGGTGCTGGCGGGGGTGCTCAGCGGTGGGGCGAGCCTGGCCCTGTTTGGCCCCGGCCGCGACTAACCGAGGCTGGGGCTGCCGGGGATCGCATAGAGGCTGCCCTCCAGCACGATCCGGCTGATGCCCTGGGCCAGGATGTAGGGGGCTGTGCGTTCCAGCAGGCTTGGATCTGGCAGCTTGATCACCCGTTGGCTGCGGCCGCATTGGCGTTTGGCCTGGCGTGGATTTGAAAACAGGGCAATCGCCTGTAGCAGCTCCTCCCCAGGGGCCAGCTGGCCCAACTCGCTGAATTCCTTCACGGGGGTGCCCTTCAGTTCCACCTCGCGATCCACCAGCAGGTAGAGGCTGGCGGGGAGCTGATCAGCCCGCAGCGGTTTGCTCACGCAGCGGCGGCCGTCATCCAGGTTGGTTCTCACCGTGATCGGTGGTAGCGCCACAAAGCTGTTTTCTGGGTCGTTGTCGCTGGTGCCGTCGTTGAGGTCAGCTTCGAGTTCTGCCTCGATGTCTTCGTCGTCGAACTGGTCGTTACTGAAATCATCGGCATCATCCAGGGCCAGGGTGGCTGGAGTGATTGGCTCGGCTTCAGGGGCTAGGGGGGCTGCCACTGCTGGCACTGCTTCCAGTGCCGATCCCAATTCCGCTGCCACTGTCTCGGCCTTTGCCACGGCCGTAGCTGCCACCCCCAGAGCCCCTGCTGCTCCCTGCAGGACGCCTTTGGCCCGTTGCTGTTTCAGCTGTTCGTAGTCTTCCGGGCTGAGGGCCGCCTTGACCGTGCGGCTAACCGTGTTTGGGCTGCAACCAAAGGCCTCTGCCAAGGCCACGGAAGACTCCCCAGCCTGGTAGCGAGCCACCAATTCTTGCTTTTGGGTCTCATCGAGACGGCCGACCGCCATAGTTGAGTCCTCAGCAGCCCAACAATCTAAGCGGCGCGCTGGCAATATTGGCAAATTGCTCCCTTAGCTCAGCCGGATAGAGCAGCTGCCTTCTAAGCAGCCGGTCGATGGTTCGAATCCATCAGGGGGCGTGTCAATCGGGGCCTTGCTTTTGCCCCAAAATCCAGTCAGGGCAATGGCTTTCAGTGTGGAAGCCGCTGACTGCCTCTGACCACCCGTGCCAAGCTCTAGGGACAAACTGCTCACACTTCTGCTCACACCTGTGAGCAGTTTTGATCCGTCCCGCGCATGTCCCGCTCGGCGACCGCTAGAACGTCTGATCCCGTGAGCGCAGGGAGTCTGTCAGTCCCTACAGGGGAGGGCCAGCTGCGGGTCACAGCCGGGGCTGGAGATGGCAAGCGGCCAATGGCCATGCGCCCCAGAAGAGTGATCTCTACGCCTCAACCATTTGCTGTTTCTTTTTGCCAGTGCGCACCTTGCCGGGCTTGCCGGCCAGAGAAGAAAAGGTACTGATCTCAATGGCGCGGTCGGGGAAGACAGCCCTGACCTCCAGGTCACCACCCATGGCCTGGACGAAGTTGCGCAAAGTGCTCATCAGCATGTCGGCCCGATTTTCGATCTTGGAGATCTCGGCCTGCTTGACGTTGAGGTTTTTGGCCAGGGTGTCCTGGGTGAGTGAAAAGGCCCTGCGCAGTTCCGCCAGGGTCATTTCCTGCCGCAGCTGCTCCTTGCGCTGCTCAATGCGCTCACGCCGCTCAGGGCTGAGGTCTTTGGTGAGTTCAGAGAAAGAGCGCGTCATGGCTTGGGTTGGGCTTGCAGGTTTTTGAGGTGTTCGTCGTAGAGCGCGTCCGCCTTGGGGACCATCGTTTTGTAGAACCGCTTGTCCTTGCCGGTCTTATTGCCGCCAATCAGCAGGATTGCGCTGCGGCTTGGATCAAAGGCATAAAAAACGCGCAAGGGGTCGCCATGGGACTGGATGCGCAACTCGCGCATGTGGCTGTGTCTGGAACTCTCCACTCCTGAGGAGTGGGGGAAGGGCAGCTGGGGCCCCATTTCCTGGAGCAGCTCGACGATGGCCGTCCCATCGTCCTGCTCCTGCTCGCTGAGCTCGCCCCACCAGTCTTCGAAGACAGCGGCCTGACCGACATCCCACATCCAGTATTCCCTCCATGGAATACCTTAGGGGCTTGGTCGCCGCTGTCAAGCCGCGTCGCCCAGGAGCCGGCGCAGCGGAAGAGCAGCACGAGCGCCCGACCAAACGATGCAGATGCCAAGCCTCAAGCACGTCGGCCGTTGGCAAAAGCCAGTGGGGGCAAGGGCTTGTGAGCCGTTACGGCGGGGAGCCTGGCTCCCAAGGACGAAAGCTGCGGCTGCAGTACACCAGGCAGTTTCTGGATTTTGCGGTGGTTCGCGCCGGTGCCCCCGGCCAGTGGCTGCCCTCCGGGGGGATTGCCGATCTTGTGGCTAAACGGCTGGTGCCCAAGGAGGACACGACCCCATCAACTGGGGATCATGCCCCGGGCGGCGGCTGCATTGCTTGGCCATAGCCTCCAGACCCATTCGTCCCACTACGGGCGCTGGACCGATGAAGCAACTGTGGATGCTGCTGTTGATGCGGCCCTAGCGCGACGGGCAAGGGAGAGGGCAGCAGCTAGGGCGGCGTGATTTCGTGCGTAAAGGTAATTTGATCTGACCAATTAATCTGCTGAAGCTGGCAATATTTTTTCAATCAAATATTTTCGGCCACCGAAGGATGCCGTGGAGGATTCTGAGGATACGGATCAGAGTCTCTTCTCTACGGTAAACGGCGATATATGGTGTGCCTGAAATGATCAATTCTCGGGTCCTGGGCACTCTTCCTGGGCGCCCGAGTCCTGTAAAGTCACTAAGGCGATTTATCTGATTCTGCAGCGTTTCATCAACTCGAATGGCGGCCAATGGCTCGTCCCATTCAATCCAGCTAAAAATTTGCTCGCGATCATCGAGTGCCAGCTGTGACCAGGTGATGTTCCTGGCAAAGACTGAGGTTAGGAGCGCTTAAGGGCGTCTGAACGACGTTTGGCAAAGTGCTCTTCCACAACTTTATTGGGGATGGGGGGACTGGAATCGGTAAGAGCGGCATGAACCTTGGCCTTAAACCAGGCGTCGTGCTCCGCAGAGGTGGTGAGTAACTCCAGGGGCAGCGCCCGCTCCTTGGCAACGCGGGTGAGCAAAATCCGAATGGCGCCGGGTTTTTCTGGGTAAATCGTTGCCGTTCCTTGGGCGGGCCGCCTGTCCCACAAGGGCTGCAATGCCTATCCATGGGCAACCTTGATGCAGCAACAAAATTTGCCTTCCAGCAGCCAACCCTTTCAGAGACTGGCCTGGTTCCCAATCTCGGGGAAGGCATCAGCCGCACCAGCGCAAAGGCATCACGGCTTTATCGGCTAAAAATAATTTTCCGGGGGGCGATGCCGATGCTTGAAACCATCCGCGCCACCAATGGCAAAGAAGCCAGGAAATTTGCAAAAAACCGCTACCCAGATGCCACTGAAATTGAGTTGCTTAAGTAATGGCCATCACCTACGCCGAGCTGCTTGAGCGTCAGCATCAGAGCCGCCCTGCCTTTGGGCGGATGTTGCTGAATTGGCGCAGGCGCAACGGCTGGACCAAGTACACAGCTTGCAACTGGGCAAAAGAGGTCGGCTTTGAGATGATCTCCTACGGCAACCTCTCGGTGATCGAGCAGGGCAAGGCGGGCGAACTGCGGCAGAAAGTCTTCTGGCAACTAGGAGAACTCAATCGCCGCATTGATGCAAAGGAATGGGGCAAGCTGTTGAATAAGGCGATCAAGCAGAAGCTCAAGGGCGCTGTTCCGCTCGGTGATACGACTGCCCGATCTGGAGTGCACTGGAGTGGTGGGCCTGCTATTGTGGCCTGCGGGAGGTGCCAGAGGCTTTCCGCACCACGCCGCCCCCGGCCCTTGGCCAGCGCAGGGCCACTGAGATTTCCAGCAAATGGCGAAACCAATTGCGCCGGCTGGTTGACGAGTGTGAGCTCGATCCCAGCGATGCCATCATCGCCCTAGTGGCAGATCAGACAATATATAAACAGTCCCTACCCATGGTCATCGCCCTAAATTCCCATAGATAATTAATAATAATTACGCAGTGGCGCAGAGGTGAGCACCTTATACATCGCCAATACTGACCTCACTAACTCACGTGGTGTTTGGCGAGTCAGTTCAACCGATTACCAATATCAATACGCGGCATTCATTCCTGGACAAGACGTCAACTTAGACCAGGTTTCTATAACTACCAATAGTTACTCGCCAGGTCAAAGTGCACCCAATAACTTTCAGGTTGGACTCTATGGAGCTGGCGTAAATACAAATACGCCAGGCTCCTTGATTTCCGTACTATCTGGTCCATCTTCACCCGCAGCATCAGCAACCAGCAGTTATACTCCAACAACAACATTAAGCCTGTCTTCCGGCACTCAATACTGGCTAGGATTTACATTGTCTTCGGACACAGGAGGATCCAACTCTACTAGGGTCAAGCTAGGCATCAATGCTGGTAACTATACAACGTTGGGCTCGGGATGGAGCGTTCCTGCAATGTACCAAAACCTAAACGGAGTTGGATCAAACGATACAACAAATCCACTTGTATTTAGTCTTTACGGAACATCATCGGCAGTCTGCTTCTGTTCTGGCACTTTTATCCGAATGGCCGATGGTTCAGAGCGAAAGATTGATTATATAACAATCGGAGATTGCATTTGCACGTCAAAAGGAGCTTTGCCTGTTAAGTGGATCGCGAAGCGAACCATCAGGAGATCAGCTGTGCCACTAGATGCTTACCTTCAAGCACTGCCCATTAAAATAGGCGCAGGGTCCATTGATGCAAATATTCCTGCGGTTGATTTATATACGTCCGAGTACCATGGCATTGGGGTCGATGACAAGATTGTCAACGCAGCATTCCTGACGAACGACTTAAACATCATTAAAACCGATCTACAGGATTTTCCCCATGAAATCAGGTATTATCATCTTGAATTCGAGGATGAAGTTTTCGTCTTGGCAAACGGTGCAAAAGCATGTTCATATGTCAACAGTGGCAACAGAAACACTTTTGACAACTACGTAGAATTCATTAGTCTTTATGTGAATCCCGATAGCTCAGGCAAGTCACGCATCAGCAATACGCCACGCAATCAACCTTCCTTGAAAGGCCACAAATCACGAATCAGAAGATCTTGGAGTGTCTCGGCATGTAGCCTTACAATGAGTAGTGCCCCTACCCAATATTCACCCACGGTCAGCCAATAGTGCCGATAGCCATCGCAGGCAGGCTCATCCTGAAATTACGACTTCGCCTCCACAATTACGCTACGTAGCATTGACTCGGCCTGGGCGACGCAGCGGATGGCGATGGTCTGACGCTGCCAGCCATCAAAGCCAAAGTGCTGGAGAGGGCGGCTGAGCAGTTGGGCGAGGCTCTGCTCGAGCAACTGGTGTTTGTCGGCGGGGCTGTGGCCGGTGTGTTGATCACGGATCCGGCGATGCCGGAGATCCGTCCCCCCCCAGGATGTGGATGTGATCTGCCGCGTGCTCGCCAGGTCTGACTGCTGCCGAAAGCGGCTGGCCTACCTGCTGGAAAGGACATTTGGGTGGTCTGGGCGACAGCAGAACGGACGAAACCGCGACAGATCAGGCAGAATGGCCACAGGGTGTAGGAACAGCATGCAGGCATTTTCAGTGAGGCAGCTCAAGAGCAACCCCTCCACGGTGCTCAAGGCAGCAGCGGCCGACGCGATGGCACTGGTGACCAGTCATCAGCAACCCACTGCGCTGGTGGTGGCGCTAGATCGGCTCGGGGTGCCAAACACGGCAGCGGTGCGCTCCGGCTTGGCACTGTCGCTTTTCCGTTCCGGTTCGATCTCAGTGGGATCGGCAGCACAGATTGCCGGGCTACCCCTGCCGCGCTTCATGGAGATCCTCTCGTCGTTAAAGATCCCTGTCGTGGAGGGAGATCAAGCCGAACTAGATGACGATTTGGCCTTGGCACGGCGCTGGCTTGGCGAGCAGGCCTGAGCCGCCGGAACCATGCAGGTGGTGATCACCGATGCGGGGCCGTTGATTGGTCTAGCCCGCATTAACCATTTGGCTCTGCTGCGCAGCCTGTTCCCAACGGTGTGGATCACAAATGTGATCGCAGGGGAGCTCGGTGGCGCTGCCCAGTCCGTTGGCCACCAGCCCTATCCCGGCAGTGAGGCCCTGCAACTGGCCCTAACCGAGGGCTGGCTGGTCATCGCCCCAGCTGGTACTGAGGCCAACGATCCCTATCGGCCGCTCAACCCAGGCGTGGCTGCGGGTGAGGCCAGTGCCATCGACCTGGCGCTGAAACAGCAGGCTGCTGGGCAGCAGGTGCTGCTTTTGGTCGACGATCGCTGCGGCCGCGCTGAGGCACGCCGCCAGGGGCTCTCGATCATTGGCACCGCCGCGGTCCTATTGCTCGCCAAAGAACGCGCTTTAGTTCCGGCTTGTGCCCCGCTGCTCCAAGCACTGCGTGAGCAGGGGTACTACCTCAGCGATGCCCTGGTGGCCGCAGTGCTGAATCAGGCTCACGAAAACTGATCAGCAGCGACGTGGATCTGTTGGTGGACCTGCCAGCTGGGGTGAGTCTCTTTCAGCACGCCGAACTGAAATTGGATCTGGAGGATCTCCTGCATCAGAAAGTAGATCTGATCCGACGTCGCAACCTCAAGCCAGCGCTGCGGCAACGGGTGGAAGCAGAAGCAATTGCCATCTAATGATCGAGCGTGATCGACAGGCCCTGGCCGACATCCTGATGGTGCTGGATCGCGCCCTGGGCTTTCCGATCACTGATCTCCAAACATTGGAGTCCACGGACTACCTCGAGGATGCCTTAATTCAGGATTGCCGTGATTGTCATCCGTCTATTCCTTGGCAAGGGATCGCGGGGATGCGCGATCTGCTGATCCACGCCTACGACCATGGGGACCTAGAAGAAGTGTGGCAGGCCTATCAGCAATTCCAATGGCTGAGGCAGCAAATTGCATTGCTGCTGGAAACATAGGCTCAATAATTGTGGCTCAGTCTCCGTGCTCTAAAACCAGGCGGATCTGTTCCAAGCTGATACCAGGGAAGAGTTCTACGAATTCAGAGGCCGAAACGCCGTCCTTACGCCGTCCTTCCGATTTGCAAATAATGCCGCAACTGGCACCCGGCTTCCGCGGAACACCCAGGCCCCGCTCAGGCGCAAGGGGTCTTGCTCAATGGCTGAACAGCCTGCCCAACCCAGATTAGTGTTACCTGCCATTGAAGTGAACCTGCCTCACCAACGTAGGTGGCATATTGCCGGCAGCAGGCCTTTGACAGCCGAGATAGGCCTCAATCCACCCGTGGTGCCAGTGCCGGTCTCAGGCCCAGGGCCGTGGCGGCTTGCGGCATCCGCCCATGATTCCCGGCGCCAAGATGATCACCTCAGCGCCAGGGCCATGCCCAGGCAGATCAAAACCCGAGGGACCAGTGCTTACAACAACCTTCGCGGAGTTTGCCCAACGGGCCGACTATTCGCTGCTGGATTCCCTTCATGCGGATCCCCAGGCGACCGGCGATGGCCACGATCACCAGCCCCGCCAGGTGTTTTCCGGTCATTACGTGCCGGTGACACCCACGGCGATTCCAGCGGCGGAGTACGTGGCTCACAGCAGCACCCTCTTCAACGAATTGGGCCTGGGCGATGAGCTTGCCCACGACGACAAGTTCCGCCGTCTGTTTTCCGGCGACATCAGCGTGGCGCGGGAACCGATGCGACCGTTTGGTTGGGCAACCGGTTATGCCCTTTCGATCTACGGCACCGAATACATCCAGCAGTGCCCGTTTGGCACCGGCAACGGCTACGGCGATGGCCGCGCCATTTCCGTGTTCGAAGGCGTCTTCAACGGCAGCCGCTGGGAGATGCAATTGAAGGGCGGCGGCCCTACGCCCTACTGCCGTGGCGCCGATGGCCGTGCTGTGCTCCGTTCCAGCGTGCGCGAGTTTCTGGCCCAGGAGTTGATGCACGCCCTGGGGGTTCCTACCTCACGCTCCCTGACGCTGTTTATGTCCCGATCGGAAACCGTACGTAGGCCCTGGTATTCCCCGAACTCAAGGTCCATCGATCCCGACATCCTGGTAGACAACCCCGCGGCAATCACCACAAGGGTGGCGCCATCCTTTCTGCGGGTCGGTCAGCTGGAGCTGTTTGCCCGTCGCGCCCGCAGCCAGGCCCATCCGGGTGCGCTGAACGAATTGCAGATGATCGTGCAGCACCTGATCGAGCGGAACTACCGGCAGGAGATTGATCCGAGTCTGGATTTCAGCGATCAGCTGCTTGAGCTGGCCGGGTTGTTTCGCGGACGGCTCACGGCATTGGTGGCCCACTGGATGCGGGTTGGCTACTGCCAGGGCAATTTCAACAGCGACAACTGCGCCGCCGGTGGCTTCACCCTTGACTACGGCCCCTTTGGATTCTGCGAACTATTCGACCCCAGATTTCAGCCCTGGACCGGCGGTGGCGAGCATTTCTGCTTCATCAACCAGCCGCTGGCTGCCGAAGCTAACTATCAGATGTTCTGGGCCGCCATCCGGCTACTGCTCGAGGGCAATTCGGAGGCCCTGGCCAGGCTCGATCAGATCCGGGACGGCTTCGCTGAAGCGATGCAGCAGGAGCTCGAGGCCATGTGGGCCAGCAAGCTCGGCCTGGGCAGCTATGACGGCGAGCTGGTGAACGAGCTGCTGCGGCTGATGCTTCTCTCGAAGGCTGACTACACGATCTTTTTCCGCAAGCTTTCTGAGCTTCCAGAACAACTTTCAAGCCTGAAGGAGAGCTTCTACCTGCCCAGCTCAGGGCAGCTCGATGGGCAATGGACCCAGTGGCTGCAACGCTGGCGGGAACGCATCACTGCCTGCGGCGACCCGCGAGTGATATCCGAAGCGATGAAACGCATTAACCCCAAATTCACCTGGCGCGAATGGCTGATCGCCCCGGCCTATGAAAAGGCTGCGCAAGGTGATCCCAGCCTGATCAAGGAGCTGCAGGCGGTATTCAGCAATCCCTACGACGGGCAATCAGCGGAGGTGGAGGCGAGCTACGACCGTCTGAAGCCCAAGGAATTCTTCAATGCCGGAGGTGTATCCCACTACAGCTGTTCGTCCTGAGGTGGGATACACCTCAACCACCTCGCCGGCCTAGCGCACCCGTTTGGCCAGGGCGGCGGTGAGGTTGCGCAGCACATCGGAGACATCCCCCTGCTTTAGTTCCACACTCACCAAGCTGGGGCCATCGCCAGGGGCGAGCAGCTTGGTAAGGGCTTGCTCAAGTTCCTCTTCGTAGCGCACACGAACGGCCGCCTTGAATCCGTAGGCCCCAGCCAGGGCAACGTGGTCGACCGGCTGCACGTCATTAAAAGGACCATCAAGCATCGGCCGTTCGGTGCCGTAGCCCCCGTTATCGAGCACCACCACCAGGGCAGGGATGTGATAACGGGCCAGGGTGGCCAGTTCATTGGCACTCATCAGAAATGATCCATCGCCGAGCAACACCAACGGTTTGACCCTGGGGTTGGCGGAGCCGCCCCAGGCGCCGATCGCGGCTGGAATCGCGAACCCGAGGGAGGCCCAATAGCCGCAGGCCAGGAAATCGCTGGCGGCCGGTAGGCGCAGGTCGGCGGCGGCGAAGAGGGCATCGCCCGGGTCAACCACCACCACTGTGTCGGCTGTGATCCGGGCGTTCACGGCGCCCACCAGGCGCCGCACTGTGATCGGCACCCCGGGGATGGGCTCGAACGGGGCCGGATCCGCCTGGGGGAGTGGTTCCACCGCCGGAGAGCGGGGGCTGGGGGCCGCCGCCCCTTGCCACACCTGCAGTAGGGCCACCGGATCAAGGCTGTCGAGGTCCCCCTGGCTCCAGCGAAGGCCTTCGCCCATCTCCACTCGCACCACCCGGTCAGCCTCCAGGTGCATCGTGAAAATGCCCGTGTCTAGATCCTGCAATGGCATGCCCAGGATCAACAGGCCATCGCTGCCCTCCACCAGATCACGCACCTCAGTGGGTCCTGCGGCCCCTTCGTAGAGCCCAAGGCAGAGGCGATGGCGCTCATTTAGTAGGGATTTGGCACTGAGGCTGGTGGCAAAGGGCCAATTCTCCCGTTCCAATACCTTCAACAGGGCATCCTGCAGGCCAAAGCGGTGCAGTTCGATGCCAGCCAGCACCACCGGCCGTTGCCGGCTGCGCAGCCAGGTGAGCAGTTCATCGGCCCGTTGGCGATGGAGGGGGGCAGGTTCGGGTGCTGGGGCTGGACTGCCAAGGGGGGCCAGGGGCCAGGGCAGGGGCCGGGTGAGGCAGTCCCGCGGCAGTTCTAGATAGCCCGGGCGCGACTCCCGTTGCATCGCCGCCAACACCTTTGTTATTTCGGCAGCGGCCGTGCGTCCTGAATCGAGCCGAGCCGTTTCGGCGCAGACCTCATTGAAAAAGCGTTGCTGGGTGTCGGAAGCGCGGATGCTGTGGTGCAGCAGGGCGTGGCCATCCGATTCCCGCACCCCCGGGGCCCCGCTGATTACCAGCAGCGGTGAGCGCTCGGCATAGGCACCAGCCACCGGGTTGAGCAGTTTCAGGGCTCCCACGCCGTAGGTCACCACCGCCACCCCCAGGCCCTGCATGCGGCCATGGGCATCGGCGGCAAAGCCCGCCCCCTCTTCGCCGGCCGTGCAGATCATCTCGATCGGCGACTGCTCGAAGCGATCAAACAGGCCCAACACATAGTCCCCAGGCACGCCGTAGACCCGGCGAATGCCGCGCTGCAACAGGGCTTCGATCAGGGCGCTGGCGATGTCCATGGGGGGGCAACTCTGGGATAAGGCTGCTCAGCTGCCGTACCGGTCGAGATCGAAGCGGTCGAGCTCCATCACCTTCGCCCAAGCTTGCACGAAGTCGTGAATGAAACGCTCGGTGCCGTCGTCTTGGGCATACACCTCCACGATCGCCCGCAGCTGGCTGTTGGAGCCAAAGACGAGATCAGCCCGGGTGGCCGACCAGCGCAGGCTGCCGTCGGCGCGGCTGCGACCCTCGTAGAGGTTCTCTCCAGTGCCTGGTCCCCAAACCGTGCCCATATCGAGCAGGTTCACGAAGAAATCCGTGCTCAACACGCCCACGCGATCGCTAAACACACCGTGGCTGCTGCCGCCGCTGTTCGCCCCCAGCACCCGCAGGCCCCCCACCAGAACCGTGAGCTCTGGGGCGCTCAACCCCAATTGCTGGGCCCGATCCAACAGGAGCTCCTCGGCTCGAATCGGTAAATCCAACCTTTGCCAGTTGCGGAAGCCATCGGCCAAGGGTTTGAGCACATTGAAGGCTGGCGTGTCCGTTTGCTCCGCGCTGGCATCGGTGCGACCGGGCCGGAAGGGCACGCTCAGCTCGTGACCGGCAGCGGCCGCCGCTTGCTCCACGGCCACAGCACCGGCCAGCACGATTAGATCCGCCAGGGAGATGCGCTTGCCGTCGGAGCAGTTGCTGTTAAAGGCTGTCTGCACGCTCTCCAGCTGTGTCAGCACCTTGGAGAGTTGCTCGGGGTCGTTCACCTCCCAGGTGCGTTGCGGCTGCAGCCGTAGCCGAGCCCCATTGGCACCGCCGCGCTTATCGGAGCCGCGGAAGCTGGAGGCTGATGCCCAGGCAGTGGCCACCAGCTCAGACACCGTTAAGCCCGTGGCCAGGATCTGTTGCTTCAAGGCAGGCAGATCGTCGCCATCCACCAGCGGATGGTCGACCGTTGGGAGCGGATCTTGCCAGATCAACTCTTCGGCCGGCACGTCGGGTCCGAGGTAGAGCGCGCGGGGGCCCAGGTCGCGGTGGGTCAGCTTGAACCAAGCCTGGGCGAAGGTGTTGGCGAAGGCCTGCTGATCCTGATGGAAGCGCCTGGCTATCGGCTCCATGATCGGGTCATGGCGCAGGGAGAGATCGGCGGTGGTCATGATCGGCGCCGATTGCAAGCCCGGCACGTGGGCATCGGGAATTAGATGCTCAGGGCGTACGTCCTTGGCCACCCACTGCCAGGCACCGGCAGGACTCTTGGTGAGCTCCCATTCGTAGGTGAACATCATCTCGAAGTAGCCCTGATCCCAGCGGGTGGGGTTGGGTTTCCAGGCCCCTTCAATGCCGCTGGTGATCGTGTGCTCCGCCTTGCCACTGCCGTAGCGGTTGGCCCAGCCAAACCCTTGCTCCTCCAGTGCTGCCCCCTCGGGTTCAGCGCCCAGGTTGCTAGCGGGCGCTGCGCCGTGGCATTTGCCGAAGGTGTGGCCACCAGCCACCAGGGCCACGGTTTCCTCCACGGTCATGCCCATGCGGGCGAAGGTGTCCCGCACCTCCCGGCCTGAGGCCACCGGGTCGGGATGGCCATGGGGACCTTCGGGGTTCACGTAGATCAGCCCCATTTCCACCGCCGCCAGCGGTTGTTCCAGGGTGCCGTCGCTGGCGTGACGCCCATCGCTGAGCCAGCTGGTTTCCCGGCCCCAGAACACATCCTCCTCCGGTTGCCAAATGTCGGTGCGACCTGCGGCAAAGCCAAACGTGCGGAAGCCCATCGACTCCAGGGCCAAGGTGCCGGCTAGCACAATCAGATCGGCCCAGGAGATGGCATTGCCGTAACGACGCTTGAGGGGCCAAAGCAGCCGCCGGGCCTTGTCCAGGTTGGTGTTGTCGGGCCAACTGTTGAGCGGCGCAAAGCGTTGATTGCCATGGCCAGAACCACCGCGTCCATCCGCCATCCGGTAGGTGCCGGCGCTATGCCAGGCCATGCGGATGAACAGCGCTCCGTAATGGCCCCAGTCCGCCGGCCACCACTCCTGGGAATCGGTCATCAGCGCCCGCAGATCAGCCTTGAGGGCCCCGTAATCGAGCCCGGCAAAGGCTTGGGCGTAGTTGAAGCCGCCACCGAGGGGATTGGACGCAGGGTGGTGCTGATGCAGCAGGCCGATTTTGATCTGATCCGGCCACCACTGCTCGTTTGAGGTGCCGCCGGCCGGAGTCACCGCTCCAACGTGACCACTGAATGGACACTTCAACTCAGACATTTTTTCTGGGCTCGCCGTAAGGGATTGGTATGTTTTTAATTCTACATAGGCCATTGAGACAAACAGCCAGCTGTCCGATTCCATTGCGAATCGGCAAGCCCTGGGGAGCATCAGCCTTCGCCCCTTCTGGGCGCTGACTCAGGCCTGGCTGGTGACCAGCTCTCCAGCTGGTTTGCCCAAAACTCCTTATCTTTCCTGTCTTGATCAGCTGTATGCGGTGGCCTGTCTGATTCATATTGGTCTTTTGTATTGTTTGTCTGGTCTTCTTGTCGCTATGCACTGGCGCCCGATGGCCAGAAGTTCGCTGTATAAGCTACGTTCGATTTGATATTTTACCTTGCACCTACGGGTTGTGCCCTGAAGCTAGCGTTGAAGGCACCTATAAAAGCACCCGTATATTATTTCTGATGTTCTAAAGTCCGATGTTTAGGCCGTTGTTGCCTGATTGCCCACTGTTAAAAGCAGGGCTTTCAACAGTATTTTGATTAACTATTTGTTGGCAAACTTCACGGACGCAGCGCTGATTTTTCTCTTCATGGGTCACCTGGTGGCGAAACCGGCTTCGCTGGATCGCCAGTGGAGTCCTGAGGGTTGGGCTGTCATGCAAGGGGGCAGCTCGATCCTGACGCCAGCGAATGGCTGCCACTGCCAGTCTGCAGATCTAGGGGTTGGTCTATAGGTCTATGGGCTTCAGGCTGACCAGCGGAATTCCTGCCGTAGGATCATTGACAAACCTCAGGCAACTAATGGGAAGAATGCTAAGCAGCAAATTTGTTCTTGGGGTTTTGAATTTGTTTGGCTGCCTGGGATTGCTATCAGCCCAGGCGCTGGCAGCCACCCCCCAGCCAGATCTGCTAGATACCATCAAACAACGGGGGGTGGTGCGCATCGGCGTTTCCCCAGATCTGCCGGGGATGTCTCTTCGCAAGGTGGGTAAACCGGGATTCGAGGGGGCTGAAGCCTCCCTCGCCCTGCTGATCGGCACCCAGTTGCTGGGCAAGGCCAGCCAGGTTGAACTGGTTGGCGTTGATTCGCCACAGCGGTTGGCGCTGCTGCAGAAGGGGGCGATTGACCTGGTGATTGCCCAGCTCACCATCACGCCGGAGCGTCAGAAACTAGTCGACTTTTCGATGCCTTACGTTGTCGCCCATGAAGCCTTATTGCTACCAGTAAACAGTCCGATTCAGCGGCTGAGTCAACTGATTGGCAAGGAGATCAGCGTGGCCCAAGGTTCGGCAAGTCAGCAGCGTTACATGCGGGCCTGGCCCGGGATCCTTCAGCGCAGTACTAACTTCGAATCTGGTGGCATTGAACTGCTGCGCAGCGGGCTGGTGGCTGCCTGGGCAAACGACAACACAAATATCCTGGGAATGCTAAGTGTTGCTCCGGATCGCAATAGGTTTCGCCTGCTAAATGTGGGAGCTTGCTTTCCACCCAAACCCTTTGGCATTGCCGTGAGGAAAGGCAACCCAGCGCTGCTGGCAGCATTGAATGTTGGCTTGGCCGAGCAGGAAGGCAAGGGCACCCTCAAAAACCTATTTGCGGCGCTTTCCCTGCCCATAGTGAAAGGATCCACGGCTGATCAGATCTGTAAATGAGTTTAAGTTTGTAAATGAGATCAGATTTGTAATGAGATTAGGTTTGTAATGAGATCAGGTTTGCAAGTGAATTTAGTGGGCTTATTTCCAGGATAAAAAATACATCAAATACCTCGCAACTAAACACCCCTAAGAATCCTTAATGCCGCCATGGCGGCGCCGTAGCCGTTGTCGATGTTTACCACCGTGAGCCCCGGGGCGCAGCTGGCCAGCATCCCCTCAAGGGCGGTGCGGCCGCCGGCACTTACGCCATAGCCCACACTCACCGGCACGCCAATTACCGGCTGGGGCAACAGGCCAGCCACCACCGTTGGCAGCGAGCCCTCCATGCCGGCACACACGATCAACACCTGATGGCGTTTTAGTTGGGGCAGCTGGTTCAGCAGTCGCTGTAGGCCCGCTACTCCTACATCGGCGATCAGCTCCGTGGCCAGTCCATGGCAGGCCAGGGCCAGCTGGGCTTCGGCCGCCACGCTGAGATCACTGCTGCCGCCGGTGAGCACCGCCACGCTTGCCGCCGCAGGATCGGCCGGCTTTGGCAAATCCCCCAGGGTGAGGCACCGGGCCTGGGGGTGGTGCAGCACGGCTGCCAGATCGGCCTGCACCGCTGCCGCCTTGGCTTGGTCCACCCGGGTGGCCAGCATTAGCTCGCCGGCGGCCTGCAGCTCCCGGGCAATGGCGATGATCTGCTCGGCGCTTTTGTGTTCGCCCCACACCGCTTCCCCCATGCCGAGGCGGCGACGGCGGTCGAGGTCGAGGTGATGGTTTGGTTGCTGGTGCTGCTGCTGGTCGCTCATGGCTTGATCCAGATCTGTTCCACCAGGGCCGGCGTAACCCAGAGGCTGGGATGCCGCTGGGCCTGGGCTAGTTCCTGCTCCAACGCCTCCTGTTGCCCTGGGCTCCACAGGCCGGCATCGGCGAGCTGCAACGGATAGCTGCCCAGAAAATCCTGGAGCCAGAGGGCTTTCGGCTGGTTGCTGGGGCTACAGGCCATCAGGCTGCGGCTGCTGAGCAGCTGCAGACCCCTTTGTTCGAGTAGGCCCGGCAGGCGACTGGCCACATCGGGGTCGCCCCCCTGCTGGCGCCAGTGCTGGATGCAGCAGCGCACAAACTGCTGCACGGCATCGCCGTGGGGATGCAGCGAGAAGCTGTCCCAGCTGATGTATTCGTGCAGCACCAGTCGACCCCCTGGCCGCAGGGCGCTGGCGATCAGTGCCAGCAGCGGATCCAGATCACTCAGGAACATGCAGAGCCAGCGGCACCAGGCCCCGTCCCAGCTGCCGGCAGCCAGCTCCCCAAGGGCAGCGGCGCCGAGCGGTTCAGCCAGGTTGAGGGTTTGGCTATGCAGCTGCTGGAGTTTGAGCGCCTCGGCTTGCTGTTGCAGATGGCTGATGTAGTCGTGGGATTGGTCGATCGCTAGCACCCGACCGTTGGCCCCCACTAGCTCGGCCAGGTCAAGGCTGGCAAAGCCCGGCCCACAGCCCAGATCCAGCAGTCGATCCCCCGCCTGGAAGCCCGCCCGTTGCCAGGCGGCCTGGCTGTCTGCGCGCCAGATGTGGTGCTGACGCCCGAGCCGTTCCCGTTCAGCGCTGTGGGTGCCCAGTACGTAGCTCATCGGGTCGGGTCGCTGGTGCTGCTGGAGCTGAAGTTGGAGCTTGTGTCGGCGTTGGAGATCAATGGTTGCAATGAGCCGGTGCGTTGCAGCGGCAGCGGTTTGCTGGCGCCGTTCCCTAAGCAACGGCGCAGCACCCCATCGAAACGGGCTTCGCTGCTGCTGATGCTGCTGGCGGGGATCGCATGCCAGGCCGCCTGATCGCTCCAGCCCACCAGCACCACCGCCTGCTGCCGCTCGGGATCCCAGAGCAGTTCCCGGCCCCGATAGCCCGTTTGGCGTTCTAGCCAAGGTTCCCAGATCTGCTCCTCCGCCTGGCGCCAGCAGCTTTTCTGGGCCGTGGCCACCGGCATCTGCAGCACCTCCACCACACCGGCCGCTGGATCTAATGGCCGCAGGGCCCAGGCCGGTGCCACCAGGGTGACGAGGCTCAGCAGCAGCGCCAGCAGGGCGCTCATGGGCGCGTCAACAGGGCCACCGCATGGCAGGCGATCCCCTCCTCGCGGCCGCAGGGGCCGAGTTTTTCGTTGGTGGTGGCCTTTACGCCCACCTGGTCGGGATCCACCCCTAGCCGGGCGGCGATCGCACTGCGCATCGCTTCGATGTGGGGTTTGAGCTTGGGCCGTTCGGCGATCAGCACCGCATCCACATTGCCCACCCGCCAGCCCCGTTCGCGCACCAGACCAATCACCTGTTCCAGCAGCAGCAGGCTGTTTGCCCCCCGCCAGCGGGGATCCTCGGGGGGGAAATACTTGCCGATATCCCCCAACGACAGGGCACCCAGCAGGGCATCCATCACGGCGTGTACCAGCACATCGGCATCACTGTGGCCATCAAGGCCCAGCCCCTCGGGATGCTCCAGCCGTTGGCCACCAATGATCAAGGGCCGACCCGGCACCAGCCGGTGGATGTCATAGCCGTTGCCGATGCGCAGGTTCATGGTTAGGGATCCAGGCCTTGATTCTGCTCCTGGAGGGCCTGCCAACGGGCCCACAGATCAGGCCGCCGCTCGCGGGTGCGTTGCTGCTGTTGGTCGGAACGCCAGCGGGCGATGGCGCCGTGGTCGCCGCTGCGCAGCACCTCTGGCACGGCCTGGCCTTGGAACTCCGCCGGCCGGGTGTAGTGGGGGTGTTCCAACAGGCCAGCGCTGTGGCTTTCCTCCAGCAAGGAGTCGGCGCTGCCCACGGTGCCGGGCAGCAGCCGCACCACGCCGTTGATGATCGTCATTGCCGGCAGTTCGCCGCCGGTGAGCACAAAATCCCCCAACGACACCTCCTCATCGGCGAGGCCACGGATGCGTTCATCAAAGCCCTCGTAATGACCACAAAGCAGCACCAGCTGTTGGTAGTTGCTGGCCCAGCGCTGCAGATCCGCCTGGCAGAGCGGTTTGCCCTGGGGGGTCATCAACAGGCTGCGGCGCGGCGAGTGCAGGGGAATGGCGCCAAAGGCGGCAAATACCGGCTCAGGCTTGAGCACCATGCCGGCACCGCCGCCATAGGGTTCATCGTCTACCTTGCGGTAGCGATCGGTGGCGTAATCACGCGGATTGTGGCAATGCAGTTCGGCGATGCCGGCACTGAAGGCCCGGCCGATTACCCCCAGTTGCCTGAGGGGTTCAAAGGCCTCTGGCACGAGGCTCACCACGTCAAGGCGCATGTTCCTAGCGGCTAACGCGGCGGATTTCCGAGCAGAACCTCGCCCCCTGCAGTTCCCCAGCTCGCCAGATCAACAAACTGCGTAGCCGCAGGTTTGGTTTACGAAACCAGATGGTTTCAGTTAGCTGGCAGCCGCCAGCGCTGTGCTCCAGCTCGAGGCGCCCATCAGCTTGGAGTCGCCACTGGCCCTGTTGGCCGTCGCCGCTGCTAAGGCTGCCGTTGCTGTGGAAGGTCAGGCGGCCCTGGCACTGGTTTGGCCCCTGCACCGCCAGGGTGCCAAGGCCCTCGCCGTTGCTGGCGGGGCTCCACTGCACCTTTAGTTCCCCCTTATCACTGTCATGCCAATCGTCATCGCTGGCGGCGGGCTGAAAGCGCGAGCGCAGGCTGAGCCATTCGCCGGCGCAGAGGGCCAGCAGGGCTGCGGCGCTGGTGGGGGGGAATACGTCCGTCACGGCAGTCTTAGGCCCAGGCCCAATGCAATGGCAAGTACCTATCCTGCCCCAAAGGCGATTTTTCTAGGGGCAGGTCAGATGGCCCAGGCTGCTCCTTCGGAAACAAAGCCAAGGCCAGTTAGTTGGGCAGCTTCTTGGAGGTTGTTTGTGAAGAAGTGCTCCCCCTTGGATGCAAGGTAAAAGCGCTGCACAGTGGTTGTGCCAGAGACTCCGGCCGTCGCCGACAGGGCCCGACCTGCCACGCCTTCGTATATGTAACCCAGCTTTTGGGCCGCTGTCACTTCCGCGTCGTTGATGGTGAGCAGGTGATCCTTGGAGGTGGGGTTGAAGAGGCGATGGATCTCTTGTAAGCCACCACTTTCCCCTCCGGCCGCTGCCACTAGACCCCATGCATTGCCCTCCTCTTTCCAGCCGGAACTGCGCAGGCGTGCCAGTTCGCCGCTGTCGCCAGCGTAGGTGTGTAAGCCGGTCAGAGGGTCAAGAAAACGGATTTGATCAATAGGCTTGGCAAACACCGTGTCTGTGGTTTTGGTGGCGAGATTTTGGAGTCTCTGGTCTTGGCTGGCAGGGGTATCGGCGACACTGAATGCTTTGTCTGTGCTGGGGTAGGTGGCTTTTAGATAGTTCTGAAGTGCAAGCTGTTCACCTATCACATTGCTAGGTATATTGGCTGCGGCAGTGAAATCAAGGCTGGGGTCAATCGCCTTGGAGAGACTGCCATCGCTAAGGATGTAGCGGAAGTTGCTGCCGTTGGCCTTAGTGGGATAGCCATCACCACCATTGGCGGTGAAGTTCAGGGAAACTATGCTGATCTTGCTTGGGGCATAGCTAAGAACCTTGCCGTTATCGATAACTTTGGAAACAAGGTTTCCGTTGGTGTCGTAGACCGCCACATCCTGGACTCGGCTACCGGCAGCCTTTGAGGGGTCAAAGGAGAAATAGATGCCGCCGATTTGGGCGTAACCACCATTGCCAGCACTTAGGCCTGCGGCGAACTCAAGAATATTTAGTAGCTGTTGGGGGGTGCTTTCAAACACCATCAGTTTGTTGTCAAAGCGCAGGGCGTTCTCTACGTCTAGCTGGGAGATGGCGCCGGCAGGTTTAACACTGGTGGCCGTAGGCGCAGTCTTGCTTCCAGCGGCGCTTACCGAGCCGATGGAAGCGCGTAGGCCGCCGCCATTCTTGAGGGAGCCCACTACAGCAGTTGAGCCCAGCCCTTTCAGAGCTGCATAGATATTGGCATCGGCGGAGATATTGCCGAGGTTCACCTCTTGGGCTCGCCCAAAGGCCCTGTCGCCTTCCAGGTAAACATTGGTATAGCCAAAGATGTTGCCATCTTTGGAGGAAATCACATTGTTGATTGCCGTGGTGATTTCATTTACCTGGGTGCCAATGCTGCTGCTGGCAATGATTTGGGCAGCAGTTTGAGTAGAGGCGTAGGCGTTTTTTAAATTTGTTTCCGTGGAGGCGTAGGCTCCGTTGATTGCTGTGCTGAGATTTTCAGTGAGCAGTTCGCCGGCGGCGTTAAAGTCCACCACCAGGCGACCCAAGTAGCTGTATTCGGTATCTGTGGTAACGATCAGGGTGGGCTTACCATCCTTGCCTTTGCTGACAATAGGGTATTTGTCTGCAATGAAATCAGCGCTGTGGCCATTGAAACCCACGGCCGTATCGGTGGCATCGCCCAGGCGTTCGTGGCTGCCACCGGCCACCATTACGTCCACCCCGGTGAGTAGTGGTGCCAAAGCCTTGTTGCGATCCAGCACATCAAGCTGGTCAACCATTACTACCTTATTTACGCCAGCGGCAATCAAGGCATCCACGGCGGGCTGAATATAACCAGCAACTATCGCTAAGCGTTGGGCTTCGCTAAGGCTGCTGCTGTCTCCCTTCACGATCGTGCCGTTGGGAGAAGATTTAACCAGCAGTTCAAAGGTGGTGGCACCCACAACACCTATCTTCTGGCCCCCCTGGGTTATCACAGTGTATGGGGCAATCTTGCCCTTGATTGCCGTGGATTCCAGGCCAGCAAAGCTGTTTGCAGCACTGCCTCCGAGCGACTTGTCCGCCAGGGAAGCCAGGGAGGAGTCCTTGCTGAAGTCGAGGTTGGTGGTGATCAAGGGGAACTGGGCGCCAACCCAGGTACCTGAGGCGGCGATTGCCCCCTGGAGTACTGGGGAACCCAGGTCGAATTCGTGGTTGCCAAGGGCCGATACGTCGGTGCCAAAGGCGTTCATGATCGCCACATCTGGGCGAGCCAGGGCTGTGCTCTTTATTAGGGGGCTGGCATTTAGGGAGGGGTCAGCGCCACCCACCAACCAGGGGCCAGGAATGAAGCTATCCCCTTCGCCTACTACCAAGGTGTTGGCGTAGGCATCATCAAACTTGTCGATAATTGCGCCCATGATCGGTGCCGTGGTAGTGCCCAGCAGACCGCTTTCACCGTAGTAATGCAGAATCTGAAGGGTGTAATCCGCAGCAACTGCCATAGCGCTCAAAATTTGAACTGCACCAACCTTATGCAGTTCGCCTTGTCGTTAGATTGCCGGAATGTTGTCTTTAGCTTAAGGGATCATGATTGAATTATTAAGCTGCTTTTGCCTATTCGCTGGCGTAGCCCAATTCCGCCAGGCGGCCGGGTTTCTGGCGCCAGTGGGGCACCACTTTTACGAATAGTTCCAGGTAAACGGGGCCGTCAAATACCTTTTGCATCTGCAGCCGCGCGCCGCTGCCGATTGCTTTGAGCATGGCGCCGCCTTTGCCGATCAGGATCCCCTTCTGGCTGCTGCGTTCCACCATCACGGTGGCCAGGATCGCCGTGCGCGGCCCGTCCTCCTCCACCCGTTCGATTTGTACCGCCACCGAATGGGGCACCTCTTCGCGGGTGTGGTGCAGCACCTGTTCGCGGATTAGTTCCGCCAGCAGCAGTTTTTCCGGCTGGTCGCTGATCGTGTCTGCCGGATAAAGCATGGGGCCCAGGGGCAGCAGCGGCCCAAGGGCTTCCACCAGTTCCTGGCAGCCGGCGCCGGTGGCCGCACTGAAGGAGAGCAGCGTTGCCCCTGGCAGGGCCTCCTGATAGCTATGGATCAGCTCTTCCTGCTGGCTTGGATCCACCAGGTCTTGCTTGTTTAGCCCCAGCAGCACCGGGTGCCGGCATTGCTGTAGGAGGTCGAGCACGAACTGGTCACCGCGGCCCAGGGGCACGCTGCCATCCATCAGGGCCAGCACCACATCCACCTCACCGATGCTGTTGCGCGCCGTTTGCACCAAGCGTTCCCCCAGCAGGTGGTGGGGCTTGTGGATGCCTGGGGTGTCGAGCAGCACCAGCTGGGCTGTGGGGGTGGTGAGGATGGCCCGCAGGCGGTTGCGGGTGGTTTGGGCCACGGGCGAGGTGATCGCTACTTTTTCCCCCACCAGCTGGTTCAGCAGGGTGGATTTACCCACGTTGGGGCGACCGATCAGGGCCACGAAACCAGAGCGAAAGCCCTCTGGGGTGGCATCTAGGGCGAAGGAGTCCATACCCTCAAGATGACAGCCCCTCGATTTCCGGCGCGATGAGCGATCAGGCGACCGCTGCAGCCCAACCGCTGCAGCCCAGTTTTGAACAGGCGATCGAGGTGGCAGACCTCTGGTGCCATGCCTGGGAGCAGGGGGAACTCAGTGATGAGGTGCTGGCTGATCGGGTGGCGGAGCTAGTGGCCAGCAGGGATGGGGCCCGGGGCTTTTTTGTGGTGAGCCTGCCGGCCGACAACCCGCTGATGGATCGTCTGCCGGATCCCCTGCTGATTGTGTTGCGGGCCGCCGGGGCGGAACTGGTGGATCTGAGTGTGCGCAACCTGGCGATGAGCACGGCCATGGTTTTGGAGCACGGCAGATCCGGGGCCACTGAGCAGCAGCAGGGTTCAGAACGGGTGCAGGGCCGCTGCCGCGAGTTGTTGCGTTTGCTTGAGCCGGCCCTGGTTAAAGCCCGCCTCGAGGGTCTGCTGGCCGCCACCAGGGGGGAGGGGGCAGATCTGGCCTTCCTGGAGCGCTGGGGCTACGACGACGACCAGCGGCAGGCGATTGCTGCGGCGCTGTTGTCGGTGGCGCAGTAGGTGGCGCAGTCGGTGGCGCAGTCGGTGGCGCAGTAGGAGTGGGCTTTTATCTGTTTGTGGCGATTTTCAATTCTGTACGGTCCGTACGGTTTGTGATTTCGCCTCATTTTTGATTTCGGGCACCTCGAAAAATCCCCATCCAGCCCCCTGCGAGCCAGGGACTGTCTATCTCCTATCACCCATTTCTATCGACCATTCTCAGTATTGAACTTTGGGTGATTATAGAATCCTTATAGGCTTGCCCTACAGATATGGCTGTCTTCTTTTAAAATATTGCTCAGACATGGAATTTTCAAAGCTAAAAAGCTAATAAGCAAAAAAAAACGCCCCGTTTGGGGCGCTAGGTCTGCGGGCTCTTCTGCGGGCTCGCCTGGTTTGGCTCAGTCGCGGCGGCTGCCGCCATTGAGGGCAATGATCAGGCGCAGGATGAAGATGAACAGGTTGATGTAGGTGAGATACATCCCCAGGGCACCGGCCAGGTATTGGTCGTCGTTGTAGGTGCGGGGCATCGTGTAGAAGTCCACGAAGGCGGCGCCCACAAACAGCACCGTGCCGAAGCCGGCGATCAGCAGCTCCATGCTGCCGCCCAGGAACATCTGGGGGGCAAAGATGCCACCCACCAGCTGCACCACCATGGCAATCAGCAGGCCGATGATGCCCAGGCCCACCACAGCGGTGAGCGATTGGCCCACGCTGTCGCTCATGCGACGGCCAAAGACCGAGGCCACCACAAAGGTGATGCCGGTGGCCAGGGCTGCGGTGGCCACGCCACCCACCCCTGCCGCTCCGCTGAGGGCCATCGCCACCAGGCCGCTGAGGGTGAAGCCGGTCAGCAGGCTGTAGACCGCCAACAGCGGTAGGGCCGTGGCGTTGTTGCCCTTGAGGGCAACGTTTTGGGCCACAAAGAACAGAATGAAGTTGCCGATCAGGGCCCCCCAGAACAGGGGCATGAAGGCCGGGCTGGCGATCATCGACAGGCCGCCCAGCACCCCCACGGAGGTGAGCACCATGCCACCACCCACAAAGGGCAGGGCCTTATTTACAACGTTTGGGCCTACCAGGGCGCTGCTCTGCGCTTGCCGGATGGCCTCCTGGAAATTACTGCTGGCCGGCATGGCGCATCAGAGATGGGGAACCCCCCCATGCTGCCAGGGGGTTAGCTGAATTGTTGCGAATTGGCCGTACGGATCACCGGCGCCGCTGGGCGGGGGGTTCGCGTTTGCTGTCTTCCCGGGCATAGGCCTGCACCAGCCTTTGCACCAATGGGTGGCGCACCACATCGGCGGCCGTAAGCCGACAGATCGCAATCCCTTCCACCCCCTCCAGCACCCGGGCCGCCTCCTCAAGGCCGCTCAGCTGGCCGGCGGGCAGGTCCACCTGGGTGGGATCACCGGTAACCACCATGCGCGAGTTCTCGCCTAGGCGGGTGAGCAGCATGCGCATCTGGCCCGTAGTGGTGTTTTGCGCCTCATCAAGGATCACAAAGGCGTCCGCCAGGGTGCGGCCGCGCATATATGCCAGCGGTGCCACCTCGATGATCCCCTTCTCCAGTAGGGCTGCCGTGCGTTCTGGGCTGAGCAAGCTGTGCAGGGCGTCGTAGAGGGGGCGCAGGTAGGGATCCACCTTTTGCTGCAGGTCGCCGGGCAGGAAGCCCAAGCGTTCGCCCGCCTCCACCGCCGGCCTAGTGAGCACGATGCGTTCCACCCGCCGTTCCTGCAGATTGCGCACCGCTTGCACCACGGCCAGAAAGGTTTTGCCTGTGCCGGCGGGCCCTAGGGCCAGGGTGAGTTCATGGCGCTCCATCGCCTCCACATAGGCGTTTTGGCGCAGGGTGCGGGGCCGCAACAACTTGCCGCTTTGGCTGCGGGCCAGCACCTGTTGGCTCAGTTCGCGATGTTCATCGCCCTTGCCGCTGCTGAGGGCCTGGAGGCTGGTCTGTAGGTCTACGGCGCTGACGGGTTGGCCTTCCCTCCAGATGGGGCGCAGCAACTCCACCAGGGCAGCGGCCCGCTCCAGTTGGCTGGGGCGGCCATCAATATGCAACTGCAAACCACGCAGCACCACCTGGGCACCGGTTAGTTCGGCCAGCCGCCTCAGGGTTACTTCGCCCTCGCCGGCCAGGGCCAGGGCAGCCCCCTGGTCCGGCAGGTCTATGACGAAGCGGCGGCGCTCCGAACCTTCCATGGGGGAAGGGCTCAGGCTTCGGCCCCGGCATCTTCGGTTTTGGCTTCGCTGGCAGCTTCAGCGGCGGCGGCGGCCGCAGCAGCTTCGGCAGCCTTGGCTTCAGCGGCCGCAGCTTCTGCAGCAGCCTTGGCTTCGGCCTCAGCCTTGGCGGCGGCTTTCACTGCCGCTTCGCGGGCCGCAGCCTGCTTGGCCTTGCCGACAATTTCTGCGGGGCGGGGGGTTTTGGTGAGCAGGCCGCCGTTTTCCAGCAGGGTGCGCACGGTGTCGCTGGGCTGGGCGCCCTGCTCGAGGCGGCGGCGCAGGGCTTCGGTATCTAGGCGGGTTTCGTTGGTGCGGGGGTTGTAGAAACCCAGCTCCTCCAGGGGGCGGCCATCGCGCCGACTGGTGCTGTTACACGCCACGATCCGGAAGCTCGTTTCCCGCTTCTTACCGAAACGCTTCAGGCGGAGCTTGATCATCGGAATCTTATGGGGCGTGAACTGGAATCCAAGAGTTTACCTGGCGACCTGCGCCTCGGGCAACTGCCCCTCAGAGCTGGCCAAACCCCTTGCGTTTTTTCTCCGGCCGCTGGCGCTTGCGGGGGCCGGCGTTCGGGGCTCCGCCCCCAGGCATGCCTGGCATTCCCGGCATGCCGGGCATCCCTGGCATGCCGCCGCCCATGCCCGGGAAGCCCCCCATGCCCGGCATCCCCGGGAAGCCGCCCCCACGGCTCATCTGCTGCATGAAGCCCCGCATCTTTTGGAAGTCGGCCAGCACCTTGTCCACATCGGCGGGCATGTGGCCACTGCCCTTGGCGATCCGGCGCCGGCGGGAGGGTTGAGCGGCCAGCAGGTCGGGATTTTCCCGCTCCTGCTGGGTCATCGAGCCGATCATCGCCTCGATGCGCTTGAGCTGGGCTTCCCCCTGCTTGAGCATGCCGTCGTCGATCTTGTTCATGCCCGGGATCATTTTCATCAGCCCCCCCAGGGAGCCCATGCGTTTGATCAGGCGCATCTGTTGAACGAAGTCGGAGAAGTCAAAGGAGGCCTCCTGCAGCTTGCGCTGCATGCGCTCCACATCGGCGATCTCCACCTCCTTCTGGGCCTTTTCCACCAGGGTGAGCACATCGCCCATGCCCAGGATCCGGCTGGCCATCCTTTCCGGATGGAAGGGCTGCAGGGCCTCCACCTTTTCGCCGGTGCCGATGAACTTGATCGGCGCCCCACTCACCTTGCGGATCGAGAGGGCGGCGCCGCCGCGGCTGTCGCCATCGAGCTTGGTGAGCACCGCCCCGGTGAGACCCACCTGGTCGTGGAAGGCGCGGGTGAGTTCAGCGGCCTCCTGGCCGATCATCGAATCCACCACCAGCAGCACCTCGTCGGGCACCACGGCGGCGCGGATTCGCACCATCTCGTCCATCATCGCCGTGTCGATCTGGAGCCGACCGGCGGTGTCCACGATCACCGTGTCAAAGCCCTCCTCCCGGCCCTTGGCTACGCCTGCGGCGGCAATCGCCTCGGGTTTGAGCTCGGCGCCAAGGCTGAACACCTCCACACCGATCTGGCGCCCCAGGGTTTGGAGTTGCTCAATGGCGGCCGGACGATACACATCAGCGGCCACCAGCAGTGCCCGGCGCCCCTGCTCCTTGAGGTGCAGGCCCAACTTGGCGGTGGCCGTGGTTTTGCCGGCCCCCTGCAGGCCCGCCATCAGAACCACGGTGGGGCTGGTGGCGGCCCGGGCCAGGGGGGCATTGGCGCCGCCCATCACCTCCACCAGCTCCTCGTGCACCAGCTTGATGAACTGCTGGTCGGGGCTCACCCCCCGCACCACCTCGGCGCCGAGGGCTTTGCTGCGCACCTCCGCCACGAATTCCTTGACCACCGCGAGGCTCACATCGGCCTCCAGCAGGGCCCGCCTCACTTCCTTGAGGGCCCCATCCACATTGGTTTCACTGATGGCCCCCTGGCCCCGCAGGCCACGGACGGCAGCCTCTAACCGCTGGGAAAGCTCCTCAAACATCAGTTGCCTTCCGGTGGTTCAGCAGCCCAGCACTCTAGAAACGCAGCCGGCTTGAACCTCAGCAGGCATCATTGGCCCCCGTGGTAATCGGCCAGTTTCCAGCTGCTGTCTGGGCTGGGGCGGTGGAAAACATAGACGTTGGTTAGCTGTATCGGTCCAGAGCGCTCCAGCAGCTTGTCTTGGCCATTCAGCACTTCCTCTGAATAGAGAATCCTTGCCCGCACCTCGCGGCGCTCAGGGCTGCTGGCGATCAGCTTGAGCTCCTGCACTTCAGCGTTGATCTTGCGGTGTAGCCCCTGCTGGGCATCGCTCTGGCGGTTGGCTAGGGCGGTGCTCACCAGGTTTGGAACTGCCAGGGGTTCAAGGGTTGCCTGGTTATTGCCGCCGGCCATCAGCAAGGCCTTGGCCCCCAGCCAGCCCTGGAGCAACGCCCGGGTTTCGGTTTCTGGGTTGGTTGTTTTAGGCGCTTCTGGTTTGGCGGCCTCTGGTTTTTGCGCAGCTTCTGGGTTTTTTGCAGCTGCTGGTTTTGCAGGGCTTTTGCTAACTGGGGTTGGCGCTGGGCTGGGTTTCGGCAGGGGCGGGGCGGGGATCAGCAGGGCTTGGCTGGGGGGAGTGCTGGGCTGCTGGTGGCGGCCCAGCAGGGCGCCGACGGCGGTGGCACTAACCAAGGCGAGCCCCAGCACCGCCGCCCGTTGGAGGTTGGAAAGCTGCTGCAGCTTTTCGAGCCAGCTCCGGGGGTGATCCCAGTTTTGGGCATACCACCACTCCGCCAGGCGATCGGCCAGGCCGGGATGGAATTCGTCCTCTTCTTCTTCTGGTGCTGCTGCTCCGCTTGGGCTGGCCAGAGGTGGCGAATCAAGCAGGGATTCAAATTCGCTGCGGCTGGGGGTGGGCAGCAGCTCAAACTCGGTGATAGTTGCCCCTGGGGTGTTCAGGCCTTGGGCCTGGCGGCGGTCCTCCCGTTCGATCGCCGCCTGCACATCACGGTCGGCGAAGTAAGCCTCCAGATCAGGGTCCGCCTCCAGGTCGCGGTAGCAGGGCAGCACCTGGCGCTCAAGCCAGTCGCGGCAGTAGGCGCAGATGCCAGCGAGGGGATCATCCCCCTGGTCCTTGGCCCAACGCTGCAGCTCCTGGTCGCTGCAACGGTTAAAGCAAAGCTCCGCCTCGCGGGTGTGGCCCAGCAGCAGATGCAGGCATGCCATTTCCCGTTCCACCCCCACCTCCCGCAGGGCTTCCAGCCGTTGCAGGGCCGCTTCAATGCGTTCTGGCTTGCGTTGGGCAAAGCCGGAGGCGGTGAGGGCGTAGGCGCTAAGGAATTCCGCCGTAACTGAACCCTGCTCCGACCAACGCAGGAACAAATCGATCTGTTCCTGCACCGTGAGGAAGGTGCGGATCTGTTGAAAAAAGCTCTGGAATGCCGCCTGGGGGAAGTTTGGATCCTGCTCGCCGTCAAGGCCGCCGCGGCGACTGATCAGCTCCACCAGCAAGCTGATGCCCTGCTGGCGGGCCTGGTCATCGGCCAGATCCCTGCTGATTAAATCCAGCACCCGGTAGGGCATCAGGGCCTGGAGATCAGTCTCCAGCTCCAGCCGCCGGTCCAGTTGTTGACCCATCCGTTGCAGCAGCTGGATGCCCTGCTGCAGCAGCTGGGCGGCGGGTTCAAACAGCCTTTGCCGTTGGCGTTCCTGGCCCCCCTGGCGGCAGGCCAGGGCCGCCAGCAGGGTTAGATCGGCTTCGCGGCCACTGCCCAGGGCGGGGGCCTGGGGGGGCTGCAGGCTGCGGCGGGCCCCCTCGAAGGCTTCGGCCGGTTGGCCAGATTCCATCAACAGCAGCAGCCCCCCCACCTCGAGGGCGGAGCTCACTTCCAGGGCGGGCAGGGCGCCGGAGCCATCACTGGTCTGCTCGGTTAGCAGACACTCATAGTCTTGGCGCCTTTTGGCATCACCGAGCAGCTCGGCACTGGTCCGCAGCAGCTCTGCCCGGGCTTCGAGGGCTTCGCTGGTGAACCCAGGTCCGGGGGTTCGATCCAGCCGTTGTTCCAGGGTTCGCAACACCACTTCGGTGTTAGCAACAGGGCTCACCCCCAGCAGGCGGAAATGGTCTAGGGGGAGCTCCACCGGGAGGTGCTACGGGAGGTTGGAGTTTACGTCTGTTGGCTGGGCTTGCTTGGCGCTGTAGCCAGTCCAAAGGCCATCCCCGTAAAGTCGGGCACTAGCTAGGGCTGGAGCGCCATGACCACTGAAACCGCCGCCAGCATCCCCCCTGCATCTTTCGGCCCTGAAATCAGCCGTGAAGAAGGGCTGATGCTCTATCGCGACATGACCCTGGGCCGGCGCTTTGAAGACAAGTGCGCCGAGATGTATTACCGGGGCAAGATGTTTGGCTTCGTGCATCTCTACAACGGTCAGGAGGCGGTCTCCACCGGGGTAATCAAGGCGATGAAGACCCAGCACGACTGGTTCTGCAGCACCTACCGCGACCATGTGCATGCCCTCAGTGCCGGCGTGCCGGCCCGGGAGGTGATGAGTGAACTGTTTGGCAAGGAAACCGGTTGCAGCAAGGGCCGCGGCGGCTCCATGCACCTTTTTTCCAAGGAGCACCATTTACTCGGGGGCTATGCCTTCATCGGTGAGGGGATTCCCGTGGCCCTGGGGGCCGCCTTCACCAGCCGCTACAAGCGCGATGCCCTGGGCGATAGCAGCAGTAATGCCGTAACCGCTGCCTTCTTTGGCGATGGCACCTGCAACATCGGTCAGTTTTATGAATGCCTGAACATGGCCAGCCTCTGGAAGCTGCCGATCCTGTTCGTGGTGGAAAACAACAAGTGGGCGATTGGCATGGCCCATCACCGCGCCACCAGTGACACCGAGATCTGGCGCAAGGCCAGTGCCTTCGGCATGGTCGGTGAGGAAGTAGACGGCATGGATGTACTGGCCGTGCGCGCCGCCGCCCAGCGGGCCGTGGAACGGGCCAGGGCTGGGGAAGGTCCCACCCTGCTGGAGTGCCTCACCTACCGCTTCCGGGGCCATTCCCTGGCGGACCCCGATGAACTGCGCGATCCGGAAGAAAAGGCCTTCTGGGCCGCCCGGGATCCGATCAAGCACCTGGCCGGGGTGCTGCAGAGCCGCGGCCTGGCCACGGCCGCTGATCTCGAGGCGATTGAGAAGGAGATTGATGCGGAGGTGAGAGACGCCGTGGACTTCGCCCTGGCCGCCCCAGAGCCCGACCCCGCCGAGCTCACCCGCTACATCTGGGCCGAGGACTAGAGCTGGCTGGGTAGCTGGCGGGTGAAATTGCGCAATTTGCGCAGGGCCTTGAGTTCCACCTGGCGCACCCGTTCCCTGGACACATCCATCTGCCGGCCGATTTCGGCCAGGGTGTGCCGTTGCTCGCCGTCGAGGCCAAAGCGCAGTTCCAGCACTTGGCGTTCCTGGGCGGTGAGGTGGCTGAGCCAACGGCCTAATTGTTCGTGGTGCATGCGTCGCTCCACCACCTCTAGGGGCTCGTCGTTGCGGGTGTCTGCAATTAGTTCCCCAAGGAAACTGCGACCCTCTTCGCCACTGATTGGTGCATCAAGGCTGGAGGTGGTGAGGGATTGGCGCAGGAGGCCATCGAGTTCCTCAACGCTGATCTGCATCTCCTCGGCGATTTCCCTGCGGTTGGGCATCGCCCCCAGCTTGTGGGCCAGGTCCATGGTCACCTTGCGCACAACGGCCAGCCGTTCGCTGAGGTGCACCGGCAGGCGAATCGTGCGGCTCTGGCAAGCGATCGCCCTTGTCATGCTCTGGCGAATCCACCAGAAGGCATAGGTGGAAAACTTGTAGCCCCGCGTGGGATCAAACTTTTCCACGGCCCGTTCCAGGCCGAGGGAACCCTCCTGGATTAGATCTAATAATTCCATACCTTTGCCCTGATATTTCTTCGCCACACTCACCACAAGGCGCAGATTTGCCTTCATCATCCGTTCCTTAGAACGGCGACCTACACGGATTAGTTTATTTTCATGGATGCTGTATTCAGCTGCTTCGCCGCGATCAATCAGGTTCATCATCACCTGCACCTGGTTGCCCAGTTCGATCTCTTCGGCAGGGGTAAGCAGGGGCACCCTGCCAATGGTTCCCAAATACCAGCTGACCGGATCGCTGCCGCGCTTGCGACTGCTCTCGGCTGTGGAGAGCGGAGTGGCTGCCATGGAATCACCGCCTAAGTTGAAGGAGACTCCTACGGGGAAATCAGAAAAGGGTGTGTTTTCAGTAACCTTTTAGATTCTTAAGGGGAAATCCAAACATTTCCACCAAAATACTTGCCTGATTTGGGCTGTTGCGGTCTGGAATTGCCGCCGCAATTTGCAGCATGGCCGGGCTGTTTATTCACTTTTTGCATATTTCGGTGCCGGCCAGTTGTTGGGCCACGGCCAGGGCGGTGGCGGCCCCCTCCCCCCTGGCGGCGCAGTGCAGGCCCGCCAGGCCATGGCGCAGGGCGGCTAGGGCCAGCAGTTCGCCGAGGGCTGGGTCCTGGGGCTCCAGCCCTGAGGCCAGCCCCAGGGCCCCTAGGCCCGCTGCATAGCCCGATAACACGTCGCCGAGGCCAGCCCGGGCGGCCCAGGGGCTGGTTTCCAGCAGCTGCCACCGCTGGCCCGTGGGCGAGGCAATCAGCGTATGGGCCCCCTTGAGCAGCACCCAGGCGCCGCCCTGGGCTGCGGCCTCAACGGCGGCCTCCAGGGGGGGCAGGCCCTCGAGGGCGGGGAAGAGGCGGTTGAATTCGGCCCGGTGGGGGGTTATCCAGGTGGGCCCCTGGCGGCCCCGGAGCCAGGGGCCGCTGGCCCCTTGGCGCGCTAGGCGGTTGAGGCCATCGGCATCCAGCAGCAGTAAACCTGTGAACGCCTGCAAGGCCTCCGGCAGGGCCCCTTCCCCTGGGCCCAGCCCTGGGCCAAACACCACGGCATCCAGGCGATCCAGCGGCTCTTGCCGCCCTTGGAGCAGCACATGGGGCAGCACCTGCCAGAGCTGGCTGGCCTGCTCCGGCGGCAGCGCCCCCTCCAGCCAGCCGATGCCGCTGGCGCTGGCCCCCTCCAGGGCGAGGCGACCGGCGCCGGGATAGGCCTTGCTGCCGGCGATCACCCGCAGGCGCCCCCGCCCGTGTTTTGCCGCCGCCGCTGCGGGTGTGGGGCTGGGCCGGTTGTCTTGGGCCCAGAGCCCCAGGGTTTGCTTTGCCCCCCAGCGCTCTAGCAGGGGGCCGGGCAAGCCCAGGTCGATGCGTTCCTGCTGGCCCACCCAGGGGAGGGCGCTGTCTTGCCAGAGCCCCTGTTTCCAGAGCCCCACCACCAGGCTGCGGCTGCAGTGGGCGGCGGTGGTCCCGAGCAACTGGCCGCTGTCACTGCAGAGGCCGCTGGGGCCATCGAGCCCCCAGCATTCGCCGCCCGCCTGGAAACGGCGTTCGAATAATTGGGCGATGGGGGCGGTTAGTGGACGGTTCTGGCCGACGCCAAACAGGGCATCGAGCCAGAGTTCTGAGCCGTGGGGATCGGGTTCTTGTTCCAGGCGCGGAATCCCGAGCCAGAGCGCCTGGCGAAAATGGTCTGCGGTGAGCGGTTTGTGCTGGTCAAAGGGACTCCAGATCTGCACCGGTACCCCCGCCAGCTGCAGTTCCCGCGCCACCACCAGGCCGTCGCCACCGTTGTGGCCAGGGCCCACCAGCACCAGCACCCCCCGTTGTCGCAGCCCTGGCGTTGCCAGCAGCCTTTGGGCTAAGCCCAGGCCCGCCTTCTCCATCAGCGCTGCCACCGGCAGGCCATTGGCGAACAGTTCCTGCTCCAGCCCCTGAACCACAGCAGCGGTAACTAGCAGGTGCTGGGCGTCGGCGGGGGGCCAGGCCATTGCTATCGGTGCTGCTGCCTCTAGCTGTACAGGCAACATGAAGGAATGACCAGCCCATTACCCCTTTCTGTTTCTCCAGCTCCGGCAGTGGCTGCTGCTCCGGCAGTGGCTGCTGCTCCGGCAGTGGCTGCTGCTCCGGCAGTGGAGGAGGTGTTGCAGCGCCTGCGGGCCTGGCCAGGGGAGCAGCGCATTGCCGTGGGACTTTCCGGTGGGGTGGACAGTTCCCTCACGGCGGCCCTGCTCAGTGCCGCCGGCTGGCAGGTGGAGGGGCTCACCCTTTGGTTGATGAGTGGCAAGGGCACTTGCTGTGCGGAAGGTTTGGTGGATGCGGCGGGGTTGTGTGAGCAGTTGGGGGTGCCCCACCACGTGGTGGATTCGCGGGCCAATTTTCAGCAGGAGATCGTGCAGTTTCTGGTGGAGGGCTATGGGTCTGGGCTGACGCCGCTGCCCTGCTCCCGCTGTAACCGGGCCGTGAAATTTGGGCCGATGCTCGAGTGGGCGGCCCGGGAGCGGGGCATCAACCGGCTGGCCACCGGCCACTACGCCCGGTTGCGGCCCGCCAGCGAAAGCGCCAACGGCCGCACCCAGTTGCTGCGGGGCCTTGATGGGCACAAGGACCAGAGCTATTTCCTCTACGACCTGCCCCAGGAGGTGCTAGCCCGCTTGGTATTCCCCCTGGGGGAACTCACCAAGCCCGACACCCGCGCCGAAGCTGCCCGCCGCGGCCTGCGCACCGCCGAAAAACCGGAAAGCCAAGACCTCTGCCTGGCCGATCACCACGGCTCGATGAAGGCGTTTCTGGATGCTTACCTGCCGGAACGGCCCGGCCAGATCGTGCTGGCCGATGGCCAGGTGCTGGGGGGGCACGACGGCATCGAACACTTCACGATTGGCCAGCGCAAGGGGCTGGGGGTGGCCTGGAGTGAACCCCTGCATGTGGTGCGCCTCGATGGGGCCCTGAACCAGGTGGTGGTAGCCCCGCGGGCGGAGGCCGGCCGCGCCACCTGTGAGCTGGCGGAAATTAATTGGGTGTCGGTGCCAGCGCCCCAGCAGCCCCTGGAGCTGGAGGTGCAGGTGCGCTATCGCAGTGGCCCCGAGCGGGCCCTGCTCACCCCCCTGGGGCCCAGCACCTGCCGATTGGACTTCGCCGAGGAGCAGTTTTCAATTACCCCAGGCCAGGGGGCGGTGTTCTACGCCGGAGAGCTGCTGCTGGGGGGCGGTTTGATCCAGCGCTAGTTCCCTGCGGCAGCCTTGCCAATGAGCCTTACCAGTAGGGATCGCTGGCCAGTTCCACCCAGAGATCAATTTGGCCTGGTTGTCCTGGGGAGCTGGCAGAGGGGAGGTTGCTGATACAAGCCCGCAGCAGCTCGCCATTTACCTGGATTTCGCAGGCGCCGCAACTGCCCCCAAGGCAGCCGGTGGGAATTGTGAAGCCCGCCTGCCTGGCCGCCGTGAGCCAATCGCTGCCAGCCTTCGCCTGGCTGACGCCGCCATCGGGCCAGTGGATCACAAGCGGTGGGCTCATGGTGGGTTCACGGTGGGCAAGGTGATGTTTAACGGCTCTTGGCAGCGAATTGGCGACCTCCCCTGATGCGATTCTGCTTGGCGGCGGCCTTGTTGCTGCCAGGGTTCTGCCTTCGCGGCGTTGCTGCTTCGCGGCGTTGCTGTTGCTAGGCGTTGCTGCTGCGCGGCATTGATTGATCGAGCGACTCTCTTGAATATGACCCTAGTCATCTAACCCTAGTCATTTTCAAGAGAGTCGGCGAAAGCTTTGCCTGACTACGAAAGCCAGCTGCTGCTCGGCATTCTTTGAGCTGCATTACAAAGCATTCTCAGGTTGTGTTCAGAAACTGGAGAGCCGCACCTATCAACCTTGTCCCAGGGTCAGGCAACGAATTAGTCCAGCAAGGGTCCTAGCTGTACATGGGTTTCGAAGGCATCGGCCAAGCGATCCAGCAGCAATTCCCGCTGCACCAGGTGGTTTACGGGGTTGGCGGGCAGGGGGCTGAGCCCCCGTCGTTGGCGCAGCAGGTTGAGCCAGGCCCGGCGCCAGGGGCCGTTTTCAAATACCCCGTGCAGGTAGGTGCCAGCAATGGAGCCCTGCACCCAGCCCAGGTCAGCGGCGCTGGCAATCGGCTGGCAGTGCTCCGGTTGATCGCAATGGCTGTGGCCCCTATGCAACTCAAATCCCTGCAATTCAAATCCTTGCAATTCAAATTCAGCCGGCGCTGGCCAGAGGGCTTGGCTGCGGCGTTGTTGGAGCGCCTTGCTGTCACCAAAAGTAGTGGTGATCGGTAATAGTCCGAGGCCGGGCACTGCATGGCCCCCCTGGCCACCCCCCTCCAGCCCCTGGGGATCGCGCAGCACAGACCCCAGCATCTGTAAGCCCCCACAGATTCCAAACACCGGCCCCGCGGCGGCGGCATAGCGGCGTAATTCCGTGGCGGTGCTGGATGCCTGGAGTGCTGCCAGGTCCCGCAGGGTCTGTTTACTGCCGGGGATCACTACCGCATCGGGCTGGCCCAGGCACTCCCCAGGTTTCACCCAGCGCAGCCGCAGGCTGGGTTCCGCCTCCAGGGGATCCAGGTCGGAGAAGTTGCTGAGGGAGGGCAGGCGCAACACGGCGATCTCCAGCTCGGCGTTGGGTTTGCGGCTGTGGCGTTCCAGCAGGTCGAGGGAGTCTTCGGGGGGGAACAGCTCCTCCAGCCAGGGCATTACCCCCAGCACCGGCACCCCCGTGTGCTCCTCCAGCCAGCGGCGGCCTTGGTCAAACAGCTCGCGTCGGCCCCGAAATCTGTTGATCAAGATCCCGGCGATTAGGGGCCGTTCCACCGGCCGCAACAGGGCCAGGCTGCCCACCACCTGGGCGAATACGCCGCCCCGTTCGATGTCTGCCACCAGTAGGCAACGGGCCCGCAGGTATTGGGCCAGGCGCAGGTTGGTGAGGTCCCGCGCTTGCAGGTTTACCTCCACCGGACTGCCGGCCCCCTCCAACACCAGGCGCCCGTGGGGGTATTGGGCCTTGAGGGAAGCAAGACCACTACGGATCGCTTGCCATCCGGGCTTAAACCACTCTTGGTAATAGGTTTCTGCCCTGGCAATGCCTACGGATTGGCCCAGATGGATCAGTTCACTGGTGCTGTCCCCTTGGGGTTTCAGTAACACCGGATTCATCGCCACCTGCGGTTCCAGCCCCGCCGCCCAGGCCTGTAGGGCCTGGGAGTAGGCCATCTCGCCGCCGGCCCCATCCACCCAGGCATTGAGGCTCATGTTTTGGCCCTTGAAGGGCAGCGGCTGTTCCCCCCGCCTTTTCAACACCCGGCAAAGGGCAGCGGTCATCAATGATTTGCCGGCGCCACTGCTGGTGCCCAACACCATCAATGGCCGCTGTCTCGGTTCGTTCATAGCCGCGGCCAGCGGCGGCGGATTCCTTGGAAAAGCCTGGTGAGCAGCCCCGCCCGGGGCAGTTCCCCGGGCCAGCGTTCCAGCAGCTTGCGTCCCATCGGGGTAAGCCGCACCCGTTCGGTGATGCCTTGGCCGTCCACCTCCCGGCGCAAAACCCCCAGCCAGATCAGCCAAAGGAAATCATTTTCAATGCTGTCTGCGCTTTGGGCTTGCCAGCAGAGTTCCGGCTGGCTTTCCAGTTTTTGGCTACTGAGCGCCTCGTTGCTTAGCCGCCCATAAAAGCTGCGGCGAAAGGGCAAACAGCTAAGGGCCATAGCTGCCCGCTCAAGCGAACGGCGGTCGCTGATGGGATCTCCGTTTGGATCACTGATGGGATCACCTTTGGGGTCGCAGCTGGAGCCCATCACTGGCCGATTGGCACCCCAGCCTAGGCAGTGGCCGCTGCGCTGCTGATCCCAGGGGGCCCGCCAGAATGCCAGCGCCGTTAGTTATTTGAAAGTTGTTCCGGCTTCTGCTCGCTTCCGCCTCCCCCGCCCGCCGTCGCCTGCTGGAGCAAGCGGCAATTCCCCATCGCGTGCAGGTGAGTGGTGTAGACGAAGACGCCATCAGCGCCCCAGATCCGCGGGAACTGGTGCAGCTCCTGGCCAGGGCTAAGGCTGAGGCAGTGGCAGTGGCAGTGGCTTCGACAGTGGCGGGCTCAGGTGACTTGGCGTCGCTGGACGAGGCGGTGTTGGGCTGTGATTCGCTGCTGGTGTTTGAGGGGGAACTGTTTGGCAAGCCGGCTACGGCGGCCGAGGCGATTGAGCGCTGGCAACGGATGGCGGGGCGCTGGGGGGAATTGCATACGGGCCATTGCCTGCTGAATCCTCCGGGCGGCGCGGGCGCAGAACCCTTGCAGGCGGTGGTGAGCACCAGGGTGCAATTTGCCAGCCTTTCTGCTGAGGAAATCCAGGCCTATGTGGCCACGGGGGAACCTCTGCAATGCGCCGGAGGCTTTGCCCTGGAGGGCCGCGGTGGCCTGGTGGTGGAACGAATTGAGGGCTGTTTCAGCAATGTGATCGGTTTGAGCCTGCCGCTGCTGCGCCGTTGGTTGTCAATAAAAAAGCCCCCGCAATAGCGGAGGCTGGGTAACAAGGGAAATTTGATCAGCTGAGGCTGAATCAGTCCAGGTCTGGCATGGCCAGCACTGGTTCGGCCTTGCGGTCGATACCTTTTTCGAAGCCAGCTGCAGCGGCGCGGGCGCGGCCAGCGTGCCAGAGGTGACCAACGAAGAAGAAGAAGGCCAGCACGAATTGCACTGAGGCCAACCACTGACGGATGTTTACATAATTCACCGAGTTGGGTTCGGTGATGATGCCGCCCACGGAATTGAGCGAGGCATTAGGCGCGTGAGTCATGTACTCAGCGGCCCGACGCACTTGCCAGGGCTGGATGTCGTTCTGAAGCTTGTCAAGGCTCAGACCGTTGGGACCCCGTAGGGGCTCCAGCCAGGGACCACGGAAATCCCAGAAACGCATGGTTTCACCACCGAAGATGATTTCACCGGTGGGGGAGCGCATCAGATATTTGCCTAGGCCGGTGGGGCCCATGGCAGAACCGATGTTGGCGCCCAGCCGTTGGTCACGCACCAAGAAGGTGAAGCTCTGGGCCTGGGAGGACTCGGCGTTGGTGGGGCCGTAGAACTCGGAGGGGTAGGCGGTGTTGTTGAACCAGATAAAGGATGAGGCAATGAAGCTCATCAGGCTCAAGGCCCCCAAGCTGTAGCTCAGGTAGGCCTCACCATTCCAGATGAAGGCGCGACGCACCCAGCCAAAGGGCTTGGTGACCACGTGCCAGATGCCACCAAAGATGCAGATCAGGCCGATCCAGATGTGGCCGCCGATGATGTCTTCCATCGAGTCGACGCCGATGATCCAGCCTTCGCCACCGAAGGGGGCGCTGGTTAGATAACCGAAGATCACCCCAGGGCTGAGGGTGGGGTTGGTGATCAAACGAACATCACCACCACCGGGGGCCCAGGTGTCGTAGACGCCGCCGAAGAACATGGCCTTGAAGACCAGCAGCAGCGCACCAACACCCAGCAGGATCAGGTGATAACCAATGATGTTTGTCATCTGGTTCTTATCGCGCCAATCTTGGGAGAAGAAGGCGGAATATTTCTCGAGCAGCTCAGGACCACGCAGGGCGTGGTACAGACCGCCGAGGCCGAGAACGGCAGAACTGATCAGGTGCAGCACCCCAACTACAAAGAAGGGATACAAGCTCGTGACCTCCCCTCCGGGACCGACGCCGTAGCCAAGGGTGGCCACGTGGGGGAACAGGATCAGGCCCTGTTCGTACATCGGCTTATCGAAGGAGAAGTGACTCACCTCGAACAGCATCATGGCGCCAGCCCAGAACACCATTAAACCGGCGTGGGCGGCGTGGGCACCGAGAAGGCGCCCAGACAGATTGATCAGACGAGCATTACCAGCCCACCAGGCATAGCCGGTGGATTCCTGGTCTTTGCCGCCAATGATCAGCGAGGAATCAAAGCGCGTTTCCACGGGGCAGGACCTCTTCGGGGAAGATGAAGTTTTCGTGCGGCTGATCAGCCGGGGCCATCCAGGCCCGCAGACCTTCGTTCAGAAGAATGTTCTTCGTGTAGAAGGTTTCAAATTCAGGATCTTCAGCGGCGCGAATTT
>Ga0209297_1000081_pt1 | contig 66976 bp, 67 predicted proteins | sample S_130805_MF_Meta_FD_187322 | JGI IMG/M metagenome (GOLD analysis project Ga0209297, IMG submission 187322) | Freshwater microbial communities from Lake Simoncouche, Canada to study carbon cycling - S_130805_MF_MetaG (SPAdes) (version 2) | ecosystem: Environmental > Aquatic > Freshwater > Lake ...
GGTCAGCTGCTCAGACAAACTCCACAACGCCCGCGCCATCGTGTCCGACCTCATCAACGAAGGCCCATCGGTTTTCGAGAGGTTCAGCAGCACCACAGAGCAAACCCTCTGGTACTACCGCCAGTTGGCTAACGTGTTTACCAACCGCAAAACACCGCCTGCCAAAGCACTTGAATCAGCAGTCTGCCAAATGGTAGCCCTCGCTCAAAGCACTTGGTAATCAATCACACATCAGTTCAAATCCAATTTAGTATGGCCTTATGACTAGAGTATCTGGAAGAAAATTAATCGCAAGTCCCTGCTGTCATACGCTTTACGCTATGACCAGCTACATGTCAGTTAATTACAGCTCATTTGCCTTCTGGACTGATGGAAAAAGAGATGGCTCATTAATGCCAAACGACAGTGGCTTGAGAAAATGTCAATGCGGTAATTATTTTCTTCAGAGTGAAGCCGTGAAGCTTGAATTACCAGCTGGCGATGACCGAAAATTTGCACCCCATGTTCATACCTCCGATTTAAAACAAGCAATTGCTACTGCAACCTCCGAAAAAGTTGAGTTAGCAGCGCGAAGAGATTACTGGATGTATTTAAACGACGCGTATAGAGAAAAATACTGCATCCACCGAGACGCAGAGGATGCTCAAACAGATGCCAATTGGGAAAATGAATGGAAACGAGCAAATCCTGATGATCGCTCGATCTTCAAAAATCTAATCGACAAATTGAGAAGAATCAAACCCCAGCGACCACCCTTAAACCCAAATAGACCCTTTACCTTTCCAGATTTTCAACCCACAACAGAGCAGGTAGAAAATATGAAGAAACTCATTGAATTATTGCTAAATTCAACCGAAAGGCTGCATCTGGAATATCCCATTGAGTTAGCTGAGCTCCATAGAGAGCTAGGGAACTTTGACACGGCCATCAAGCTAATCAAAGGGATAAAAGACGAGGATCAGGATAGCTTCAGTCGATTGCTCATTGAATTGTCAATCGAAAAAACCACAGCACCTATCCGTTATCGCGGCTGAAGAAATTGGAAAAAAATGATTGAACTCGTTGTAGGAATATATGTGACATTAGGTTTATTCCTTGCCACATTAGGACCCGCTGGTAAAAGCATTCGGCGAGAAGTTGAAAAAACACGTGGCACAGAATTTACAAATGCCATGATGTATTGATCTTATTTACACCAATGTTTTCGCAGCTTTGACTGCTGTTGTCATTGAACTTAGGCCGAATATTGAGTCTGTCACCAATTGACCGTGTAGAAGGGTTGATAACTCCACCTGAAAAGCAAGCATCAATCATCACGACAACCTTATCTGCCTTCTCACTAATAGGTTTTGTGAAAGCGGCGATCTCAGACTCAGTAAGTATGTCTGCTACTGTAAATTTTCCTGTTGTATAAGTTTGTAATCCTTGGAGGCAGTTATTAGCTTGTTGGTAACGAGTGCCATGTCCTGAGTGGTAAATGAAAACACGGTCACCTTCTTTAACCTTCTCAGCTAGTTTTTTGAATTCTCTTTGAATATTTTCTTTGGTAGCTTGACTGTCACGCAACTCCACGATGTTGTCATTTGAAATGCCCATTTCCTTTGCCATTCGCCTAGCATTTAACATATCAACAGGTACGCCGTGAAGAGTGTCGGTGTTGGAGGCTTCGGAATACTGACCAATACCTATGATCAATGCTGCTCTGTTTGATGATTGCTGTGACCATGCCGTTTGAGATGCCAGCAGTGCAGTGATGAGCCAAAGATATTTCATGATTTTAGTAATAATAAGGTACTATTATTTTGTTTTAATGCTTAAGCTTTAAAGGATAGACTTTACCGCACACTTGTCAAATTCAGAATTACCCTTCGGGTGCTCATGCACAAAGCATTTTTATTCTTGTTGATGTTGAATAGGGAACTCAGCCTATAAGTCGTCACACCTCAAGAATCCGGTTAATGATGCAACCGATATGGCACAGGCGCTCAGGGAAAAGGGCTTCGTGTGTGAGAGCATTCAACGAGAAACGCAAGCCCGATTTCAAGGGGCGGTAGTCAGAGAAATGAGCCGTCAAACCTGGTTATCGAATGTTTGGCAACCTGGCCATTTGCTCAGGCGTAGTAAAGTAGTTAGTGGACGCGCCCAAGTTTGTCCGAGCTTGTTTCAGTTCATGCCGACCCACAGTGCGCAAATGCACTTCATCGGGCCCATCCATCAATTGCAGAGCCCGCCCCCAAGTCCAAAAATAAGCCAAGGGCGTGTCCGGCGACAAACCCATGGCACCAAATATCTGCATAGCGCGGTCAACCACGCGCACTTGCAACCGTGCCACCACCACTTTGATGGCTGCCACCTTGGCCGTTAAATCTGAATGCTGCGCATGGCCTTGGTCAAGCAACCAAGCCACTTGCAATACCAATAACCTGGCTTGATCAATTTCAATGCGCGACAACGCAAGCCACTCTTGCACGCTGGCGTAATCTGACAAATGCTGGCCAAACGCTTCACGCTCCAAACAGCGCTCAGCGGCCATGGCCAATGCCAACTCACACTGACCTAAACTGCGCATGCAGTGGTGCACGCGCCCAGGCCCCAATCGCACTTGGCCCATGCGAAAACCCTCTCCCCAATGGCCCAGCAAGTTTGATTTGGGCACACGCACTTGACGCAAAACAATCTCGCAATGGCCTTCAGGTGCCAAGTGATGCACCACAGAAATATTGCGCAGCACTTGCACTCCGGGTGTGTCCAAGGGTACCAATACGATACTGTGCTGATGATGCGCTTGTGCGCCATTCGCATGCGTTGCTTCACCCAACTCACCAGCCGCATTTTCCAACGGGGCATTGCGGCACATCACCAGCAACAATTTGCAACGCGGGTGCGCCGCACCGGTGATGAACCATTTGCGCCCATTCAACACCCAGTCATCACCATCTGCATGCACAGTCGTTTGCAAATTGGTAGGGTCAGACGACGCCACATCGGGCTCGGTCATGGCAAAGGCAGAACGAATTTCACCGCGCAGCATGGGTTCAAGCCACGTGCTTTTTTGCAAGGGCGTGCCAAACTGATGCAGCAGTGCCATGTTGCCGCTATCAGGCGCTTGGCAATTGAACACCTCGGCAGCCCAAGGCAGGCGCCCCATGATTTCAGCCAAGGCGGCGTAATCCAAATTGTTCAAGCGCGTGCCAGGTTCATCTGCGCGCAGCTCTGGCAAAAAAAGATTCCACAAACCTTCTTCACGCGCCAGTGCTTTCAAGTCTTCTAAAAATGCGGGTGGGTATTGACCTTGCGAGACAGCTTGGTGCCACGCAGGGTTGTGCGGCAACACATAGCACTCCATGAAACTTTCCAGTTTTTGCGACCAAGCTTTGGCATTTTCTGAAACTGAAAAGTCCATGAAATTATCCGCACGTTCCCAAGTGACCACAACTGGTGCAGTACTCGCAGCCATCGCGTTTGATCAAGGCATGGGCGCCGCATTCTGGACATTTTTTTCCGGCCATCACACCGTGAGAAACGCTGCCTTGCGGCTGTGCTTGCTGTGAGGCTGCAACCGGCGCTGCCAGGTTGCCACGCCGCTCTAAAATTTGCTCAATTGCGTAGGCCACTGCAGCCACTTCGGAGTCGTGCCACATGGGCACTTCAACGCCGGAGTCTTTGCGCATGGTGCCCAAACGTACAGGGCCGCGGTCCCAAGCAACTTTGCGCATGTCTTGCAACGCGCGGGCCAAAAATCCGCCGCGCGCGGCCAAAGAAAGCAAGCGCATGCTCGAGGTGATCCATTGCTGCGATTCTCCGTTTTGACCCACCGGCATGAAAAACTCAATGGCTCGCTCGACTGTGACTGTCTCGCCTTTGACCACGCCCTCTATGGGGCAAAAAGAAATGATCAAGTACAGCGTTTTAGCCCCATCCTGGGTCCAATAATTAATTTTCTCAGCCACTGCCGGCAGTTCGCCATCGGGCCTGCGATCCACCACGGCGCGAAACGGGTCAAGGTTGGCCAAGGGCATGGACGCAGTTGCAGTCGGGTCTGCTACAGGAGTAGGAGAAGCCTGCAAGACCGAGCCCAAAATTGCATTGGGTCGGTAGGTGGCCAAGCCTTTCAAGTGGGCGGCCCAAGCCTGCATGTACAGTTGCGCAAAATCTTCAAAAGGGCACTCTGCAGGCACGTTGACTGTTTTAGAAATGGCAGTGTCCACAAAGGGTTGCACTGCTGCCATCATGGCGATGTGATCTTGCGCCGACATCTCTAGCGCACTGACAAAACTGGGCGGCAAGGCATGGACATCGCCGCCCAATTCACGGTAAACACGCCACGCATGGTCTTCAACGGTGTATTCGCGGGTGCTGCCGTCGGCCTCGCGTTTTTTGCGTGTGTAAGTCCAAGAAAATGCGGGCTCGATGCCGTTGGATGCGTTGTCAGCAAAGGCCAAGCTGACGGTGCCAGTGGGCGCAATCGAGAGCAAATGGCTGTTGCGCAAACCAAATTTGGCAATCGCTTGGCGCAGCTCATGCGGCAAGCGGCTGGCAAAGCCTTCGCCCGACAAATAGGCGTTGACATCCAGCGCAGGGAAGCTGCCTCGCTCTTGCGCCAGTTCCACAGAAGCGGCATAAGCCGTATCGCGCATGACGCGTGCAATGTCTGCTGCTACCTCGCGCCCTTGCTGGCTGTTATAGGGCAAGCCCAGCATGACCAAGGTGTCACCCAAGCCGGTAAAGCCCACGCCGATACGGCGTTTGGCTTGCGCTTCCATGGCTTGTTCTGGCAGGGGCCAATGCGTCAAGTCCAGCACATTGTCCAAGGCCCTGACTTGTAAAAAAACGGCCTGAACAAAAGCATCGAAATCAAAGCTGGGCGCAGTGCCATCTAAACCAAAAGGGTGGCGCACAAATTTGGGCAAGATCACAGGGCCCAGATCACAGCAACCGTAGGGCGGCAAGGGTTGCTCGCCGCAGGGGTTGGTGGCTTCCAGCGTTTCGCAATACGCCAGGTTGTTGTCACGGTTGATGTTGTCTAAAAATAAAATGCCTGGTTCTGCAAAATCGTAGGCCGACTGCATTACGGTGTGCCAGATTTCGCGAGCTGGCATTTCGCAGTAAACCCACAGACCATCCAAGCGCTGTGTGGCGCCTTTTTCCAAGAGCAAACTGCCGGGCCTTGCCTTGTGTACCAACTGCCAGTTTTGATCTTCTTGCACGGCACGCATGAAGCTGTCGCTCACGCCAATCGAGACGTTGAAGTTGTTCCAGCGGCCCGGTGTGCGTTTGGCGGTGATGAACTCCATCACATCGGGGTGGTCAATGCGCAGCACGCCCATTTGCGCGCCGCGCCGCGAACCTGCGCTTTCCACCGTGGAGCACGATTGGTCAAAGACATTGATGTAACTGCAAGGGCCTGAAGCCAAAGAGGCTGTGCCTTTGACGCGTGCACCGCGGGGCCTGACGCGCGAAAAATCGTAACCCACACCGCCTCCTCGGCGCATGGTTTCTGCGGCTTGTTTCAATGCCTCATAAATGCCGGGGTAGCCCTCGTCATCGACCCCTTGAATGCAGTCCCCTACGGGCTGCACAAAGCAGTTGATCAAGGTCGATTGAATGTCCGTGCCTGCCGCACTCATGATGCGCCCTGCACCGATGGCCCCTGCGTGCAAGTTGTTCAAAAAAACTTGCTCGTATTTGGCACGTGATTCTGGTGCTTCTACGCTGGCCAAGCCGCGGGCCACACGTTGGTAGACGTCAGCAATGCAACTTTCGCCCTCTTTAGCGTATTTTTCCAACAAAATATCGCGAGAGATTTCTTGTTCAGAAAAAACAGGGGAAGGGGCAAGATGGAGTTTGCTGTCAAGTGCCATGGGGGTCTCAGATTCCAGTTAAATACTGGAACTTGAGACTACCCGCAACGCTCTTGCTCAGTCTTGCTTTGCATCAAGGAACTTGGTCCTTGATCTCCAGTTTCAAACCTTTAGCGCCAACTTTCACGGGGCCCATGCTGCCCACCAGGTCGCCCGATTGCGGCACGGCATTGCCCGTCTTGGAAACCCTGACTTTGATCAAGACTTCACCGGCTGTAGAGATTTTTTTCTCTGCGCTCATGGCCGAGCTGTCGTCCAGCGTGAAGCTCAAAGGCAATTGGGCCACTGTGCTTTTCAGAATAGCCAAGGGCATGCGCTCACCATTGGCAGGCGTGGCGTAAACAAACACCGTATCGTTAGGGCTGGCTTTGCCTTTGAGTGCCTGCGCCAAGTCAACTTGACCAGACACATTGGCGCCAGGCGGCGAGGCTGGCGCAGAAGATGCAGCTGGCCCAGACGCAGAAGGCGCAGTTGGTGGCACAGCCTTGGCAGATGGTGCAGGAGCAGGCGCTGGCACTGTGACTGGTAAGCCTAATTTTTGTTGGGCCGAGCCAATGGCTTCCTCCAAACCTGGCAGGTCCGGATGGCCTGGCTGCAAGGGTTTGCGCGCTTGCTGCCAATAACGCAAGGCATCGGCATATTTTTCATGGGCAAAAGAAGCGCTGCCTGCCATCAACAGACCCACAAAATGTTCAGGGTCTTTTTTCAACACTTCGCGAATCACGCGCCAAGGCTCACCTTCAAAATTGCCATTGTTTTGCATGGCCATGACTTCTATGCGTTCCAAATCAATGTCGTCGTCTGCAGACAGTTTCAACGCGCGTTGGTAGGCTCGCATTGATTCTTCAAATTTCCCCAAAGTACGGTAAGTGCGCGCCAGCATGACCCAGCGCTGAACGTTGCCGCCATCAGACTCTAATTTTTGAGCCAGCGCTTTGGCCATGCCATCGAGTTCATGTTGATCTGCCTGTGCAGGCGCTTTGACTTCTTGCGGGTTCAGGCCATCGGGCTCACCCAGCCACAAGTACATGCCCATGGCGGTCAAAGGCAGCAGCATGGCAATGAGCACCGCTGTCCACATCGCCGGCTTTTCTTGTTTGGCCAAGGGGTCGTCCACCATGGCGGTGTCTTCCAACAAGCGCCGGCTCAATTCATCGCGCGAGAGTTGCCACTCGTCCTGACTGATGTGTCCGCTGTCATGCTCACGGTCCAGGTCGGCAATTTGCTCGCGGTAAACCCGCGCATTGGCTTTTTCTTGACTGGCCTGGTTGGGCGCTGTGCGCGAACGCAGCAGCACAAAAATCAGCGCCGCCACCACCAGTGCTGCCAATGCCAAAGCAAAAAATACAAACCAAGTATTTGAATTCACGACGCGTCACCCTCTTTCAACAACTGGGCGACTCGGCGTCGCTCTTCTTCGGATAAATTTTGATCCTCTGCTTGCACTTGCTCAGCCTGCCTTTGACGCAGGTACAGCGCCATGCCCACCACGCCTGCCAGCAGCAACAAGAAAGGGCCAAACCATAAAATCCAAGTCAAGGCCTTGACTTCAGGGCGGTACAAAACAAAGTCACCATAGCGCGTGACCAAGTATTCTTTGATCTGCGTATCGCTCTTGCCTTGTCGAATCAAACTGCGAACTTCCTCGCGCAGATCGGTGGCCAACTCGGCGCGTGAAGAGGCCAAAGATTCGTTTTGACACACCAAGCAGCGCAGTTCTTCTGAAATGTGGACCATTCGCTTTTCAACCACGGGGTCTTCTGCCATGGGCGCCGCCTCTTTGGCCATCAATGCCACTGGGGCCATGCAAAAGGCCAACAACAAGATCACATGCGCCAGCACGTGCAGGGGAAATTTCCAAATTGATTTCATGAGGGTCTTCGTAGGAAAGCGATGCACAGCATCAAGACGCGTTGAGTTTTTGAATCAAAGGCAAAATGGTTTGACTGAGCAATTCGGGCGTGACCACCCCAACGCGTTTGTAGCGAATCACCCCGGATTTGTCGATCAGGTAAGTCTCAGGCACACCATACACACCGTAGTCGATGCCAACTCGTCCGTCCAAATCCAGTGCCGACAACACATACGGGTTGCCGTGGCGAGCCAGCCAAATGGCACTGCGCTCACGGGCCAGTTGCAGCTTGGCTTCAGGGCTGAATTTTTTGCCAGCAGGCTCGTCTTGCGGCTGAACTTCTTTGTAGCTCAACCCCACAATGGGCACTTGATTGTCTTTGGCAAACGCCACCAACACGGGGTGCTCTTCGCGGCAGGCAACGCACCACGTGGCCCACACATTGAGCATCCACACTTTGCCCTGCATGTCTTTGGGTGAGAATTTTTGCTCGTCTTTGGCCAAAGTGTAAAGCGCAAATTCAGGTGCTAGTTTGCCGATCAAGGGCGATGGGATTTCATGCGGATCGCGGTTTAACCCAACGGCCAAAAACCCCACCAAGCCAAAAAACAATGCCAATGGAATTAAAAACTTTTTCATTTTTCCGCCTTGCGATAACGCCTGTCACAGACTGCCAAAATTCCGCCCAGCACCATCAGCAAAGCGCCGGCCCAAAGCCAAGACACAAAGGGTTTGTAAAACACCCGAACGCTCCACTGCGGCGGATCACTTTCAATGGCCTCACCCAACGAAACATACAGATCACGAAACAGGCCTGAGTCAATGGCTGCTTCAGTCATGGGCATGGCCGAAGAGAAGTAGCGGCGTTTTTCAGGATGCAAGATTTCAATCGTGCTGCCATTTTTTGTCACTTTGACTTCTGCTCTAGCCGCTTTGTAATTGGGTCCTGTCACCTCCATGACGGGGCCTAACTCAAAGCTGTAAGGCCCAATGCTGACCGTATCGCCCTTGGCCATGCGCACATCGCGCTCGACCTCATAACCCTTGACCATGGTGATGCCCACCACCACCACCGCAATGCCCAAGTGGGCCAAGTGCATGCCCCAAAACGAGATGGGAATTCGGCCTGGCTTTTGAAAGCGATCCACAATTTGCAGCAGCAAGCCCAGCACCACCCATGTGGCCAGGGCAATGCCCATCAAACCGGACCACGACCATGTCTCCATGACAAAAGGCATCAAGCCTGCAGCCAGCACAGCGCCAATGGCTGGCACGCGTAGGCGCCGGCTCAACTCAGCCCAACGGGCTTCGCGCCAATGGGCAATACCGCCAGGCACCATCAAAAACACCACAGGCACCATCAAGGGCACAAACACGGTGTTGAAATATGGCGCGCCCACCGAGAGTTTTCCCAAATTCAGCGCATCGACCACCAAGGGGTAAACCGTGCCCAACAAGACCGCGCCTGTGGCCACCACCAGCAGCACGCTGTTGATCAGCAGCATGGACTCGCGCGAGACCAAACCGATCTTGCCGCCCAGCGTGGCCTTGGGAGCGCGCAGTGCAAACAAGGTCAACGAGCTGCCCACCACCACGGCCAAAAACAGCAGCACAAATACGCCGCGTTTGGGGTCGGCGGCAAACGCATGCACCGAAGTCAATACGCCAGAGCGAACCAAAAATGTGCCCAGCAAAGACAAAGAAAATGCACCAATGGCCAAGAGCACCGACCAGGCTTTGAAGCCGCCGCGTTTGTCAGTCACCATGAGGGCGTGAATCAATGCGGTGCCAAACAGCCAAGGCATGAGAGAGGCGTTTTCAACCGGGTCCCAAAACCACCAGCCACCCCAACCCAATTCATAATAGGCCCACCATGAACCCAGGCCAATGCCTGCGGTCATGAAGACCCAGGCCACCACCGTCCAAGGCCTGGACCAGCGGGCCCAAGCCGCATCCAAGCGGCCTGAGAGCATGGCCGCAATGGCAAACGCAAAGGCCACAGAAAACCCGACATAGCCCATGTACAACATGGGCGGGTGAATGACCAAACCGGGGTCTTGCAACAAGGGGTTCAAATCACGCCCATCGGCCGCTGCCGGAAGCAAGCGCTCAAACGGGCTGGAAGTGGTCAAGATGAAGGTGAGAAAACCTGTGGAGATCAAACCCAGCACCCCAATCACACGGGCCACCATGACTTGGGGCAAGCTGCGCGAAAACCATGCCACTGCCACAGTCCAGCCGGCCAACATCAGCACCCACAAAAGCAAAGAGCCTTCATGGCCGCCCCACACCGAGGCCAGTTGGTAGGCCGCAGGCAGCAAAGAGTTGGAATGGTTGGCCACATATTTCACCGAAAAATCATTGGTCAACGCGGCATTGGCCAAGGCCGCAAAAGAAGCAGCAATCAGTAAAAATTGCAGTGTGGCTGCAGGCCTGGCCAAAGATTGCCAACGCTGGCGATCTCCCCATGTACCGGCCAAGGGCAGCACACCCTGCAACAAAGCCACGCAGGCCGCCAGAATCAGGGCAAAGTGCCCAAGTTCAACAATCATGAATTTCTCTTTTTCAGGTGCTTCAAAATATCAAGGGTGCCTCAAGGCTTGAGCGTCTGGGCTGCCTTTGCTGCTTGCGCTTGGTCCATGGCGTGTTTGGCTTCAGGCGGCATGTAGTTTTCGTCGTGCTTGGCCAGCACTTCAGCGGCCATGAATTGATTTTGCGCGTTCAATTTACCTTGGGCTACAACGCCCTTGCCCTCTTTGAACAAGTCGGGCAACAGGCCTTGAAAAAACACGGGAATTTCATTCAAGGTGTCGGTCACGACAAATTCAACTTTCTCGCCGTCTTTTTTCAAGCTGCCTTCTTTGACCATGCCGCCGACACGAAAGGCGCGGCCTTGCGGCGCCTCACCTTTGGAGACCTGCGTGGGCGTGAAGAAGAAAACCAAATTGCTTTGGAAGGCGTTCAAGACAAACATGCCTGCAATGGCCAAGACGGCCACGCCAGCGAAAATCCATAAAAATCTTTGGTGTCTGGGTTTCATCAGTGCCAATCCTTGCCCACTTGTGAGGCTGCTATTTCATGTCTAACTTGATCGATCGCGGCGGCCCGTCCACGGCGCAACAACAAGGTCTCCAGCGCCATCAACAAAGCGCTGACCCCAAAGCTACCCCAAACATAAAGGCCGTACCCGCCCATGGCCAAAAAATCTGAAAAACCGTTCCAAATCATGACCATTTCTCCTCAGTGGCAGGCGCTTGCGCGACCTCGGGCAATTGCGCCACCCACAAGGTGTGTCGCTCGCGCTCCAAGATGATGCTGCGCACGCGGTAAAAAGCCACGGCAATCGAGTACATCCAAAACGCCAAGCCCATGAGCAGCATGGCCCACAACATGGTTTGCGCCATGCTCGAGCCTTTGGTCAAAGACACCGATGCGCCTTGGTGCAAGGTGTTCCACCATTTGACTGAAAAATAAATCACCGGCACATTCAAGGCGCCCACCAAGGCCAAGATACCGCCCGCTTTGTCAGCGCGGCGCGGGTCGTCAATGGCCGAAGTCAAAGCGATGTAACCCAAATACAAAAAGAACAAAATCAATTCAGACGTTAAGCGCGCGTCCCAAACCCACCAAGCCCCCCACATGGGCTTGCCCCACAAGGCACCGGTCCACAAAGACAAGAAAGCAAACATGGCCCCGGTGGGCGCCAACGCCCGGCCCATCATGCCCGACAAGCGCGTGTTGAAAGTCAAGCCCAGCACGGCCCAAAAAGCCATGGCCAGGTAAATCACCATGGACATCCAAGAGGCCGGCACATGCACAAAAATAATGCGATAGCCCTCACCCTGCTGGAAATCTGCAGGTGCCACCAACATGCCCAGCCACAAACCTGCCAAGCCCAAGGCGGTAGCCAATGCGGCAAACCAAGGCCACATGCGTCCTGCCAAGGGGTAAAAATTTTGCGGCGAAGCAAAGTAAAACCAATGACCGATCTTGTTGTTCATTTATTCAAGCGCAATGCGCAATGCGGCCGAACTGGCCCAAGGACTGAAAACAGCGGCCACCAACGCCATGGCCACCAAGATAGACAAATGCGCCGAAGCGCCCAAACCGCTGATCTGCGCTTGCACCGCACCAGCGCCAAACACCAAAGCTGGCACATACAAAGGCAAGACCAACAAGGACAGCAAGACATCGCCCCCGCGCACACCCAATGTCAAAGCCGCGCCAATAGCGCCAATCAAAGACAGCAAAGGCGTGCCAATCAACAAGCTCAATGTCAGCACCCACAAAGCATCTGCACTCAAATCAAATTGCAAACCCAAAATGGGCGCCAAAAGAACCAAGGGAAGCCCCGATAAAAGCCAATGTGCCAGTATTTTGGCGGCCACCAGCAAGGGCAGCGAAGTGGGCGACAAAGCCATCTGCTCCAGCGTGCCATCGGCATGGTCAGCGGCAAACATGCGCCCCAAAGAAAGCATGCTGGCCAGCAGCGCGCCCACCCACAGAATACCCGGGGCCACCAAACGCAAGGTGTTCATCTCTGGCCCAATGCCCAAGGGAAACAATGCAGCCACCACCACAAAGAAAAAAACCGAGGTGATCACTTCATTTTTGCGGCGCAAGGCCAAGACCAGATCACGTCGAACGATGGCCACAAACGCACTCATGCTTGCAGCCTGTACGACAAGCCTTGACCCTGCAGGCTGACCGCTTGGTGACTGGTCAGCAGCACCAAGCCTTGGGCCTGCAAGTGCGCATTGATCACCTGGGTGAGCGCATTTTGGGCAGCTGCGTCGAGCGCCACAAAGGGCTCGTCCAAAATCCACAAGCGCGCTTTTCGCGCCAACAACCGAGACAAAGCTGCACGCCTTTTTTGCCCTTGAGACAGCACGCGCACAGGCAAGTGCTCGCGGCCGCGCAAACCCAGTTGCGCCAAAGCCGCCATGGCATTGGCTGGGGTCAATTTTTGACCGGCCATGTGTGCATCGGTCAGCAAATTCTCAAGGGGGGTTAAATCTTCTTTGAGCGCCAATTGATGGCCCAAGTAAGCCAAATCAGCCCGAAACGCATCTGGGAATTGGGCAATCGACTGGCCTTGCCAAGTGATTTCGCCCTCGGCCACCGAACTCAGGCCACAGGCCATGCGCAGCAAACTGGTTTTGCCCACCCCGTTGTCGCCCTCTAGGTGCAGCCATTGGCCCGCCTCAATAGCGAAATGAACGCCTGAAAACAAGCGCTTGTCGCCGCGGGAGCAAGAAAGTTTGGAAACACTGAACATGGGCATGAATCATCGCAGAACAGGCCCATTTAAAATTGACGCAAGTCAAAAAAATGGGCAAAGATGACATCTTTGCCCACTGATTTTAACTTTTCCGCTTATTACTCAGGTTCCTCGTACTCCTTGGGCAATTGGTGCGCAATGCCTTTGTGGCAATCGATGCAGGTTTTACCCTCTTCTTTGGCCTTCATGTGCTTTTTGTAAGGCGTTTGCTTTTGCAACTCAGCGCTCATGGCGTCAAAGTTGTGGCAATTGCGGCACTCGCGTGAATTGCTCGCTTTCATGCGGTCCCACTCATGGGTGGCCAGTTGCATGCGTTTGGCTTCAAATTTCTCAGGCGTGTCGATGCTGCCTGTCAACTTACCCCAGACTTCCATACTGGCTTGTGACTTGCGAATCATCTTGTGAACCCAGTCTTTGGGCACATGGCAGTCTGAGCAAATGGCCCGCACACCCGTGCGGTTGCTGTAGTGGATGGTTTCCTTGTACTCTTTGTAGACCGTGTCGCGCATTTCGTGGCAGGTGGTGCAAAACTCCAAGGTATTGGTCATCTCCATGGCGGTGTTAAAGCCGCCCCAGAAAATAATACCTGCCACAAACGATACTGACGAAATGGCCAATAAAGAATACTTGGCGGGCTTGTTCAAGCTGGCCCACAAGCGCTTGAACAGCCCTGTTTTTTCATTGTCCATCACGTCATCCTTGGTTTAGAAACTGTGGACCCAACTCAGGGCAATCACATTGGCCGCATAACTCGGAGCAACTTGGTTGGTTGGCATCAAAGTAGCGGGTGAAAATCCATATTGGTAGCCGTTGTAATAAAAGTCAGCACTGGCCAATTTTTGGTAGGCATAGCGCAATGAAATTTTGGTTACTTTGTCAACTTGGTAAACACCAGTCAGCTTGATTTGACCCATGGTGCTTTTGATATCGGGCAACTGTCCGCATGAGCTGATCGGCGCACTGGCGCAAGTCAAGCCGCCGGTGGTCGTGGTTGCATAGTTCAACATGGTTGAGTAAATGCCAGCGCCCAAGGAGTAAGTGGCATCGCCCGACAACTCCAGTTTGCCGCCCATGAGGCCAGACTGCTTGATGCCCACGCCCACCGTGGTGTCGTTGTCTTTCAAGAAGTTGGTCCAAGTGGCCACGGCTGGAATGCCAATCGCAGTGGCTGATGCGGCAGAAGCTGTCACGGTGCTGCGCTGTGCGCTGGTCAACTCACGCTCGCGGTGCTGTTTGGTGACGTAGGCATACACAGAACCATTTTCTTGGTAGGTGTAGCTGCTGTCTGCATTGAAGCTCCAAGTGCTGCCGTTTTGCACCCCGTAGGTAGAGCTGCCGTATTTGTCTTCGGTGTATTTGGCACTCAAGCCCAGTGCAAGTTGGTCTGTGGCTTCCCAGTTAACTTGGCCCTTGACAGATTGCTGCTGACGTGTGGCTTCAAAGAAAGGATAAAAGCCGTAGTAGTCACCCGCATTTTGCCCTTTGGGCGTGAGGTTGGGTGATGGCACAGGGCCAGGAACAGCGCCGTTGGTACCGATGAATGCCCCTATCGCATAAGGATCGGTTGTGGTTTGACGGTCGCTGTAGCCGTAGCCCACACGCAGGTCCACCACGTCGTTGGCTTTCAAGCGATAGGTGGCCTCCAGTCGGTCGTCTTTGCTTGACTTGGCTGTCACGCAATTGGCCCCAACAGGGTAGGCATAACTGTTGCACCAACGATCGATGTCTTCACGCAGCAAGGCGACACGCAGGCCTTGACCTGGCTTGAATTTGTAGTCGCCTGCCAATTCAAATAAGGCTTTTTTATTGCTCAATGGGGTGTTGGCGTACAGGGCAGGATGCGCACCACTGATGGCGTTGAAGTTGTACAAATACGATGTGGTTTGATTGTCGCGTTCGTCAAACTTGAATGCGCCAGACAGCGTTAAGTTTTGATAACTTTGATCGGTGACCTTGACGTCCGCGTGCGTGTTGATCACCTCGCCATTGAGCGAAGTGGCTTGCGCTGCAGTCGGCATCATGCCAGTTTCAGGCGTGACAAAAGCGCTGTTTTGGGTGTTGCGCCCATACGAGAAGTTGGCCACCAATTTGGTTTTGGGGGCCAAGGTATAGCCGCCCTGCAAGCCCAGTTGGTTAAAGCTGTTGCTAGGCGCAGTGGTCATGGCCTGCAAGGCACCGGTGTAAGCGGTGGTGCCTGCATAACTTTGGAAGTTCACACGGTCATAGTCGTCTGTGAAAAAGGAGCCAAAGTAAGAAGTGGTCAGATAAGACTGGTCACCCTTCCAATGCAAAGACAGATTGACTGTATCGGTTTTGTAAGAAGTGGGCATAGGCAAAATGGCAACCGCCTCACCCGTTGCACCCCCCACACCCGCAATGCCAAACCCCATGAGCTTGGCCCCGCTTTGAGCCAAGTGGTTGTAGTCAAAATTCAAACTCGTGCGTGAATCGAGCGCCATGCTGGCACTCAAAGACGTGTTCTTGCGAGTGCTTGAAATATCCAGATTGTGAAAGGCTGCCAATTGATTCGCAGTCAGCACATTGGCGCCTGCCCCGGCTGTGGCAGCAAGCCCAAAGTTGCTGGGCAAGGTGTATACATTGCCGCCCATCGCGCCGATGTAAGGCGTCTGGTAGCTGCCATCCAAGTTGTGGCGCAAGGAGTCAAAGCCCAAGCTGAAACTCCACCGGCCTTGCTCTGCCATGCTGGCTTGCGCCGAGCCGGACATCAAGCCCAGGTCTGTGGCCTGCAAGGACCAGCGCTCGGTGCCGCCCTTGTCGTTATCGCTGTAAGCAGTTCCACCGCGCAGGTTGAGGTTGCCCGTCAATCTGCTGGAAGAAGTGTTCAAGCCCGTGTACTCGCCAAACTTGGCTGAGCTTTTGGAAGGGGTGATTACCCCCAGCTCCACCGTGTTGGCTGGCATTTTGAGGGCTTGAATTTCGGCCTCGTCGGCTTGCGCTGACAGGCTCATCAAAGCACCCAAGACCGCCATCGCAATGGCACTTAAGCGTAAATTGTGGTTATGAAGTTTCATCAGTCTCTCCAATTCGTTGATCAGCGTTGCAGGTAACCACCAGCGGGGCTGTTGGTGCCGTGGACTTGGCTATGGCAATTCATGCAACCGCGTCCAACAATGTTTTTGCTTGGGAACTGCGCAACTCCGGCAGCATTTTTGGTGGCCAAGCCGCCTTGGTAGCCTGCGGCATTCACGCCCACCGGTGTACCGCTGGCATGGGTGCCGTCATGGCATTCTTGACACAAGAAAGGTGCACGTGATTTGAGCAAAGGCGTGATGTTGGAGCCGTGCGGGGTGTGGCAGTTGGCGCAGTCTTCTGCGACGGGCTGGTGCTCGAACAAGAAGGGGCCGCGTTTTTCTGCATGGCACTGGTAGCAAGTCTCAGTCACCGTGTTCTTTTTCAAGAGTTTGGGGCCTGTTGCGCCGTGGGGGTTATGGCAGTCTGAGCAAACCACTTTGCCCTCATCCATCGGGTGATGCGAGATTTTTTTACCGTCAGCACGCTGCTCTTTATGGCAGGTGTAGCAAACTTCAGTTTGTGTTTTTTTGCTCAACACTTTGTCTGCAGGGCGGTGCACTTTGTGGCAGTCGTTGCAAGCCACACCGCTGGTGTCGTGCTTGCCGCCGTCCCAGTTGTTGCGCTTGCTGTCTTTGTGGCAAGTCAAACATTGACCAGCGCGCTCTTTGTCTTCAGAGACTTTGAAGGCGCCTTTTTTGAACACCACATCAGGCGCGGCGCGCACTTTGGTGCCGGGGTCACCCTTGACGTGCTTGTCACTGTTGCCGTGACAAGACTGGCAATTGGGCGCGCGCGCATCACCTTTGACACCGTGTTTGGTTTGGTAAATGGACAAGACGGGAGCTGTCTCACTCTCGTCATGGCACTTGGTGCAAATGGCATCTTTTTTCAAGGCCTCTTGCGCTCGCTGCGAATTGGCTTGGTTGGCCTGAGTGGCTGCAGGCGCGTCGGCCGCGCTCACACAGGCGGTCCAGCCCAAGCTGCCCAGCAGCGCTGCGACAGTCAGAAGTTTGCGTACTAGTTTCATAGGGATCCCCAACATTATTTTTCGGGCTAAATTGACTGGCGCTTATTGCGCCAAAATCCACTGCACCAAGTTTTTAACTTGCGCTGTGTCTTTGGGTGGAGAAGTTTTCACAATCTTGTGCTCTTCTTCGTGACCATCAGGAAACTTGGCTTTCTCCCCTGATGTGATGTGCTCTATCAAGCGGGTCTCGGCGTTGGCCTTGCCCTTGTATTTGGCTGCAACTTGTTTGTACGCAGGGCCGTCTTTTTCTTTGTCGATGGCGTGGCACTTCAAGCAGTTGTTTTGCTTGGCCAAGGCCTTGGCTGCCTCTTCGTCCACCGCATGCGCAGCAGGCATGAACAGCAAGGCCGCCAGGGCAGCAGCGGCACTGAGGGCAAATTTTCGTGTGTTCTTCATCTGATAAATCCTGTCTTTTTGATTGACCGCATTGATGAACTCAGGTTCACCAACAACTGGAGTCAATTCTCAGGTTTGTGCCAGGTTCTGGCTATCAGATGCAGATGAATTGGGGCATAGGACTATTCCTAGGGGATGTCAGGAAAAGTCTTAGAGATTACGCGCCTCAAGCAAGTGGTGCTCCAGCGCATAGCGCAGCAAGTCAACATGGCTTCTCATGTTCATCTTGTTCAAAATATGCGACTTGTGCGTGCTGACAGTTTTGATGCTCAAAGACAGCTCATGCGCGATGTCCGTCAAACTCACGCCTTGAACAATGCGATCAAAAACTTGAAATTCCCTGTCGCTCAATTTTTTATGTGGCGCTTCCTGAAAATGCGGCGTTACGTCTGAAGCGAGCAATTCAGCCACATTGGTGCTGATGTAAACGCCCCCAGAGGCCACTTTGCGCAGGGCCGGCAATATCAAATCGCTGTCGCCCTCTTTGGACAAATAGCCCGAGGCCCCTGCCCGCAGGGCTCTGAGCGCATATTGCTCTTCGGGGTGCATACTGAAAATTAAAATGGGGCATTTGGGCCGCTCGGCTTTGATCAGCTTGATCAATTCAACGCCACTGCGCCCTGGCATGGACAGGTCCAGGACCACCAAGTCCCAATCACGCTGCCTGATGAGGTCCATGACTTCGTGGCCATTGGCGGCTTCGCCCACCATTTCCATGTCGTCTGTGTCAGCCAAAATTTTGCGCATGCCATCTCGAATGATGGCGTGGTCGTCAGCCACCAAAACTTGTTTTTTCATACGGCGGCACCCTCTTGAGGCTCGAGATGCATGGGCAAAATAACTTCAACCAAAACCCCTTGTTCAGGCACGCTGAGCCAATTGAAAACGCCGCCTAAGGCACTGACCCGCTCACGCATGCTGACCAAACCAATGCCGCCCGTGCGGCCAGGGCCCGTCATGCCTTGTCCATTGTCTTGAATGCGCAGATGCAATTGCTCACCCTCTTCCACCAAAGAAATTCGTACTTGGCTGGCTTTGGCATGCCGCACGATGTTGGTCAAGGACTCTTGCACAATTCTGAACATGGCGGTGGCCTGGGCCTCGTTTTTCACACTTTCATGGGCCGGCAAATCTATCTCGATTTTCAAGCCGCTGCGCTTGGCCACTTCATCGACCTGCCACTGCACGGCCTCTGCAAAGCCCAAGTCATCTAAAATCAAAGGGCGCAATTCAGTCGATATGCGGCGAACCGAGGCAATGGCCACATCGAGCATGCGCTTCATGTCAGTGACTTTTTCAGGCTCGGCAATTCGGCCCTCTTTCAAGCGTGAACTGAGCCAAGCCAGCTCCAATTTCAAACCTGTGAGTTGCTGCCCCAAGTCATCATGCAACTCACGCGAAATGCGCGCACGCTCTTGCTCTCGAACATCTTGCAATGCGGCTGAAAGTTCTCGCAATTGTTGGTTCATTTGGCGCAACTCGAGTTCGGCTTTGCGCCGATCGCTCACATCTCGCAGCACCGCTGTCAACTGCAATTTTCCACCGATCATGGTTTTTGAAATGGTTGACTCTATGGGGAACTCCATGCCATCCGAGCGCACACCCATTACATCCAACTTGGGCGCCATGCTGCGTGAGGCACCCGAAGAGTCTGCAAATTGATGCACGTGCGCTTCATGCGCAGTGCGCAAACGCTCAGGCATCAACCTCGTCAAGGCCACGCCCATGGCTTGCTCTGCAGACAGCCCAAACATGCGCTCTGCTGCCGGGTTGAACAGCACGATCTCCTGTTTTTCATCGACCGCCACAATAGCGTCCATGACGGAGTCCACGGTGTGAATGTAGCGATCGTGCGCTTCATGCAAGGCGATGGCCAAACTTTCTTCACGGTCGAGTTCTCGAACCAAAAATATGGCTACCGCAAAAATAAGCAAGCAGCCCATTGCTGCGCCAAACGCAATCGGCACTGCAGTTTCACGCCAAGAGGCCAAGGACATGGCTTCGTCATTGGTCACACTGACCAAAAACGGCATGGTTTTTAACCGCCCCAAGGAGAAGACCAAGGTGGCGCCATCGCCACTTTCGTGGTGCATGAGTTTGACCTCGCCACCGATTTGAGGCAAAGACTCGTTGTTCAATTCGGGCGCCAGATTGCCCATTAAATTTTCTCGGTGTGGCAAACCGCCCACCAAAATTCCTTCGCTGGTGTAGATCGAAATAGGGCGCTCAAAGTCCAACTTTAAAAATGCAAAAAGTTGCTCCATGTTCGTGATGCTCATAGCCGCTACAACCACGCCACGGAACTCATTTTTCGGCCCCGCCAAACGCCTTGCCAAGTGAACCGTCCACTTTTTGTCCTGCTGACTTTGGACCGGCTTGTCAATGAACAAACCAGGGTCCGCATCGCCCAAAAAAGCTTTGAAATAGGCGCTGGCACTGGCTGAAATGGCTGCAACCTCACCCAAGGGCAAGGAGGAGTTCACGACCATGCCTTGGGCATCGATCAAGATGAAGTGGCCCAAAGAGCGCAAGGCCTGCGCACGCGTGCTGATCAACAAATGGGTTTGTGGGCTGTCAAGTGGAATCTGACTGCCGTAAATAGTTTGCAAGCGCTCTTGTACACCTTGCATGACCAAGTCAGCCGAGTTGAAACTTTGCTCAACTTGGCGCATGGCCATCTCTGTCAGGCCCATCGTTTCCAAGCGCGAATGCTCGAGTTCGCGCTGACGCAAGTCACGCAGCAAAAGGACCACTGAGGCCGCAATCACCAACATTGTCAGGCACGCCAAAAGGAGCACAGAGTGGACAGGCTTGAGCTTCAGATGCATGCGCCAATTTTGCACTGGCCAAGGCTCCAAAGCCGGTCAAGGAAGGCCTCAAACCTTGATATGCATCAAGGCTTCGTCAACTGGCATGCACCCAGCGCAAGCTGCACCGGGCTGCGAAAATTCAGGGCATCGGCGAACCGCCGGGAGGGGGCGCACCTTTGTCCGGTGAGAGTTCCAATGCTTGTTTGTCGGCTTCCGCTTTGCGGTAAAGCGCCAGCACATTGGGCAATCGGTCAAGCATCTCACGCCAGTCCAGGTCAAAGGGCAAGCCAATCCACTCCCCCGATGCCTTCAACTCAGCAATGCAGGCTTTGATTTTGACGCGGGCCGTATCGAAACTTTGCAACTCTTCTTCGGTCAATGATTCGCGCTTGGATCTGCTGATGTCAGCCTCCAGCAGCACCAGCACATCGTGGTTGATGGCGCATTCGCGGCGAACCTCCGAAGCTGTTCGCGATACTGCGCTGGGAACATGGAACTCTTCGATCTTGGCCTTGATCTCTTTCAAACTTTGTTGGGTTTGAAAATAGAAAATCAAAAATCCAGCCATCAATGCAAATAAAAATCCAATCACCAAAATGAAAAAATTGTCCATAACGGACCTTTCTGTGAGTTCACCACTGTCCAAGCCACATGCTACTCAACTGCGTGACAAGGATCAAGCCCCTGGCCTGCAAGGCTTGGGCATCAAAGCTACACTCAAAGGCATTGAAAATTTGGGGCTTTGGCCTTCGGGGATAGATTTTGTGAACGAAACAACACGATTTGGCAGTGGCCGTGCCGTCAAGCGCCTGGAAGACGACCAATTGCTCAAGGGCCAGGGCGTTTTCACCCAGGACGTGCGCCTGCCTGGGCAAACGCACCTGCACTTTTTGCGCTCGCCCTACCCCCATGCCCGTTTTGGCCCTATTGACACCCTGGCCGCCCAAAGCATGCCTGGCGTGCTTTGCGTGTTGACCGGCCAAGACGTGAAACAAGCTGGCATCAAGCCCATGCCTCGCCCCATCAATTACAAGCGAGCCGATGGCAGTCCCCTCTCAGCCCCTGACCGCCCTGTGTTGGCGCAAGATCGTGTCCGTTTTGTGGGCGAACCCATGGTCGCCATCGTGGCCCAAACTGAGCAGCAAGCACGCGATGCAGCTGAAGCTATTCAGATTGACTTTGAGGCTTTGCCATGCGTCGCCAACTTGCAAGATGCCCTGGCTGCCAATGCGCCCTTGCTGACCGGGCAGCCCGACAACATCGTGGCTGAAACCCGTTACGGCAATGTGCAGGCCACGCAGCAAGCCTTCGCTCAAGCAGCCCATCAAGTTCATTTGAACATCGTCAATCAGCGTGTGGTAGCCCTGTCCATTGAGCCGCGCAGCGTGCTGGCTTACCCCGAAGAGGGGCGCCTGTTCATTCGCATGAGCACTCAAATGCCTTCTGGCGTTCGCACCACAGTGGCAGATTTGCTGGGCCTAGACCCGGCCAAAGTGCGCGTGATGGTAGGCGATGTGGGCGGCGGCTTTGGCATGAAAACGGGCGCCTATGCCGAAGACGTGGTCACCGCCTATTGCGCCCACTTGCTGCAGCGCCCCGTGCAGTGGATTGCCGATCGCGGCGAAGAGTTTTTAAGCAGCGCCCATGGCCGCGATATTCAAAGCCAAGCCTCTTTGGCATTGGCCGCTGATGGCAAAATTTTAGCCATGAAAATTGACACTTTGGCCAATGTGGGCGCCTACCCCACCATGACGGGGCTGTCAATCCAAATGCTGATCGGCCCATGGGTGCAAAGCAGCGTCTACGACATCCAGACCATCGACTACCACTACACCGGTGTGATGACCAACACGGCCAGCACGGGCGCCTACCGCGGCGCTGGCCGGCCCGAGTCGATCTACATCATGGAGCGTTTGATGGACGAGGCAGCGCGGGTCAGCGGCATTGACCGCGTTGCGCTGCGCAGGCGCAATTTTGTACAAGCTTCGCAAATGCCTTACACCACCCCCATGGGCATGACTTATGACACGGGTGCCTTTGAAAGCATCATGGACGAGACCTTGGTCAACGCCGATTGGCACGGTTTTGCACAGCGCGCTGCCGCCTCCCAAGCCCAAGGCTTGTGGCGCGGCCTAGGAATTGCAACTTACCTGGAGTGGACCGGTGGCAATGCATTGGAAGAAAAAGTGCACGTGCAAATCTTGGCAGACGGTGTGATCGAAGTTTTTTCAGCCGTGAACAACATGGGGCAAGGTATTGGCACCTCTTTAGCGCAATTGGTGGTGGATGTTTTTGATGTCGACATCTCGCAAGTGCGCGTGGTGCTGGGTGACACTGACCGAGGCAATGGCTTTGGCAGCGCAGCTTCCCGCTCTTTGTTCACGGGAGGTTCGGCCGTCAGCGTGGGCGCAACTCAAACGCTTGAGATGGCCCGAAATTTGGCCGGTAAGGCTCTGGAAGCTTCTCCCCAAGATTTGGTTTACCAAGCCGGCAGCTTCCTTGTGGCTGGCACGGACTTGAACATCAGCTTGGCCGCGCTGGCACAAAGCCAACCCGAGCAGCGCATTGAATTGCGCTCAAGCACCTCGGCCAGCGGGCCCTCTTGGCCCAACGCCTGTCACGTGTGCGAGGTCGAAGTCAGCCCAGATACCGGCGAAGTCAAAGTGCTGGCCTACACCTCGGTCAGCGATGTGGGCCGCGTGGTCAACCCCATGATCGTGCTGGGGCAGTTGGACGGCGGCGCAGTCCAAGGCATGGGCCAAGCTTTGCTCGAGCAAGTTCACTACGACGCACAAAGCGGTCAATTGCTCACCGGCAGTTTGATGGACTATGCAGTGCCCCGCGCGGACATCATGAACGGCCAGTTCAACACCACCACCAACCAAAGCGTGCCCAGCACAAACAATGTGCTGGGCGTCAAAGGTGTGGGGGAGTTGGGCACCATTGGGGCAACGCCTTGTGTGGTCAATGCGGTGGCCGATGCCTTGGGCCGTCAAGGCCTGAGCCACCTGTCCCCCCAATTGCAAATGCCGCTTACCGCGTTCCGCCTATGGGAACATTTGCAAACAAGTGCTCGTGTGGTGTAATATATAATTATGACAACGATCCCCAAAAACTCTTCTTTTGCTGGTGCTTACCTGCGGTTTTTGCAATTGGCAAAATTAGCGCAGTCTTTGCCCAACGTCACTTCCATCGATGCCAATGAAACTGCTTTGCTTGAAGCTGTGACTTTGCGGTGGTTTGAAAACAACGCCATGACTGTGCGCGAGGCCATCAATTTGGCCCATCTGGGCTCGCCAGCGACTTTGCACAAACGCATCACGCGCTTGCGTCAAAAAGAGTTGTTGGAAGCTTTGCACCTGAGCGACGACAAACGAGCCAAGTACTTGATGCCATCCGAAAAAGCTTTGGCCATGTTCACCCAACTGGGCTCGAACATGCACAAACTCAAGCCTTGCGCATGATGTGAAGTGCCTACTTGTGCGGTTTGGCTAAAAAAATTTCTTGCAAATCACTGAGAAAATCAAAGCCCAATTTGGTCGGTTTGATGCGAGTTAAATCGCGCTCAATCAAGCCTTTTTTCTCAGCCTGATTCAATCCTTCTTGCAAAGCCGTCAAGGGCAAGCCGGTTCGCTCGGTAAAATCTGACAGCACAAAACCGTCTTTCAATCGCAGTGCGTTGAGCATGAATTCAAACGGCAAATCTGGCCTAGAAACTTCTTCGCTTTGCGATGCCGGCTGCCCGCTCATGGCCCGCTGCATGTAGAGCTTGGGCTCGCGAAAACGCACTTGACGCATCACCCGGTGCGCAAAGCTGAGCTTGCTGTGCGCGCCCGCGCCAATGCCCAGGTAATCACCAAACTGCCAGTAGTTCAGGTTGTGCCAACAGCGATGCCCCTCTAGCGCGTAGGCAGAAACCTCGTAGCGTTTGAGCTCTTGGGCTGCCAAAGCCTCGGTGATGCAGTCCATCATGTCGTAGGCTTCATCGTCCGGGGGCAACACCGGGGGGTGCTTGGCAAACAAGGTGTTGGGCTCAATGGTCAGGTGGTAGATCGAAATATGGGGCGGCTTGAAACTCAAAGCCGTTTGAATGTCTTGGCTGAGATCCGCCAAATTTTGACCTGGCAATGCGTACATCAGATCAAGGTTGAAGGTGTCAAAAGCCTGAGCAGCTTCGGCCACCGCTTGAGCTGCTTGCTCGCTGTTGTGCACCCGGCCCAGCGCCTTCAAGTGGGCGTCATTGAAACTTTGCACGCCGATCGACAAGCGCGTCACGCCGGCTTGACGAAAGGCTTTGAAGCGGTCTTTCTCAAAGGTGCCGGGGTTGGCCTCCAGCGTGATCTCGGCATCGGCCTCCAAATTCACGCGGGCGCGAATGCCGCTGATCAAACGGTCAATGGCTGGCGCAGAAAATAAACTGGGCGTGCCCCCGCCTATGAAAATGCTGTGCACCGCGCGACCCCAAATCAAAGGCAAGCTCGCTTCCAAATCGGCCATCAGGGCGTCGATGTACGCCTGCTCGGGCAGCGCTTGCCCCAAGTCTTGCCACTCGTGCGAATTGAAATCGCAATAGGGGCATTTCTTCAAACACCAAGGCAAATGGACATACAAAGACAAGGGCGGCAATGCGGTCAACTGCAGCAAGCCTGGGCGCATGGCGTGCGCCACGTCCATGAGGTTGTTCACAGGGGCCTGCTCAGGCGCCAACTCGCTGGCCACATGAATCGGCACCGACTTCATAAGTCCCAGCGCTCGCGCATCAAGGCCAGCATGGCCTGCGCGGCCTTGCCTCGGTGGCTGTTGGCATTTTTCACAGCGACCGGCAGTTGCGCAAAAGTTTGGCCAAACTCGGGCAGCCACATGATGGGGTCAAAGCCGAATCCATTGCTGCCCAAACGCTCATGCGCAATTTCACCGACCACACGCCCGACTGCAACCAAGGGCTCGGGATCGTTGGCGCTTCGCAAAGCGACCAAAGTGCTGACCATGGCCGCGCGTCTGTTTGGCACGCCTTGCATTTGCTCGAGCAAGGCGCGCACATTGTTATCGTCACTTTTTTCATAGCCAAATTGCGTGGCGTAAAAAGCGGTGTCTACGCCGGGCAAACCACCAAAGGCGTCTACACACAACCCGGCGTCGTCGGCCAGCGCCGCCAGGCCGCTCAGGTGCGCCGCATGACGCGCCTTGGCCAAAGCGTTTTCGACAAAGGTCTTGTAGGGCTCTGGGGCCTCTGGAATATTCAAATCAGCTTGCCGCACCAAGCTGATGCGCAAGGGTGCGAACATCGTTTGCAGCTCGTCCAACTTGCCTGCGTTGTTCGACGCCAGAACCATCTTCATGGTCAGTCCTTTGTTGAGGCGCGTGACTTGGCTTGCAAGTTGATCAATTGCGCGATGCCTTTTTCTGCCAAGCCCAACAAGTTGTCCATTTCTTGGCGCGTGAAAGCTGCGCCTTCTGCGGTGCCTTGCACTTCCACAAAATTGCCTGCGCCGGTCATGACCACGTTCATGTCGGTGTCGCAGGCCGAGTCTTCGCTGTAGTCCAAGTCAAGCAAAGCTGCGCCGCCCTTCAAGCCAACGGAGATCGCCGCAACCGAATCCAAAATCGGTGAAGCAGTTAATTTGCCATGCTGAATCAGCCAGTCCACCGCATCTTGCGCTGCGACAAAGGCGCCGGTGATGCTGGCCGTGCGCGTGCCGCCATCGGCTTGCAACACATCACAGTCCAAGTGGATGGTGCGTTCGCCCAATTTTTTCAAATCAAACACCGCACGCATCGAGCGACCAATCAAGCGCTGAATTTCTTGGGTGCGTCCGCTTTGCTTGCCGCGAGCGGCCTCGCGGTCACCCCGCGTGTGGGTGGCACGGGGCAGCATGCCGTACTCGGCCGTGACCCAACCCTCGCCACTGCCCTTCTTATGCGAGGGCACCTTCTCTTCGACCGAGGCCGTGCACAACACCTTGGTGGCGCCAAACTCGACCAAAACCGAGCCTTCAGCGTGCACTGTAAAGCCTCGGGTGATACGTACAGTGCGCAAATGGTCTGGGGCGCGGCCGTGCGCGCGCGCGCTGTGAGAAGGCTGTGAGGGGCTGGAATTTGTCATGGGTTTGGCAAGTTTGAGATAATGTGGCGTTTCATGTGCCGCGCTGGGACACACGCGTACCCCCAAGTACAGGATCAACAACCCGCGCCGCAGGCCGCACTTAGGAACGATTCAATGCCAGTTTACAGTATGACCGGATATGCCAGCGTGCAGTCAAGCACGCCCGCCGCACAGGCTGGCACCGTTTCTGGCTCGCCAAGCGCGCAGCGTTTGGGCCTTGAGATTCGCTCCGTCAACAGCCGTTTCTTAGACCTGAGTTTTCGCTTGCCCGACGAGTTGCGCCATGCAGAGCCGGCGCTGCGCGAATTGATCACTCAGCACATTCACCGCGGCAAAGTCGAGGTGCGCGCCATGACCGGTGCGGGCGCCGAAAGCATTTGGGCCGAGCCCTCCACCGCCACTTTGCAAAAACTGCTGGGCTTGCAAGACAAGGTTCAAAGCTGGCTGCCTAAAGCGCGCGATCTGAGTGTGGTCGATGTTCTGAAACTGGCCTCCCACGAAAAAAGTGGCGCAGGTGTCACCGATGCTGAGCTGATGCCCTTGGCCACCCAAGCGGTCAAAGCCCTCAAAGACGCCCGTGCCCGTGAAGGCGCGCGTTTGGCCGATATGATTTTGGAGCGCATTGGCCAGCTCAAAGAATTGGCCGCACAGGCTGCCCCCCTCTTGCCCAAACTGGTGGCCCAGCAACGCCAGCGCTTTATCGAGCGCTGGAACGAAGCACTGGGTTTGGCCCAAGCCAGCACCGCGCCCGATGTGGCTCAAGACCGCGCCTTGACCGAAGCCACGGCCTTTGCCATTCGCATTGATGTGGCCGAAGAGCTCACGCGCTTGTCCTCGCACTTGGAGGAGCTTGCCCGCTTGGTCAAAAAAGGCGGCGACATTGGCAAGCGCCTTGATTTCTTGATCCAAGAGCTGCACCGCGAGGCCAACACCATGGGCTCCAAGTCCGCCGCGCTGGAGTTGACCAACATCTCAGTGGAGATGAAGGTCTTGATCGAGCAAATGCGCGAGCAAGTTCAAAACATCGAATGATCAACCACACCACCATGGACTACCCCGGAAATCTTTACGTTGTCGCAGCCCCCAGCGGGGCCGGTAAATCAAGCTTGGTCAAAGCCTTGATGGAACTTGACGCGCGGGTTTTGCCCTCGGTCTCTCACACCACCCGCGCCCCGCGTGGTCAAGAAAAACATGGCCGAGAATATTTCTTTGTCTCGGAACACGAATTTGACGCCATGGTCAAAGCAGACGCCTTTGTGGAGTGGGCCAACGTGCACAGCCAGCGTTACGGCACATCCAAAAAAGTGCTGGAAGAGCGCATGGTGCAAGGCTCTGACGTGATTTTGGAGATTGACTACCAAGGCGCAATTCAAATGCAAAAGATGTACGCCAACGCCATCTTGATATTCATCTTGCCCCCCAGTTGGGAGGAGCTGCGAAGCCGCCTTGAGCGGCGCGGCGAGGACAGCCGAGAGACCATTGAGCTGCGCCTTGAAAATGCCACTTTGGAGTTGGCTCAGGTCAAAGAGTTTGACTTCGTTATAATCAACGAAGTCTTCGATCGTGCTTTGTTTGATCTCAAAGCCATCGTGCACGCCCAGCGACTCAAATACGCAGCACAGCGCAGAGCCCGGGCAGAGACCTTCCATTCCCTCAATATCGCCTGACTTTTTACCGGAGTACTTCATGGCCCGCATCACAGTAGAAGATTGCCTGGAGCAAATCCCCAACCGCTTCCAATTGGTGTTAGCAGCCACTTACCGCGCACGCATGCTAAGCCAAGGCCATACACCTCGGGTTGCGAGTAAAAACAAACCTGCAGTCACAGCCTTGCGAGAAATCGCTGCCGGCAAAGTAGGCTTGGAAATGCTTAAAAAAGTTAACTAAATAGCTCATTTCCAGCTTAACTCAAGCCTGCTCCATTTGGGGCAGTGAGTTGTGGTTCAAAAGCCCCACATTTGGGGCTTTTTTACGTCTGTCGCTCAGGGCTTTATGGGCTTTCAGCTCTCGCGGTACATTTGAGGCATGCGCTCTGCCTCCTCCTCATCCCTGCTTGCCAAACCCGACAGCCCCGCGGCCTCGGTTCGGCGCGCCAGCGGGGCGGACATTGTGCGGGGCACCCCGACAAAAAACGCCACCAATGCAGCGGCTGCAAGTTTTGCCACTTTGGTAACCCAAATCGGGTATTTAAGTTCTGCCGACATTGAGCAAGTTCGCCGCGCCTATAAATTCTCCGATGAAGCGCATCTAGGCCAACTGCGACAAAACGGTGAGCCCTATATCACCCACCCCATTGCAGTGGCCGCGCAGTGCACCGAATGGAAGCTTGATGCGCAGGCCTTGATGGCCGCATTGCTGCACGACATCATGGAAGACTGCGGCGTGACCAAAGCCGAGTTGCTGCAAAACTTTGGCGCCTCGGTAGCTGAGTTGGTCGACGGCCTGACCAAACTCGAACGCCTTGAGTTCAACACACGTGAAGAAAATCAATCAGAATCTTTCCGCAAAATGTTGCTGGCCATGGCCCGCGATGTGCGTGTGATTTTGATCAAGCTGGCCGATCGCACGCACAACATGCGAACCTTGTCTGACATGCCGCGCGAAAAGTGGGGCCGCATCTCCGCAGAAACGCTAGAGATTTACGCACCCATTGCACACCGCTTGGGTTTGAACCAAACTTACCGCGAACTGCAAGAATTGTCGTTTCGCCATCTCAAGCCGTGGCGCTATCAGGTCTTGTCCAAAGCGGTGTCCAAGGCCAGGAGTCGCCGGCGTGATCTGATCCGAAAAGTGCAAGCCGAGTTGGAGGCCACCTTCGCAAAAGCTGGCATGAAAGTTCAAATCAGCGGGCGCGAGAAAAGCCTTTTTTCCATTTACAAAAAAATGGACGACAAGCATTTGAGCTTTGCACAAGTGACTGACATCTACGGCTTTCGGGTGATCACCCCCACGGCCCTTGACTGCTACACCGCGCTGGGTTTGCTGCATCAACTGTACAAGCCCGTGCCAGGGCGTTTCAAAGACCACATTGCCATCAGCAAAGTCAACGGCTACCAGTCACTGCACACCACCTTGGTCGGGCCTTCAGGTGTCAACGTTGAATTTCAAATGCGCACCGAGGCCATGAACGTGGTGGCTGAGTCGGGCGTGGCAGCGCATTGGTTGTACAAAGACAATTCATTGGGCGGTCTGAACGCTGAGCGCTTGGGCACGCAGTGGCTGCAGTCTTTGCTGGACATCCAAAAAGAAACGCGCGATGCGGCTGAATTTTGGGACCACGTCAAGGTTGATTTGTTTCCCGATGCGGTCTATGTTTTCACCCCCAAAAGCCAAATCATGTCGCTGCCGCGCGGGGCCACAGTGGTGGACTTTGCCTACGCCATTCACAGCAACATTGGCGACCATGTGGTGTCCGCCAAAATCAACAACCAACAAGTGCCCTTGCGCACGGCTTTGAAAAATGGCGATGTGGTGGAAGTCAGCATCGACCCCGAGGCCAGCCCTAACCCGGCGTGGCTGGGCTTTGTTCGCACGGGGCGTGCACGCTCGAAAATCCGCCACCATTTGAAAACCATGGCGCATGGTGAATCCATGGACCTGGGCCTGCGACTGCTCACCCAAGCTTTGCGTGCTGAAGGCATTGAGAACATGCCTGATGACCCAGTGCGCTTCCAAGATTTGTGGAAAAAATTATTGCGCTTTACTCGCAACCGAAGCCGCAGCGACTTGCTGGTCGACATTGGCCTTGGCAAACGCATCGTCAGCATTGTGGCCAAACGCATGACTTCGCTGCTGATTGAATTGGGCGAAAAGCCCGACCCCTTGCTGATGACGCGTGAGCGCTTCATGGCACATGAATCTGTCTCGCAAGGCGCTATTTTGCTCGATGGCAGTGAAAATGCATCGGTGGTGTATTCACGCTGCTGCCAGCCCTTGCCCGGCGATCCGATCTGGGGTTACTTGGGACGCGGTGAAGGTTTGGCAGTGCACACGCAAGTCTGCAGCGTGGCCCAAAAACTCCAGCAAAAAGACATTGAGCGTTTCATTGCGGTGGAGTGGTCAGACGAGCCTGTCCGGAATTTCCAAACGACGATTTTGGTGACCGTGGTCAACACCCAAGGTGTATTGGCACGCGTGGCGGGCACCTTGGCCAACTCTGAAGTTGACATCGTGCATGTGGAGATGGGGCAAGCCGCAGTGCAAGATGCCGCCGAAAACCGGTTTGTGGTCTCTGTGCGTGATGTGAATCACTTGGACACTGTGATGCGTAATTTGCGCCGCACACCGGCTGTGCTCAATGCACAGCGCATCACGCACGCCACCTCAACGACTTGATACGGCATCCTGCGTGACATCGGCAGGAAGAGGGTATAGCACCTTGAGCACTTCAATTTCACGCCAGCCGTTGGGGGTCACCAGCTTGAGCACATCGCCCACGCTCGCCTTGAGCAGCGTGCGTGCAATGGGCGAGACCCAACTGACTTGGCCTTGAAGGCTGTCGGCCTCGTCAATGCCCAAAATTGTCACGCTGCGCTCTTGGCCTGAGTCTTCCACATACGTGGCGGTCGCACCAAAAAATATTTGCTGTTTACCAAAATGCACGCTCGGGTCGGTGACTTCAGCAATCTCCAAGCGCTGCGTTAAAAATCGGATGCGCCGGTCAATTTCACGCAAACGTTTTTTGCCGTAAATGTAGTCGCCGTTTTCTGAGCGGTCGCCATTGCTGGCCGCCCAGTACACCGCCTCCACCACTTTGGGCCTCTCATCGTCCATCAAGGTGAAGAGTTCGCTGCGCAGGCGTGCATAGCCCGCTGGTGTGATGTAGTTGCGCGAACCCACTGGCAGCGCAGGCAAGCTGGGGCCCTCGTCATCGTCTTGGTCTGGCGTGGTGGGTTGCGTCGACATGGATGGTTGAAATTTTCCTGGAGTAACACGGGTGGCCCTTGGAGGCCAGCATGCTATTGGAGCACAAGCCCCATGCGCCCAACATCCACAGTCCCTGTGCAGCCCGAGATCTTGCAGGCGGTCAGCCAGCAAAAGGGAAGAAATAGAAAACTGTATAGTTGCCAGAAGCCGCATAGGAGAAGAAGCAATGTCAATTTTCAATCGCAACGAAGTGAATTTTTCAGGCAATAGTTGGCTCAAAAAGGGGTTGATTTTGGCCGCAGCCGCCTTAGTGATTTCTGTCTTGGCGCCCGTTGCAGTGGTGCCAGCGGGAAGTCGTGGCGTCATGACCACATTTGGTCATGCCCGTGACGCGCTGTACGAGCCTGGCCTGCATTTTCGTTGGCCAATTGCCCAAACCATGCACTTGATGAATGTACAGATTCAAAATGGTGAGGGTGAAGGGGACGCCGCCTCCAAAGACTTGCAGTCGGTCCACACCAAGGTGGCCATCAACTATCACCTGCAGCCCCAGTTTGCTGTAGAGGCTTTCAAGAATGTCGGGCCATCCGTCAGCATTCTTGCTGAGCGAATCATCCTTCCCGCCACGCACGAGTCAGTCAAGGCGGTCACTGCACGCTTTACTGCCGAGGAACTGATCACGCGGCGAACCGAAGTGCGCGATGCCATTTCCGTTCTCTTGAAAGAAAAAATGAGCCGCCATGGCCTGATGCTTGACGAGTTCAACCTGATTAACTTTGCTTTTTCCAAGAGCTTTGCTGACGCCATTGAAAACAAGGTCAAGGCCGAGCAGCAAAAGCAGCAGGCTGAGCGAGACCTTCAACGCCTTCAGGTGGAGGCACAACAAAAGGTGGTGGGAGCCAAGGCAGAGGCCGAGTCATTGGCCCTGCAAAGGATGCAAATTACGCCAGAGTTATTGGCGCTTCGTCGCATCGAAAACGAACGTGCAGCCATTTCCAAATGGGACGGAAAGTTGCCCCAAGTCAGTGGAAACGCAACGCCTTTCATCAATCTGGACCGGGCTGTCAAATAACACGGATAGGGCCATTGCGACAAACTGATCAACTTGCGACGGGACTTGCACCCGTAGGAGTGCGCCCATGCTGGGCGCACAGAAAAAAGGACTTAGAGATTTCTCTCTAAGCCCTTGATTTCATTCACGTTTTTGGTGCGGCTGGCAGGAATTGAACCCACGACCCCTTGGTTCGTAGCCAAGTACTCTATCCAACTGAGCTACAGCCGCTAAGCCCCGAATTATAGCACTTCTTCTTTTTAATTTACCACCAGAGCGCCTAAGGATTTCCAAAGCCCCGCTCAGGCGCCTATGCCCTCAAGGGCGGTAACATGAGGACCCATGTCAAAGCACACTCCCCACCCACAGCCCGCACGCAGTATTTCACTCCAAGGCACCAGCAATTTCCGCGATTTGGGCGGCTACAAGGGGTTTGAGGGGCGCACCGTGCGATGGCGCGCATTGTTTCGCTCAGACCACTTGGCCAATTTGAACGCGCAAGACCTGGCGCAATTGCACGCCCTGAACATTTCCAGGTCTTTTGATTTCCGCGGCGTCCAAGAAAGCGCAGCGCAATCTTATGATTGGCCGGCATTGCAGCGCTTCAGTCTCAGCATTGAGCCCACGGTGGTGCAGCGCCTGCAAGTGCAGCAAAAATCTGGCGTGGCCTTGTCAAAGGCGGACGCGCTGGACGCCATGCAAACGACTTATCGCGATTTTGTTCGAACAGATTCAGATCGCTTTGCGCAACTGTTTGAGCACCTGCTGGCAAACAACCAACCCTTGGTGTTTCACTGCACCGCGGGCAAAGACCGCACCGGATTGGCCGCCGCGTTGATCTTGCACGCATTGGGCGTTTGTGAAGCAGACATCTTGCAAGACTACCTGCTGACCAATGCTTTGTACAAGCGCGTGCACAGCGCCTCCTCCACCATTGACCCTGAAGTGATGGCCATCATCTGGCAGGTGCAAGAAGGGTTTTTACAAGCCTCGCTGGAAGTGATCGAGGCTGAGTATGGTGGGGTTGCCAATTACTTGCGAGAGCGTTTGGGCCTGACGCCAGCAGCAGTCCACCAACTGCGCAGTCTTTATTTGGCCAGCGCGGCCCCTTCAATTTGATGGCGCTTCAAAGCATTGGTGACAAAACCAGAAGCCTTCATTTCTTCCACAAAACTTTGAAGATACAGCTGTGCTTGCAGTGACCGATTTTTGGGCATGCCCATGGCCTGCTCGATCACCATAAAACGCCCGGGAAGCAAGCGCAAGTTAGGCAAGCGTTTGGCGTCCATTTCCAATTGCTGCTTGACACCAGCTGCCACTTCCAACTTTTGATCTAAGAAAAAATCGACCGTGGTGGGCGAAGTGGGGGCACGCAAAATTTGTGCATTTTTAATTTCACGGGTTAAAAATAAATCATACGCACTGCCCTTGCCGACAGCAATGCGAGTGCCCATGCGGTCAACTTCTTCGTTGCGCGTCAAGGCAGAGTCTTGCTTGACCAAGTAGCTGCCCTCGATCAGCACATAGGCTGCCGTAAAGGCAATGTCTTTGCCGCGCACAGGGTCAATGGCAAAAAATCCAACGTCGGCTTTTTCTTGACTCAATGCATCGACTGATTTGCCTGCTGCATCAAACACCACCAGCTCCAATGGCAGGCCCAAGCGTTTGGCCAACTCGGTGGCCAAGTCCACAGACACGCCTATGGGTTTGCCCGCTGCGTCTTTGTTGGCCAAGATGGGATTGCCCAAATTGATGGAGGCGCGCAAACTGCCTGTGGGTGCAAAAGCCTGTTGCATCTGTGCGTGGGGGGTGGTAGCGGTCATGATCAAGCCCAAAAAGAGCGGCAATGAAGCCAAGGTTGAGCGTATTGAAATTTGCATGGCGTAGCGCGGCCTACGCTCTTATTTCTTGCCCAAGCCCAGTCGCTTGGCCCCTTCAATGTACAAGGTGATGCGCTCTTTCATGAAGGCGTCCATCTGATCGGCGCCCACGTTGACCAGTTCAAACCCACTTCTGGCGGCCAGATCTTTCATCTCGGCATCATTGTTCAAGGCCATCCACATGTCGGAGAGTTTTTTGCGCGCTTCGGGCGATGTCGATTTGGGCACGCCAATGCCGCGGTAAGCGCCGTCAATCCAGTCGACACCCAACTCTCTGAATGTGGGCACGGTAGGCATGAGGGGGTGGCGTTTTTCCATGGCCACTGCCAAAGCGCGAACCTTGCCCCGGTTGGCAATGGCAAACGGGGTGTAGGTGACAGCGCCATCAATCTGCGCGCCAACCACCGCCATGGACATGTCGCCCGTGCCCTTGTAGGGCACATAAGTGCTTTTGATGCCAAAGGCAGCGTTGAGCCTTTCGTGCGCTGCATGGTTGGCCGAGTTCAGGCCCGATCCGCCCAAGTTCATTTTGCCTGGCGCCAGTTTGGCAGCCGCAATGAATTCGGCAAAGTTTTTAATCGGGCTGCTCTCGGGCACCACCAACACATCGGGTGTGTAATGAAACCAAAACACTGGCGTGATGTCAGCCGTCTTGTATTGGACCTCGCCCTCGATGGGCTGGAACACAATGTGCGGCAAATTGATGCCCACCACGTTCAGGCCATCACCGGGCAGGGTGTTGATTTGCCCCCACATCAGGCCACCGCCCGCGCCAGCTTTGTATTGAATGATGGTGTCGATGGCGGCGCACTTTTTCTTAAGCACCACCTGCTGGTGGCGCGCCGAAAGGTCAGACTCACCGCCAGGGGGGAAGGCTTGCCAATAAAGCAGGTTTTTCTCAGGGCAAGCGGGCATGCCTTGGGCCATGGCGGCAGGTGCAGCAGCCAGACAAAATAGGGTCAGCCAGTGGGCCAGTTTCAGTTGCATGCTTGTCTCCTCAGTTTGGGGGCAGGTGTCTTCAGGGCACAGTTTGCGACAGTCTACGCGCTGCGCAGCAAATTGCATACGGCATCGGTGACTTGCTGCGTGCTGGCTTGGCCACCCAAATCACGCGTGTGCAACTTCGGGTTGGCTGTGACGGCCTCTATGGTTTGCATCAACAGCGCTGCTTGTTCGGGCAAACCGATGTGCTCGAGCATCATCACGCAACTCCAGAAACTGCCAATCGGGTTGGCCAGGCCTTGGCCCATGATGTCAAAAGCTGAGCCGTGAATGGGCTCGAACATAGAGGGGTAACGCCGCTCGGGGTCGATGTTGCCGGTGGGCGCAATGCCCAGACTTCCGGCCAACGCTGCGGCCAAATCACTCAATATGTCAGCATGCAAGTTGGTCGCCACCAGCGTATCAAGTGATGCGGGGCGATTGACCATGCGCGCAGTGCAGGCGTCGACCAGTTCTTTGTCCCAATGCACATCGGGAAACTCAGCGCTGATCTCTTTGGCGATCTCGTCCCACATGACCATGGCATGGCGCTGCGCGTTGGATTTGGTCACAACCGTCAGCCATTTTCGCGGCCTGGATTGAGCCAGGCGAAAAGCAAAGCGCATGATGCGCTCAACGCCTGCGCGGGTCATCATGGACACATCGGTGGCCACCTCAATGGGGTGGCCTTGGTGCGCCCTTCCGCCAACGCCAGCGTATTCACCTTCAGAGTTTTCGCGCACGATCACCCAGTCCAGTTGCGCTGGTGTGCAGCGCTTGAGTGGCGCATCAATGCCAGGCAAGATGCGCGTGGGTCGCACGTTGGCATACTGATCAAAGCCCTGGCAAATTTTAAGGCGCAGGCCCCATAAAGTGATGTGATCTGGAATCTGCGGGTCGCCAGCAGAGCCAAATAAAATGGCGTCCATGGGCCGCAAGGCTTCCAGCCCATCGGCAGGCATCATCACGCCATGGCTGCGGTAGTAGTCACCACCCCAGTCAAAAGCGTGAAACGCAAATTGATACTGCGTTTGATTAGAAGCCAAGGCTTGCAGCACAGTTTGCGCAGCAGGAATGACTTCACGCCCTATACCGTCGCCGGGGATGCATGCAATGTTGTAGGTCTTCACGTTGGGAAGTTGTTTTCTACGGTTTGACTTCCGTTTTTGCAGGATTTTGATCGATCGAAATCGGCACAAATTTTTCTTTGGGTGGGAGCACCGTGATGGAGATTCTGCGGTTCAATGCATTGGTTGGGTCGTCTGGCAATGAAGGCACGCTGTCGCCGTAGCCAATAACCTGGGCGATGCGCTTGATGTCTACATTTTGTGACAAGAGTTCACGGCGTGCCGAGTTGGCCCGCTCGGCAGACAACTCCCAATTGCCATAGGCCGTTGCTCCCCCAGCATAGGTGGCAGCATCGGTGTAGCCCTCAATTTTCAACTTGTGCGTCAGGCACGTGTTGACATGCGTGGCAATCATCTTGAACTGTTGCTTGGCAAACTCAGAAAGCTTTGAGCCCCCTGACTGGAAGGTCGGCTCCTTTCCATCGAGCAAAGTCAGGCGCAGGCCTTCAACAGAGAAATCGATTTGCAGTGGCACTTTGTCTGTCTTCGATGTGGCCTCACCATCGATCTGCTTTTGCAGCGCTTCTGACAAGGGTTTGATGCAAGACAAATCGATCTTTTCGCGTTTGGACACATTGTCAAACAAGATGACCCAACACACAATGAAAAACGCCATCAGCACTGTGACGAAATCGGCATAGACCAATTTCCAGCTGCCATGGGTTGAGTGCTTTTTTTCTCGCTTCTGGCGCCGCCCACGACGGGTAATGGGCGCCGCTTTGACGGCGAGCCCTGCTTTGGTTATTGATGTTGTTTGGGCTTCTGGCTCAGTTGCAGGCCCAAGCACAGGTTGGGAATCAATCTGACTGGGGGTTTCTGGCTCAGTTTTGGCATCTGCGGTCATCTGGATTAACCGCTCAATTTGGTTCCAGAAGTTGCCATGACACCCTCTGACAGCTCTGTCATGCTGGGGCGCTCGTCTGTGAACATCACCTTGCGCCCATACTCCACTGCGATCATCGGAGAAAAGTTGCTGTAATGCGCAATTAAAATTTCCTTGACTGCCTCAAATGGCTTCAAATCTGCAGCGGCCAGTTGCTCCAAAGAACGAGAAATGGGCAGCAGCATGGCGTAGGCACTGAACACACCGAGCAAGGTGCCAACCAGGGCCGCAGCAATCAAGTCACCAATTTGTGCAGGCCCAATGCCTGTTTTGATGGAAGACAGTGCGTGGACCACACCAATAATCGCAGCCACAATACCAAAGGCGGGCATGCTGTCGGCCAAGGTGGTGATCGATTCTGAAGGCTCCAGCGCCTCTTGGTTCATCACTTCAATTTCTTGTGCCATGACCGATTCAAGCTGGCCCAGCGTGACGGTACCGTCCATCATCATGCGAAAGTAATCGGTGATGAATTCAATCAAGCGCTTGTTTTTGCGCAATGCGGCATATTTGCCAAAGAGCTCGCTGCTTTGCGGATCAGAGATGTCTGCCTCGATTGACAAGGAGCCGTCGCGCTTGATTTTTTGAAGCAACTCGAACATCAAACACAGCAAGGCCAAATTGACGGTCTTTGAGGTTTTGGAGGGCAAAAGAATCCGCCCTAGCGATTTGAAAATGCTCTTCAGATTGCGCCACTTATTGGACGCCACCAGAGTGCCTAAGGCCGCACCGAAAATAATCAGGAATTCTTGCGGCACCCACAACTGCTCCATGTGGCCACCCAGCCATGTAAAACCGAAGAGACATGTAGAGAACGCAACGGCCCAGCCAAGGAAAATATTCATAATTTCTTCAAAAGAATGCTTAAACTATTTTAAATACAGGAATTAGAACCATCCGCAAGAGCAGATCAGATTTGAACGCAGCGGCCTTTTGGAAAGCCTTGTCTTTGGCCTGCCACATGCCAAGAATGCTCCCTGATGCTATCACCAATTTTCGGGCCAGGCGGGGGGGGCGCTGAACACCTCCAGCAGCGGGCAGCGGTCATCCATGATGTCACGATACGGCCAAGCTCTGGAAATTTATAATTTTTGAAACAGCGAGTTGGCATCGAGCCTGCTCATGATGGACTGAGCGGCTTGCAAAAGCGCATTGGATTTAACCAGGCCAGCCGTCGCAGTAGCCAAGTCAGTGTCGAGCAAGTTGCTTCGCTCTATTTCGACATTGTTTTTTTGCACGTCTGCCGCTTCAACGGCTGCGTCGAGTTGGTTTTGTAACAAACCTGTTTTGACCTGCGCACGGGTGACCTGCGTGAGCACCAACTGAATGTTGCCGATGTCTGTGGCAGATGGCGCAGTGCCTGCGGTGAGCGCATCGCGAACCGAGCCCATCACCTCCAGCACATCCTGGCCTGTCGTCATGACTTCAGCGTAGCTCAGCGCGGTTTCCAAGCTCACACTGGGAGCGACCAGCACGCTGGAGGGCGTTTCTGTGCGCAAAATCTTTTGCCCGTTCGCGTCTTGGGCGTTAGCGAACTGCAAGACAGTGTCATACAAGGTGGAGGCTTGCTGCCCAAGGAGTTTTCTGTTGTCGGAGCTGAGCGTGCCGTTGCCGGCTTGCACCATCATTTGCTGAAATTTGGTCAGCGCAATGTTGATGTTATTGAGCTGGGAGTCGGTCGATGTCAGCGATGCGTTGATGTGATTTTGATTCACTTTGAACATTGTGAACTGCGAATTGTCCAAGGCAATTTGCACACCCAAGCCTGCCGCCAGTGCATCGTCTGATGCCAGTCGGTAACGCTGGCCTGAAGATATTTGGCGTTGATACTCCACCACATCTGAAGTGTGCTGCTGCATCGACTGAACGCCGCTGTCAAAGACTTGCTGGCTGCTGATTCTCATGATTCAAAGACTCCAACTGTTTGTTAACCGGACAACATGCCCAGCAAGGTGTCAAACATCTGGCGCCCTGTTTGAATCAATTTGCTTGAAGCGTTGTACAACTGCTGGTACTTCACCAAGTTCGCTGCTTCCTCGTCCAAGTTCACACCGGTGATGGCCGACTTCTGGTCGGCCAAACTTTTTTGCAATGCTTCATTGGCTTTATTGTCATTTTTCCAAGTGGCAATGGTGGTGGCCACACTGCTGGTGATGAAAGTCACAGGCGAGGAAAAGGACAAGCGCAGACTCTCGAGTGAAGCAGAAGCTGCGGCATCCATATTGGCAAACTGCGAGGCGTCGAAGGTGCCTACCACTTGAAACTGGCGCGCATCAAACACGGCCTGACTCAAGTTCGTGTCGGCGGCCATGCGGTAGTTGCTGCTTTGCGGGTTAGACGCCTCAACGATGTCACTGTAGGTGTAGTCACCGGTGATTCCGCCTGGCTTGAGCAGCAGGCCGTCTAGCAAAGCTTTGCCCGCTGTGTCAGAAGTTTTGCCTGTTAAGGCTGCGCCTCCGGCAGCTGTCGAAGAAAAACCAAATATGGAGGCAATTGGCAGTCCTGCTGCACTGGCAACCTGATTGACTTTTCTCACCAACTGAACCGCCAATAAATTAATGCTTTTTTGCACCGTAGGCACAAAGTTTTGAATCAAGTGCACATAGGCGCCCGCTTTGCCATCTTTCAAAGCGGTTTGCCCTGGCAGCATCAGTGAGTTGCCATTGCCATCAAGCAGTGGATTGCCGCTGCCGTCTCGCTGCGGAACCGCCGCCATCACGATAGGCAACAGCACGGGGCTGCGCCCAGAAACAGATGCCACCTTGATGCGCAAGCTTGTCAATGGCACATCACTGCGCACAGGAGATGTTCCCGAACTGTTGGCAAAACTGTTGGCAGTTTCACGGTCGACCAGATGTTGCCCATTGACCAAGAAACTGGCTGTGGCATCTTCATTGATCAGTGTAGTGCCGCCCACCAAATCTTGTAATTTAGCTGCAATGCGGTCGCGCTCATCGAGCAGATCGGCCGAAGGGGCTGAAAGTCCAGGCGTTGCTGAGGCGCTGATTTTGGCATTGATCAAAGCCAGTTGTGGCGTCAGGCTGTTGGCTTGGTTGAGCACGTCGGCCAGCGCTTGCGATGCGTTATCTGAAATTTGTCCCACCGCGTTGGCCAAACCTCGCACCCGGTCAGCCACTTGGCGGGCATTGCCAATCAAGCTTTGTTGGTAAGCCGCATTTGTTGGCTGATTGGCAATCGAGCCGGCCGCATTGAAAAAATTGCCCAACGCACTTGCCAGCGAAGTGGCGGGATCGGTCAGCATTGCATCCAGCGGCATGACGGACTGCGTTAGAGTTTGTGTGAAACTGGTTTTGCTTTGCTGCGACAGCACTTGGCCTTGCAACAATCGATCAAAATACCGGCTGAATCCTTCGACTGCGAATGAAGTGCCGGTCAAGTCGACCGAGGTGGGTGACAAGCCATTGACACGCACGTTAGAAGCTCGGCGCACATACCCATCCACAGAAGAGCCCGTCACGTTCTGTGATGTGACCAGCATGCCCGACTGCGCGGACTGCAGTCCGGCCATGGCGCTGTCAAAAAGGGAGGTTGCTCTCACTTTGAATTTCCGTAGTAGGTGCGTTGTGGGCGCCGGTTGATTGCCGAACTGCTCATGGTTTTACGGCTTTAGCCGCCGCATTGATTAACTGCGCAGCCTGCACCTGCTGGATCATCTGATTGGCCATGGCCTTGCCAAAACCAAACCCGCCCTGTGCAGCCAAGTTGTTGGCCATTTGTTCATCAGCCATCTCCAAATAACTTGTGTTGCTGCCTTTGTTAGCTTCACTCAGCGCAGAACTCCTGAGCTCGCGCAACATTTGGCGCAAAAGAACGGCTTCAAATTCCTGAGCGGTTTGTTTGATCTGTTTGACCTGCGCTGAATCGGCAGCGGGCACTGCCATTGGTTTGGCAGAAATCAGGCTAGAAATGAGCAGGTCAGCCATGTCAGATAACTTCCAAGTCGGCGCGCAGGGCGCCCGAGGACTTCATCGCCTGGAGAATGGCCATCAAGTCCTGCGGTGTTGCGCCCAGCATGTTCATGGCACGCACCAGTTGCTCCAAAGATGCGCTCTCTTCGACGCGAATCATCTGGCCTGCGGGCCCAGAGTCAATGCTGACACGGTCGTTGCGCTGGGTAACGGGGCGGTTGCGAGACAAAAGTGACTGGGGAACCACTTGGTTGCTAGCCTGCACATGAATCGTCAGATTGCCGTGCGTGATGGCGAAAGGCGCCAGTCGTACCGATTGGTTCACCACGACAGACCCCGTGCGTGCATTGATGACCACTTTGGCCATCTCGATCACCGGCTGAATGTCCAACTCCAGCAACTGGGCCATCACATTCACGCGAGAGGCTCTCTCGGTAGGCACACGCACAGAAACGGTTCTGGCATCGACTGCGACCACTGCGCCCTCTTGCGTAACTACTTTGGCCATGGCCTCTACGGCACGTTGGATCTGCGCAAAATCTACTTTGTGAAAATTAAATTCAACCACAGGGTTCATGTCAGCCTCGGGTGCGGCTTGCTCCACGATGGCGCCCCCTGGAATTCGACCGGCCGAGAGTTGATTGATCGTGGTGCGCGCCATCTGTGTGCTCACTGAAGCACCAGGAATGACAAGCGAGCCCTGTGCCTGACCATAGACTTGTCCATTGGCGGCGCGCAAAGGGGTCATCAACAAGGTGCCTCCGCGAAGACTGCGGGCATTGGTCAATGATGAAACTGTCACGTCCATGGCTTGTCCAGGGCGGGCCAGAGCAGCAAGTTCAGCCGTGACCATCACAACAGCCGCATTGCGCGCTTGCAGGTTGATGCCTGCAGGAACAGACACCCCCAATGAATTGAGCATGGTGAGCACGGTTTGACCAGTGACCGGGTTAGAGCCAGAGTTATCGCCCGTGCCATCCAGGCCCACCACAAGGCCGTAACCGACCAACTGGTTGGGCCGCTGCCCGGAAACCACGGCCATGTCTTTGAGGCGTTCGCCCCAGCCTTCGCCAGCGCCTAGCAAAAGTGCAACAGCCAGCAAAAATTGAGTCATTTGGCGAGATTTCATGATCTATGCTTCAGTTGGGCGAATAACGCGTAAAGAGCTTGGTCAAGATGCCAGGAATTTGCACTTGGTCGGTGATGCCCACGCCTCGGTATTCAATGCGTGCATCGGCCACTTGCGAAGACAGCACTGAATTGCCTTGAAGATTCGATGGCGAGACGATGCCACCAAAACGAATGACCTCTTCTTCATGACCCACTGCCAAACGTTTTTCACCTGCCACGTTCAAATTGCCGTTGCTCAACACTTCCAAAACCGTGACCGTGATCGTGCCGCTGAACTGGTTAGAAGCAGATGAGCCGCCCTTGCTGTCAAAGTTCAAGTTACCGTTGTTGTTCACACCACCATTGATGGTCGTAGCAGGGCTCGTGCTGCCGGTACTGAGGTTAAATCCCATATTGACGTTGTTTGATGAGTTGCGGCGCGCATTGGTGCCAATGTCTTTGCTGGCACGTGTGGTTTCATTGAGCAACACGGTCAATGTATCGCCCACACGAACAGCGCGGCGCTCTTCAAACAAGCCACGAAAAACTGCGGGGTTGACCTGCGCTGCAGGCACCAACGAGCCTTTGCTGGCTGTGACTGTTTGTAACGCCACGGGCTTGGCAGAAGTTTCACCGCTGACCAGCGCCGTCTTGGAGGCCGAAGGCAGTTCAGCACAGCCCGCCAGCACAGCGAGCACCGTCATGAGCAATGCGATTTTTTTCATTACAGTTGTCCCAGCTTCTGCAGAATCTGGTCCGATGCCGAAACCGACTTGGCCGTGATTTCATAGGCCCGCTGGGCTGCAATCAAGGAGACCAGCTCCTCGGCCACGTTCACATTGGACTGCTCGGTGTAGAACTGACTGATCGTGCCAAAGCCGGCCTGACCAGCAACACCGCCGACAGCTTCACCGGAAGACGCAGTCTGGTAATACAAGCCACCACCGGCTGTGGCCAAGCCTGTCGGGTTGACAAAGTTCACCATGGCGATCTGATCTGCTTTGACCGCCACATTGCTGTCAGCCAAGGTGTAAGTGACGGTGCCGTCGGATCCAATCACCATCGATGTTGTATTTTGGGGGATTTGTATTCCCGTGGCGTTGGCGCCAGTCGAGCCAATGCTGGTTTGACCCAACAGCACATTGCCGTCAGCTGTTACAACCTGCCCCTTGTCATTGCGCATGAAGTTGCCAGCGCGGGTGTAAGCCACACCGTTGGGAGTGGAAACAGCAAAAAAACCATTGCCATTGATGGCCATGTCCAAGGGGTTCTGACTTTGCACCAAAGAGCCTGCGCTGTTGATGCGCTGCGTGGCTGCAATGCGTGCACCGTTACCGGCTTGCAATCCGGCGGGCAAATAACTGCCTGAGTCTTCGTTCAAGCCTGGGCTGCGCAAATTTTGATACAGCAAGTCCTCGAAAATTGGGCGAACACGTTTGTAGGCGGTCGTTGACACGTTGGCCAAGTTGTTGGAAATCGTGTCCAGGCTGGTCTGCTGCGCATCCATCCCGGTTTTTGCAATCCATAGTGATCTCAACATTTTCTTACTCCTTCATTTCACGGACCGTCAGGTCCTGGACAAGGACATCAAGGTCCCTGCAGTTTTTGAATTTTGCTCAGCCACTTGAACCAAACGAATGTTCAAGTCAAACAAGCGGTTTTGCGCAATCATCTGCACCATGGCCTGCGCAGCGCTCACGTTGCTGCCCTCTAACGAAGCGGGAACCAAACGAACATCTTCATCTGCTGCCAAGTCTTGACTCGAAGCGAACGAGCCATCTTCCTGCCGCTGCAGCGTGTGAGGCATGGGGTTGACCAACTTCAGGCGTGCCACCGGGGTGTCCAGCATTTGCCCAGGAAAAGTTGCAGTCACTGTGCCGTTGGGCTGGATCACCACGTCTTTACTGCCATCTGGAATTTGGATGGTTTGGCCCTGGTCATCCAGGACATGTAAACCTGCCGAATTGATCAGGAAGCCTTGGGCATCCAGATGGAACCTGCCTGAACGGGTATAGACCTCTTGGCCATCTTTGCTTTGCAATGCAAACATGCCTTGGTCTTGAATGGCCACGTCCAGCGGATTGCCTGTGGCTGAGATCGCACCGGGCGTCCAATCTGCGCCGGGTGTGGAGTCCACCACAAAGACACGAGAATCTGAACTGCCACCTGTGACCGGCACAGCCCGAAACGACGAGAGCATTTCACGAAAGCCTGGCGTTTGCAGATTGGCCATGTTGTGCGATGTCGTAGCCAGTTGCCCCATGGCGTGCTTGGCACCAGTCATTGCAGTGAAAACAAAACGGTCAATCATGGCTCAGTACAGGTTCGGTTGATTAGGCTGTTGAATAGCGAATTAGCCAATCATTTGCAAGGTGTCACGCATGGTCTGATCAAAGGCCTTCATGGCTTGCGAGTTAGCGCTGTAAGTGCGCTGCAAGACCATCAAGCGCACCAACTCGTTGGCCAAGTCAACGTTGGACGACTCCAGAGCCTGGGATCTGACGTCACCAAAGATGCCGTTGCCAGCGCGGCCCACAGTCACGCCACTACCTGACTGCTCAGTGCCCGAGTCCACGGTGGCAGCGAATGCGTTCTTGCCTATCGATTTCAAATCCTCATCATTGACAAAGTTCACCAACGCCACTTGACCTACAAAACGCTGCTTGCCTGAGCCATAGATGCCCAAAATGCGGCCCGAATTGTCAACCGACACATTTGTCAAACTGGTCAAAGGCTCACCGTCCTGGGTGCTCTTAGTGATCTGAAATGGGCCGGCTTGCAAACTGGTGTCAGACAAGTCCAGAGTGAACAAGAGGTCATTTGTTCCGCCAGCCAAATTCGTCATACGGCTAGACAGTGTGGTTGTTGTCTTGAACAACGACTCGCCTGAGACTGGGTCACTCATAAGTGAATCAATGTTTCGCCCGCCAACAAAGCTGAGTTTAGCAACCGCTTTGTACCCGCTTGTGACGCCTTGCGTATCTGGGGTGAGTTTGCGATTGGAGAAAATTGTTGAATCCGAATAATCATAAAACTTGTTGTCGATGGATGCGTACACCTCCACCTGCGACATGTTCGTGGACAGAACTTCCAGCGAGCCTTTTTTATTGGTTGAGCCCTTTAAGCTGATTTCAGTTCCATCTGGACTGACCAAAGTCATATTCAAGACATGTTTGAAGACGGCTGCAGTGGTGCCGCTGACGCTCTCGGAAAGCGTCACTGAACCAGTGCCAATTGACGTGATAGTGGCTCCGGTTTCGACACCAGCCAAATAAACTTTGTCACCCAACGCCAATCCAGCAGTGCTTGTCATGGTCAGTGTGGAAGTGCTGGTGGGTGCAGCCGACAATGTGACCGCGATATCTGGATCATAAAAAGTGATGGAGGCGCCTTTTGGAAGAGAAATATTGCCACTCGCGGTGAAACTGGCTGTGCTGGCGCTGGTGTGTGTCGCCACAGTAAAGCCAGAATCAACACCATTTACAAATATCTTCTTCCCTGTTACCGATACATTTTGGCCTCCGAGAATAGGAGCGGTAGAAAGCGTAATGTTGGTGCTATTGACGATTTCCGCACCGCTCAATGCTGCTGCTAAAGATGGGGTTTCCACGCGCAGTAAAGAATCTTTACTCAACGTCACTTTGGATGTTCCCATCATGTTGGCTGTCGAGGTCACGCTTGGTGTGTAGGTATACCCATCAACACCGGCCGTGACGGCTAATTTCGTGTCGTTGATACGACGATAGAAAACCTCTAACGTATGGACGGTACCTTCGTTGTCAAACACGGTCTGTGTGGTCTTGTTGTTGAAGGTCGACTGACCTGGATCAAACGGCACGTTGGCAGCTGTTGTGAAAGCATTGGCTGTTGAATCCAGCATGGCCGTCAGGCGTGAGTTGACAGTTTGAGTGCCCGGCAAATTACTCGCAGGCATGCGCAGCAAGCCATTGTTTTTGATCAAGTCATCTGTGATTTCAGTGCCATCAACGCTAGGCTGAAAGCCCGTCAAGTACATGCCATTTTCATTGACGATATAGCCTTGCTTGTCAACGCTGAACTGGCCATTGCGAGAGTAAAAAAAACCCGCAGGTTCTACACTTCCGACACTGCCAGAACTTTTCATCAAGCGAAACATGCCTTTGCCACTGATCGCCATGTCTAAGGGGTTTGCCGAGTTGGTGATGGTTCCTTGCAGCATAGGACGGCGCGTGCCAGATTGGTCTGATGCACTGCCCGTCTTAGAGATCTGATCGGTGAATACGTAGTCGGCGGCCTTGTAGCCCACGGTATTTGCGTTGGCAATGTTGCTGCTGACAGTGTCCATGGCCTGCATCGTATTTTGCAGTCCAGTCAAGGCGGATGTGTAATTGCTCATATCAAGGTCCTCAAGTAAAAAAGTGTTTTGTTGGTGATTGAAAAATTAAAAGGCCAGCCATTTGAGAATGTCGCCGGTCAAGATGTTGCGTCCATCGCTCAGGCCCACACGCAGGTCCTCGCCTTCTTGTCCAATACTGGCTACCATCGCACCCACATAGGATGTGGGAGAGCTGGTTTTGCCTTGATCGTCGGTGGCTGTCAGTTCAAGCGAGTACAAACCTGGTGATACTTTGTTGCCCGCATCGTCTGCACCGTCCCATATGAAATCGCTCACGCCGGAGGCGGTCGTACCAAAATCAAACTGGCTCACGACTTGGCCATTGCTGTTGCGAATCACTGCATTGAGGGAACTCGCAGGGGTGTCGAGCTTGGCGGCCATGCTCACATCATTGCCGGAGTAATAAACTTTCGAGCCAGCGGCCAAAGCCGTCTTGCCTACACTCGAAGACAGGTTCATGAAGTTGGCCGACTGCATCTGAGCCACCAATGAGTTCACTGCGGTGTTGAGCTTGTTGATGCCGTCGACCGTGTTCAAGCTGGCCAACTGCGAGGTCATGGCCGCGTTGTCCATCGGGTTGAGTGGGTCTTGGTTTTGCAGCTGCACTGTCAGCATCTTTAAAAAATTCTGCGACAGGTCTTTCACCGATGTGCTGTTGCCGCTTTGTGCCGGAGGCTTGCTCGGGTCATAGACGGGGATATTTTTAATGTTACTCATGTGGGCTCCATTCACTTGCCAAGATCAAGGGTCTTGAGCAGCAGTTGCTTGGTGGTGTTCATCATCTCGACGTTGAACTGGTAAGCACGCGAGGCAGACACCATGTCCACCATCTGCTCTGCAGGGTTGACGTTGGGCATGGTCACGTAACCTTGTGCGTTGGCCAAAGGGTGGCCAGGGCGGTATTCGATGCGGGGAGCCGCATCGCTTTCCACAATGCGCGCTACTTTGACGCCCTGCCCGACTTGCCCTGCACGGTTTTCAGACTGGAGCACCACATGGCGCGCGCGGTAAGGCTGACCGTCTGCGCTCACCGCGGTCTCGGCGTTGGCCACATTCGAGGCGATCAGATTCAAACGCAATGACTGCGCCACCAAGCCGGTCGTTCCAATGTCAAAGGTGCCTAATAAACTCATGATGGCTGTCCTGTGATGGCGGACAAACGTGTGCGCAATGTGGAGCCCAGAAAGCTCAGAGCGCTTTCAGTGAAGAAGGCGTTTTTCACAAAATGACCACGCTCGATATCAGGGTCGACTGTGTTGCCGTCAATGGACGGTTGCACTGCCATGCGAAACATTTTGTTGGGGCCTTGAGCTTGCCTAGGCACTGAGATGTGCGCTGCGTGAGTGCGCTCTAGGCTCAAAGAAGTTGAATCAGCTTGTCCTGCCAAACGTGATGCGAGCACGGACTGAAAGTCAATGTCACGCGCCTTGTAATTCGGCGTGTCTGCGTTGACCAGATTCGAGCTGAGCACTTCATGGCGAAGACTGCGCATCTTCAGCGCAGTCTCTCCAAATGTCAGCGGGTCGTATCGGGGCACAGTGTTCACGTTCAGTCCGGTTGTTTTGTCAGTAATGCCAGATACATCGCAATCTGCATGCCAACCGTGAAAATCACCCAACTCGGCTATTTTTGGCAATTTAAGTGGTACAAATGGCCTAAAACCCCCTCCCAATAGGTTTTCGCGGCAAAAATTGCAGTCCTTGTCCTTGCGGGCTTGGAAATTTATGCCGGGGCGCCACCAACCCTAAGAGCTGATTTGGCTGAATCCTCTGACACCAGCGAAGAGCGACAACTCGACCCCACGGAGCGGCGGCTTGAACGCGCCCGGGAAGATGGCCAGTTTGCCCAGTCGCGGGATCTGACCACGCTGCTGGTATTGGCCATTTTTGCGATATTCATGCTCAGCGTGGGCGGCTCGCTGATGCGCGGCATGGTTGAGCTCGTGCGGCAAGGCCTGACTTTTGAATCCAGCCAAGACTGGCAAGGCCATATGGTGGAGTGGGCTGGCGGCCCCCTTTTGACCACCTTGATTTGGGTCTTGGCCATCATTTTGCCCTTGTGGATCGTCTCTGCCATGGCCCCCTTGGCCATGGTGAAGTTCCAACCCGTTTGGGCCTTCAAATTGAATCCGGCACGCCTAGACCCCATTGCAGGCATAGGCCGAATGTTCTCCACACAGACACTCACCGAGGTTCTGAAAAACATCTTGAAAGTCATCATTATTTTTGGCGTTGGCGTGACTTATGTGATCAGCTTGGTCAGCAGCTTGAGCATCCTGGCGCGCCAGGACCTGCATCAAGCCCTGTCCAACAGCTTGGGGCTGATCGAGACAGGCCTGCTGCTGCTGCTGCTGCCCATTGTGTTGGTGGCCGCGGTGGATGTGTTCATCCAGTGGTTCAGTTTCAGTAAAAAAATGCGCATGAGCGCCGAAGAGCTCAAGCAAGAGATGAAAGAAAGCGAAGGCTCGCCTGAGTTGCGCAGCCGTCTGCGACAGCGCCAACGCCAAATTGCCACATCGCGCATGATGTCTGCCCTTGAAAAGGCCGACGTGGTGCTGGCCAACCCAGACCACTTCTCCGTGGCTTTGCGCTACGACCCTGAAAAAATGAGGGCCCCCGTGGTGGTAGCCAAAGGCGTTGACGATTTGGCCTTGCTGATTCAAAGCTTGGCACGCGAGCACCAAGTGCCAGTGGCTCGCATTGCGCCCTTGGCGCGCTTGCTGCATCGCCACTTGAAGGTGGGCGAGCCCATCCCGGCCCCCTTGTTTGAAGCGGTGGCCAAGGTTCTGGCTTGGGCCTACGAAATCAAGCAAGCTGCTGCCTCAGAGGATCTGCCGCTGCCTGACTTGGGCGCATTGCCGGAAATTGAATCACGCCTGGCCAAGGCCAGTTGAGTTGCGCTGCTGCCCGGTGTGCCGCTCAGGGCTTGACCAAGAGGCCGGCGCGGATCAATTCAAATGGCGACTCCAATGACCGCTGCACCACTTCACCAAAGGCTGGCAACAGCAACACCATGACCAAAAACGCAACCGGAATCATGATGGCAAAACCCACGGAGAACAAATTCATTTGCGGGCTCACGCGCGCCAAAATAGCCTGCGTCATGTTGAAGAGGAAATAAATCACGATGGCAGGCAAAGCCAAGATCAGCCCCAATGCAAAGGCCTCTTGAATCAACACCAACACGGCTGACGAACTCCACGCAGCAGGCCAGGTGCCAAGCGGCAAGACCTTGAAGCTTTGAACCAACAATTCAAGCATGACCAAGTGAATGTTCAGGGTAAAGGCCAAGGCCAGCGCCACCATGCCCAAAAACTCACCGACCAAGCCCGATGCCAAAGCCGCATCGTGTTGCAATGTGGCGGCAAAACTCAAGCCGGACTGTTGAGACAAAACATCGGCCAACATGTCCACCGCCGTCAACCCGATTCGAACCATCCAGCCAGAGGCCAGGCCCACTGCCAATTCAACAAAGACCAAGGTGTACCCCGGGGGCAACTCAGACAAAGGCGGCAAACTCGTTTGGACCAAGGGCAGCAAGGCAAAAGCCATGACCAGTGCCAACAAGACCCGAAACCGCATGGGTGCTGCGCGAAAGGCAAAGAGCGGCATGGTCATGAAACAGCCGAGCAAGCGAACGGAGATGAGCATCCAGACTGTGGCTGTCTGTGTCATCCAATCTGGGCTGATCGGCAGCATGTGGGCTCAGCGCAAGATTTCGGGCAGCTCTTGAATTACCTCGCGCAGGTAATCCACAAAAATCGCCAAGCTCACGGGCCCTGCCACCAGCAGCACCACCGCAATCACCAAGAGTTTGGGAATGAAAGCAACCGAGCTTTCGTTGACCGACGTTGCGGCCTGAACGATACCAATGACCAAGCCCACAATCAGCAGCGAGATCAACACTGGGCCGCTGAGAATAAAGGCCATCCAAAGGGCCTTGAAGGTGACTTCAATGACAAAGCCTGAGTCCATCTCAGGTGACCTTGAAACTGTTGACCAAAGAGGCCGCCAACAAAGACCACCCATCGGCCAAAGCGAACACTACCAATTTGAGCGGCAATGAAAACATCATGGGCGAGACCATGACCATGCCCAGCGAAGTCAAGATGCTGGCCACGGCAAAATCAATGGCCAAAAATGGCAGGTAAATTAAAAATCCAAAGAGAAATCCGGTCTTGATTTCAGACACTGCAAAGGCCGGAATCAAAACCGTCATGGGCACATCGGCGCGTGTTTCTATGGGCTTGCCCCACAGTTTGGCAAACAGGCCCAAGTCGTCTTTGTTGGTTTGGCTCAACATGAATTGCTTCAAGGGCTCGGTGCCAATGTTCACGGCTTCTTCAAAACCAATTTTGCCGCTGGCCAGAGGCAAATACGCATCGCGGTACATGGGCTCGAGCACAGGGTTCATCACAAAGAAAGTCAAAAACACCGACAAACCTACCAGCACCATATTGGGCGGCATGCTTTGAAGCCCCAAGGCCTGGCGCAGCATTGAAAAAACAATCAAGATTCGGATGAAACTGGTCATCAGCATGAGTGCGGCTGGCAAAAAAGACAGCGCGGTCAATGCCAGCAGTGTTTGCACAGGCACTGCGTAAACCGTGCCCACTTTAGAGGTGGTTGAAGTCACCAAAGGCAAGTTTTGTGCGCCCGCCCACGCGCAGAAAAACATCAATCCCAAAGCAAAAAACCATTTGAGTTTTTGTGCGCTCATGCGCCAGTCTTTCCAGACAGCAAAGTCATCAACTGCCCCGCAAATCCCGAAGGCAAAGAGCCGGCTCCGGGCGCTGGCTCAAAGTCTTCCAATTCAGCCAACAAACTGATGTGCGTGGGTGTGTGGCCGAGCGCCAAAATTCGGTCTTGCATGCGAACCACCAGCAAGCGCTCGCGTGGGCCCACGGGAAAGGCGGCCAACAACTGAATCTGGCCGCCCACCGCTGTGCCTTGCGCACCCCGGCGAAACAGCCAGACCACCACTGCGGCCAGCACCACCAGCAGCGTCAACATCACCAAGCCCAACCAAGCGCTGCCCCAGACCGAGGAGGACGATGCGCTCGGTGCAGCGGGAATCAAAGGTGCGGCCGCTGTTTGCGCTTGTACGCTGACCGCAACGATTGCATAAAAGGCAACAGCGAGGAAGCGTGAATTCAAAGTCATGGGCGTCAGCTACTGGTTTTGCGTAAACGTTCAGAAGGTGAAATGATATCAGTCAAGCGAATTCCGTAGCGATCGTCCACGATCACCACCTCGCCTTGCGCAATCAGGCAGCCATTGACCACCAGATCAAGGGGCTCGCCCGCCTCCACATTGAGCTCGACCACTGCGCCATGGTCCAAAGTCACCAAATCGCCCAGCGGCATTTTGGTGCGCCCCAATTCAACCATGACCCGAACCGGCAAGTCCATGATCATGCCCATATCGCGAAAGGGCAGGTCAGGCGCATCGGTTGGCAGCAAAGTTTCAATGAACGGCTTTGGCGCGTCCTCGGGCAGCGCTGCGTCTGGGCTCCAGCGGGTCAAATCATCGGCGGGGGATGTCTCTAGACTGTCGATCACTTGGCGCCCTCATTTTTCTGAATTTGTTGATCCAATTGGCTCAGTGCATCGGCTGCTGTTGTCAGGTCTGCTTGCGCCTGCGCTGGAAGGCCAAGGCTGCTGGAGTCTATCATTGGGTCTGCCTGCCCTGCACGTTCGCCATTGCGAACACTGTGTTGTTCATTCAAGTGCTCCACCTTCAAAGCATAATGGCCGTTACGAACACCGTAACGCCCGCTGAGCAGGGTGATGCCGTCCACAAGCAATCGCACAGGCTCCGACAAGTCAATCGGCAAGACCTGCCCAATCGACAAGGACAGCAACTGGGCCACGGTCAATTCTTTTTCGCATAAAACGGCCACCGACTCCACGGGTTTGGCATACAGTTTGTGCTGCAAGCTTCGGTTCCAACCCGCCGGCTTGAACGGTGTTGGGTCAGCGCCAGCTTTTTGAGTTGGGGTTTGCCAGTCCAAGGCGCGGCGCGGCAGGCACAAATCGACCTTGAGCTCAACCAAATTAAAAAAGATCAAAAATTGCGCATGCACCACACCGTCTTGCGGCGAAGTCAGCCGCAGCGACGACAGCTGCTGCTCCTGCCTAAGAGGCTGCAAACGGATCGGGTAAGACGCTTGCCATGCCGCCTCGTAAGCGGTGGCCAAAGTTTCAAGCAAGCGCTGCCTGACTCCCAGCTCAATGTGCGTCAAGCGCCCGCTTCTTTCCCTAACCGGCACACGCCCAGCACCGCCAAACAAGCAATCAACAGCCGTGGCCACCCAGCGCGTGTCAAAACTCCAGGCACACAGGGTTTGCAAGGCGTCTATCTCAAACACTTGAATGTCTGCAAAGGCCTGTGCCTCTTGAACGAACTGTTGGTAGCTTTTGAGCTGGATGTCGCCGGCCTGTATCTTCACCTCGGCAGGCACCAGTGCAGACAGTGACTGACGCCACTGCGCCACAAACTGCATGTGCATGTTCTCGACTTGCTCACTGTTCCAATCAAGGCCTTCAAGAGCCTCTTTTGCAAATGGAAATTGCATGGTTGCGGGTGGACTGTTCATGTTCTGTTTTTTTTCATTTTTTCAATTCCATCAAGCGTACAGATACACTTGGTTGCCACTTTTTTCGCGCGCCCGATTAACCGATTCTGCCCGTATGGTTTGCGCTTTGGGCTCTGGCCCATTGGCCGCAAAATTGGACTCATTCGGCGCACGCTCTTGTGACCCTGAAGCATTGGACTCACGATTTTGGCGCATGTCCAATTGCAAGCTCAAACCCATTTGTTGAAATTGCTCATGCAACTGCGGCGCGCTTTGCTCCAAACGTGTGCGCGTAGAGTCACTCACACCCTCAACCACCATGATCGCGCCGCCTCGCTCATCGAGCCTGAGTTCAATGGTGAACTTGCTTTGATCGGGGGGCGTCAACTCCATGACAACATGGCCGCCGCCTTGTTTGACCATGCGCTGAATTTCCATCTGCACGGCACCTGAATCCAAACGAACCTCATGCGGCACAACAGCGGCAGGACGCTCTTGTGGCTGCAAAGCCACCCAATCCATCACCGTGGTCACGGGCCGCTGCGGGCCGCCCACAAGGCTGCTGACAAAGGTGGAGGAGACTTCTTCAAAACTCTTGGCCACGACTGGCGCCATCTCGCTTGGCTGTGCAGTGACCTGTGCCGCTTGTTGCACTGATGGCGCTCTTTGCAAACTGTCCGAAGGCGCCGGCAAATTCACTGCTGCCTCCTGGCGCTGCATGCCATCGAGTTGGCCCATCAAGGGTGCCCGCACTGGTGCAAGCGACGACTGCGTTTGCGCCGAGTTGACAGCTGAAGTTTGATTGGTTTGTTTTGTATCCTGAGAAAATGAACTCTCGGCTTTAAGCCTCGAAGCAGGCTGTGCCACAGCAGAGAGCTCGCGCGCTACGCCTTGGGCTACGCTTGCAACAGCGCTCGTTGACGCTTGGCTGGCCGTTATTGCTGCGGAAGATGGTGGCGCTGTTTCTTCAAGGCCCTGAACAGGCGCCTGACTGAGCGCCAGAGAGTTCGCCCGTGTCATCTCGGCACCAGCCCCCAACTTTGCATCAAACTTCATAACAGAGTCTTCAGGCAAGACTGCACTGCGCACATCGTTGGCTGCGACTGAGACTCGGCTGGGGGCAACGGATCGGACAGTGTCTGAGATCACATCCGCATTCAGTTGACTTCCATCCAAGCGTGGCATGCGCTCATCGCTTGCTGTGGCCTCTTGGTTGATCTGCAACTTTTGTTTGACCTGAACGGGTGATGCTGCCACCGTTTGGGTCTGCACTGCACTCGCATTCACTGCATCAGGTTTCGCTGATGCAACAATCTGGCTTTGGCCCTGTGCTGAAGACATGGCCTGAGGCAAGCTGTCTGCTTGAGTGATGGCAACTTCAGCATCTAGATCTGCAGTTGCCTTAGGCAGCGCAACATCTGCGGCCACTGGGATGGAGGTGGTATTGAGCCCCCCAACATTGACCACCGCAGCACTGACCTGCGTGGCGCCGCCCATATTTTCAAATGCCTGCCCCACTGTCATCTGCTGTGCAGCAGGCAATGGAGGCGCAGTTGCCTGAGAATTCCTCAATGGCGCAGCTTCAACGGTGGCCACCTCTGAAGCTGCTGCTGGAGCCGCCCCCTGAGCCGTGGCAACTTGACCACTTGGGTCAGCTGAGAATGTTTGGGAAACTGTGGCCGCCTGCGCAGCAGACTGCACCGCTACTGGGACTTGAACCCCGTTAGACAAAGCAACTGAAAGGGGCTGGCTGGCCGTGAGGCCTGCCACTGCAAGCATGGGCTCTGAAGAAGGCGCAGACAGCCCCTGTGCCTTGGGCGCTATGGGTGCTGCTGAGGCCATCTGAGCTGCCAGAGCCGCTGCAGCCATGTCAGGGGCTTGCGTGGTCTCAGAAATGCTGAGCGGCGCGTCCTCTTGTGCCTGCGCATCTTGTGCAACGGGTGCGGGTGCCGCTTGTGCTGCCAAGGCAAAATTTGCATCCCCTACGGCATTGAGTAGCACACTGGCCGGCAAAATTTGCAGGTCTTGCGTCTTTGGATCTGTCTCGTCTTGGCTGCTTGACTGCCCGTCGGCGCTCGCCTCGGGGGCCAGCGCGGCAGGGCGCATGGCAGCGGCCAGCTCCTCTGTAAAGCCCGCAACAGGCAGCGCTGCAGCAAGGTCTAGCTGCTCGCCAGCAAGGTTGGGAAAGGATACGGTTGCAGGGTTAGATACAAAGATGGCCATGATTTAAATTTCCAAAATTTAACCATGTCATGCAACTTCAATGCCACCTTCTAACGACCCCGGTAGCGGGCCTGCAAAACATCCTCGAGCACCTTCTCCTCTTGCACCCCTCGCGCGAGCAGTTGCTTGCGCTGGCGATTGGCCAAAAAGTTCTGCATGGTCTTCAGGCGCTGTGCATCGTGCAAGGCTTTGTCCAAGGCCTCACGGCTTTGAGACTTCAAGGCCGTGACTTCAGGCTGCTGCGATTTTGCCGTGGCTCGCAAGTTCTGCCCGAAATTGGCTTGGGTTTGCAACTGCAAAACAGTGTCGCCTTGCTGGGCTGCCACCATCCACTGCGATTCATACTCGTTCGCATAAGACTCAATTTGATCTTTGAAGGCGCGCACCCGCTCATACTCGGCCTTGACCAGCTTAGACTGGGCCACCGAGCGGTCTTTGCGCAATTTGAGCATCTGCTGCAACACTTCAAACACTCGCCCGCTCATGCTTGAGAAGCCCTCGCGATGGTCATCAACGTTCCAATGCTTCCCGCCATGTCCGCCACCTGATGCGACTCTTGCTGCAAAAACGTTTGAATGCGCGGCCACAGCTTCAGCGCTGCGTCCAAGTCCGGGTCGGTGCCTGCCATGTAAGCGCCCATGGCCACCATGTCACGGCTGCGCACATGGCGACTGATGAGTTGTTTGACTCTGCGGGCGGCCAACACATGCTCTTGGCTGGCCACCTTGGGCATCACCCTTGATATAGATTTTTCATGGTCAATGGCAGGGTAGTGCCCAGAATCGGCAAGCTCGCGAGACAAGAAGATGTGACCGTCCAGCACACCTCGCGCCGCATCAGCCACGGGGTCGTGCACATCGTCACCCTCGAGCAACACGGTGTAAAAAGCTGTCAATGAGCCCTGCGCATTCTCACCATTGCCCACTTTTTCAACCAATGCGGGCAAGCGGCCAAAAACACTGGCAGGGTAGCCCCGTGCCACAGGCGGCTCGCCCAAGCTCAAACCGATCTCACGCTGCGCCATGGCATACCGGGTGAGCGAATCGACAATCAAAACCACATGTTTGCCCTGATCGCGAAACCATGTGGCCACATCGGTTGCATATTCAGCGCCTTTGGCTCGTGCCAAGGGCGAGGTGTCTGCCGGAGATGCCACCACCACCGCACGTGCGCGGGAAACATCGTCAAGTTGGTCTTCGCAGAACTCACGAACCTCACGACTGCGCTCGCCCACCAAAGCAATCACAATCACATCGGCCACACAGTTGCGCGTGAGCATGGACAGTAAAACGCTCTTGCCCACGCCAGAGCCTGCAAACAAGCCCAAGCGCTGGCCACGGCCCACCGTGAGCATGGAATTGATGGCGCGCACCCCGGTGTCTAAGGCTTCATGGATCGGCGCTCTTTTAAGAGGGTTGGGAGATGCAAAGCGCGCCATGTTGTCGGACCAACTCGCACCGCCCAAACCATCCAACGGCCGGCCCAAGCCGTCCACCACACGGCCCAGCAACTGCGGCCCAATGGGCAAAGAGGCAACGCCATGGCGCATCTGATACCCATGTGCGCTGCGCAACGGGGTGAGCAAGGGGTACACCACCGCGCCTGGCGACAAGCCATGGACTTGATCAAATGCCATGAGGAAGGTGGTGTCACTCTCAAAGCCGATGCACTCGGCGTCCACCCATGCGCCTTGGCGAGTGTTTTCAACGCAGGCCTGAGCGCCCATTGACAAAGGCAAGCCCTCGACTTCAATCAACAAGCCCGAAACGCGCTTGACACGGCCCTCACGCACCGACAGCGGCAGTTGCGCCAATTTGGCACGCTGCGACAACACAAACTGCTGCAAGTCAGACTGGCTCAAGGAGGCCTCCATCAAGGCTTGGCTGCCGCCTGTTGGGGCAGCAAGCCCAAGGCACTCCTGACCAAGGCATCACGGGCATGGCTGCCCACATCCAATCGCGTGCCTTCAACTTGCACGTAGGCATAACCGGCCGTTAATTCTGGGTCTGCCCTGACCGCCACAGTGAAAGGCATCTCTGGATGCTGCAGCATATCCTCCCAGGCCTTCAACTCCTGCTGCGGCACGCCCACAATCAGACTCTCGCCCAAACGGGGCAAGCGCATCAAAGCCTCTTGCACGGCGGCCACAAAGACCGTGCGGTCCATCAGCTCTTTGCCGGCCAAGCGCAAGGCGGTCTCGTAAACCCATTCGGGAAGTGCGGCCTGAACCACCTGTGGCAATTGAGCCAAACTTTGCACTGTGCGGCGCAGCTCTTTAGACAACAGTTCAATGTCATTCGAACCACTTTGGTAGCCCTGCTGATAGCCTGTTTGAAAGCCTTCGGTTCGGCCTTTCTCGATGCCCTCTTCTCTGCCTACTGCAGCGCCTTGGGCTTGGCCTTCGAGCAAGCCTTCTTGCAGTCCTCTGGCATAGGCGTCTTGATAGGCTTTGCCGCGAATCGAGTCAACCTCATTGACGGTGGGCAACACCAAGCTGGTGGCATGCCCAGTCGAGCGCGCAACTTTGGCAGGCGAATGCGAATGCGCAGAAGCGGCCAGGTCGCTGTCAAATGAGGGGGGGCTCCAGCGGTCCACAATGGCTCCGGGCTCAGGCAGCGCCTGATGAGTCAGAAAGCCCTGCACTCACAATTGCAAGCGAGATCTTTTGCTCTTCTTGCATGCGCCGGGCAATCTGCACAATTTCAAGCTGTTTGGCCTGCACCTCTTGCACACGCACAGGCGCCAAGCTGGCCATCTCCACGCGAAAGCGATCTGCTTTGCTCTTGGTGATGCTGCCAAAAAAGTATTTTTGCAAGCTCGGGCTGGCCCCTTTGAGAACGATGAGAATGACATCGTCGGGCACTTCGGTGAGCAAAGTTTGGATCGCTTGCGGTGCAATTTTCATCAAATCTTCAAACGTGAACATGCGCTCGAAGATCTGCTCGGCCAATTTCTCAGAATGCTCGCGAATGCTGGCCAAGGTCGTGACTTCCAAGCCACCGGTGAACAGCCTGAGAATTTCCGCAGCGGGGCGAGTGCCGCCCACACCACTTAACTGGGCTGAAGAGTCTGCGCCCAGTGTTCTCTCGAGCATGTCATTGAGCTCCACCAAAGCAGCCGGATTGATTTGGTCAAGCAGGGCGATTCGCAGCACCAGCTCGTCGCGCGTTTGTTCATCAAACTGCTCCAAAACAGCGGCAGACCTTTCAGCCGGAATCAAGGACAACAAAGTTGCCACCACCTGCGGGTGCTCCTCTTGCAAATGTCTTTGCAATTGCTCTGGGCCCATGCTGGTGATCAGATCCAGCGCAGGCACATTGCTGGCCGCTTCTTTGGCTGCAGACCCGCCCGTATTGCCCGCAAACTTGTCCATCAGCGTAGCCACAAAGTTTTGCGGGTCAAACGGCACTTGCTTTGTGTGTTCAGTGGTGTTCTTGAAATCTTCAAGCACTTGAATCATCATCTCGCGGTCTAAACTGCGCACAGTGGCCATCAAGGACGATACTTTTTGCGCCTCCGCAGTCGAGAAACTTTTAAGCAACTCGCCTGCCACATCAGGGCCCACCGACAACAGCACAATGGCAGCGCGCGAAGGCCCGTCCAACTTGGTGATGCCCGCACGGCCCCCATCGGGCATTTGCAAACCCTTGCGCAAAGCGCCCCCTAGCGCACCGGGTTTGAACGTGGTTGCTGCGCTGCTCATGAGCGCTCCTGCTGGTCTGATGCCGGCTCAGCCAACCAAGCGCGCAGCAGCAAAGCAGCGTCCTTGGGTTCGGTTTTAGCGTATTGGGCAGCGTAGGCCAGCACCTCTTCGTATTTGGCTTTGCTGGCCACTTCTCGCTCGCGCATGCGCACCATTTGCGCTTCGAGTTCTCTTTCCACACGCTGCTCACGGGCTCGCTTGGCCTCTTGTTCCATGGACCAATTGAGGTCTTGCTCTTTGATCTCTTCGCGCATGCGCTGAGCGGCTCGGCCAGTGGGCGTATCAGGCAAATCGTCATCGATCTTGATCTGCGGCGCTGATCGGAGCAAGGGGCGCACCACCGCAAAATAGGCAATCAACAAGCCCAATGCGATCGCACCGTAACGCGTCAACTGCGAAACAAGATCCGGCGTCAAGCGGCTGACTTCTTCTGTCACAACGGGCTCTTCAGAGAAAGGCAAGTTCACCACACTGACCGTGTCGCCCCGGGTTTTCACGAAACCAATGGCGTCCATGGCCAAGCTGCTGATCTGCTTGATTTCTTCAGGGGTATAGGCCAACTTTCGCACGGCTGGCGCTTTGGCGCCCTTGTCGTATTTGTGATCAAGCACCACCGCAGCCGATACGCGGCGCAGTTGGCCTTTGCTTGATTTGAGTTTTTCGATGGCACGGTCAACTTCGTAGTTCACCGTTTTTTCGTTGCGAAAATTGTTGTCCTCAGCCCCAGCTGCCGCACCGGTTTCTACACTGCCAGGGGCCCGTAAATTTCGGGCACCACCATCGGCTTGGGCAGCAGCATCGTTGGTGATGGGCGCCTGCGCAGCCGCTTGCGGCTGGTTACTCAATGAACCCGGAACGCCGCCTGCGCCAGCGCGTGCGCCACCAGCGTCGATCGAGAGTTGGCTTCTGATGGTTTGAGTGGGAGGCGCATTTTTACCAAAGGTTTCAGAGGTGCGCTCACGCTCATCGAAATCCAGATCGACCGAGACCTGGGCACGAAAGCCGTCTTTGCCAGCCACCGGCTCCAGTATCGAAGACAAGCGGCGCGTCAAGGCAGCTTCCAACTCTGCCGTGTATTTGAGCTGCGAGGGGTCCAGCCCCTCTTGGCGCAGAGCGTTGGAGCCCAGCATGCCGCCCTCGGTGTCCATGATCGCCACTTCTTGAACCCGCATGCCAGGCACAGCTGAGCTGACCAAGCGCGAGATGGCAGCGGTTTGTGCGCTGTCCAGCACACGGCCCGGATGCAAAGTCAAAATCACCGAGGCTGTGGGCCTTTCTTGCTCTCTGACAAAAGCAGAAGGCTTGGGCACAGCCAAATGCACGCGCGCCGACTTGACTTGCCCCAAAGAACTCACACTGCGGGCCAATTCTCCTTCTAGCCCGCGCAAATAATTGACTCGCTCAACAAACTGGCTGGTGCCAAACTTTTGGTTTTCCAGCAACTCAAAACCAACGTTGCCCGCTTTGGGCAAACCTTGGCCTGCCAGCTTCAAACGTGTTTCGTAAACCACGGCCTGCGGCACCGTGATTGCGCCCCCGCCCTCCGTGAACTGGTAAGGCACGTTCATCTGCTGCAAAGCCGTCACAATGGCCGCGCCATCGCCTTCATTCACATTGGCAAACAGCACCCGGTAGTCTTGCGCGCTTTTCCCTGAGGTGACCACCAAGCCCAAAGCCAACAGCAAACCGGCCACCCCAACGCCCATCAGCATGCGCTGGTTGGTGCTCAAAAATTGAAATCGCAGGCGCAACTCATCCAACCAACCCGATTGGAAGTCCCGTTTGGCAGCCCCCGCGTTGCCCAAAGACAACACAGCAGCATCACGATCGGGGGAGAAATCTTTGAGGTCAGCCAAATGTAATCGTTTCAGGTTTGATACAAAACAATGATTCAAGGGAAAAAAAATAATTTGCCCCTTGAATCTATTGACAATTTATATTTTATGATATCCGGACTTTTGTCAGTTTTATGTAAATTCTCAAATAAAGATTGGGAAAATAACAACAACACAATAAATGTCAAAAACCACAAAAGCAACGCCCCCCGCCCAAGCCAGCGAACTGGCCGGGGCGTTTGAGCTCTTTGTTGAAGCCTCCCAAGCGCTGGAGCTGCAATATGCGGCCTTGAGCCGCAAAGTCGAAGACCTCAGCGCCGACTTGGTTCAAGCCAACGACCGGCTCAATGTGTTGCTCAACGCCCTGCCCGCGGCCGTGGTGCTCATTGAAAACGACAAAATCAGCCATTTCAATCAGGCCGCCAATGCCCTGATCCCAGGCATGCAAACCGGCGCTGTATGGTCCACCCCCGCCAACTGGAAGCCCGGCCACGGCCCAGACGAATTTCACCTCAGCGCCTCTTCAGGCGTGCGCACCCTGCAAGCCCAGCGCGTCCAAGAAGGCCTGCGCAGCGTGATCCAAATTCAAGACATCACCGCCAACCTGCGCACTCTGGAAGACAGCGAGCGGGTCGACCGCCTGGCCGCCATGGGCAAAATGTCCGCTGGCATTGCGCACCAACTGCGCACTCCCCTGTCCACGGCCTTGCTGTATGCCTCGCACCTGTGCTCGCCTGGCCTTGAGACCCAAGACCGCGTGAATTTTGCTCAAAAACTGCAAAACCAGCTGATTCACCTGGAAAAGATGGCCGGTGAAATGCTTCAATTCGTGCGAGCCCGGCCACAAAAAACGCAAATCATTGCGCTGGACGAGCTGGTGCGCGAGGCCATGCAAACGCTGGAAGGCCTGCGACTGGCCAAAAACATCCACATTCAAGCCGACCTGCAAGCCACCGACTGCATGGTCAGCGTGGAGCGCCCCTCGGTGGTCTCGGCCCTGGTGGCCATATTAGAAAATGCCATTCAATGCTCGAGCAGCGGCCAAACGGTTCAGGTGCAAACCAGCGCCGACCATTTGCGTGGTCAAATGACCATCGAAGACAATGGCCCAGGAATTGCAGAGGACATGTTGCCTCGCCTGTTTGAGCCGTTTGCAACCAACAGAGTCACAGGCACGGGCTTGGGCCTGGCCATAGCGCAAAATGCCATCCGCAGCCACCGGGGTGAGATCCATGCACAAAACAAAGCCGAAGGCGGCGCCCTTTTCACCGTAGCACTGCCCAGTATGGCCAACCTTTGAACATGCCCATGACACCGTTTCAAATTCTCCTTGTCGAAGACGATACCGATCTGCGAGAAGCCATCAGCGTGACCTTGCGCCTAGGCGGGGTGGAGCACGAAGCCTTTGAATGCGCCGAAGACGCGCTGCCCGCAATTGACCCCGAAGCCGAGCAAATGCTGGTCACCGATTTTCGTTTGCCAGGCATGAACGGCTTGCAATTGCTGGCCAAAGCACGCGAGCGCCACCCCCAACTGCCCGTGGTGGTCATGACCGCCTATGCCGACACCCAGCTGGCCGTGCAAGCCCTCAAGGGCGGCGCGCGCGACTTTTTGATCAAACCCTTCATGCCCCAGCAACTGCTGGAGGTGATTGCCCGCCACCACCCAAGCCCTCCAGCAGCGGCAAAACCGGGCATGGATGCGGAAATCATTGCCTATGACCCGGCAATTCTTGCCGTTAAAAACCGCTGCGAACGCGTTGCGGGCACTGGCGCCACGGTCTTGCTCACGGGCGAATCGGGCGTGGGCAAAGATGTTTTTGCCAAGCAAATTCACCAACTGTCTGGCCGCAGCAACAAGCCCTATGTGGCCATCAACTGCGCGGCTATCCCCGACAACCTGTTGGAATCTACGCTGTTTGGCTATGAAAAAGGCGCCTTCACGGGCGCAGCCAAGGCCCAGCCGGGCAAGTTCGAGCAGGCCAATGGGGGCACCCTTTTCCTCGATGAAATTGGCGAAATGCCGCTCGAATTGCAGGCCAAACTGCTGCGCGTTTTGCAAGACCAAGTGGTTGAGCGCTTGGGCTCATTGCGCTCGGTGCACTGCGACGTGCGCATCGTGGCCGCCACCAACCAAGACCTGCAGCAGCGCGTGAAAGACGGCCGATTCCGCGAAGACTTGTACTTCCGCTTGGCTGTGTTTCCCATTCGCATTCCGCCCCTGCGCGAGCGGCGCAGCGACATCTTGCCACTGGCCCAGCACTTCTTGCTGCGCTACGGCCGCACCATGGGGCGCAGCGGCATGGCGCTGTCTGAGCACAGCAACCAAGCCCTGCAAAGCTACCCCTGGCCTGGCAACGTGCGTGAATTGGAAAACGCCATGCAACGCGCACTGCTGCTGTGCGACGGCGCCTTGATTGAGCCTGGCGACATTGAGCTGCAAGGCACGGTGCCCAACCAGCCTTCGCCCAGCACTTTTGCACAAGAAAGCGCGCAAGTGGCCCCAGGTGGCACAGCTCTTGCGTACAGTTCTGACAAAGAAAGCATTGCATCAGATGCACAAGACATGGATTCGGTAGAGCGAGAGCACATTTTGAAGGTTCTCAAACAAACCGGCGGCAACCGCAAGGAAGCCGTGAACATCCTGGGATTGTCCGAAAGGGCCTTGCGCTACAAGCTCAAGGCGTACAAAGAAGCTGGTTTTCTTTTTGAATAATTTGAATTAAGATGGAACCCATGTCGAACATAAACTTTGAGTCCCTGTCCAGCCAGATGAAAGTCATGGCCGATATGGCTGCGGGCCAGCTCAATGCACCCGGGGCCTTGCCCGCCTCTGGCGAGTCAGACTTTGAGTCGCTGCTGAAAAAAGCCGTGCAAGGCGTGAACGACAAACAAAACGTGGCACAGGCCAAAGTGCAAAGCTTCTCCACCGGCCAAAGCAATATGACGCTCGAAGAAGTGATGGTCGATTTGCAAAAAGCCAACCTGTCCTTTCAGACCATGATTGCCGTGCGCAACCGCTTGGTTGACGCCTACAAAGAAGTTACCAACTTGCAGGTTTGAGCGATTTACAGGTCTTGGTCCACCTCATGCGCCCAGGCCAGCACCTGTGCCACAGCCGCGTAAAGCTCTGGTGGCACCCAAGCATTGAGATCCAATTCCATCAAAAAAGCCACCAAGCTGGGCTCGCTGCGTGTTGGAATGCCCAGCTCCTTGGCCCGGTCTAAGATGGCTTGTGCAATTTCTCCTCGGCCTTGACTCAAGACGCGCGGCGCATGCGTGTTGACCTTGTAGCCAATCGCTACGGCTTGCAAGATTTCACCGTTGGCCAGATCAGGCACGGGGTTCCTCCACTGGCAAAGCTTCAACCCGCACCTCGCCCACGCCCTTGTCTTTGAGCTCTTGCATGAGCTCAGGCGCAAGCCTTGCCCAATTGCCCTTCGCATCACCAACATGGGCAATGTGCAGCGCCAAGTCTTCCCCCCACTGCGAGCCCACAATGCGCAAACGCCCCAGCTTGGGCAAATCCACCTCCACACGCAGCGTGGCGCCTTTTTCCAGTTCGCCTTGCTGGCCGGGGCGGTTGCGCCATGCGTCTTCGCGCACCATGAGAAAAGGCACGCCAGGCATCAACTCTGCCTGCCAGACCATCTGGCCCTGCGTCAGCATGCGCGCGGCTTGTTGGGCAGAGTCACTGTCGGGCTCAATGGCTGCGGCCCATTGCGTCAGCTGCGAAGCTGTGGGCTCGGCCACCGGGCGGGCCAGCGTATGAAATTCCTCGGTGTCTTTGGGCAAGAATGCTTTGGAAGAAGTAACACCAGACCTCGGATGGTTCACCTCTGGCTGTGGCTCCTCCAAAGGCGCAGAAATCTCTGAAGGCTGAGCTGCGCCCGCAACACGCCGCGGCATCCAGGCCTCGTTCAAGCGCTGCGCCGCAAACACATCGCTTTGCGCAAGCGCTTGGTACAAGCCTTTGAGCAAAGGCATCACGGGTGAGGCATCGGGCGCTGCTTTCGCAGGCAACGCAGTGGCTGCTGATGCTGATGCTGTGGCTTTAGCTGCTCCCAAATCAGGTTTGCTGACAGGGGTTTGGGGGGTTGCCATCTGCGGGCCCGTTGGCACACTCTGCTGTTCATCTGGCCTGGCCAACACCCGGCTTAACCAAGTTGCAAGGCCCTGAGCCATCAAAGGGTGAACTTCGCCAGACAGCAAGGCATCGGGGTCAGCGCCTTGGGGCTCATATCCAGGCACGGCCGCACGCGCCAGCAAAGGCGCCGCCAAAGCAGAGCGCCCCGCTTGCCCCTGCGCGCCCTCAAAAACAGGCTGCGCCCACTGCAGTGCCACGCGGCTGTCTAACAATTGAGCTTCTTCGGCCACACCTGCTACAGCAGTGACCGGAATCACCGGGCTGGCCTCTAGCTTCTGCGTCAGCGGCAGATGCAGTTCTTGAGCGGGGGCGGGTATGTGCATGAGCCAAGCATCATCAAAAGCTCAGCCCCGAGAGGAAAAAACCCTCTCAGGTCATGGCATAGGAGGCAGCCTGCGGCTTGGCAGCAGCGGCCATGGCTGCAGCGTAGTTCGATTCAACCACTTCGTCCGTTAGCCCAGCGTGCGTGCGCCATGCTTCAGACAAGGGCTGCAAAGCGTTGATCACACCTTGCAGCATTTGCGGGTCACGGCGCAGACGTGCACGCATGATCTCGCGGTTGGCCCAGTCGTAAATGCCAGCCAAGTTTTGTGCAATCTCACCGCCGCGCTCGCGGTCGAGGCAAGACTCCAACCCTGTGGTGATCAGCTCCAGCGCTTTGGTCAGCGATTCGGCAGAGTCAACGCCTTCGGCCATTTGCAACTGCGCGCTGCGCAAGTGGTCTAGCAAGCGGGCATAAACCATGACCACCAAATCAATGGGGCGGGCAGAAGACACTGAGGTTTCGCGCTGAGTGGCTGCATAGGCACGGTGTGAACGCATGGTCATATCAATTCCTTCTAACAATTTCAGTTGTTTTTCTGGGAGGCGGTTAAACCGTCCAGAGCACTTTTGAGTGAATCACTGGTGCTGGTGAGTTTGAAAAGCAAAGCATCCAGGGCGGCATATTGAGCGGTGTAGCGTGCTTGCACCGAAACAAGCTTGTCTTGCAATGTTGTTTTGCGGGTGTTGAGTTCTGTTTGAACTTTTTGTTCGCTTTCAATGCGGTCCTGAAGCACACCGCCACTGGCCAGCATGGCTGTGATTTGCTCGGTCAAATCATTGCCCGATGAACTGTCAAAACCAATGCTGATACCTGCTGCCAAGCGTGTGTCCAAGGTGGTGGCAGCGGCGAGCAGGGTGTCATCTACCGCCAACTCTCCGGTGCTCAGCAGTTTCAGGCCCAGGGCTGACAAATCAGTATCAGTGGCGGTGGGAGCAACTGCGGGGGTGGCCGTGACATTCATGCTGAGAACAGTATGGTCATAGACGTAAGAACTATTTCTGCCTAAGCCAATGTAAATTAGCTCGCCAGGAGCAACCTCAATGGAGTCAGCAGGTTCAATGGTCACGGTGGATGTTGAGTTGGCCGCAATGGTTCCAGACTGAATCGCTTGATAACGGGCCGATCCTGTGAGTTCACGTTGCACATAAAAGCTAAGCCCGTCACTATTTTGTGATGGATATGCCAAGGCCAAGGACGCCGAAAGTGTCACATTGACAGTGCTTGCCGAAGTGTTTTTCCACCCCACCGCTACGCCGGTACTAGAGTCATCTGGATGTAACACCAGTGAGGGTACGCCATTGATATTGGTTTTTTGGACGAATGGGCAATCCCCCGCAGTCATATTGCCATCCCATTGTGGGCTGCCAGGAATGACAAAGTTGCCCGTCGTTTGATAGTCTGAAAGCAAACTTACTGCACTGCTTGTGCCGGCAAAGTATTGCCAAGTATTCGATGTTGATTGCGCACCCGTATGATTCCCAGTGCCTGACACAAAATCAGTTGTGGCGTTGTAAGAAGTAGCGCTGACTGCCGTTGTTAAATCAGCACCCGAAGCATTGGTCAGCGGCTTCATCAACCCAGTGACCAACTGACGCATCATGCT
>Ga0209297_1000082_pt1 | contig 66436 bp, 89 predicted proteins | sample S_130805_MF_Meta_FD_187322 | JGI IMG/M metagenome (GOLD analysis project Ga0209297, IMG submission 187322) | Freshwater microbial communities from Lake Simoncouche, Canada to study carbon cycling - S_130805_MF_MetaG (SPAdes) (version 2) | ecosystem: Environmental > Aquatic > Freshwater > Lake ...
CTTGATATTTTTCTACTGGTAATTTCTCAACAGTTTGCGCTCTAAGAGCTTTTGTTCCCTTAATGTTCCAATCAGACACAGTAACAGGATAACCTTCCTTAGAAGCCACCTTTGCCACGTAAGCTACCTGATTATTTAAGTCAAACGATTTGTCTTTTCCATTCTCTTTTCTGAATAACTTTTCTGCTTCAGGAAGAAGTTTCAACGGATCGCTGTTAAAGTCATACACCTTATCCTTAGCAACCTTCACAATGTAACCGTTACGACTAGGAACATTAGGCTCCAATCTATCAGGACGAGTGTAAAGCATTGAACTCTTAACAAGTGGTGACTCTCCTCGGCTTGTAGCTAAGTGAGTACCTACCTTCTCAGGGTTTAACTCCTTGAACTTAGCGTCTGAATAATGGAAGAATAAATAGTTTCCTTTGTCATCCTCTGTCATCTCCTTGCGTTTACCTGCCTTCTCTACAAGGTCTGTTCCCTTACGAGGCTTTTGAAATAAAGGTTGTCCTTGACTTACACTTGCCTTTAGTTCTGGTGTTATGTCTATGGAGTGTTGGGTGGAAGTTATTTCTTCTTGTGATTTTTCTGATATTACTTCATATTTTGCACCATTTGATACTTCTTTACTTAGCCAAGCACTTGCTTTTGATTTTGAATCAAAATTATGTGTAGTTACTTTCCCATTTTCGTCTTTAACTGTTAAATCAAAAGGGGCATTGAGATTATCAGATAATTTTATCTCCACCGTTTTCGGCTCTTGCTTAAACAAACTTTTAGCTACGTTACCTACTATTCCTAAGCTTCCTTCTTTTGGTGAACCATAGAAGCCTTTCATGCCCTTGCCGCCTACTTGTAAATCTACACCTTCATATTTACCACCTTTATTATTAATTATTTTTTCGGCAAGTTCTTTCCCTACAACACCTTCTAACTCACTTTCTTTATAACTACCGCTCGTCTCCTCCCCACTTTTATACTTTGATGTTATTTTATAAACAGGAGAATTGTCGGAAGTGGATGTTCGGTCTAATTTAGCGTCTATGTTTTTAATTGTTTGACTCAAATCATACCTTGCATTCTGTTGATCACCTGTTGTCCACGCAATCTTATCAGCACCTTGTTTAACAGCTTCCTTAAGGGCTACCTTTAAGCCAAGTTTAGTCCAAGCATTTGTATCTGTTACGAATGGGGCTGATGGAACTTCGCCTCTATTATCAACTTGAAACATATCAAATGCCCTTCTTGAATCTAACATTTCTTGTTCGGCAGGTGCATACTTTTGTGCAAGTTTATTAAAATCAGAATCCCTTTTTCTTAAATCAGACCTCGATTCTCCTTCTTTTTTCTTATTGTCATATTGCTTATCAAGTTCTTCTTCTATTTGATTAAACCTTTTGGTTGCAGAACTTACCTCATCTTGAAGTTTTTTTAATTCCGCTTTTTTTACAGGCGTTTCAAACCCTTCCTTTTTCCCTGTCTGCCCCCAATCGCTTTGTACTTCCTCTAAGAACAATACTTTATTCCCTTGTGCATCTTTGCGGGTGTTCATTCGGAGGTGAACGAGGATGTTTGGCTCGTCAAAGTGGGAAGACTTGAATTGACTTTCACCAGTTTCTTTTTTAGAAATTAATTCTCTAAATTTCACCATTTCTGATTCAGTAGCTACTTTTCTAAATCTTACTCCTTCACCATACTTTTTATATAACTGATTTTCATATTCCCTTAACTCATTTTCAGCTTTTATATTTTTGTTGACATTCGGCATTGTAACCAATACCTCTTTGTAATCATTTTTTTCTCCTTCAAGTTGGTATTGGGAGAACTTGGTGTCATCTGTTTTCTGTCTACTTTTTGGCTTATTTACATATCCTTCTATGCTCCAATTAATACCCTCTAATCCATTAATGGCATTAACCATCATATTTTTACCTTCTCCTATGTAATATATTTCTGAAGTTTCACCTCTTTTTTTTATTACTTTAAACAAGCCGTTATCAGATATATTTACTCCTGAATTTATTTCAGAAAACAAAGACCCCTTTAATGGTATCTCTGTATCTATACTTCCTTTAACCACTTCAACAACACTAACTCTATTGTCTTTAAGGTATTGTTGTATGTCTGCCTTAGATACAGAGCCTGTTTGAGAACTTAACCAATCAGTTAATCCTGTCCATTTAGCTTCTTCTCCCTTAGCAAATTTTTCAATCCATTGTTTAACAGGTAGCTTATCAAACTTGCTATCCGCAATTACTTTTTCAAGTGGTGAATAAAATCCATTAACTACATCTGGCTGAGTTTCTTTAACCTCAACATCTTTTCCATTAATATTTAATGAAGTGATTTCTTGTCTTGGCTTTTGCATATGAAGACTAGGTTCACCTTTTGATATTGCTTTATATTTTCCTAACTCGCTAGTTAAATCTTTTGAAGAAACATGATTAAGATCTGTATCGCTTTTAAATTTATATGATGGTTTTGTTGTAGTGGTAACTCCAAATCCTTTTGTTTCTGTTTCCCCAATCTTTGCACTTCTTCCTTCTATAGCTTGATTTTTACCAAATGTTTTAAATGTTTTATTGAAAATATCTACGCCAACAGGTGATTTGTCTATTGTTTTTATAGCAAACGGATATGATGGATGGTTTAAATCTTTTTCAAAAAATACAGGGCTTGTTATTTTTAATGCTGAATACGCATCTCCTGTTTCTAATCCTTTTAAAAAATCTTCCTGACCTAAATCCATAAACATCTTGTCGACTCCAGCTCCTGATGCTTTATATTCCCCTTTCTTTAATTTTGTTTTATCAAATACAAATTGCTTTTCTCCATTAGGGTTTAATATAAATGAATTTTCATTATACCCCATATCAATCAACATTTTTGTTATGATTGGATTTGCATTTTTAATTAATGATGCTCTAAAAGAATCATAAGAAGAATTTGCTTCAGACATAGTTTGTCCATCTTCCATTCTTCCTCCTTTTAAATAATTATCAAATAATCCAATAACAGAATCAACATTTCTTACATTTCCTATTTTATAAGTTGATTTTATAGCATCGATTAATCCATTATAACCCTCTTTATTTTTAGCATAAGCCAATAAAGTTTTTACAAATCCAACTTTTGCAGATAAAGATGTTTTATGTTTTAAGTCACTACCTTTCCCAAGAACCACAGCACCAGGCTTAGGGTTTTCAGGCAATGATAAATTAAATATTTCTCCTTTTTTATTTTTTAATATCCAATCATTTTTCCCTTTACCTTTTTCAACTTCAAACGAACCTTCATTAAAAGATTCTGGTAATTTAATTCCATTATTTATAAATAACGATCTGTTAAATTGAGTAGAAAAAGAACCAGCAGAATCAGCACTTACTGATGCTCCAGCTTTCCCTGTTTCGCCTCCATTTAATGGATAAAAAACACCTCCATCAAAACTTGCTATTTTTTTACCATCATGTAAAATATCTCCTACAAACAAATCATCCCAATGAGTAAGAGCAAATGTTAGATCTTTAAGCGAATCTTTTGGACTTATTACTTTTACTCTTCCACTTTCTACAGCTTTTTCACTTTCTTTTGCATCCAATGCTGGTTTTTTAGTTATCCCAGATTCCCCATAATTAGTAATCTGTTTTTGAATTGCAAAAATAGTATTTTTAGCTTTTTTCTTATTTTCTATTTTAACATCAATAGCCTCACCTTTTTCAAATCCTGTAGATATTTTATCTGCAAGTGCCTTTAATTCTCCTACAGTCTTTATTTTTCCAGACAAATCAACTCCTACAGCCTTCATCATATTAACAAAGATCTGTTTAATCTTATCGAAGTTACTCTCTGTAATTTTAACTTTACCGTCTGCAACGTCAGCAATAAATTCTGTTACAGCTTCCATCTTTTGTTGAGCCTCATCATAAGCTGAAGCAAACTCTTTTGAATAGAAACCTTCTTTACCTGCACGCTTCTCAGCCGAAACAACTTGATTAAATAATCTATCAACAGCTTTCGGATCAACAGCATGTATAGCATTTAATATAGGATGAACTCCTTCGTGAAACAAGGTGTTGCTTTGAATTTTCTCAAGGTTCAGATGAATAGTTTTTGTTTCTGAATCGTAAAATCCTCCTGCTACTATGCTTTCTTGTGCTTTACCACCTGCCTTTTCAGCAGCTTTCGCAAAAGCTTCTGGAGTTTCATGTGTTTCTACTTTTAAATCAGGACTAACATCTTTCAATGCAGCTACAACGTTATCAACCTGTGCCTTTGTCTTCTCTATTACTTCCTTTTGCCCTGCCTTAGCCTTAAGCTCTTCTAGTTGAGCCTTTTCGTTTTCTTTTAAAGTACCGTGTGATTCTTTTAGTTTAAGCGTGTTGTACTTACTTTTTTCTGCAGGAGTAATCTTTTCAGCTTTAACTTCTTCAGGTAATTTAGATGCCCATTCAGGAAGTAATCCTATTTTTTGTTCTGCAAAAGGTTTTTCTTTTGCAGAAACTTTTTTGATATTACCATTCTCATCTCTTAAATGCTCACCAAAGTTAACCCAAGAGTTTTGTCCGCGAGTCTCAGTAGTCATAGCTCTTCTTGCTAATGGACTAAACATACGAGCGTGAACATCCCATGCATTCTCTTCTCCCTTTGCTCCAAAAGAATTACCTCTTTCACCGTGACCAAATGCATCATGAACAAAACGGAACACATCGTTTACAAGCAATGGTTTTCCGTTAATGTCTTTCTGCCCACTATCTTTTAATAATGGATTCTCTGACCTTTGTTTTTCTGTTATCTCTTTACCACCAAATTCTTTTTCTGTTGAAAGAACAAAAAGATGTTTATTATCTCTAAGGTCTTTAAGCATTTCAGTAGAATTCTTATATGGCTCTCCTTCCCCTTCATATATTTCAACCTTGTAACCATTGTCAACTAAATGTTTATGTTGATCAACACTTTCTTTTGCTAAAGCTTCATAAGAGGCTTTAGTCTCAGGGTCATTAGGGTTATTCTTCATCTCTTGAAAAGCATCGGCACGTTTCTTTGCCTCCTCTTCACTGATATCGAAAATCTTTTCTCCCTTAGGTGTTTCTATCCCAACGTTCTTTTTGTAACTATCAGCTACATTAGAAATTTCAGGAACAGGTTCTGAAAATAATTTACCTCCAGCTTTTACTTCTTTAACTTCAATTTGTTTACCTTCTTCGGTAGGCGCAGTCCCTTGCTCGCCTTGTCCCATTCCGACACGTTCACCCCCTGTGACTCCAGCTTCGTTTTGTTCGCGTGGAAGAATCCCTGTTGTGCTTTGCTTTTGTACGGCATCTTTTTGTTGTGTTAGTTCGTTAATTTGTGTGTCTAAAATATCGTGAACGGATTTATATACAACAGGGACATTTTTTTTGTCTTCCTGTAAACGTTCAATCCTTGCCGTTAAATCTTCTGCTGTTACTGCATTATCTGCATTTAGTTTTGCTTCAACCAATTGTATATCAGCATCTGTTCTATTTGCCTCAGCAATCTCTTGTTCCTTGAAATCGATTTGTTGATAAAGCATATCCTTTGCCTCGCCTTCAGGAAGATTCTCGAAAGCACTCTGCATCTCAGCAAGCTCTGTTTGCAGCTTGTCATTATTTGGAGCTGTCTTTTCTTCTACAGTGTTTATCTTATTAAGAATTTCTTTTGATGCAGGTGTATCAGATTTCTCTGCCTCGTTCTTAATGTCAGTAATGTTTACCTTCTTTAATCCTTCCTGTAAATTTTCAAATGATTGTTTTTCTTCAGGTGTAGCTTTGTTTTCTGCAACCTTCTGAGAAATATCTTTTAAATCTTTTATTGATTTTATTTGTGATTTTATTTCTCCTGCACCGCGCATAGCTCCTGCAACTGCTGCAAAGTCTAATAGCTCTAAAACCATAGCACTATTGCTTCCTTCTTCAGGTTTTATGCCCATAGCATTTGTTAGCTTAGATACCATAGTAAATGGAGTATCTAAAACATTCTCTACAGTTTTAGCTGTCTCAGGAGAAAGATTTTTATTTGCTGCTGTTTTTATTGCATCGATAGCTATGTTGAATTCTACTGCTGCAGGAATTAAATTGAATGCTGTTTGAGTGCCTCCTGTTAATGTCGTTAATGTTCCTTTTACAATATCTTGTTTCTGAACAGGTGTTCCAAAAAGCAAATTAGCTCCCTCTCCCATCTTCTCAACACCGCCCTTTATCGCTTCACCTGTTTTAACAGCAAACTCATTAGACCAATCGGCTATAGGTTGTAACGCTCCCCATGTTTGAGACATAGGAGTTTTAATGATAGGTTCTTCGTGTGGTTGATTGTTCTCTACTGCTGCAGCAAAAGACTCTAATTGATCCTTGTCATACCCTTTATCAACAAGGGTTTTGATGTAATGCTCTTTATATATTGGTGATGGATTAGAAACTAAATCTTTAGCCATACCTTGCTTTAACAAGTCTGACTTAGCAAGATCGTGCTTAACGATGTTATCCTGTTTTATCTGATTGACATAAGGAACCTTAATCTTCTCCTCTGAAGTAGAAGGGGCTTCGAATCCCACAGCCTCTGCCATTGATTTTGAAGTACCACCTACCGATTTCGATGGTGAGGTGGGCGGATTTTTTTTTTGCCACACCGTTCAAATCGTCAAGTGTGGGTAGTGTTTCAGATGTTGAATCGTTGTTTAATTCGTCTAATGTTGGCAGTTTGTCTTCCATTGTTATTGCATTACCCATTTAGTACCATTATATACTGCAGTTCCGCCTTGGACAGCTTTAGTATCTCCTTTTTTAGGAGCTTTATTATTTGAATCCTTTGAATTGTATTTCTTTATAGTTACATGCTCAGGAGCTTTACCGTTTAATAAATCAGTAGGGTTTTCTATACCGAAAGAATTTATCATAACATCCGCCACTGAATTGTAATCTAAAAGTTTTATTCTTTGTACTGGATTTCCATCGTCATCTTTCTCTGTTACAGATCCCTTAAGCATTATCTTTCCGCCTTTTGTTTGAACAATAGCCATAGGTGTAATATCCATTGTCCCACCTTTAACGTCAGGGTTGTCAACCTTTAGCTTAGGATTCTCTGCTTTGTCAGTAAAGTTAAACGAAGCTGTCTTATCTCCATTAGGTTGCTCTGTTACTACAGCCGATACTCTTGGACGTTTTGTTGTTTCTCCTTGACCTGTAGCTTGAGGGCCTGCCTTTGTATCACTAACAACTAACTTTGGAGCATAGATTTTTTTATAGTATTCTATAGGGTCTTTTGCTCCAAGCTTATCTGCTGCTCTATTAAAATCATATGCAGCCTGCTCAAATAATTGAGCGTCTTTCAAATCATCTTCAATTGATTTTTCAGCTTGCGCTAATGTAAAAGTCTTACGATAAGGTGTATCTTGTGCCATCGCTTGAGCGTTTGGAGCTAACACCTTTAAAACTCTATCGTTATAATTAATGTTTTGTTTATAAATAGATGGGTCATCATTCCAATTACCAGCATCTGCTGTAGAAGCTCTCTTTAAATGCTCATCCATTACACCCTCTCTATAAGATGCAGGGTCTTTAGCAATCATTTGACCATTAGCCTCCCACTTCTCACGATAGTTCTTAGACAACTCTGCATTTGTGTTATAGTCACCATAAAGTCTTTGAAACTCTAACGTAGCCCCTATATCTCCATTGCGTAACTTGTCGTGATTTTTATTAACGAAGTCTCTTATGCCTTGAGCTTTCTCAGCAAACATTTGTTGATCCTTAGGCATAATCTCAATAGAACCCATCTTAGATAGGTTGCTCATCACATCTGCTTCAGTATCTGCCGCTTCTTTTTCTTTCGCTTGCTTAGCAGCAAAATCCTCCTTCTTCTTTTGAAGAAGATTCTCCTGCGTTTGTTTAGTGTCTATTATTTGAGCTGCGCCTTTTCCAATATCATATAGATCTGTACGGGCATCGGCTGTTGAGTTATTGTACATCTTATTGAGGATAATAAGGGTTTAAATTAGTCTGCTTAAACATATTAGTTGTGTCAGGAGCATTCCATTGACCCATATTATTTCCGTACTGATTTCCTGGCTGAACAAACATTCCCTTTGTATTAGGATTGTTATATGTACCAACGTTTGTGTTACCATAAGGATTAACTTCACCACCTGTATCTGTTGATTCAGGAGCTTTAGCTTTAGGCTTCATGCCTGCAACTCCTCCGCCTGCCATTTGCAATCCTCCAGAAATATTCTGCATACCTGCACCAATCATTGCTTGGTTCTGAGCAGTTCTTTCGTAGTAAGGATTTTCCTTGTTAATTCCCCAAGCCTTGTCTTTGTAATCAGCCATGTTCTGTCTTTGAGCAGATAGAGTCTGTTGATTAGCTTGTCTTGCTGCTGCATCCATACCTAACAGATTACCATATGCCTGATTCTGGCTATCTGCTAACCCTGCAATACCTGCCAACCCACCTTTACGTGAACCTGCAGAAGCTAACGCTTGAGCAGAACCTCTTTGAAGGTTCGATAAATATTGTTGCTTTTGCTCCTCAGGAAGACCTTGCAGAGCTTGTTGTTGTGCTTGATTAAGATTTTGCTTTACCTCGTCAGGAATTTGGTATTCAGGACGTTTATTTTTCTTTTGGTCGTAATAGCCTTTAGCCATTTGAACACCACCCATTACAGCGGTAGCTCCGCCAACTCCAACAGCTATCCAAGTCATCGTATTAATTTTTTAAAGAAAGAAATTAAACGATTTTCTTTCTTGGTTGTTTTTATAAATCTTTCATAATCCTCGTAGCTATCAGCGATAACTTCTTTTTCTAACAACTCTAAATCTTGAGTGTTAGTTGGATTAAGGTGTACTGTTATCCATACTGTGTCAGTGATAGCGTGAACAACTCTTTTAGTTCCTGCTGGAGATATCATAGACATTGGGCCTTGTAATTCTTCCATCCCATTCTCCGTTACAACTAACACTTTCCCTGACATTAAAAAGTTTGGGTGATCATGTTTGTGAATCTTTCCAACTAACATAGTGTCAGCAGGAATAAATATCTCTCTTACATAAATACCATCCGAAAAAGTATGATTCAATGGACAGTATGATGAGTCTCCTATAAAAGCACCTTCTACCCCTCTTAACTTATCCTCTACAGACATTATATCTTCTCTTATGTGCTGCTTAGATGCTGTTATTTCATTATCTATTGCTGCCAAAGCTGGGTCTAATGCCATTATCTTTTATTTAGAAATTCATATAGAGCAATCACTAATAACGTACCCATCAAACCTATCAACCCTCCTACAAAAATATCAAAAATACTTGACATTCCAAACATTAGAACAAAATTTATTATACCACTCCAAAATGAGAAGCATTTGTGACAGTTAAATATCTCATCAAAGAACCAATATACCTTATACTTTATAGTTGTTATTACTCCTTTCATCTCAGGAGACTTCATAGCTATAGAAAAGCATTTACGTTTATGACTTAGCCACGACCTGAATGGTGTTAGTAGTGTAGAATACACAGCTATCCAAGATAACCCCGATGTTGCTAATATGAATTTCAGTAGTTCTAACATAAGTCAAATATAATAAATTTATCGATTACTTAAGAACGATAATATGTAATCAAAGTTAACAGCGTTTATTTTATTGTAATTGTTTCCTGTGTAGCGGAACTTAGCCAACATTGTTCTATCTCTCATTACATCCCCTTCAAACAAAGGTAATGCAGGAGGAATAATGTTAGGTGTGTTTGTGTCGCGCCATACTGCAGCATATTCATTGTTTTCTCTCTTCTCGAAATCAGACGCAATTAAATTAGTTAGCTGACCGTTAGGTGTTGTTATCTGATAAACTTCCCACGGACTGTTTGTTTCCTCAGAAATAGATTCAAGGATTTTAACGTTAGATGGAACTGCGTTTAAGTAAACCCAAAACTCAGAGTTGTATAGAACACCGTAGAATTTATTGTAGATAGGGTTTACATTGTGTACATATAATCTTCCTTCTTTAAATGTTACAATACCACTATTGGCACTACACATTCCTTCAGGATGATAGCTATAGAATGTACTCCATTGATTAAATCTTTCATTCCAAGCTAATGTTTCAGCAGGGATAATATTTTCAACACCAGCAATAACTTGAGCAAAAGCTATAACATATTCATTAAACTTGGTGTCGAAAACGCCATAAATCTGAGATTTCTGACCTGTTGCTACAATAGCCTTACATTTATCTGTAAAATAATTATGCATTGACCCTGTGTCAGAAATGACAGTAATTCCATCGTTAGCCAATCTCCACACAACACCTCTTAAAACATCAATACCATAATCGTTATCTCCGAAAACAGCGTGACTCTCAGGATTACGTCCTATACCGAACTCTCCTGCATAAGGGACTGCTTGTGGACTAAGTACTGCGTTAGATGTTCCAACGGCTGTGTTAAGCTGTAAATCGCCATAAATAATCCTATCTACAGGCACAAGACTTAGCTTTAACTCTTGCATCATTACAAGACCTGTATTCTTTACTCGGAATTTATAAATCCCTCCGTAACGTTGATCGTATGATTCGTAGTTTGAATCGTAAACAGAACTTAATCCGTTTATATTTGTTTCCGCAATAAACAATTCAGAATAATAAACAGTACTCTGTCTTGTTACTCTTTTTATCTGAACATCAACAGTGTTTGGTCTACCAAACCCATCAGCATTAGATTTAAACAAATTACTTGCAGAAGATGCCTCTATGTAAGAATAAACACGGCACACTTGAGATGCAGTACTAACAAAAGGCATATCGCAATATCTTCTAAAGCAATCTCCACTGTTAAATATATCCTCTGCAGCTTTCACTATTTTACACGCAACACTTGAAGCATAAGTTCCAAACATTGTATATGTTGCAGTGCTTATTGTTATTGATGTTGTAGTAGTTCCTGTCACAACACCATAAATACTAAATGCTCCAGTATTAGCTTTTACTTTTACCTTGTCATTAGTATTAAATCCGTGACCAAGTGGAGCAGCTACCACCATAACATTCGTCCCCGAATTATATGATGTACTTGTACAAGATGAAATTAATTGATTAGCAAGAGAACCATTATGAACCCAATTGCCATGAATGTCTGTACCCAATGTTCCTTCTTCAGCAACCTCATAAATCAATTCGTTATCATTGATAACACTTGCAGCAGGATGATAAACTTCAAACAAGGCCCCACCTTTTAATGTAGTAGGAGTTGTTGGACTCATTCTCATTAACAATATTCCTGTAGAAGAATCGTAAGCGATAACTTCTTGGTCGTTAAACGGGAAGAAGGTGTCTAATGTTGATATTGCAGCAGGACTATATGGCGGAAGTGGAGTTGGATATGTTGGAGATGTTGTCCATGCCGCATTAGCAATAAATCTTACTCTATCCCCTACAGCATAATCGTAAACTAAAGTTGAGTTTGGATTTTCTGTTTTATATCTATCTGTAATATTTAATAGTGAAATCTCTATGTACTTTGCATTTGCAGGAACAGACTCTAATGTTCTATCAGCATTAAGATAAGCAAAATCCTGTACAACAAATTGTATATAATTTGATATTGCTTCATCCTTACTTCTTACTATTTGATAATGTGTTGCCCATGTAGGAGGTTCATTATAAATTTCTACATTAACTTGTGGCACATATTGCATTTGATCACCTAAAATACCAAACACTACATTGAAAGCCGCTCCTGTACCAGCTCCTGAAGAAACATCTTGAGAAACAGGATTTGATGGAGTAGCAGTATATAATCCAGCTTGATTTATAGACGCAGATAATACACCAAATGATAGAGAAGTCAATACAAAGCTAGCTCCTCCTGCTGGAGATACAGATGTTTGATAAAGAGCAGCAGGAACTGTACCTGAGTAACTTCCTCTTGAGGATACTGTATAAGAAACAACTTCTCCAAAACCACCAACAGAATTAACAGTTACAATAGTTCCGCCATCTAAAGTTATTACATCAGATGCACTATATCCAGCTCCTGAAAAAAAGAAAGACGAGGATGCAAATTGTACAGAATCAACATTTAAAATTGCAGGAGATGTAAATGTTCCTCCTGATAATGTTATTGTATCGCCTGGGAGATATCCTGAGCCATATGAAGTGGCATTTACAACAGCCGATGTTGCGCCAGAGTTAGTATAATATGATGGATTATATAAAGGGTCTGTAAGGAATGGAACATATAATGTTGTTCCAAATCTATCCTCAACAATATCTGTAGTTTTACCAACAACAATATTACTTAATCCACTTCTATTTCCTGGATTATCATAATAAACAATTCCATTTTTATAGATACCTCCCGACTTCAAATAAGAAGCGTTAGGGAACCATATATTTGATGGAGCTGTTGGCTTAACATAAGACAAAGGAAGTCGCATATCAATAGCTACAGGGTCTTGATTCTCTGTAACCAATCCATCAACAATCCTTGTTCCTTCGATAAGCTCTTGTGCCTTAGAACGTAAAGGAACATTATCGTAAAGCTTATTGCTTTCCGTTGCTACTAAAGTTACATAATTCCCATCATTATAAAATGGAAATTGATATGTTGAATCATTTGTTAAACCTAATGCTTCCTTAGACAAGTCAGCTATCAAAGAAAAATCTATACTGCCTAACTGTTGTGCTGCAATACGAATCCTTGTAACGATACCACTTCCTGTTGGAACATCTATTGTAATTTTATTATCAGCGTAAATTAAATCTTCTCCTGTTCCTCCAAGGTTTGTTGTTACAGGCCAAGCATAAGCACTAATAGGACTCCACGCACTTATCTCTTTGTCGTCATAAACAAACTGAACCTTAAACCTAAAAAATCTTTTATCAAGATGATTCACAAGCTGTGCAGGGTCATTGCTCCATACATAAGTAGGAGAAAATAACGGAGGTTGTTTTATTCTTGTAATGAATCTTGGCTCAAACGGTGACGGGTAACCTAATGTATAGTTACCAGCAGAAAAGTATTTTGCCTTCTCTATGTTTAATTTCTTTGGCTCATTATAGTCATTACTATCATTTGGATTTTCGTAATTATCCGTCCAATATAATAAATGATTATCCGAATCAAGTTCGATAACATTGATTCCTGTTATTAAATGATCAACGTCAAACTTTAAATAATAATCTGCAGGAATTGCAGACTCTTGCAATACTAATGTTATTGTGTCGTTTAAATAATTGTACTCTAGTATTGTATGGTTGTTGGATGAATTATAAACAAAATAATAAACCTTTGAATATTTTACGTACTCCTTAGAGCCTATAACAACGTTATCTCCAGCAGGTAAAGTATAAGACACAACTTCATTTCCAAGGACTGTTTCAATAGCCCCTATCTCATTGTTGTCTGATGCCAATACTCTTACATCAACACGCTTTGCAGCTTTCCCTTCACCGAACTTCTCCGCAGAAGTATCGCTATCCATACCACTCGTGAAAACAATTTTCTGTTGCATATTATTTTACCATTTAACGGATGCTTGATTACCTGTTCTAAATGCAGTTAACCATTCCTCTGAAGTTCTTGAATTAAATCTTATGCGTGATGTTCTTTCCGCCTTTTGGAAGTCTATCATTGCCATTTGCTTTTCATTACCATTACGGTTTCTGTCTCTTGCAATAAGCTTCCAATAAATATAATTCTTTACAGTATCGATTAGAAAAGGATGAACAATAAAGTCTCCCTCTGCCGCATCAATATCTGCTAAATATTCTAATACTACTTCTTTTGTTCCGCTCGGTAAACTTCCGAATAATATCTGACCATTGTTAAGGTCGAAACGATAATATCCATTAGCGTTGTTACCACCACCGATTCCGAAGAAACGTCCTAACATCTCACCGTTTCTGATGTTGTCATCAAGATAATCTGATGACCACCAGATACCTGCGATTGTTGTCGCTTGTGATGTAACGTATCTTGTACCGCTATTATTTGTGTCTGCAGGATTTCCACAGGCATCATATGTTTTATCTAAACATAAATTGTCATTACGACCTAAGCTGTGAAGCTGTCCATCCTTACCACACAAAGCAATTCTTGTATAGTTTAAATAATCAGAAGGCAAATCTGCAGTATCATTATCATTAACAGTTAAGTTAACAACCTTTGGAATACCCGATAAGTCCATATTTTGCTCACGTAAACAAGCTGTACCTAGCTGATAAAGTCTTGCAAATTTATTAGCAGACCCTTCACCAACTTCTATTAGAAGCTCGTTTACAATATTTGATAGAGTGTAACTCATTATACGATTACTTTTTCTTCTTGCGGTTTACGTGAAGCGAATTTCGCTACAACCATATTCACGATGTTGTCTACTGTAGATCGAGGAATGTTTAATTCTTCATCCACATCAGTGTTGTCTAAAGCTATTGCAAGCTTAAGCATTATGTTTCCGTTAGTAATTGATGTCATCTTCGGGAAATACATTTGTGTACCTTCCACGAAATATGTTTGTGAACCACCTAAGACACTTGACTTAAGACCCGACCACATGCTGACACTTCCTGAACCTAACATTATAAATTCTTTTGTTTGTCCTAATAAAAACCCCACATAATTGATTCCTCTTTGAGATGGTAATCGTAAGTATGAGCTTGGGATTTCTATGTAGTACATGTTTGTTGCTGTGTCTAAGACAGGAGACAAAGAACCATCTTTTCCCATTGTAGAGATAAATGCTCCGTCAACTTCATACGAGCCATCTTGAATGTTCTCGTACCATTCTTTTTTTACAGCAGATGAGTAAGCATCAATCACTGAAGCGAGGATAGGTTGAATATCTCCCGCGCCAAGTATGTACTTTATCTGTTCACTAATTTTATTTAATGATGTCATTATAATAATGAATTAGTTTGTTTCATATATTCCTGAGCGAATTGTTCTAACTCAGAGTCACGTAAGTTAACACCTTGAAGAGAAAGAAACACTGCAGCTACTGCATTAGTGCTATAATCTTGAAACTCAAAGTTAACTGACGTTAATGGATCGTATACAGGTCTTCCACTAACAATAGTGTACCCCCAAATAGGTTGCACAGGAGTCTTAAAGTAATCTATCTCTATAATACCTATGTTACGAGGAAGGAAGCGAACTGTGCTACTAAACTCGTTGTACTTAGGAAACCTTAATGTAGGCTCTCTTAAAGACGATGCTTGTATGAATCCCCACTCAACTTCTTTTATCTCTTCGATTTGTATCATACGTCCAACTCCTTTAGGGTTAACATAGTACTTCCTAAGGGCTGTTAAATGTTGATAGTCTGAAGGGTATGGCAACACTCCTGTTAATGGAACAGCTGTTGTTTGTTGTTTAAGGTAAATCCTTAACAACTCACTAACCTCTTCTGTAGCCAAAAATGTTTGATAATCCTTTTCGTATACCTGCATCAATGATTGAAAACAAAGTTGATTAAATTGTGATGGGGATATTACTCCCCCAACTTGAACCTTGTTAGATAGAAATTCAGTGTAAGTCTTAAAGCTATTTATGTTTACCATTTAATGTAATATTTATTAACCAATTAACACTGCTCTCCATAAAATTGCAGTCTCTTGAGCTGGGAAATTAAAAGTCATAGTTATATCACCAGTTACAGAGTCAACTACGATTTCAACAGTATCAGTGGTATTTAGTATCCACTCAGTATATGGCACTTTTTGACTCTCAGCCCACAACTGTATATGAAAATCAGTTTTAGGTTGAGCAGAAGTTCCTGTTCCTAAATAACCATTAATAAATCCACTACCACAAGCAGCTACTATTTCTGCATAAGTAATAATTTCAGATGTGGAATCACCAGAATTGTAAAATTGTTTAGTGTACTTAATTAAAGCAGGAGCAGGTGCATCTGCCGACACTACATAATTAGTAACTCCAGCAACAGTTGCTCCAGGAGTAACAGTAATGCCACTTCCAGCACTTACCGTTGTGCGTAATCCGTTTATAGTATATGTTCTAATAATCCCTATAATACCGCTGTCAGTAACTGTAATGTTGTTACCTGCTACAACTTCTGTATTGTAAAGACTATTTATTGCCGTAAGAATGGCAGAACTAAAAGATATTGTGTAGGTAGTTGTTGAACCAACTGTTACAGGGGTTACTGTAATTGGCTCTCCAGCACTATCAACAACAACATTGTTAATTAGTCCGCCTAATCCTGTCACTAATGAAGGAGTTGTTCCACAAGAACAATCATCCGTACAATGAGCTAAAGATTTTATTAAGTTTAAATATCCTGAGATATCAGCTCCTTTGTTGCAGCTTCTCGCTAAAGAAACAAGACCAACTAAGCTCATTATCTGAGTAAACAAGTGTGTCAACTCTTCGTAACGTGTAACGTTAGTAGTCATCGCTGCACTCATTTGTTGCTCGATAGAACGGACACAACAGTAAATAGCGCAAGTGTCTGTACAATCAACTACAACCTCTTGTATTCCTGTAACAATATCGTAAACAATTAATCCATCAGGGAATACATATGTAAGAGTAGACTCAATTTCTGTTGTTTGTGTCCCGTTAGCAAATTGTGCAAACCCAACTGATATTACAGAACTGCTTCCAGATATAGCATGCAATCCTGATCCTACTGGGAAACTTAAAGAATGAAATTCAGTTATAGTAGGGATTACATTGTTAACAGTGTAGTTTGTAATGTCTGTAGATGTAAACAATGGAGATATACAATCAACTGTTTGAGAAATACAAACCAAAGGACGAGTGTATTCGTATGTGTAAGAGTTAGTTACAGAAGAATATGTTTCTAAATCGTTATCATAAACAGTGTAAACGATAGTATAAACTCCTGGCTCAGGGAATCCATTAGTGCCTAATGGCAATTGAATTATAGATTGATTCTGAGTGTCTACACTTACTTTAATATCACACCCAACATCTGAAAAGTCTGTGTTGTTATAAATAACTGTCCCACTTGGAGAAGTAATATTAAAACAACCATTAACATTGATTAATGCAATACCTTGCCCTACATAATCTGATGTATCGATAAATAAAAATACCTTAGGGGTTGCTGTTAGGTTAAATTGTGTTGAAAAACTTATTGTTGCCATGTGGAAGTGGGGTGTATATTTTCATCAAATATAATCACTTATTTAGAATGATTATAAACTACACACTATTTTACCTCCTTACTCTCATTGCCTCTGTTGTCGTATTTCTTAAAAAATGTTATCGGTGTAACCTCTCTCTTTATTACAGTATAGGATTTTGATGCAATGATTGCATACATAGCAGATACAGTTAAATCGTAGTCTGTCCAATCCTCAACATTAAACTTTGCAAGGTCGTTTAACGTATCATCAAACATGCAGTTACCCATCACATTTGTTGTGCTGCTTATCCCGATGTTCTGATAAACATATGACTGCATATGTTCTATAAGCATACGTCTGACACCGCTTTCAACAGACCCTGTGTTAGGAATCCACTTCTCCTTTTGATTCTTCTCGGAATATTCAGAGTGAGTAAATGCAGGTCTATCCATTAGATAATGCTCGTATCCGCGATTACGGAAGTGATTAATACATCCAGGCTTATTGCTCTCACCTAATATTTCCCATCCATAGAATACACACTGCATCAACATATCCTCATAAAAGATAGCAGGGTCAGATGGTCTCGCCCAATACTGACAAACAAATATGTTAGACATCTCAGGCTTAACAATGCTTAGCTTACGGAATCCGTGAGACGCAGCCTTAGACTTCTTGTTAGATGTCGTGTACTTATGGTCAATAGGGTCGGTAGAGAACACTCCTTCGTGTGTGTTAGCAGGAGCTTTCTGTCCGTATTTTATTGTTTGTTTATTCCTATCGTCTCCCTGTGGCATCCAATACACAAGCCACTTACCCATCTTATCAGGCTCCCAAACAACTTCTGTGTCACGCTTACCATCTCTCCAAACAAAATTACCTTGCACTAAATGATTGCCCGTTATCCCTGTGTTGTGATCTAGCTGCTGATAAATCTTGTCTATATCAAAAGATGTTTTCTCATTCGCTGGATCTCTGAACATCTCATCCTCCGTGAATGGTCGCTGACGTATCTCTTCAAAGTAACCAACAATATCGCCTGACATTTGTTTTGCCTTACGTTCACTTTCATAGTAAGGCTTTGCTCCGATGTTTATCCACTCACCATCAATTCCCATTACAGGAGTTTCAGGAGTATCTATAACAGACATTCCATACTCATCAATGAACCCCTCAATGCCATCGTATGCAGGGACAAAGTATCTCCACATCCCACTTCCTGTTCTTCCATTCTCTGTCATCTCTAAAATAGAAGACTTCTGCCATAAGGCATAAAAGTTTGCCCCTCCCTTTTTAGATTCATTGACCGTTGAACCAAAAAGTATTTTACCTATAATCCTTCTTCCAAGCGTCACGCATGTCTTTGCAATGTTGTACCACTTCTCTACGTTAACCTCTTCCCACTTACCTGTTTCATCGGCTGCTAATATCTTAGTCTTGTAACCGTCATAGGAGTTTTCCTTTGTGTTCTTCCAATCGATGGTTGTCCCTAAACTCGTCTCCTTTACAGTGACACGATTTTTAAATGTAACCTTTTGCTGTGGAGTCTTAAACTCTAAAGATTTCTTTACATCCTCTGCAGACTTAACTACTGGCTTAAAGAATGAAGGGTACGAAAGGAATCCGTGAATAAGCTTTTTAAACATCTCCTCGGCATCTCCCCCTGTTTTTGATACAATACCATAGTGAGAACTAAATGTCTTGCGAGCGCGGTTTAAAATGATGCTGTCAACCCTAAAAGAATATCCATCCCTTCGAAGCTTACCGTAACACTGTCCTATACACTCTTTATCATTGTCACATAAAAACCAATGGTAAAACCACCTTCTATCTCTATCTCTGTAGTCAGGATATCCTGAGTCAATCTTGAACCAATTAAGGTAATGATAGTGGTCTCCTGTTACGTAAGTAGGAATACCATTGTTAAAGAACCACATTCCTTCTGTACACTTCTTATCCTCCTCAAAGGCAAATGCCCCTTGGTCTTCCTCAGACATCTCATCCCAATTCTCAGGCAATATAGTACGCATCCACTTCTGACTCTTCTGAGGCAAATGATGCCCCATGATTTGTGTCTTAGGTGGTTGCTTAGGAAGAATAAATATCGACCCTTCGTATAACTCTACTTGGTTATCCATTTGCGTTCTTCAATGCTATCTGTTCAGCAAGTCCAATGTTCTTGTCCTTCAGCAGTTTCTCTGCCTTCTTTGCCTCATCAGGAGTTAACAGCTTGCGTAATTCATCAAGCTTCTTGCTTAAGTCTACAGACTCTAATAGGTACTTCCATGCACGATCAAACTCTTTCGAATCCTTATCGGCAAATAAGTCAATCTTTCCTGGGGTGATATTAACTTCCTCTAACACATCTCCCACAAAAACTTTCACCTTTGTAGGTTCCTTGATAGTAAGCTGTTCGTTGAAGCTATCGATTTGCCCCTTTATCGTAACGTAGGTGTTGTAATATGGGCTTGATAGTATATTGGAAAGCTGAAGTTCCAAATGCTCGACATAGGCTAAAATAGCCTTGTCCTTTATTGTAGGTTTTTCCATTATTTTAAATTAAACTGTACTAAAAAAGGGAGGGCTTTTATCTCCTCCCTTTAACCTTTAAAACCAAAACTATAAACTATGAAACTTATAGTGCGTTTATTGCTGTTTGCACAGCACTTGGAGTTTCTTCTGCGATAATGCTGAAGTTCTCTGTCCCTTTTGAATCGTACATAATCTCTGATCCAGCAGTGTTGATTGTAACTGCGTTTACCAATAAATTATTTATATATCTTGTTGCTCCTGTAGCAGCTACTGTTACTGAGAATAAGTTACCAGAAGCACTTTCAATAGCAGAACCGCCAGTAGATACTACCAATGAATCTGGATATGCTTTTTTAGAATCGTATGTAACAACAGTGTTTGTAGCAAAGTCATCAACAAAGATAATTTTATCACCATGGATAAATAGTAATCCTCCTGTAGACTCTAAAGTAACAGCAAAAGTACGAGCAGCAGCAGTATTAATAGTAGCAGCTGATTGAGTAACAAGTCTAACAATAATGTTATCTCTGTTATCAGTGTATGTAAGCTCAACAACACCATCAGTGTTTGTCATAAAATAAATAATCTGATTTGCAGATAATTTAAAAGCTTCGCCAGTTTTATAGTCTGTTAAAGATATAGATTTTGATACTTGAACTGCCATGAGTTTTTTAGATTTAGATTATAATACAAATCTATTCATTAATTCAGTGTGATTATAAATAAAGATAAAAAAAAGCTAAAAAATTAATTTAGGCTTCTTTATTTTACATTGTTGGCCCTTTTCTATGAACCTCAGCAATTAAGCATTCACTCGTTATAAGCATTCCTGCAACACTGCAAGCGTTCTCCAATGCTACTCGGACAACCTTAGCAGGGTCAATAACACCTGACACAAATAAATCCTCGTGCTTCATTGTCTTAGCATTGTACCCGATAAACTCACCAGACTTAATCTTAGCAAGGATAGTATCATCTACAACACCACAGTTAACAAGGATTTGTCTCAATGGAGCTTCCATAGACTTAACTATGATGCTTCCACCAATCTTCTCATCATCATTCAAGTATTCAACGTTTTTAGTAGCCTCGATACATGACAACAAACAAGAACCTCCCCCAGCAACGATACCTTCCTCAATAGCAGACTTAGTCGCTCTGATAGCATCGTCAACACGGTCTTTCTTCTCATCCATCTCCACATCAGAAGATGCACCTACAGACATAATCGCTACACCACCTGTTAATCTTGCAAGACGTTTCTTTAAACGTTCTGTATCAAAGTCAATCTTAGCGTTAGCAATAAGAGCCTTAACCTCTGTTTGTCTCAACTCTAAAGCTCCGTCCTTAGACTTTCCACCAATAAAAGATGTAGTGCTGTCAGATGATACAACCTTAGCGCATGATCCTAAGTGAGAAAGTTGTGCGTTCTCAAGCTTTGTTCCAAGCGTGTCAGAGACAACAGTTGCTCCCGTCATAGTTGCGATGTCAGACAAGAATTCAATTCTGTAAGCAGATGGTGGCTTAATAGCAGAGAACTTAATTCCGCCCTTAACCTTATTCATAATAGCGAAAGATAAAGCTTCTCCCGATAAGTCACCACATACAATAACAAAAGGCTTACCTGATGGTAAAGCTTTCTCCAAGACAGGTTGTAATTGTTTCACTGTAGTGATGTCCTCATCTGTAACAAGAACAGTAACGTCCTCGTAAGATGCTTCCATTTTCTCAGCATCGGTTACAAAGTACTTAGAGATATAACCTTTGTCAATCTGCATCCCATCAACAACACGAATACTTGTCTCTGCTGTGTTAGAACTTTCTACATCAATAATACCATACTCACCAATCTTAGCAAACGCTGAAGCGATAAGCTCTCCGATGAATGGGTCGTTGTTAGCAGAAATGGTTGCTACATTTTTAATCTTTTCTACATCACCATCAATCTTTTGAGAGATAGTTTTAATGTGTGACACAACTGCATTTACAGCCTTATCCATACCGCGTTTTACATCGATAGGCTTAGCTCCACTTGCAATCATCTTTAACCCTTCAGAAGCCATAGCTTGTGCAAGAACTGTTGCAGTAGTTGTTCCGTCACCAGCATCATTAACTGTTTTACGGGCAACACCTTTTATCATCTCAACACCTACATTCTCAATAGCGTCTTCAACTTGTATTGACTCAGCTACAGACACACCGTCTTTTGTTACAGATGGGTCAGCTCCGTGATAGTTGCTAATGATTACGTTTCGTCCTGATGGCCCAAGGGTTACCTTTACGGCATCCGCCACAGTGTCAAAACCTTTCTTTACTCCACTCTTTGCTTCTTCTTTTGATAGAATCTTTTTCATAGTTGTTTTTTGTTTTTAATTTATTGCTAAAATATCTTCTTGTTGCATTATCATATAATCCTTACCATCAATGGTAATATCTGTTCCTCTATACTTTTGATACAATACTGAATCTCCTACCTCTACAAGAGTTGCTTTCTCTCCCTTTGCTACAATGATTCCCGACAAAGGTTTCTCTTGTGCTGAGTCAGGAAGTATTAATCCTCCAAAGGTTGTTGTCTGAGCCAAGTCCTGCTCTATTACTACGCGATTTAATAATGGTTTTATTTTCATAAGAATTTATAGTTTATATCTTGTTCTGTTAAAAAGGAACACTCTTGCCCCCCGTAATTTAATCTGCTTGACACACCGTTAAAATAGCTAACCTTATCGCGTATTGCAACACCCTTTATGTTCTCCCCTATATTATACACAATACCTATTCTTTCTCTTTCATTCTTTCTTTGTATAAGACCTCCGCGAGTTTCGTCTCCTGTAATGTCTATCACAAATAATTTATTGTTAAGACACACCAATCTACTATTACGCTCTACAGCGATAATGTTTCTTAGCTGCATCCTGTATAAGTCTGTACCCAACAATTTAATGTCGTAGTCAGCATCGTTCGTGAAGAATACTGTGTCGCCCATTCTAAGACCACTCTCCTTAGCTTTCTTTGATAATGCAAACACTTTACCCGTGTTCCTTAGATATGCTCTCTCGGTGCGTAAAATAAGCCCTCCTTCGGTCTTTGTGTGACTCTCAGGTTCTAACACTGGCTCAACGAATATATAATCCTCTAATGGTTCCAACTTTGAATTAACAATCTTTGCCCATATGTGATAGTATTCACACTGAAACAAGGTCTCATCATTATATTTAACTTTATTGTCATCCTGACAAACGAAATGGTGCATCACAACGATGTCTCCCACGTTTACAGGATTGTCATAACTATGCTCTGAATCTATGATTTGTGGACTAAGGATGACCTCCCCAATCTGTTCTGCGTGACGGTACTTATCAAAGTCAGTATCTATAACTAACTTCTCCCCGTTAATTCCTGTGATAGACGACACCCTTTTAGAGTCCACGTCTGCACGGATCAAGAATAAATCTTTGATTAATTTCACGACTGTTTAATTTAACTATACTTAACTTAACTATTATCTTACAATAACAACTGACTGACTTAAGTCATACTCTATCGTTACAGGAACTCCATCCAAACCTTTCCACAATATCTTCTCTCCTTCTCCGTTAATCTGAACGTATATTAAAAATCTTACTTTGCCAAAGATATGAAATTGATTGATATCCTCAACAATATCTGTGATTAAATTTTTACCTATTCTATTCCCTACAACAAAGGCTAATCCCTCGTCCTTAGGATTGTGCCCAACGACAAGCTTTCTGATTATTCCTGCAGGTGTAGTTTCCATTATTAAAATAGTTTATTTAATCCCAAGTATATGTACCTGAATCCCGATCCAATTTTGGAAGCCTTCCTCCTGTTTGCTTTCCTTTATCGTATTCATCCTTTTCAATTTCACGTACGCTTTTAGTCCCACGAATATCATAAGTTCTGCTTTTTAGTGAACCATCGCCTCCAGGCAAGGTAGCTCTATAATATTTAGACACTCCACCACTAGACACTTCTTGGTAATGCTCAAATGGCTCGTCATCTTTTACACTCTTTGACCTAGCACCTGAAGCAGAAACGCCAGACAAAACAATTTTTGTACTGTCTACTTTAGGAGTAACAGTTTGTTTCATCATTAATTTGTTTCCAGAAGCAGCTTTTTTATTTTTCTCGGGGTCTCCGTTTAATGTTAACATTGCCATGATTATTTATTTTTAGTGTTATTTAACAATTCCATTTTTTTAAAGAAAGAGCTTTTCTTGTAGGTCTTCCTTTCTCATCTTTCATTGGCCCTGAAACTCCAGACATTCTTGCACAAAAAGATTTTCTTCTTTTAGCATCTTTGCTGTTGGGATCAAGCTTAGATGGCTTAGTTGTAACAGCCATTTTAAGCTTACTGCCAGGATGTTCTTTTCTATAAGAGGCAACACCCTTAGCATTTAATCCTCCTGTTTTATTTTTACCTTCCTTGCGAGTCCAAGCAGCTGTTTTTGACATTATTGCTGTTTTATTTAGACAAATATAATGAATTATTATTATTGATTGTCATCCACAACAATATATTTATGAGAAAACTTTCCTACTCTGCAAGGCACAGGGTTATTCCCAATAATCTTCATATATGTTGAATCTACATCAATAGATAAAACAGTAAGCGTTCTGTAATCAGGAATATCATTTCCATTTTTATCAATAGTTACATACGTTACAGAGTCAACGATAGTAAAACTTCTTCTGATTATAGAATCAACAGTTATTACTGGATTTCCTGGAAGAATCTTTTGGTAATACAAAACAGGTTTTCCATTTAAACTGCCTGCATGAAAGCTGTACCCGTTTTTATCTACTTGAGATACTGCTTTGTTAGTAAAAATTGTAGTCAATGCTACTGCTAAAATTAAGATTGAAGTTTTCATAGTTTCTAAGTTTTAAGTGGTTATTTGATTAGTTTAACGCAGGAGTTACGATAAAGTTACAATAATCGCAAAAATAATTATAACTCACTGATTATCACAAAGAAAAAATCCTCCCGAAATTAATCAGGAGGACTTTTTTTGTAAATTATATTACTTATTCAAGTCAGCTTTTAACTGTGCCAACACTGTTGGTGTTGTCTTTAAAATCTCAATCCAATCCTTTTTCGATTTGTTTTGATCTTTGTAAGTATACCACATTGGCTTCTTAAACGTGATACAGCCCTTCTCTACACCTTTTTCAAGGTAAGCTAAAGCTTCATCGTTAGTAATGTCAGTTAACACAACCTGTGGAATTACAGGCATAGTCTCTAACTTAATCTTAGCTAACTCCTCAGCAGATGGTGTATTAACAAGCTCTGTAGGAACCTTTACAATCTTTTCTTCAGGTCTCATTATTCCCATAAGTGCTTGGAATACTTTCTCCCCGTTAACTGTAAATGATGCATCTACGAAATCATCAACCATATCTTTACCGATAGGTGCTTGTGTAATTACTCCTCCATCTCTCCAAGAGATAGTATTTGTTTGCGAGTTCTTCTTCAAGATACCTTGATTGATAGCCTCCATAACGAAGTATTTACGCTTCATGTTCTTGCTATTTAATCCATCCAAGAATGCTTTAGGATTCTCTTTTGCACGCATTCTTAAAGAATAACGAATCTCTGCAGGGTCTTTATCTAAAGACATACCTAATACCATTGCATAAGCTGCAACTTCATCCCATGCTCCTTTGTAGCAGAAGTGTTGTGCTTCAGATGCTAACTCATCGCTTTCCATTACTGACTTCAAGCTCTCACCTGGATCAACTGTAAAGAATGCTGCACGTACTGCTTTATCTCTGTTCGGGTTGCTACCATTCTTGTTGGTAAGCATTAAAAATTTAATCAACAATGTCTCACGACCTCCGATTAATTTATCTCCGTTAATAAATTCTAAGTGAAAATTTTGTTTCGGTACTTTATCGTCAGGCGTTTGCTCATCTTTAAAGATAGACATTTCTCCTGGTATGTAACGGATTGTTCTCATCATATTCTTTTCTGTATCATAAATATTGTCTTCCAACAATAAACGATAAGATGGTGGATAGTGAGCAGCAACTCCTCTTCCTGATGAATAAGATGGTCTTTGATTGATGTGGTTCAATACGAATATAAATTGTTTCGTATCGTAACGGCCTGATTTAAAATCGGCATAGGAACCCAACTTATGTTGAGCAATTGTGGATGTTTCCATTTTGTTTAATTTAATTTAATTGTTAAATAATAAAAAAAAAGAATTAGCGAAACAACCGAAGTCATTTCGCTAATTCCTTTAGAACTATGCAGGAGTAACCCAAACAAAACGTCCTGGTGCGAATCCTTCGAATCCGAAGTGACTTCTCCAGTTGATTTGTAAGCTATCTTCGCTATTAGTGTAAACACCGTTAGCACCACCTGTTGGCCATTCTTCCCAATCGCGTGAGTATGTTCCGCCAGCTTTAGACTGAGACACATAATTCATACGAATAGATGGCACTGTTTCTTTTTTATCATCAGGCCCAAATGAATGAACTGATTTATCCATTGGAATAACTACTGCTGATTGAACGTAAGTTTGACCTGCAGCACCTAACATATTTTTGTAGTTGAATACATCATATGTTTTCAAGTGATAAGTGTAACCTTGAACTAAGAAAGAATCAAAAGAGAAATTCACGAATTGATCTTTTCCGCCTGAGAAAGCACCGTATTGAACACCGCCATTTTTCATTTCGATAGAAACGAAGTTATCGATACCTACGCGCAATTGAATACCTGAATAAACAGCGTTTTCTTTAGCACCACGATATTTATCGATTTGGTCAGTAGTCATTGTTTGCCAATCAGCTTTAGTAATACCTGTTACAGCATTGTAAGTAGTTGTGTTACCGTAGTTTTGAACGAAAGGAATCATACCTTCAGTCTTAGTCAACGTTGGTTGAGCAGTAGCAAGAGTTGTGTTTGTCACTTTTTTACCAGTGATTAACGCTACCTCACGTAAGTTACGAGAAGCTCTGTATGCATCATGTTGACCTTTGTAGTAATACAAGTAACCCATTTGTCCGTTAAGACCTTCTACTTCAACCCAGATTTCTTCACCTAAAGAAGTACCTGTTGACTTGTTACTTTCTTTCAAGATTTGCATGTTGTTAACGTAACGGTTAACTCTACGTGCTTGAGAAAGTGGTTGGTCAGTACCCTCTTGATGAGCGTTACCTGTGATGATGATAGTGTCAGTTGTTAATACTGCAGGAATTGCTTCTCCTAAAACAACAGGAGTTACATCAAATGTAGAACCTGAAATTGCTGTTACTTGAGCCTCAACACCGTTAGGAAATTTAACAGTATCTTGTAAACGAACAGGATTTGTTGTGCCACCCATTGGTGCTGTACCTACTACTAAGTAAGGAGATACTGCAGATGAAGGCCAAGTGTAAGTGTAGCCTGTAGAAACAGTTAACGTAACTGTTGCATTAGCTGCTCCAGCATCTTCTGCATCACACTTAAGAACTTCATGCAACCAATCTTCTTCAGAGTGCATGTACTCAATCCCTGAAATTGGATTCCATCCGCCAAGCTCATTCATTAAGCCTGTCATGTTTTGGTCTCCTAATGCCTTGTACAATTTAGAATCGTACTGAGGTTTTAATAAATTGTACAATTGTGCTGAACCTACCCAGTTGTGGGAAGTTACTGCTTGTACCATACTTGGAACGCTTGCCATAATTTTTATCGGGTTTCTTAAACCCTCTTTTTAGTTGTTTATAAATTTTTTTCTACCTGTTGTCTAGCTTTCTCTCTCCAGTCAACTGTTGTTACAGTAGGTTGAGAGTTAGCTTCGAAATGCGTATTCTTAATCGTTTTTACTTCTTGTTCTCTTCCTTTCGCAAGAGCATTGTTGTGTGCTGTTTTAGTAATTGCTTCTCTGTTTTTCAAATACACAATCGCCTCAAACACTTTCTTTTGATCGATGTTTCCCTTTTCATCTGCAAACTGATTCCAAAATACGTTGATGTTTTTAGGCATCTCCTTCAACATGTCTGCAGCATATTTCCTATCTGCGTCTGACACTTCGAATTCTACGGCATCTTTGTCGTCAATCTTTGTAGATAATTTGATTACATCTTTCGATAACCCCTCAACATAATTCTCCCAATTTTCTTGAGCTTGTCTGTCTGACTCAGCTCGCTGATTTATCTCGTTAGGATCAGATTGTTTGGTTAATAATCTTTCATTCTTATAATTAATAAGGAAATCCTTATCTAATTCTGCTTTTTGTAATAACATTTCAAGGGATGCATTGTCCTCGTCTGTCATATCATAATCTTCTTTCGTTACCCACTTGCCATCTATCTTCTCTGCCCACGATTCAAGGTCATATTCATTCTTTAACTTTAGCTCTAATGTTCTATCAGATAACCCTTTAAATTCAGGCTGAAGCTTCATTGCCTCAAGTCTAACTTGAATAGGGTCTTCCATAGACTCATAATCTTTAGATTGTAGTTCAAAGAATTCTCTGCTTGTTACATCGACTCCTTTTTCTGCCAATTCATTAAGATACTCTATCTGTTCGTTAGCAAACTTTTTAGAGGCAGGTGTATTAGCTAATGCTTCTACTTCTTCCCACGACTTGAATTTACCTGCTGAACGCTCAGCTAATGTCTCTTCAAAAGACTTTGTTACAGAATCTCCTGACGGAGTAGTTTCTGTTTTTGTTGTATCGATAGGCTCAGCCTTAATCGGTTCAACTGTTTCGTTTGTCAAAGAACTTGCTGTAGTATCCACCGCTGGGGCTTTTACTTCAGGTGTTATATCATTTGTGACGTTCATAAATTCGCTTCCTTCAGTGTTGACGGTAGCTCCCTTCATTGCGTCTCTTAATCCTGCTTGGATTTCTTCTTCTAATGTTGCCATGTTTATTTAAATTTAATTTAACTATTATTTACAAATATATATTGTTATTTAGAATGATTATAAATTAGAGTTATTTTTTTGTTGATTTAGCAGTTGCTTTTGCTGCTAATTTTGCTTTCTCTAATTCGTGTTCGTGACCTATACCTTGCTTAATTTCTTCCGATAAATTAATAAGATGTCTGTCTGCAACCTTGCCTTCGTTAGCAACGTGCTGAGCAGCAACCTTCCCTTGGTTAGCAGCTTCTTGAACATCTTTTTTACCACCAGTATTAATGTAGGCAACAGTATCTGCGCCTTGGTTTTTAAGTGATTGAAGTTGCATCTGCAGGCTATATTCAAACTCAATCTTCTTCATATCAATCTCAGCTTGAGCGTTGATGACAGCAATTTTGTTTGCTGTTATTGCCTGGTCTAATTGAGCCTGAGCTTGTGAAGCAGCTTGAGCTGATTGCATTTGAACAGCTCCATTATTCTGAATGTCGTTAGCCTTAGCTTGTTCTGCATTCTTGCGATTCTTATCTTCCAACAGAACCATCAATTGCGCTGCAGCCTTTACATCTTCCTTCAACACCATTCTTATTCTTACAACATCCGAAGGCATTAATACACCTTGCTGTATACCTAGATTGATAAGACCTTCTAATTGAGATTTCTCTTCATCATCAGGAAGCATTTCTATATCAATAGCAAATTGATTGAAAGCAATCTTTTTACCGTATGTTAATGTTTCAGTTGAATAAGCTCCAATAGCATTTGTGAAAGCTTCATTATCATAAACGATACAATCCTGTATCATTAATGCCAATCGTTTAGCTTGACGTACAATAAGGTTATTAGCGAACTGAGTCAATGGACGTAATGCATTATTAGATGCTTGTATCGCCATCTTTTGTGTTCCAACTAAAGCTTCTGTGTCAGGAGAGCTTGCATCTACTGCAGAGTTGTATCCAATAACATCGTTCATCTTTTGAAGCTCATTGTTATAAGCTGCGAACAATACATTGAAGTCTCTTCCAATACCATTATCTAATGGCTCTATTACTCGTCCATTAATTACGTTACCATTTTTATCGCGAGACCTGTAAGTGTAAGAACCTGTTTGTTCATACATTTTAGTAATCTCAATACCGTCCATCTTAGAGTTATTAGGATTACCCATACCTCCAACGATAGCGTCCATACCCTCAAGGTCAATAGCAACCCCTGGAGGTTTTGCCTTGATAAGTAATTGTTGTGTCTTTAAGTTGATAAGGTTGATTTGATCTTCGTGAGGAATCATTCTCTCCACCAAAGATTTATTCTCCATATCATAAATACCTGGAGCAATTATCACAATAGGTAACTCAGCCTTTGGGCTATAGCTTCCTGCAATGTTATCGCGCTCGATATTCTCGGACATCTTGTAATTGAAAAGGTATGATGTCCCAGGGATCCATTTACCTTCGTATCTGTATTGACATTGCTTAGTGATTGTCTCAACTGAAGCATTTCTTTTATCTGTCTTTAACTTAGCAAAATATTTCTTTGCATCATCGATTGTCTTAGCAATCGCCTTACCTACTTCTAATGCCTCACCCTTAACTCCCCATTTAGAACCATTGTCGATAACAACTATCGCATCAGCAGAAACTTCGCCTGTGTAGTTAGATGATTTTTTATCGAAGAAGAATCCGCCTTTAGGATTAATCTTTTTTGTTCTTACCTCTTTGTTGATAGTAAGAAAGAAGAACTCCATCACCGTGATGTTGAAGTTATAATAAGGACGAGATGCCGTTAGACCAGTGTTGTTATAATATCCCTCATAACTCAAGCTCCAACTCCAAAGGGGGTTGTTGTTCTTCCCCGCTTGTGTTTTAGCAATCTCGAATAGCTGTTCGTCCGTGAAGTCAGGATTCATTTGAGCAAGCTCATAAATCTGATATTGTTTCAACACCCCTTGATAGGAGATGTTTCGGAAGTCTTCATACTTAGAATAAGGGGTAATCAAATCTACAGGATCAACATATTCATAACGAATGTTTTTATCCTCATCATAATAACGGTAAGTAGCTGCTCTTTTAATAACAACTAAGTCACGTAATATCTTTCTTCTTGTTTCCTCAGCATCGTTATTGTCAAAGACAAACTTAAGTGCCTTCTCCATTGAAATCGATGCTGCTGGTTTATATTTTAGTTTCAAATCAAGCTCTGCTTCATCCGAAGACTCAGGAATTTTTCTTCCTTTGTTTACTAATGGTATACCTGTCTTAGCCTCAGACTCCGCAGAAAAATCCTTAAGGAACATATCCGCGTATAGGTTATTACGATAGTCATCGTATTGAGTCTTTGATTCAGGGTCGATAGGATTACATTGAATCTTATAGTTCTGATTCATCATTCTACCAACGATGTTATCTACAATTGTAGCAATACGATTAACAGGAGAAAAATCTAAGTTAAGATACGATGTATCTCCGTTTAAATCTAATCGGTCTTTATACTTTTGGATTGACTCAAGACCCTCCGCATATTTACGGTTCATAATATCTCGTTGTCTACGAGTATTAAAAAGGGTACTGTTCTTTGTGTATTCTGACCATATCGCTCTCGCGTATCTTAATCCATATGCATCTTTCGCCTTCTCTTCGCTTGATTCTAAAAATGATGGGAATGATGATATATTTTTTCCTTGGTCTGCCATTATGGGATAATTTAAAACAAATATAAGTAGTTATTAAGAATGATTATAAATAACAAACAAAAAGATGAAATGAGATTTGCTATTGAGAAAACATATCTCTACATTTGCATCACCATTTAATTAACCAAAACAATCTATGTATCACCACATCAAAAAGGAACTATACCTTAAAGTAGAAGTTGAGCAAAAGATTTTCAACAAAGCTCTTCAGAATAAAATGGGAGAGATATGCGTTCCCAATACTCCAGAATGGCAAGATAAAATAAAACTCGAAAACAAATTTATTCGTTTAACCACAAACGGGTCATATATAGACTTAAAGATTCAACGCATATCTGTAAAGGATGATATCATCATCCGTCTTGGTGACATCATTGACTTTGACAGACAAAAGATGCACACATACACCAACACAAAGACAGGTGAACAATGTCAAGCAACAACAGTTCAAGGAGCATCAGATATTTTTAAAGTAAACCTTCGCCACATAAAAAAAGCAAAATGATAAAAGGAGTTGATAACTACGTTACCCTTGAGCCAATAACTCACACATACAAAGATACCGACAATCGATCATACGAGTCAGTGTCTAAGTTTCGTTCTCACTTCAAGAAACCTTTCGATAAAGAAATGATTGCCTATCAAGTGGCTAAGGCTGAAGGTAGAACAAAAAAATCAGTACTTGATGAGTGGGATGGCAGAACAGAGGAAGGGACTAGAATACACAACGCATTAGAACGATACAATAAAACAGCAGCAATACTTCCATCAGACGAAGACTTAACGCTTGTTATAAAAGATATCGCAAAACAGTATTCAGGATACCACAGAGTATACAATGAGGTTGTTGTGTATGACACAGAAGAGATGATTGCTGGGACGATGGATCAACCTATGCAAGTTACATCATCAAGCAAGTCGGTAATAGACATCGTTGATTTTAAAACAAACTACCAAGGCATAAAACAAAAGGAAGTAGATAAGAATGGTAAATTTAGAAATGATTATATGCTTGGCGCATTATCTCACCTTCAGAATTCGAAGTACAACGATTATGCTATACAGCTTTCTATCTACGCATACATGCTTGAGAAGAAAGGCAATAAGATAGGCTCATTAGCTATTCATTGGATTAATCCTGCAGACCCTATGGACAACTTCATTATTCCTGTACCATATATGAAGCACGATGTCATCGCTATGATTAATTGGAAAAAAGAAAATGCTGTTCCTGTAGAACACATCGAAATAAAAGAAGAATCAAAAAAACAACCTTTATTACCTAACCTTGAAAACTGGGATTTATAATGACGTACTTCAGAACCTTCCAAAAACTAAACAATGCAGACCCTAAACCTGAAAAGGTTGTAAAGCCTAAGAAAGGGTTAACCTACAAACGTAAGGCAACAGGCGAAAAAGAAATATTTGAGCAGATATGGAATGAACGACCCCACTTCTGCCAGATATGTTTCACTCCAATAGGAGAGGCAACACCATCGAACTTTCCACACATCCTTCCAAAGGGACAAAATAAGTACCCTAAGATGAAGCTTGACAAACAAAATATTCTTCTTGGATGCGAAGATTGTCATGTTTTATGGGACAACAAACGCAAATCTATTCTTAAACACCCTGATTGGCAATGGGTTTTCGAACTTGAAGAATGTCTTAAAGAAAAATACAAATTATTGTAACCTTTCTATTTATTACCCGTATAACACACTATGGAAAAAGCAATCGGATACATTAGGGTAAGTACCTCTGACCAAGAAAATTCTCTTGAAGTTCAGGAATCACAGATCAGAAACTACGCTCAATTCAAAGGATTAGAGATAGTAGAAATATTCGTAGATGAAAACATCTCAGGAGGAACAGAGTTCAACAAACGTCCTGCAGGGAAACGTCTTAACGAATCATTGTCAACAATAAAAAATGTCATAGCAATAAAGCCTGACAGATTATTTCGTAATCTAAAGGATGCACTTATTACTACTGACGAATGGAACTCGGAAGACATTGCTCTTCACATCGTTGACCTTGGAGGAGCATCTCTATCAACACAGACTGCCCTTGGAAGACTTATGTTCTCAATGATTATATCTTACGCTGAGTTTGAAAAGAATATAGTTGGAGAAAGAACTAAGGCTGTCCTTACACATAAAAAGAAATCTAAAAAGGTTTACTGCGGCAAGGTGTTAGGGTTTGATAATGTTAACGGAGAACTTGTTCCGAATGAAGCAGAGCAGGAGATTGTAACCCTTATCAAGAATCTATCATTAAAATATACAGACGTGCGCGTTGCACGAATACTTAACAACGTTGGATATAGAACAGTAACTGGAGTAGAATTCAGACCAACAACAATAAAGTACATCAAAGAAAATAAATTATACACCTTAAACCAATAAAAATGGAAAAACATAAATATGATCTAAAGATTTATAATGGACGAGTAAAAGTTTATGTGGATGGATATGTGATGTTCACCTTTAATCAAATAGACTTTAAAGGCTATTACGCATACAAGGATGACACTAACCTGTACGGTCTTGATGTTTATCTTATGAATGATAAAGGAGGAGCAACTACAATGGAAGTTTATTTTAAAACCAAGGACAATTGGTTGAATATTTTAAAACTTTTAGATACACACTTATAAATCAATCACTATGAAAACACAAGAAGAAATAGAACAGTTAGCAACAGAACACGCTAATTTAAAACCAAATTTTGATAGAGTAGAAGAAGAATATTATAATTCAGGTGCAATAAATGCCTACGAAAGTTTTATTAAAGGCTACACTAAATGTCAAGAAGATATGGCTGATAAGAAGTACACAGAAGAAGATATGATTAAATCATTTATGGCAGGAGTAAATTGTGAATCAAGAAATGGTAAAAACTTTGAGCAATTTATAAACCAATTAAACAAATAAAATTAATTAGAACTTACTCAACAAATTAAAGAGATAACCTGTCAGATAAGCAATATGCTCGTTTGGCTCGTTATCTTCTCTCGTTAATCCGTGATGCACTGCTATCTGCTCGATCAAGTGATAGTTCTCATGAGCTAGTGTATTCGTATATTCCCTTACATACTCCTTACTCTTGTTTATCAATAAGAAATGAACGCAGCCGTGGCTCGTTGTTTTCTCTTTGAATGTAAACCCGTATGCATTCTTCCACTCATCCTCGTTATACTCATCAGTAAAAAGACCCACCTTCTCGCAAAACTTTAAAGCCTTTGCGTAAGATGAGTCATTTTCATATCTAATGAAGCAGATTTTACTATCGTAAACAGGAATCTTAAACAAACATATAAATAATCCCTTCCCTTTACTCTTAGTTATCACTTCCATATTTCCTAAATTTTAATAAAGATACTCAAAATATACCTCGATTTAGGAATCAAAAACTAAAAAACCTTACATATCAAATATGTGGGTAAAGCGTGCAATTTGCCCCTGCTTAGGATGGTGTAAATACCCCTCAATCGCCTTGGGTACGCCCTTATAGCCGTTCCTGTCGTGCCATCCATCGCTGCCACTCGCTGAACGTGAACTTTCTATTGTCACACCGATCATATCCTTCGCCACCTTGTGGTGAATATGGTGCGTGTAGAAGTAACGATGCACAGACTTGCTCCAATTCTTACACTCTATAGCCATCAGCTGAGGTAAGTCATTGTTTTTAGCCCCGTCACCGTGAGTCGTCCCTATAAGGTTGTCCCCGTATATGAAATACTTCCTGTGCTTCATGTCCGTGTCAAAAGTAATGTTGCTACACGTTCTAAACCAGCTCTTTAACGCTTCAGCTAGGAACCATCCCGTCATATAGTCGTGATTACTAACGTTATGCACCACGTGAACGTCCGCAACACCCGTCAACTTCTCCACAATCTCCACGTAAAGGTTCTTAGCCAACAGAAAGTTATCGTACCACATACCATCCGTGTCCTGAGGAGTGCCACTTGTCGTTGTTCTCTTAGCGTTATCCGTGTGAAGGATGTCGTTTCCAATAATTAACACAATCTTGTCGATATTAAACCCCTGGCTCTTCTGCAATAAACCCTCAACACCCTCTCTTACCCTTCTAATAGCGATGCTATTGTTGTAAGTGTCACCCGTTTCGTACTCGCTGCCCAACTTCCCTATATGAATATCCGCAGGATCGACCACCAAACAGTGTGCATCCTTTAGCTTCACCCTCTTAATAGAAGGGTACTTAGGGCTGTGCTTGTCCATGTCCTTCAACAGCTGAATCTTCAAGTCACCCAAAGACTTTGAGTTAGGCTTGGCAAACATACTAAAAACCTTACTCTTGTACCAATAATGCTTAACAGTACTCGGATCAATCCCAGCAGTTTCACATTCAGCTTCAAGTAATGACATCTGTATTCGGTAATTCTTTACTAAATCAACCTCATCCTCACTTAAACGCTTTCTGTTCATGCTGTCGGCTTCACCGAGATTTCTTTTGTTTGGCATATTTTCTTTTTTTAGAGTTTATACTACTTAAACATGTTTCTTAGCCTGATAAACATCAGAACCAAAACGATTAATACTACAGCCGCAATTACAGCTAAGGTAGTTAAAATAATTTCTATCATGGCATCACCTCCCTGTACGTTACTCCATCTATAACAACCTCCTTCGGATCAACAATCGTTGCCCAAACACCATTCTTATAGATGACAGCTCCGTTCATCTCCAACATGTCCATATATAAGTTGTAATAAAATAGCACAGGAAGCACAATGTTGGCTATGTCCGAGTAGGCAGGGATTCTCTTGAACCCTATCGTACCACATAAGTTATGGCCAACCTTATATCCACGTCTTTTTGCACAAGAAATAAGATGCTCGCCTATCTCCTCATAGGTGGCTAAACGTAAGAAAGCTTTAAAGGCTGAATCAAAGTCTGATTCAAGCTTTAATAAGAATAATCCGTTGTGTACCCAGTCGCCTACCTTAAACTTAGGCTCAAATAGCTCGGGGAATAGTCTCTTGATCTCCGACTCTATAAATAGGTAGTCCATGTTTTTCTCTCCGTTTCCAATGTCGAAGATTAATTTTTTTTGTTCTTCTGTCATAGTTTTAGTTTTTATTGGTTTAACTGTTTAACGGTAATCGTTTGCAAAAGGTTACAATAAATCTGAAAGATTTTTAATTCTTTTGTATCCTACGTCATACCTCCTATTGTGAGCGGCATCCATCAGAAATGTACATATGCCCGCATTGTTCAACTCCACAAAGTTATCAAACCTATCGTCCACAAAGATATCTATTTCACTCTCCCTGGCAACATCCACCTTCGACACCCCATGACCAATAGAATAAACCTTAACCTGAGGGAATCCATTCCTCGCCAACCACTCCATCGTCCACTCCACAGGAACAGTTCTACTCGTTATATAGCAGTGAGGCTCAAAGGGTATATCGGAAGGCTTTATCTTCGGTGGAATACTCATCCAAAAATCCTTGTCCTCCCTCAACGCATCAAACTTACTGTTTATATCAAAGTCAAACCACCAATTCTCAGGAACTTCCATACCGTGATGTTTACACCAATGACTCACCCAGTCACATATAACCTCGTCTATATCCAAGCCTATCTTTGGTCGATTCAAATACTTGTGCGGTCTATCATCCCCCTGAGGGTAAATCTTATAGTACTCCGTCAAGAACCCCGCGTTACACATTATGTGAGCCACATGCAACAGTCCCGTCTCCTTGTCGAAATCCTCTCCAGACTCAAATGCCAGCACATGCCTCTTCAGCGATGCCAATGCCTTACTCCACTTCATACCCATCTCCCAATTCCTGTCCGCATACTTCTCACCACCTGCAGTCAATACCTTCGCATACTGCTCCTGAGCAAACTGAGGGACAAGATCGTGTCTCGTCTTCCCAGCGTTAAATCGTAATCCCTTGTCTTCTGTCATAGTTTTTTAATTTTATTGGTTTATATACTCGTTCTACGATAATACTTTTAAAAGGTTACAGCAAAAGTAAAATAAATTACCATAACATCCTAATTACACCCCATTTTCAACCAATTAATATGCGAAAAATTCAAAAAAAGTTTGCCCTTAGACCAACAACAATAACCCTCTCAGCGATACCCCCTGTTTTTTTATCCAGTTAAACGGAATCCGCCCCTCGTAAGAGCGTAAATCAAAATTGACCTGTGGAAGTTTGAGTGGAGGATAATACGTAGGAAACGGGGGGCGCGCGTCCCATCCCGAAACCGAATCTGCGCGATGGGGTGGCTAGCAAACGGAAACGAAATCCAAATTCAAATCGAAACTACCCCCTATCCTAATCGCTGAGAGTCAACTAGTTACGCTGACAAGACCGAACTACTTTGTTTTTTGCTAGTCAACAGGCAAACTAATCAATCACTAACGAAGGAAACTAATTTTGTTTGGTAATGTGAAACTAATTCCCTACCTTAGCCGCGTGTAACTAAGGTTTCCCTTTCACACAATTTCCATATTCATTAAAAGTAAGACACAACTAAATTAAAAGCGATGGCAAAGTATTACACAAAGGGGACACACCACCCTATTATCTTTCAGATGACTAAGAATAATATAGCCAAAATAGACGTTTGTAAGGCTTTAGGAGTATGCAAGGCTACCTTAGATAGCTACATCAAAGATTATCGTTTAATTCGCGTAAAAGACCTACTTACGCTATCGGGTTTGTTTGGCTTATCTATAGAAGAGTTTGTTTACATCCTTGTTAGGCATAAACCTATGGTAAAGAAATCAGATAAGAAGTATCTATTTGATATTAGAGAAAGGAGTGAGGATGTTTTGTAACTACCTTGTGTTAGTGTTGTTTGTTCTAGTGTGTTTACTAGAGGATAAAGATAACTAAAAGGATTAGGACAGCCCGCAAAAAAGCGGGACAGACTCTCGCCTTCAATCTTTACCCTTCGGGATAAAGGATTTACGGCTACCGCTTCTGTAGGCAATAACGCACAGGCTATTGTCCGCGAATTCTGACGATACATTTTTAGCTAGCATCCAATAACGTACTTCTGAAGGTCTTCATAGCTCATCGCAATACCTTTGAACGAGAATTCACCATTCAGGGCTTCCGTCAACGCTTGTATCTTAGCGTCTTTCCACTCATCCTTTAGCTCATTCTTGCCCCATCCTGTTTTACGAGACAATTTCTCTAAGAATAGCTCTTCGATTCTGTTAAACAATTCTATGTTCATTGTGTATATGTATTACTTATTGTTGGTATTGCTTGTTACTAGATTCTTTTTGAAGAGAGAGTAACGAAAATGTAACCCTAACCCTAAAGAAAGAGCTACATTCCATTACTATATTTGCTCTTATACCGAGTTCCCCGTTTAAGTATAGCTGACAAGGGAAAATGTACCCATCCTTCTTGTCATTTAAAATTATCCTTTTTAACGTGGGGAGGTGTTGTGTTCAATTCCTGACAATACCAAAACCACTACCTTCCTTTCGGTTGGTGAAGCGGATATAGACATTTAGCTTAGCCTTTCTTATGTGGGCCATTGCTATTCGTCAATATATATTAATTCTCTTTTCATTCTCTCTAGGTAAAAAACACAAAACCTCACCAAAATTAATTAGCGAGGTCTTTATGGTAGAGGTTTTGCTCGGTTTAACCGATAATATTTTTTTATTGTTTGTCTATATCGCCTCGCTAAAAACATATGGACAGCACAAATGTAGTAATTTATTTCGATATGACAACAAATCGATGCAAAATAATTGCATTCCTTATTTAGAATCATTCTAAAGTTGCCTCTGAAACATCAGTAAAATCAACGAATATTAAAATAAATAAAAATAAATAAAAAAAAACGTAACCTTAATCAGAAAGCCCCGTATAACAAGTATATTAACCAATAAACAAAACACTATGAACGAATACAAAATAATCGAGCTAAGAGACGGAAACGAAATAATCATCAAAGGATATGAAGACCATCTACGAAGATACATCAGTTTTAACTTCCACGGACAAATTCAAAAGGTGCTTCGCCATCGAGTAAAGGTGACAATAAAAGAGGAAGGCGAAAGCGAATTCAAACCCTTCAAAACTGCATGGTAAAAAAAAGTTTAAAAAAATGTAACCTTTACCAGAACACAGCGTATAACAAGTATATTAACAATCTAAAAACCTAAACACTATGAAAACTTACGAAGTAACACTATTGCTAGCTATCAATCCTTCAAGAGATATAGATTCAGCAGAACCGCAAACAAAAAGAGTTGAATTCAATGTTCAAGCTAATTCTGAGAATGAAGCAAGAGTAAAAGCAAAAGAATTAGAAACATCGGGGTTATCGGTTTGGGAAAGTTGGGCATATGAGGTTAACTGAAGAGGATTCAATATCCGAAACGCTGAGAAGCGTATTAACCAACTAAAAACACTACTACTATGAAAACTGAAAACAAAAAAATCGAAACCCTTCTTAATGAAGCGAAAGAATTGCTTACCATCTTTGATGATTACAACGTAGCTACAGATGATGTTAAAGCTAGAATAAAAGCAATACTTGATGAGATGACTAACGATGATGATGATGATGACTCATTTTATTCTAGCTTTAACATCATCTACAGAATCTGCGATAAAACGGGAGAAAAATTCACTGAAGGCTTTTGTTTCGGAGATGGCGAAAGATATTTCGCAAGCGAAGAACACGCCTTAGAATATGCAAAAGAAATAGGATACGAGAGTCTAGATGAAGCGTACAATGATGATGCATACTATTTCTCAATTTGGGGCGAATAAGGTTAACTGAAGAGTCCTAAATGGACGAAACGCTGAGAAGCGTCTTAACCAATAAAAACTTAAACACTATGAAAACTTTCAAACAAGGCGAACAAAACACTAACGAAGAACACAACGTAAATTCGTTAATAGTAGAAATGGCTTCAGAAATGGCAAGCGAAACTACAGAAAGATTTTTTAATCTTATGGGCATCAAATTAGAGCAAGAAGACGAGAGCGGAGATACACGTTACACTGACGATGCTCAAGATTTTTTTAACGAAGAATACGACAGACAAATGGATTTGCTTTACGCCTTCACAAACGACTTAATGAAGATAACAAACAAAGGTTAACTGACGAGTCCTAAGGGGACGAAACGCTGAGAAGCGTCTTAACCAATAAAAAAATAAACACTATGAAAACTACAAGAGAAAAAATCGAAGCATCAATCCTAAGACAACAATACAGTCAACGAGGAGGCGGAGTAGAAATTGACCTAGCAAAATTCGGCTTTAGAGAAGGTAGCAGAATGTCAGCCTACCAAAACTACTTAGGAGGCGGAATGTTGGGAAGCATCCAAACAAACCACAACATCTTCAGAACATCATTCACGACCACTGAGACAAGAAAGCTAGAAAGAATAGCGTTAGAGCTATCGAAATACTTTCACGAGCTAACGAATCACGAGGATGATGAGTGGGAATCTGCATCCTTCGAAGAGAATCAAAACAGACCTGCATCAGCATACTAACTTTTAAGACCTAGAAACTATGGAAAAAGGAAAAAAATATATCGAAGAAGGCCGAATAGATGGAGAAAAAACATTCACTAAACAAGGAGCTATCAGAAGAATAAAGTCAATACTAAAGGACGATAAAGAATTGCTAGAAACTTTACACATAGAGGATGTTAACAAACTTTCAGAAGACAGACTCTTAGATATAGCGTATAACTACTACGAGATAAGCGCAATTAACTAACCAATAAAAACCTAGAAACTATGGAAAAATTAGAAGCCCTAAAAAAGACGCTAGAAACGATTAAAAATTTGCCCGACCAACACAAACACCTTGACGCTATGCATTGGCTCGCAAATCGCATAAAAGAGGCAGAAAAAGGTTAACTGAAGAGGATTCAATATCCGAAACCTACAGAAATGTAGGTCTTAACCAAAAAAACACTATTATGAAAACAGAAATTAATTTTAGCAACAAAAAATGTGGATTCACTTTTGACTTAGAAGCGAAAGAAATTAGCGGATGGGACTTCACCGACAAGTACAACGATGTAAAGTGTTACAACAGGACGAGCCGTTCTATAAAAAAGGCTCTGAGCAATCTACAGAACGAATTTAACGATGACCTTTCTATGTATCAAGTTATGGATATAATTTCTAATTCGGGAGTAAAAATGCATTCATATTGTGGGATGGACTAACAAGCCACGCACAACGACCTATAACTGAGAAGTACTAACTGACCAAAACTAAAACACTATGAAAACTTTCAAAACAATTGACCAAGCAATTTCTTACATCAAAAATATAAGGGGAATAACTACGGGAGAAATTCTCTCGACAAAACTAGAGCTAGTTAAAAACAAAGTAACTAAAATTAAGGGGACGTATATCTTTGTAGATGAATTCAACATCCTCGCATAAAAAAGCTACACGAAACGACCTATAACTGAGAACGACTAACCACTAAAAACAAAAATACTATGTTTAACAAGTTAAAAACGCTGAGAAAAAATCCGATGGCTCCTCAGCACGTCATCGACACGGCAAAGGAATACCAAGCCATAATGAACACTAAATTTAGAAAAGAATATTTACATCAGATAGAATTGTTTATAAATGACAATAAAAAATATTTGAATTAAACGAAACCTTTTCAGAAAACCAACGTAAAACAAATAAAATTAATTAATTTAAAAAATAAAAACTATGAAAACAGCAAAAGAACGCTATGAAGCAATTAAAAATTTAATTGATACTAATAGCATACCTGAAGGATGCGAGGTGCGTCTATGGATTAACAATTGCTCAAGACAAGAACTTCTTGAACTTGGTGCTGAACTTGGGATACCTTGTGATAAAAGAAGTGATTATAATTCAAAATTATATCTTCACCTTCAATTAGATGATAATGAAATCACGTTGTGGGAATAAATTTTCAAGTTAAAATCTTGATCTATTTACCGACATGTAACTGAGAACGACTAACTAAAAAAAACAAAAATATGTATTATCAGACTGAAGAAAAAGCAAAAGAAGTTCAAGATAGATTTGCAAAAGAATTTAAAATCTTTGAAAACATTTACTTTGTTGAAGGAGCTAAAATTTGGAAATGGTGGCTAGGAACACAAAAGTCTTGGGAAAAAGAGTGCGCTATTTTAGAAAGAAAAAAAATAAAAGCAGAAATTAAACGAAATTTAAAAAATAAATAAATTCTAAAACTTATAAATTATGACAAGAGAAAAATGCAAAAAAATGCTCCCTATTATCGAGGCATTTGCAAACGGAGAAAACATAGAATTTTATGATTCTTTACAAATAGTTGGAGGGACAAGAGGTGAGTGGAGAACTGCTGAAAATATTGGCTTTGGAGCAAGAGTTGAAGACTATAGGTTGATAACAAAAGATAATAAAATAGTTTATTTTTTTAATAAATAAAAATAAAACAAAAAAAACGTAACCTTTTTGAAAAGCATACGTAGAACAAATAAAATCAACTTTAAATTATAGAAATTATGAATCAGACGTATAAAGAAAGAATAGAAGTGGTGATGCCACACCTTGCAATAAACTTTTTAAATGCAATGAGAGAATTGGCTCCATCAACACAAAAGTGGATTCAATACAAGGGTTTTAAGGTAGAGGATGACTACATTATCTTGGAATTTAAAAGTAGTCAGCGATCAATTTATTTTAACATCGGGGCGAAAGCATTCACATCATTATACGGAGAAATTGAATTAGACTACAACACAACGTATAACTTTTTTAGAACTTTAAAGTATGATAATTTTATTTTTTAAAAACGTAACCTTCTACAAAACCAAACGTACAAACCTGTAACTGAGAACGACTAACTAAAAAAACTAAAAAGCTATGGAAACATCATTAAAAAATTTGAAAAAAGCAATCGAAGATATTGCAAAAAAAAATCCACTTGGTTTCACAATTGACAAGAAAACATTGGAACCGATTTCAAAAGGCTATGCTATAGCTGTTTCAGAGACGCAAGATAGTTTTGGTAGCGAAGGGTTGGACAAAGTAATTGACATAAGCAAAAAAAGTTTTATCGATGCCTTTGGCGGATGGCTGAACGATGATAAGTATTACTACGATGCAGTGATGATAGTTGATAACATTGACGATGCATTGTTGCTAGGAATGAGAAATAAGCAGAAGGCAATCTTTAACCTTGCCACACTAAAAGAGATAAGTCTGGGTTAGACGATAGGAGGGGGTGTTTAGTAGTGTTTTCACTTCCTCCTTTTTTAAAACTACCACACGTAACGAGCTATAACTGAGAAGAAAATTATGACGAATATAAAAACGCTTAAAGATTTATCAATTTTAAATGAGAAATTTGATACAAGTAACGGACACGGGTTCGATGGAGAAAAAGGATCTCGCTTTGATTTTAACGATGGCTCTTTTCTAATTGTAGGAACTATTCTTGTAAGATTGCAAAAGCCTGAAAACTATATGGTTTACGTTAATCCCGAAAAGGCAATAGTGCTAAGAAACAAAAGATTATCCGCTCAGCAGATAGACACAATCTTTAAATTGGTATCTTAGTGTTATGGAACATAAAAAATATGATTGCATCACCATTGACTTTGTGTTGTTCAACAAATGTTTCTCAGGAGAAAACATTTACGAGACCGAAGCCGATGCAGTGAGAGAGGCAAAGAGACTGAAGATGGAGTTTGAGTTGAAGGGGTTATATCCATCAGTAAGCATTGTGTACATGTACACTGACGGAGAGATAGTGGCTTACGAACTTGACTTATGGATTCACATGAATAATTTAAACTAACCTAAAACTAAATACTATGAAAGAGATACTAGAAACCGTAGGAACTGAATTCGATGCAACGAATTTAATAGAGCCAGTGCTATTGATTGACCTTAATGGCGATAAGCTAAACGAGAACAAGGAGGAGGATTGGAAGGTGTGGGAGATAGCTAAACTACTTGTGGTGATATGCGCCTCACACAAACTAAATGTGTACAATCCTGATGACTTTGTATCCGCAAAAATTATGTTGATAGAATCTGTAAGGATGAATTAATTTTAACTTGTATTTAATAATAATTAGTAATACTTTTGACAAAAACAAAAAAAATATGCAACACTTAGAAGACGAAGCAGTAAGAAAAAAAGAAATGGTATCTCTAGAGCAGGTACTTACAATAGTGAAAAACAATTTCAACGACATCCATATACAGATGGTCTCTCGTAAACGAGAAGAGCAGATGATAATCGGAGACCTCGTGACCGTTTTAGAGATGAGTATTAAGAGTGAAATAAAAGAATTAAAAACAAAATAACCACTAACCAAAACTATGAAAACTATGAAAATCAATTTAGGAAAGCTCAACAGAGCGTATGAATTCTTCAATGAATTAAATGAAAAGGCTAACAGCGACAACGTACTTGTTGCGGGAGATGTGAATGCATTAAGAGTAAAGCATCGTGTGTCAAGCAATGCCTTTAAGAGTGCTGTGACTATTGGATACTTTTCTAAGGTAAAGCACGGGAGATACAAGTCCAACTTCGGATTAAAATTCGATCCAAAACATATCAGAGAAATTCTTGAGAAAGAAAAACAATTGTACCCAAAGGTATTAAGCACAGATAAAAAAGAAGCAACTATGACGAAAGTAAAAAAGAAACGTGCTAAGCGCGGAACTTATAAGCCAAGAAAGGCTAATGTAGTAAAGGTTGAAGAAAAATACACAGGACATGTGATGAACCCTACACAACCAATGATTGCTCAGAACAAAACATTCAGCATTTTTTGGGGGTTAATTAAATTCAACTACTAATGAAGGAACTAAACACCTCTAAATTTGAATCTACAGAGATTGTAGACCAAGTTAAACAAGAAAAGAAAACTGTTCTCGTTAACAGATTGCTTCCAAAACAAGGGCATAAATGCTTTCAATACAATGTAGAAAGCAATGAGTTAACTTATGCAAAGTTTGTGGAATCTAATATAGATTTTGAGTCTGCATCTCAAGGCAACATTGTTGCAAGAAGAAAAGTTTTGATAGTTGATAGTTGTATGTACGTCACCGCGCTTAACTTTAAAAACGCGGTGAAGCATCTTCAGAATATCCTTGAGAAAAAAATTGAACCTGTAATTGTTAAATAACTTTTTCAATAAAACAAAAACCTATGAAACACTTATCAATACAAAAAACTATCGAGCCTGACATCAGATTCAGGTCTATCAACGACTGGTACAAGCATATTGCTAAAGAAGTAAAGAAGGTGAAGGGAGGGCGAAATGTACAGAATGCTTGATCAGGAAATCCTCATCCAATATCTTACACAGAGCATCGAGAACAATCGAAAAGAAATTTACAGAAATATTAAAAATTTATGTAACCTTGAGTTCGATAGACTCGTAAGAGAGATAAATGAAGATGTTAAACTAATTAATCTTATACAAAGTGATACTGACTAAAGAACAAAAAGAGAAGACGACCTTTACAGAGATTCTTACATCAAGAGGAAGTTTTAAAGAGTTTGAGAGCGATGGCTTGCTAAAGCCTTCTGATTGGAGAGTTGTGGAACTTATCACCCGCGACTACACTCTCTCAGGGAAGTCTGTCTTCCTTGCCTACCACAACGACAGAAACGAACTATTAGCAACACTTTTTATTGGAACCTTAAACGACTAAAACTATGTATTTCACAGGAACAAAAGTAATATGTTTAAACGAAGATGGATGGAGAAAACCTAATGGGTCTTACATCCCAGGCCCAAAGAAGGGCGACATCTGCACTGTATCAGGCAAAGAAGATGATGAACACATTCTTATCGAAGGATGGAGCAGGCTAAAGACTGACGGATATCATATCTCAGAATTCCGTCCGCAAAATAATTCAGAAAAGTTTTCTGAAAACGTAACCTTGCAATTAGAATTAACGTTTAACGATACAGATATAGATGTTCAAGGTTAATCAAGAAGTTGTAGCGATAAAGAATCATTCGCAAGGGTTATTCACAAAGGGGCAACACTTTGTTGTTGAAAGCATAAGCGCATGTGGATGCGGGATGGAGTTACTAAAGTTATTTAAACTCACCGCTCCTTCAGGTTCTACGAGATGCAATTGTTGTATGGGAGTGATAAATGACTCATACTTTTATGCTAAGATGTTTGCACCTATTGACTCTGTAACCTTTGCGGATGAGCTACTCAGAGACATTGCTATCGAAATAGAAGAAGAACAATTAATTTTAAAATAAAATGGGAGAACCACTAACAGACGAATCCCCGATGCCTTTCGGGAAGTACAGCCAGCACAGGATGGAGGATGTTCCTGCATCATACTTAATATGGTTTAAGGAAAACGTTGCACCAACATATGCTAACCAAGGCGTACACGATTACATTGATGACAACATGAATGTATTGATGAAAGAATTAAAAGGATAAACTATGAAGGCACTACACGAATTTAAGACAGAACAACTTTACAAGGATTATCTTGTAATATATTTCTCTAGTCAGTTTGTTTCTTCAGGAATAGTACCCGACAGAATAGTTGTTGACATGATTACACAGCTAGTAGATAAGATGCCGATGAATCGTCCAAAGGCGATCCGCTCAGAAAGAGAAACAAAAACAATTGTTGAGCGTAAGAAAGATTTTATACTATCTTTGCAACCTTTCTTAAAGGATTACGGAAAGGATATGCTTAACGACTTCTATTCCTATTGGACTGAGGAAACAAAAGACAAGGAGAAATTCAGGATGGAACTTGAGAAGACATGGACATTAGAAAGACGCTTAAAGAATTGGAAGAATAACAATAATGGATTCAATAAGACACAAACATTACCAACACTACAAGGAACTATATGAGCAAGCAATCCTATTTTAGAGCAACAGACGTTTTTCTTGAACTTAACCAACTTCGTGATGAAGGGGTATCTCGTGGTGAGTTATGCGGACTCACATCGCTTGATGAATTGTTCACTCTAAAGAAAGGATACCCTCTATTCATAGCAGGTGCGCCATATTCTGGGAAAACCGAATTCGTTCTTGAGATACTTTTGAACAGCTCAATATTGTATGGATGGAATCATTTCCTATATATCGGAGAGGGAGGAGATGTTCAGAACGTCTTTGGAGAATTAATACATAAGTACACGGGCAGACCATTTGTTAAAACAAATCAATACCATATTGACGACAAAGAATTTTGTCAGGCAGTGTTATTTATTAATAAACACTTTGTAATAGCTAACCACGACAAAGAATTTACTATAGGAGAATTTTATGCTTGCGTTATGGAGGCTGAGATGGAGTATAAGATTAAGTTCGATACTACCGTTTTTGACCCGTTTAACGACATTAAAGATGAAACAGAACAACACGGAGGCAGAGAGGATAAATATCTCGCCTCGGCTCTTAAAACGGTTCGTGTTGACTCTAAGAGAAATGACAGGATAAATATTTTGGTGAACCACATCGCAGATGTAAGGGCCGTTCAGGATAAGGACACGGGCAACAGGTACATGCCTCCCGCATTGCCTAACGAATGGGCGGGTGGAAGAACGTGGTGGAGAAGAGCCTTCACAATGCTTTTAGTCTATCGTCCTCCTACTTGGATGACCGATGCTAACGGAAAGCCTTACGAGGATAATGAGAGTCACATCTACGTTCAGAAGTCTAAGCCTAAAGGTATTGGTAAGACAGGAAGGGCAAGCATCTTTTGGGATTGGAAGAGAAACAGATATTGGTGCTACGATAAAAACAATCAGAAGGTGTACAGCTGTGAGACAGGAGAAACAATAAAGCATGAGATTACATCTCTTATCGAGGCAGGAAAAACATTTTTAGATGACACCTCAGAAATAAATTACAGCGATCCATTTTAAAATAAATTAACGTTCTTTGATTTCATATCAATAAATTTATTATCTTTGGCTTAAGTTATAAATACGAGGACACGTATTGTATAGCAAGACATTTACATATCGGGGGAAACCCCTATCTATAAATCGAAAGCCATCAACGTTGTGTCCTCAACCGAGATGGTTTTTGTATTTATAGCCTATCGTTGTAGTACAATCATACCCGATACAATAGACTTAATGTTGTGAATATGATAGTGGTAGAAAATAATGCAATTAGTGGAAATAGTCCTGCACTGTCTTTGAGGTTGACAACAGGCAAACTAACAGCGAATAGCACACACTAATTACCGAAGGAAGCGGATACTTGTTATTATTTTGCCTAGTGATAATGAAAGTTAAAAAAGTTATCACACTCTTAATTACACTGGACTTTTAGAAAGAAGGGAGTGTAGCTAGTTAGGAAGAAGAACCTCCTATTACATATATCGAAGTAAACCATTTTAAAACCAAAAACTATGAAAGAAATAACCATTAAAACAGCCGAGACAACGTTCTTAGCCCTAAAGAAGACTGCTAGCGAACTCGCTCAGAAGTGTGCGTCAATAGTAATCTCTGACGAATCATCCAAACAAATCGCCATCCAAAACTATTCAATGCTGAAGGAGAAGATAGGACAGATAGAAGACATCCGTGTGAAAGAGAAGGCTCCGTATCTTGACGCTGGAAAGCAAATCGATGCATTAGCCAAGGCTTTGAAAGAACCAATGGATGCAGTGTTGCAGGAAGGAAGAAACAAGATAAAGGAGTACGACACTATTCAGGCACAGATTGCTAAGATAGAGGCTGACAGACTGCAAGCAATAAAGGATGAGATTACAATTCATGCTAAAAATTCTATAACATTGTTTGATCAGTGCGACACTATCGAACTTTTATCTAAGGCACGAGACAGAGTTGTTGTTAACTTCATCCCGCCTATCGCTTGGCAAGAGATTGATGAAGTTAATCAGCTAACAAAAATATCTCTCAATGATTATTGCAAGCAAAGACGCATAGAGATTATGTCTCCCAAGCAGGCTGACGAATCCGTTACACAAATGATTAAGGAGGAGATTGCTGAGAAGATTGAGGAGGTTACTCCTGTAGCATATCAAAGCACAACGAAGATGCGAGGCACACCGAAGTTTAACGTGCTTGACCTAGGTGCTGTTCCGAGAGAATGGTTGATGTTGGACGAGGCTAAGGTGAAAGAATATCAGAGAGCAAACAAAGGAATAACGGGCATTGTAAACGGAATTGAATTTTTTATTGATTATAGTGTAACCATTAAATAATTATAACGTACAACAGATAAATCTAAAACCAAAAAACTATGAAAACAATCACATTCACACACAAAGACAAAAACTTATTTCACTTGTTGAAGGAGACCAACATCATTGCTCAAGGACAAGTTCTAAAGGGCGAGGCTCGTATCACAGGATTCTCTAAGGAAGACATCTCGGTAGGAGACACGATGAGTATTATCGGAATAAATTATCAGGTAATAAACGTTGTCGAAAGACGAGACCACAAGGGAGTGTTCCTCAATCCAGAAGACAACAAGGACAGCTTCTTCGAGGTACAAACAAAGTTCGAAAGAGTTGTAGAAACAAAGAAATAAATTTGCATAATTGAACAATAAGAATTACTTTTACAAATATTATTAACCAATAAAACCATAAAAAAATGTCAAGATTAACACCCGAAACAAAGTTAGAAAATCCATGCACACGATTCCTTGATTGGAGCGGTAGCGATGGTGTGTTTACGTATTTCGATAAACAAAAAGAAGCAGCAGAAAAAGGCACAGGTAAAACAGTTGTCGCTATTCCCTTTCAGTTTATCGTTCTCGATACACTTGTAACAATTGCTGGATACTCTGACGCTGACGAGAGTCGCTTTTGGAGTAACGAGATTCCTAAGAAGCAAATGAAGACTGCTGTCTTAAAGGTTCGTAACAAGAACGGAGCTGTCATCGAAGGAACTTACGAGAACATCAAGGGTAAGCATTCAGGTATGAAGTACGCTGAGTCTATCTACATCGCTTACAAGGATGGTGCAGAATTTAAGTTAGGAAACATAAAGGCTGTAGGAAGTTTCTTGTCAGCATGGATTAACTATGTTGCAGGAGAAAAAGATGATAACAATAAGGTTATCTCATTGCCACACGATCCGTTCAAGGGCGCAATCTCTGTAGCGTCTGTGCTAGAGAAAAAGAAGGGCGCAACAAAGTATAAGGTTCCTGTGTTCGTCCCATCTGAAACAAAGCCTGAGACAGAAGCCAAAGCATTAGAGGTGGCTCGCGTATTGGAGTCGTATCTTTCCGAATATTTAAAGCAAAGCAATATCGTTTCATCTCCGACACCTTCTGCTGAAGAAGTTGAGGCAACGTTTGATGCTATGCCATCAGCAAGAGAGGTTGCGATGGCTAAGAAGTCAACAAATCTGATTGCTCCTCCAATGGATGAGTTAAATGACTTGCCATTCTAATATCCACTATTAGCGGGGAGAAATCTCCGCTAATTTTTTACTTCTCACTATGAAAAAGAAACCTACAAAACAGGAGCGGTTAGAACTCGCTAGAAAAATAATTGCTCAAGGAGAAAAGAAAGACCTTAAATCGTTAAACCAAAAAAACAAATCAAAATAATGGTTCTAAAACACTTTGGGTTAATTACCAACGGTCAGCGTCACTACTACAATGATAAGCTACATAAGGCTTGTCTATCGGACTTAGAAGGCAAAGAGTTTGAGGAGACGATTAAGCTAAAGTTTAAGCGTGTGTCCTGCAATGCCTTTGGATACTATTACGGCTGTGTTATTGATACGGCTCTCAAGGCTGAGATGTTCGGAGGATGGGACAAGGATGAGATGGACGACTTCTTCTCCGACATGTTTCTTACATCCTACAAGACGCTCCGCATCAATCACCCAGGATCAGAGAAGGAGGAGCATTATACCATCAAGAAAGTGAGAAGCAAAGGAAACGGTTTCACATCAAAGGAGATGGTTGAATTTGTTGACAAGGTGATAATATGGTTGGCACAGAATGACATCGTTGTTCCCCCTTCAGAAAACTATTCAGAAGAAAATTAAAATTATTTTCAAAAAAGTGTAACCTTTTAAATGCACGTGTCGTAGAACCATATAAAAAAACTAAAACTATGAGCCAGAAACAACATTTCGACACAATAAAATGCGAGGATGACCTTAGGGCATATTTCGTAAGACAACAACAGAAAGTTCAGGTTGTCTATCCATTCGTTCTTATGACAGAGTCAGAGGCAGTAAGAAAGGCTTACGACAAAATGATAAACGCTGTCCCTGCAAAGGAGATGCTTAACGTAAAGATAAAAAAATGACAGACCTAGAAATATATTTAGAGGACTATCGTGATGCTAAGATAACAGCCTCTGTTGAGCAGTTGATACAACACCTTCGTTGGATATATAAATCTGAGGGAGCAATCGCTACAGAAGAATATATTCAAGAGTTAGAGGGACTTGGATTAAACCATGAGACAGCTAAGGCTATTTTAATTGCTGCAGCGAATCCCGATCAACCATATAAAATCACGAGGATATGACAGAGGATGACTTACGCAAGATGGGTATGGTTAAGGATGCTAACGGATACTATCGTAAAGAAAAGACTGTCCCTCAGCCGAGAGAGAAGACTCCTGTTAAAGAGGTAACTAAAAACGTTTACTTTAACAACATGGATATTCAAGATGTTTATGCTCAGTGTGAGAAGGACGGAACAATATTCATCAAGGGGAATGTGCCTTCGCTAAAGAACTCTAAGCAGATATTTAAGAACAGCAAGACAGGAAAAAGTTTTATCACATCGTCAGCCCTTTGCAAGCAGTACGTTAAGGATACAGACATTCACTTCAGAGTGTTCAAGCCGAAGTTCTTGGAGATGATTAAGGGCAAGGACAAGCCATACAGAATACAAATGTTTTTCGTGAGAGATAAGCACAAAGCTTTCGATTATATAAATATAAGTCAAATAATATTTGACCTTATGCAAACTCACGGATGGCTTGAGGATGATGACAACAGAAATGTAATACCTAACTTCGATTGTGGGTACGGATATGACCCAAAAATGGCGGGAGTAATAATTAAAATTTTGTAACTATGAAAAAATTATTCATCTTTCTTTTTCTCGTTGTAGTGTCAGGATTCATAGCAGTTCAGGTAATAGAGGAACAAGAATATCAAAAACAAATAATATGCAAGAAATAGAAATGCTTCCTGTTGAGTCGAGTATAGTGTCAGAAATTGGATGGAGTAAGGACACTCTCCGCGTTAAATTCCCTACAGGTAGAGTTTACGATTACCACGGCATCATTGAGTATAAATACGACTTAATTATTAACGCTAAGTCGATAGGATCAGAATTCAAGAAGCAAACAAAGGGGCATAGCTATACACAAGTAAACAAACAAAACTAATATGTCAGACATAACGAAATGCAAAGGGCAAAACTGCCCAATCAAAGACCAGTGCAAAAGATACACAGCAAAAGATTCTATTTGGCAATCTTACTTTATGGAATCCCCTATTAAGGATGATAAATGTGAAATGTATTGGGGTGAAAAAAACGAAGATATTTTTAATCAGTTAAAATCAATACTAAACAAACAAGACTAATGAAAGACTACGAAATAATAAGATATTGGTTTGCAGGAAGTGAATCAATTAAAGCAGGGTGGATGTATAAACTAATAAAAAAAACAAGACTAATATGAAAAAAATACTTTTCTTCCTTTTACTAGCACTTCCTCTACTTGTAAAAGCACAGTACTGTAGCCCAGCAACTACAAACGTAGCCATCACACCTACAACAACAGTTCAATTTACGGCTTCTTACTCTACAGGCAAGCGAGCATTTAACTTTCCAGCTACAGCAGGATGTGTTTACACATTTTCTACTTGTGGCTTTACTACTGTAGACACCTATTTAAGACTGTACTCAACATCTACAGGTGGCACTTTGCTTACTACTAGTGACGATTACTGTAGCACTCAATCTCAAATCACTTGGACATGTGTGACCACAGGAACATATTCTATTTTGCTGACTAAGTACAGTTGTGTAGCACTTACCGCTTCAACATATATGTCTTATGTTAAGTCATGTCCTGTTGTAGCAACAAACGACAATTGTGCAAGTGCCATTGCCATTACACTACCTTACACAAGTGCTGTTACTTCAACAGTTGCAGCAACTAGTGATGTGCCTACAAGTGTCTCTTCTTGTGCTGCTCAAGGCAAAAACATATGGTACTCAGTAGTAGGCAACAACACAACATACACTGCTACTACATGTAATGCGTCTACAAACTTTGACACTGAAGTCAGAATACTTACAGGAACATGTAGTACTCTTAACAGTATGACTGAAGTAACATGTAACGATGATGATTTGTCTTGTTCTTCAAGTACTCGTTCAACAGCATCATGGTGTGCAGAATTTGGCTTCACCTATTACATTTCAGTAGGAGGTTATGCTTCTACTTCTGGAGACGTAAAACTTACTGTTTCAAGTACAGGAGTGGCATGTAGTGCTTTACCCATTGAACTGCTGTCGTTTGACGTTTACATGGTTGACACAACCGTAAATGTTAAATGGTCTACTGCGACTGAAACTAACTGCGACTACTTTATTATAGAAAGATCTGTTAATGGCATTGATTGGAAGGAAGTTGCTCAAGTGAATGGAAATGGAACAACATCAACAGTACATTTTTACAACACAATAGATTTGAATGCATCTTATGGGTACAACTATTATAGATTAAAACAAGTAGATTACAGCGGTCATTATGAAATATACCCAATTAAAAGTGTGTATAAGCCATTTAAAAAACAAAACATTGTAATGATGGTAAACATTTTAGGACAACAAATAAAAGATTTAAGTGAGTTTAAAGGAATATTTTTTATAATTTATGATGATGGAACTATAGAAAAGAAAGTAAAATATTAACTCACTAAACAAACAAAACTAATATGAAAAGAAAAATATCGGATATAGAATTGTGGAAATTACTTCTGATATTTCTTTCAGCAGTTATGCTTGAAATAACGGGAGTGGCGAGAATCAGGTTCCTAGTTGATAGAAATTCTTTTGGGATGGCGTTTATGGTGTTCTTAAACCCTTTCTTATGTTTGCTTATGAGTCATTACACCATCGAGGCGAAGACAATTAAACAAAGAACATTGATTGCATTTGCATTTGCCCTAGGGTTTTCAGCGGGTGCGATAATTTCTAATATGTTTTTATATGAATAAAAAATAATTATATTTGCAAAACGCTGGTGAGGTAAGCGTGGCAACAGAATGTCTCATTCATGTTATATTGTAACATGTTGTAAAGGTTGCTGATAGTCAGGTGGCGGAATGGTAGACGCTAAAATAACAAGTGGACAGCGTGCCATTGGGGAAGGGCCAAGAAAGTTACGCATGCAGGTTCGATTCCTGTCCTGACTACAAAAATAGACATTATGGTCAAATGGTGTAAGTGGGAATAAATACCACCTAGGATAACAGCTCTGAGAAAGAGAGATGCAGGTTCGAATCCTGCTTTGACCACTAAAACATTTAATGCTTAATCAAAGCTGTCAATCCAATATATCCAGCCTCAATTACAACGAATCCTCCAACAATAATAAACCCTGTCTTAAATAAGCGTCTGCTTCTTAACACCTTGTGAAGTTGTCCTTCTAGATACACCTTATCTGATTGGCAATTTTGGTTCTGCTTGATGTGTAGGTTGATCTCTTCTTGACGGGCTGATACCTCGTAACGCAATTCAGTAGCTTCCTGTTGCAAGGCACCTATCTGTTTATCCTTTAGGACAATGGTTAGCTCCTGCTCCTGAACGGTGTAAGATTGAATGATAACGAAGTTAGCCTGTGCTGGTGATAGACACTGAAGGCTATCGTACATTATGACTTGCGAAGAGAGAGTCGAGTGCGTGATTACGCTGAGAATTAGTATAACGAGGCACCTTAGCTTTTTCATTTTTATATTTTATATGGATTAAAGAATCTATTCTTTTGTACTCATTTACTGCATTTAAGCAACTATCTGCTAATCTATGGTAGTTATCACCTAAAGCCTTCTTTTCTGCTATCTGAGACGTTAAAATGCTGTCTCTTTGAGATGTTAATCGTTTTACTTCTTCCTGGTTATCAACCTTCGTGTTTCGAAATGCTAACCAAAGCAATATTACAATAACACAAACGTAAATTAAGTCTCTAAGGCTGAACGTTATTTTCATCTTTTTTTTCTATTTTACTTCCCTTTATAAATTCTATTAACTGTTGAACAGTAACCATTCCTAAGCATACTCCCGCAAATAATAACCACACCCCAAGCATTGTTGAAGCATTATCTTTATCTGTTTTATTGATAGTGATAAACCCTGACATAATAACGATAGCATAGAAGGCAGAAAGCTTCCTTGCGGATGACCCATCCTTATCGGATGTAAATGATTTTGATATCCAGTTAATTAATTTCATGCTGTTAATTTAAGCTAAGGTATCCAACCTGTTTATTAGCTACCTGTTTCTTATGCAACTCTTGCAATTGAACAATAGAGTAGCCAAATGTTTTTTGGAAGTGTGGCATATCTGGGAAAGTTGCCCATGAACCACCCCATTCCCATCCGTATCTTTTAAAGATAGACACAATCTCTTGCCAGTCACTCTTTTGATCTCCATCAAAATCGTTTTTCGTATCCCAAGAAGCTGTCTCATAGCTTCCGTTATTATCTTTATCAATAAGCAAAACTATATCAATAGCTAAGCCATAATTATGATACGATTGTCCTCCCTTAGCGTTTGTAATCTTAGGTTTTTGAAGGTATAATGCATCCTGCTCCGCGAAAGTTCTAAGTGTATAAGCAAAACGACACATCGCCTTGCCTGTTAGTGCTTGACAAATTTCAGTGTAAATAGCTTTTGCTTCATCCCTTAACTTAGGGTGCAATAGCTCTATTCTGTCAAGAGTTATTTTATCCATTTTTTTAGTGTTTGAACAACCACGACCAAAAAGCCGTTAACCCGAATCCTACTAAACCGAAAAATGTATAAGCTACCGCTTGAGTGTTGTCGTGTTTGTCGACCTTCTTAGAGATGTTGTCTATCTCTGTTCTATGCTGCTCTTGGTGAATCATCACCTTTGCGTAGTCAACCTTTATATCTTGTACAATCTCGTATATCTTATCGAGTTTAGCTTCTTGTGCAGGACTCATTTTATTCTTCTTTTACAGGTTCAATAACTGCAGGTTCCAACTGAGGAGCTGCTTGTGTATTTAACTTAGAAACAAGACTAGCAACCTCTTCGAAAGGAAGTTTACCTAACCCTCTTAAAAGTGTGTTCGCCTCGTCTATTGTTAATGTGAATGTCAATTCCATAGTATGTTGTTTTAGTTTATACAAATATAGTTATAAACCGTAATTGTTTACAATTCTATAACAAATTAATTCTGAAAGTCAGATGGTACGTCTATAAAAACAGCATATCCCCCGTCAAATTGAATAGTATTGCCTACGATTTCAGCATTCGGAAGTTCTTCTGCTCTGTCAATAATAAATTGATTTATATCATCAGTTAATTGACTTATGCCCATGTTTTCAGGCTTGCTAGGTGCGTTAAAATAGATTAGTTTCATAGTTATTTATTGAATTACATGATAATGCCAAGCATAAGCAGTAGCTGCAACTAAACCTGTGCTACCTGCTGTTATTATAAATGTTGATGTTCCACTTGAAGTATATACCATTGTTACACCACTTAATAATGCTGTTGCTGCATTTGCAGGACTTAATAGAACTATTGGTGCTGTTGAATAGGCTGTATTGAAAGTAACAGTTAAAACTATTGCTCCTGCTGTTGGAAGTGTTCCTGTTGTTACTAATACATCGCCACTTAAATCTGTTGCATTTGTACTAAAAGTTACTGCTGATGGTGTTGTTCCTGCTCCTGTTCCTACTACTCCTGTTGGTGCTGTTGTAGTACCTGCTAAATGTTTTATCTTTGTGTTTGTACCATCAAATCTTACATCACCTGCCTGAGCCCAAATGGAATAGGAGTTAGTAATTAATGCACTTGTTCCTGCGATTGGTGCAGCAGTTACTGCTAATGTAGCAGCGTTTGTTATGGTTGATACTGATACAAATGAATATGTTGGTGCATTAATTACTGCAAATCTTTGAGTTGTTAAAGCACCAGTTGCGTGTTGAATAGTAGCTGTTGCAATATCAAATGATTTTTGTTCAGTTGATAGTGTTTGATTTGTGTTTGATGAAGGATTAAATTGAAAACTTGTTAATGCTCCCGAAGCAGTTGAAACATTTGATGATGATGTAGTTCCATTTGTTATACTCATCCTATTTGAACCGTTAATACTAAATATTAAACCATTTCCATTTAATATTGTGTTTCCACTATTAGCACTTCCAACCTTTAAAATATAGTTTGTTGCTGTTGGAGCGGTTACTTGGTCATTGAATAAAAATATACAAGGGTCAGCAGCAGTTGCAGTAGCTTGTCTAAATATTAAACTACCTGTTCCATCATTAACCCTTACTGCACCACTTTGTGACCAAATAGAATAAGCATTGGTTATGGTTGCATTACTTCCAGCAATAGGTGCTGCTGTTACTGCTAAAGTTGCAGCACTTGTTATTGTACTTGCAGAAACAAATGAAAAAGTAGGAGCAGATATAAGATTCTCTCTTTGAGTAGTTATTGCTCCTGTTGCCCATTGGCGAGTTCCTGAATTAATTACAAAACCCGAAATTTCAGTAGATAATGTTTGATTTGTATTAGCAGGATTTGTAAATACAAATGAAGATGATGCACCACTTGTCTGAACAGCATTATTGAATGCTAAATTACCACTACTACCTATAACTTTTGGAGTAGTAATGTCAGTTAAAAATATTGGAGATGTCATTGTCTTTGCACCTGCAAATGTTTGACTTCCTGTTGTTATAACGCCTCTAGCTGTTGCACTTGCATCAGGTAAGTTAAATGTATGTGTTGTTCCTGTAGAACCGATTGCAAAGTCTGTCCCTGTAGTTCCTGTAGTTAATGTTTGAACTGCTCCTGTAAGAGCATTCAGTGATGTAATAGCTGTTGTTAAATATGTAGAGTTATCATAACTAATTGTTGTACCACTAGCTTTTACAAATCCCACTCCATTAAGTTGAGGTTGGGCATAACTCTTTACAGCCTTCTGTGAAGGGACAAGTAGATCACTATCTGCTGCTAATAGTGGATCTGTATCTATTGGTACTCCTCTTGTTGTTCCTTGTGCCATTTTTTTATTTTTATTATCTACTTATTTCTTCCCAATCCATTGATGCAAATGTAGTTTCATTATTTGTTCCTGCTGCTAAAATTACTGTAAACTCATAAGGAGTTCCTGTTAATCCATCTCTTTCTAATTGATTACTAAAAAGTGCTGCTCTTAATATATCAACAGATACACTTGTACTTGCTGTAGCTGTAAAATAACCTGATGCTAAAATTCTACCTCCTGTAAAAGATGTTCCTGTTAAATTATATTCTACAGAAGAATTTGTTCCTGCACTTACCCATGAACCACCTGTTGTTGTTCCTGCTGTTACTACTTGCCAATTATAATTAGCTGCTGTATTACCTATTATAGAAATAGCAGTAGCTACAGCTATAGCATCTAATCTTGTTGATTTAAGTTTTATAGAAACTATAGGATAAAATGTACCTGCTGTTGTTAAAGTTTTAGGAGAAGTTATTGGTGTACCTACAGCTTGTTGTAATCCACGAAGTTCATATCCTCCTTCAGATAATACAGTAGAACATATTTGTTTTAATGTACTAGTCCCACTTGTAGCACCTGTGTTTGTTATTTCATATCTTAATGGTAATGAAGCTGTAGTAATATATGTAGATGTAATTAAGTTTGCATGTTGGAATTTATGACAAACATAAAAGTTACCATCTATAACAAAGCCCATTCTAACTGTTCCTACACCTAACCACTCAAGATCCATAAAAAGAATCTGAGCTTTTGTAAGATCAAGAGTGATGCCACTAGCACCTGAACCATTCATAGGATCAACATTCCAACTTGCTTGAGTAACAGGTGTATCTACTAATGCTCCTGAAACAGAAGTTCTTTCAACAAAACTTACTGTACTACCATTCTGTTCTAAATAATAACCATTAGCTGCTCCATAATATCCAACTCTTTGTCTAAGATTTGTTTTAGCAGCATTCATTACAAATGTAGATAGTACAAGAAGACTTTTACCAGGTTGATATGAAAATATTTTTGTAGTTTCTCTAACAACCTCAGAACCTGAAGCTGCTGTTACAGCTAAATCAACTAGTCCTTGACTAGAATTAAATGTAGCAGTGCCTCCTGTAGCAGTGGCTGTAGACCATAATCCATTATCTGCAAATCTATGACTAGAGTCAAACAATGTAAATGGTGTACTAACTCTCAGTCTTCCAAATGCATCTATGTTTGGAGAGTTTGCATATGAGATAGCTGGGCTTATTATACTATATCCTGAATAATTTTGTGCCATATATTAACTTATTTCTGTACCCCACACCTGAAATGATAGGCTACTGTTTCCTGAATAAACTCTAATTACATCTGTTGTTGCTAATGTTACACCTATTGTAGCAATGAATGTATCATTACCTGCTAATGTAACATCATAGTAAAGATAGTCTTTATTTGCTGTAGCTCCACCAGCAGCAGATATAGATACCCTAAATGTAGTTTGTGTAGCTCCTCTATTGCATATAGAAAGAGAACTACATACAGAAGATGTAGCTGCTGGAACAGTGTAAAGAGCTGTTTCTGTTGTTGCTGAAGGACTAACTTGTCCTAATATTTTATATACGTTTGCCATAATTATGCTCCCATTAATAAAAAGTTTTGTTCAAACCCTACAGATTGTGCTGTAGCATTAAGTGTTCCTGCAGATAGAGAAAGTCCTGTACCAATACTAATCTCTTCCATTATACCTGTCCCTGCAGTACTTCTACCGACAAGCTTATTGGTATTCATAGAGGTGGTAATTGTACCACTTGATGTTATAGGCCCGCCCGATATAAGACCTGTTGTGCCTACCGAAGTAACAGTACCTCCTGAAGCTAACGTTGTGTACTCTAATGCTGTACCCCCTGAGTTAACGCTTAACACTTGGTATGGTGTTCCTAAGGTAGATAAACCTGTTCCCCCTCTGTCGAAAGCTAGAGTGCCTGTCCATCCTAACGTCATCGAAACGCTTTTTAACAAGGCAGATGACGGTGTACCACTAAGAGTCATCGTCACGTTTGTGTCGTCTGTACTAGTTAATGGTGATGGTATGATTAATTGGTTTACTACCGCAGTAGTCTTGATGACGAAGTTGTCTGTTACCCATTTAAGAGTGCCGTCTATCTGTCCGCGATATAGCGTACCGATTCCTTGCCCCTTATCGATTATATAATCAGCTCCACTTGTAGCGTGTCTACGTTGTTGTATTAACGCTAAATCTTCTGCTGTATATATTGCCATGAAATAAAATTAATTATTTACATGTTAAAACAAGCATTGTAGTTCCTGAAGCGTCAACGATTATAGGATCGATAAAATCTCTCGTAGAACTTGTTGTACGGCTATCTTTTGAAAATGTAATAGATGCTCCCTTAGGGAAAACCTTACCATCAACAACACCCGCTGCTGCTGCTGTAGCAAGTATAGAAACGGAAATTGTAGAAATGTTTGTATCTGACTCAACGATAACAGATGGAGCAGCTGAAGCTAATGATGTAGTGAAAGCCTTGTCTATGTAAGCAAGTGTGTCACTATCAACACGAACAACTTTTCTAATCTCATCGTGAGCTAAGTCTACAAGCCAAGAACCTGCTCTCATCTCTGATAAAAACTTTGTACCTGTACCAGTTACTGCAGTTCCTGCTGTGATGCATAGTCCTGTCTTAGTACCTGCTGCAGGAACAGTTTGATGTCCTGAAATGTAATCGTATGTAGAATTCTTGTAGTTCGTTGCCATGAGAAGAGTTTATTTTAAACAAATATAATTACTTATTTAGAATGATTATAAACTACTCTAAATTATTTAAGCTTTAGCTTGTTTACAGCCTTCTGTTTTTCATATTCTTTCTTGTTAACACGAAATGTAGGCATAACCTTCTCTTTTTTAGTAGCCTTGTTTGTTGGCTTCAATTCAGGATGATTCAGAACTAACATATCTTTTCCATTTGATGCACCTTCTTCGTACAATGCTTTCAATGTTTTAATCTTAGTCTCCTCGTTATCAGCTTCCCAGTTTGGAGATTTTGTATATTGATCAACCAAAGAAGCTCTGTTTCTACCTACAATCATCTGATATTCTTCATACAATTTAGGGTCTAATTGAACCTTTTCTTTATCTACCGTGATATAATCTCTTGGAATACTTGGAAGCGCACCACTCTTAACCTTATCATCTTTAATGCTACTCCATAAATCATAAATTTTAAAATTATATGAATCTGCATCAATTTGTTTGCCCTTTGTTACGTTTAAAGTATACCAAATAAATTTACTCTTATCATCTGGCGCTCCTTTAACAGATTCTCCCCAAAGACTTACTTTTGTAGGCAAGTCTCCGCCCATAAACATTTTAGTTTTAAAGGTGTTAATGATTTCATCAGAAAACATATTCGCCTTTGTATTTCTAATATACTCATCAGAAGCCTTACTAGCTGTAGCAATAACATTAGGATATACAATAGAACCAAGTGCCCCAAGGGTATTTATAGCCCACTTTCTCTTACTTCTATCGTCTCCTGTTATAGACTCTAAGAATGTGTTAGCTCCTTGTAAAAATGATTGTTCAATTGCTGATTGAGCCACAGACGATGATGCTGTAAACAAGTCAGATAGATAACTTCTATCCTTATCCTCAACTCCTATTTTATTAGCATGAACATTTATAAGCATACCTACAACACCCATATTGTTGTAATTAACCCACACATCAGAAGGGCGCGTTGTTGGATCTCCTCCACTCATCATCCTTTGAACTCCTGTTATATTTAAAGAATTTCCTGGTATATTTTGATTTTGAATAGCAATAGATTCTATATCTTTTTTATCTGGACTTGGAGTCACTAAGTTGTTTTGAACCATTGATTGAACAGCCATTCTTATTCCAGCACCAACAACAGCCTTTCCGAAATATTCCAACGCTTGTCTTCTATCACCTTTAACTGCAAAATAAATGGCTTTAGCTGCTGAATACTCTGGCAATGCATACTGTACAGTTTCTCCTAAAATATTTAAAGGAGTTTTAACGTATGGTATCTGAGACTTAAAAACAACTTTAGCTACATCTCCTATAACTGGAAGTTCTGAAACATATGTTTCAACAGATTTTAATCCTTGTTGTGCAACCTTAGCTAATCCTTCAGCTTGTTGATAAACAGACTTTTCAGCTCTTTGTTTTATTAATTCAGCGGATGCAGAGTCTGGAAATAAAATAAATTTATCTAGCTCCTTACCTTTTAATCCTTTAAGTGTTCCAATCTCATATGCTGCACCAAATTCTGCAGCCTTTCTAAATGGTTTATCACCTAAGTTAAGCAATCTAAACATAGCTTCTGCAGGGGCCCCAAACGTTGCCTCTGTAAAATTATTTAATTGCTGATAAGCTGTTTGTTTTTCCTTGCCTGTTAATCCTTCATAAAACTTCACCATTGACTTTAATGGTTCAAGCTGTTGAGAAAAATCTCTCTCTATCATTTCTTCAGGATTAATACCTTTTATAAGCTCATTGAAACCACCTTTTAATCCTGGCATAACACCTTTTGACTCACCCTTCCAATATGCTAATGCATCAACAGTTCTACCTTCCTTAATAAGTTTATTCATTATAGGAAGCGTTTGAGCTTTAGCCATCATATAATCAGTTGCACTAGCTATTCCTCTTGATGCTAAACGTAATGGTTGTATTAAGGTGTTAGAGTAAACGTTCTTAACAAGGGAAAGAATTCCCAATAAATTACCTTGCAATATTGTAGATAATGTAGTTCCAAGGGTCTTTTCACCTTTAAAGTATTCCGATAGTTCAGAGTTAGCTTTTTGACCATCAAACACATCGTTTTCCCACTGCTTTTGTTTAGCCTTTATTTCATCCTTTGATGCCCCAGAATCAATTGCATCAATTAATTCCTTTGCACTATTATCAACCTTGTTTATTCTCTTTGTTAAATTTCTTATATTAGATTCCGCTTCTGGAGTTAAAGTTGGTAACCCTAATTCTTTTGCGTATAAATCTTTAAACTTTTGATCGCTTAATCCACCTAACTTTTCAATCTCTTCAAGAGAATTCGCCAACAACTTCTTTCTGCTTTCTGGTTTTAATTTAGAAAGCCTTTTATCAAATTTGTTAAGCAAATCTTTTTTTACTTCTGGTGACATCGCATCAAATAATCCTTCCTTAGAAAAATCAGAGAGTGTTCTTTCTTGTGAATCAAGCTCTTTACTTAATTTTACCTTGTTCCAAATTTCTTCGAGTTGCTCTAAGCTAAGTTCAGAATCCTCTTTCTTCATCTTGTTAGCCCATTGCTTAAATTTATAGGCTCCATCGATAAGGTGTATCATCCCCATCTCTCCATAAATTTCAATCTGCTCTTTGTTTAACCCTATAATAGATGCAGAAGCTGCTCCCTTAGCTTTTTTAGCTCTCTCTCTTAACTCCTCTAACCTTGCATCACGAACACTCTTACTGTTAAATATGTTTTCTTTTTTAGGACTCTTTTTAGAAAGCTTCTCTACCTCTGACTTTATCTTTTCTCCAACAATTTTTTTGAATTCATCTGATCCAATAAATTCGTCAATTATTTCTTTAGCGGAACGAATATCTTCAACGTGAGACTTTAATGCTTCAGTATTAGATTCATTCATTTTCTTTTTAATTGAAACGATAGCCCCTTCAGGAGTTTTTTCAAGCATCCTCTTCCAAGCCTTAGCTGCATTTATCTCTTGACCCGCAGCTCTAAAGTTTTGCGCTGTAAACTCAGCAATATCAACTGCCTTGTTTTGTAGCTTTTGTTGTTCTTCTATATTTTCTGAAGACTTAGCTTTATCAGCCAATGTTTCAAACAATTCTTTTCCTATCGCTGCTCTATTTATGCCAGACATATTGTTACTCATATCTGTAACATTAGACATAGCCTTATCTAACTGACCAATATCATCAAACGCTTTAACATAAGCCTTTGCATCTGCTTGTGTTACATCAAGATTAATCGGTATATATTCAACACCTTTCTTCTTTAATCCACTCTTGATTTCTTCACTTACATTTTCAGAATTAAGAATTCTTTCTCCTAACTTTAATGTCTTAGTTGCACCCGCAGGCATACCAACATTGACAGCTCCGCTATCTGTTAACTCTTTTAAAAGTCCGTCAGCAAGTGCCGCTCTAAATTCAGAGTAAGTATATTCTTTTCCTTTGTAAGTATAGATGCAGGGTGATGCCATAGTTATTCTTTTTCAAATAAACGTTTTTCCAATATCAATACAGATAATTTATCTTTTTCATCTATCAATGCCACTTGATTTAAGAAGTCAGAGTACTCAGCGATTGAAGCTAATTGTATTGCAAGGTATTTTTGCATAATAGCAAAAGAACATAGATCAGTTGTAAACATCTCTCTTGCTGTCTTCTCGTAAGCCTCATACAAGGCGTATTCAATTTCATAAGATTGATTGATAACATCCACAAGACCATCAAACTTCAACACAGGCTTGTCTATGTCAGGCAAGTTTGGTGTCACGTTCCAAGACAATAGATAGTCCTCTAATCCTTTAGCATGGCTTAATTCATCGGTAGATTCTCCCGCAAAATATTCTGCAGCGAAAACATACCCCATGTTTTGTAAGAAATTACTTGCGCTTCTATAGAAGTAGAATGCGTTGTACTCATCCTGAAGTCTAGGTAAAATAAGGTCTACCGCTGACTTCTCTAATTTGTTTGGTGTCATTGTGTTTTGTTTTATGGACATTCAGGAGATGATTTCTTGAAGTCCTTGTTTTCTTCTAGTTGTTTTGTGATTTTGCTGAAATTTTTCTCTATGTGTTCTATTTCAGGATTTTCCTCAAAGATAGCCTTTTTTTGGTTACGAAGCTCCTTTGTAACATTACCTTTTTTAAATTCTTCTGCAATCTTATCTAAGGCATTGAATTTATCAATCGTTGTTCCTTTCTCTTCTGCACCAGCACGCTCCTTGAAGTATTCCGTAAGCTCCTGTTGAGATTCTTTCGGTTGTTTCTTGTAGTAGTCAGATGACTCTAGCTCTTGCAATCCTTTTTCAATGGAGTGAGACTTCGCAGTAGCTTCAGCATTTCCGAAGATTGTGTTTAAGTCTTCCTCTCCTTTAGAGTATTGGATGTCTCTTCTCTTAGCGTTAGGTTTTATGTTCTCATACTTCGGATTAGTCTCAATCTGATTGTATGTTCCTTCCTTTACCCCTTGATATTTTTCTACTGGTAATTTCTCAACAGTTTGCGCTCTAAGAGCTTTTGTTCCCTTAATGTTCCAATCAGACACAGTAACAGGATATCCTTCCTTAGAAGCCACCTTTGCTACGTAAGCTACCTGATTATTTAAGTCAAACGATTTATCTTTCCCGTTCTCTTTTCTGAATAATTTTTCTGCTTCAGGAAGAAGTTTCAACGGATCGCTGTTAAAGTCATACACCTTGTCCTTAGCAACCTTCACAATGTAACCGTTACGACTAGGAACATTAGGCTCCAATCTGTCAGGGCGAGTGTAAAGCATTGAACTCTTAACAAGTGGTGACTCTCCTCGGCTTGTAGCTAAGTGAGTACCTACCTTTTCAGGATTTAACTCCTTGAACTTAGCGTCTGAATAATGGAAGAATAAATAGTTTCCTTTGTCATCCTCTGTCATCTCCTTGCGTTTGCCTGCTGACTCTACAAGGTCTGTTCCCTTACGAGGCTTTTGAAATAAAGGTTGTCCTTGACTTACACTTGCCTTTAGTTCTGGTGTTATGTCTATGGAATTTTGTTGTTCACCATTTATCTCAGTTGTTTTCGGCTCCTGCTTAAACAGACTCTTAGCTACATTACCTACTATACCTAAGCTTCCTTCTTTTGGTGAACCATAGAAGCCTTTCATGCCCTTGCCGCCTACTTGTAAATCTACACCTTCATATTTACCACCTTTATTATTAATTATTTTTTCGGCAAGTTCTTTCCCTA
>Ga0209297_1000083_pt1 | contig 66036 bp, 47 predicted proteins | sample S_130805_MF_Meta_FD_187322 | JGI IMG/M metagenome (GOLD analysis project Ga0209297, IMG submission 187322) | Freshwater microbial communities from Lake Simoncouche, Canada to study carbon cycling - S_130805_MF_MetaG (SPAdes) (version 2) | ecosystem: Environmental > Aquatic > Freshwater > Lake ...
TCCGATAGGCTCGGGCTAGGAGGGTTACAGGTTGAAGGAGAGAGATAGGTGAGCCGGCTTGGCGGAGGCCACGGGCGATCTGAAGGTGGCACCCGGGGTTGGCGGTGGCGAGGACCGATGCGCCGGTACCGATGACGTGCCCGATCTTCCGGACGAGGAGCTGCTCGGACTGCTCAGGCTGGGTGATGTTGTAGATGCCAGCGCTGCCGCAGCACCAGTTGGCTTCGGGGAGTTCCACAAGCTTGAGGCCGGGAATCAGTTTCAGCAGGTCGCGGGGTTGCTTGGTGACCTTCTGGCCGTGCGTCAGGTGGCAGGAGTCGTGGTAAGTGACGGTGAGCTCGCCTAGGCCCGTGCGAGGGGCGCGGCAGCCGTGCTCCATCATCCACTCATGGATATCGCGAAGCTTGGCATCCCAGAGTTTTGCCAGCGGCGCGTAGACAACGTCATCGGCGAGCAAGGACCCGTAATGGCGGAGGTGATTCCCGCAGCCACCGGAGTTCGTGATGATGGCGTCGAACTGCGAAGGCGGAAAAAGGTCGATCATCCGCTTGGCCAGCGTCTTGGCCGCGTCGGCTTCGCCGTTGTGTGCATGGAGCGATCCGCAGCAGGGCTGGACGGGCGGGGTGTGGACTTCGCAGCCATTGGCCAAGAGGACGTCGGCGGTGTCGCGATTGATGTCGGAGAAGACGAGATCCTGGACGCAGCCCGTGAGGAGGGCGACGCGGTGCTGCTTCTTCGTCGGCGACTCAATGGGCCGGATAAGCTGCGGCGAGAACTTCGTCGCGACGGTTGGGCACTGGGGCTCGAGGCGACGAAGGTCTTTCGGTAGGAGCTTCGTCAGGCCCATCTTACGGAAGGCGGTCTGTAGGCCGAGTCGTTGGTAAAGCCAGAGGAGGCGGCCGACGAAGCGGAGCAGGCGCGGGCGCATGAACAGGCCGCGGATGGTGACTGTGCACCAGAAGCGGCTGGTGAAAGTCTGGTTGAGGCCGGCGGATTGGACTTCGGCGCGGGCGGTCTCGAGGAGGTTGGAGTAATCGACGCCGGCGGGGCAGGCGGTCTGGCACGCCAAGCAGCCAAGGCAGTAGCTCATCTCGTCGGCGAAGGCCGGCGACAGCTTCATTTCACCGTCGGCGACGGCGCGCATGAGCGAGATACGTCCGCGCGGGCTGTGGCGCTCCTTGTTCGTCGCGACGTAGGTCGGGCAGGCCGGGAGGCACATCCCGCAATGCATACACTGCTGGAGAATCGAGTAATCGAGGAGCTTGAGCGAAGGCTTCATCCCTCAGTCGAAAATCTTGCCGGGGTTGAGCAGGTTGCGCGGATCCCAGGCACGCTTGATCTCGCGCATGAGGTCATGGCTATTCTCGCCGACTTGGCGGCGGAGCCAGGCTTTCTTCGCCAGTCCGACACCGTGTTCGCCGGTGATCGTTCCACCGAGGGCGAGGGTCTTCGTCACGATGTCATCCAGGGCTTCGTGGACGCGGGCCATCTCCTCGGTGTTACGCTCGTCGGTCAGGAAGGTTGGGTGGAGGTTGCCGTCACCCATGTGGCCGAAGGTACCGACGAGGAGTTTATGCTTCTTCGCGACCTCGGCGACGAAGGCGACCATCTCGGCGAGCTTATCGCGCGGGACGGTGACGTCCTCAAGGATGGTGGTCGGGCGAACACGCGCGAGGGCCGAGAAGGCGGAGCGGCGGGCGGAGGCGAGCTGGAGGGCTTCGGCGTCATCGCGGGCGATGCGAACGTCGCGGGCGCCACGGGCGCGGGCCAGAGCCAGCATCTGTTCGGCTTCTTCGGCGACCGCGGCCGGATGCCCGTCGGTCTCCATGAGCAGGAGCGCCTCGCAATCGCAGCGCCTCGCAATCGCGCGGCAGGCCGATCTTGGCGTAGTCCTCGACGCAGCCGATGGTCATGCGGTCGAGGAACTCCAAGGTGCAAGGGATGATCTTCGCGGCGATGATGTCTGACACCGTCTGCGCGGCATCCTCCATGCGATCGTAGCTCGCCAGCATCGTGCGGCGGGCGGCTGGGCGGGGCAGGACCTTGAGCAGGACTTCGGTGATGATGCCGAGCGTGCCTTCGGAGCCGATAAAGAGGTCCTTCATCGAATACCCGGCGACGTCCTTCACGCAGGCGTTACCAAAGCGGGCGATGCGACCGTCGGGTAACACGACTTCGAGACCCATCACGTAATCGCGGGTGACGCCATATTTGAGGCCGCGGAGGCCGCCTGAGTTTTCGGCGACGTTGCCGCCGATGGTGCTGATCTTCATCGAGCCCGGGTCGGGCGGATAGAAGAGACCATGCTTGTTCGCCGCGGCGTCGATGGCGGCGGTGATCACGCCGCACTGGGCGCGGACGGTGAGATTCGCAGGATCGACCGAGATGATCTTATCCAGGCGAGTCAGGCAAAGGACAATGCAGCCTTCCGAAGGGACGCTGCCGCCGCTGAGGCCCGTGCCGGAACCGCGCGTGACGATTGCGTTGGAGAATTCGTTGGCGAGTTTTACCACCGCGGCGACTTCTTCGGTCGAGCCGGGGTGCACGACGACTCCGACCGGGCCCTTGAGGGCGGCCGTGCCGTCGAAGCCGTAAGGAATCGTGTCCTCCGGCGACGTCAGCACCTGCTCGGCGCCCACGATGTCTCGTAAGCGGGCGAGGAGGACTGGGTCGGGGGAGGGCACGGGTCTCAGATGAGCTTCAGGGCTTCGTCGACCGACACGTTGCGGTGCACCATGGCCATCAGGGCCTGCGTGATGCCACGCGGGTTGGGGTGCTGGATGACGTTACGACCGTAGACGATGCCCGAGGCGCCCTGCTTGAGGAGGCCTTCGGTGCGGACGAGGATCTCCTTGTCGCTCACGCGACCACCGCCGCGGACGAGGACCGGGATGCCGGAAGCCGTCTCGATGACCTTGTGGTATTGCGAGACGTCGTCGGTCGGGTCTGCCTTGATCACGTCGGCGCCGAGTTCAGTCGCCTGGCGGACCAGGTGAAGAATCTTGGTAAGATCGCCATCGACCATGTAGCCGCCGGCGATCGCGTTGGGCTGGAAGACGAGCGGTTCGACCATCATCGGCATGCCGTAGTAATCGGCCTGCGGCTTCAGTTTGATGATGTTCTCGATGCACTGCGCGGTCACGTCAGGCGCGCCGGGAATCTGGAAGAGGTTCACGCAGACGCACGCGGCATCGAGGCGGACAGCCTGCAGCATCGTCTCCTCAATCATCAGGCTGAACGCCGTGGCCGGGAGTTCCTTGCCGTAGACGTTGGCGGTGTCAGTGCGGAGGACGAGGGCCGGCTTCTGCTTGCCCGGGATGGACTGCAAGTGGCGGGCCTGTCCGACCGTGAGCTGGATGGCGTCGGGTCCGGCGTCGACGAGCGTGGCGACGACCTGGCGCATGTCTTCGATGCCCTGCAGGAAGCCGGGCTGGTTGAAGAAGCCGTGGTCGACGGCGACGTCGAAGCAGCGCTTGGATGTGGCGTTGAAGAGGCGGTTGAGGCGATACTGCTTCATAAGGGAGAGGGAGGGGCGGGACTTACTTGAGTCCCATGATGTGCTTGAGGATGTAGAGCTCGAGCGCTTCGTAGTCGCGGGCGTCGCGGTACTGTTGGACAAGCTTCTGGTCTAACGTGCGGACCTTGGCGACGAGCGCAAGGAACAGCTCGCGGCTGTTCTTGAGGTGGTCGGTGACCGGGGAGCCGCGCTGGGTGCGGATGGCCTTGACGTCCAGACCGATGAATTCGCCACGGTTACCGTAGCCGGACTCCTCGAGGACGCGGACCTGGTTGAAGGCCGCGCGGAGGTTGGCGCCGCCGAAGTTCTTATCCTGGTCATATTTCAGGCCGTTCTGGTCGTTAAGGTGGACGCTCGCCAGCTTGTCGTGGGCAAGGGCGAAGGCCATCTCATCGCTGGCGTCGAGGCCGGCGAGCATGGCGTGGGCGGACTCGATGAGTCCCTTGACGCGCTTGTGGTCCTTGGAGGCGTAGGAGAGGGAGAGGGCGTGGCCGATGGTGGGCACGTAGGCCTGGTCGGTCGGCTCATTCGGCTTCGGCTCAATCCAGATTTCGATGTTCTTGTCGTAATCGAGCATCGCGTTGATCGTCTCGAGTAGGCGCTGGTAGGCCAGCTTGGCGTCCTTGGCTTCGCGGATGTAGGTGCCTTCACGGGCAAGCCAGAGCACGATGGCCTTGGAGCCGACGGCGTTGGCGATGTCGATACACTTCTTGGTGCGATCCCACGCATACGCGCGATCCGAGGCGCTGTTGGAAGTGTAGGCGCCGTCGACGGTCTGGTCGGCGAACCACAGGCGCGGGGCGACGAACTCCGGGGTCAGGCCTTGATTAGCGAGCATCGCCTTCACCTCTGTGGCCTTCTTCTGAATCTGCTCGGGCTTGAGGTCGTCCATGCCCGGCACGACGTCGTCGTCATGGAACTGCACGCCTTCGAAGCCGAGGGGGCGGTAGAGGGCGAATTTCTCCTCGTGGGGGAAGGCCTTGCGGACGTCGCCGCCAAAGGGGTCGCCGCCCTCGCTGATGTTCCAGGGGCCGAAAGAGAATCGATAGGTGACGGGGGTGCTCATGAGGAAAGGACTATTCTAACACCCGGTGCGGGAATCGCTACGCTGGGCGTCTCCCTTGGTGGCACTATCATCTCAACTAACCCCTTGCAGGTGGGGGTCTCTTTGATACGAATGACTCCATGAAAGCCATCCGCGAGAAGGTCGAGCTGCCCGAAGGGCACTCCTTCCGCGTCTTGCGCTGGTCGAAGACGCTCCGGGAGGTCGAGTGTATCCTCGGGCCAGGCCGCACGCAGCCCGTGCAGGGGGAGGGCAATCACTGGCACTTCCATAAGGAGATGGAACTGACCCTGTTCACGGGCGGGGAGGGCACGCGCTTCGTCGGTGACGCCATCGGCACGTTTGCGGCCGGCGATCTCGTGCTGCTGGGTGAGCGCTTACCCCATCACTGGCATACCTCTGGGGCGTCGGGTGGACTTTCGATCCAATGGCACTTCCCGGAGAGCCATCCCGTCTGGGCTTTTCCGGAGAACCTCGAGTTGCGCGATCTCTTCAAGCGGGCCGAGCGCGGCCTGCATCTGCGTGGGCGGACCGCGACCGCCATCGCCGCGCTCATGCAGGATGTCGCGCGCAGCAAAGGTGCGGGTCAGCTGGCGGCTTTGCTCCGTCTCCTAGCGGAGGTGGCCGATGCACCGGAGTCGGATCTCGCGCTGCTCTCGTCGCGTAGTTTCACGCTCAGCGCCGAGTCCCATTATCAGAAGGCCATCTCGAAGTCCGTCCAGCACCTCGTGGCGAACTTTCGTGACGAGATTCGGCTCGAAGACCTCCTGAAGATCTCCGGCCTGAGTCGCCCGACCTTCGCCCGGCAGTTTAAACAACACTCGGGTCACAGCTTCAGCGCTTTCGTGAACGAGCTACGCCTGCAGGCCGCCCGCCGCGAGCTGAGGGATAGCGAACGGAGCGTCCTGGACATCGCCTTGGCCTGCGGCTTCCGCCAAGTGACCTTCTTCAACCGCCTGTTTAAGCGGGAGATGGGGTGTACGCCGGTCGAATACCGACGAAAGCAGAGGAAGAAGGGGCGGTAGAGGGGAGGGCTGAATGGAGGACTGAGGACAGATGGCAGAGCGCCTGAACCTGAACCTGCACCTGAGCAGCCGAACCTGAGACCCGACGGCCGAGACCTGGGACCTGAAAGAAATGCCCTCGGCCAATCATCCGGTCTCCGGTTTCCCTTCGAACTGATAGCCGTTGTCTCGGGTAGGGTTGAGCGCCCTCGCTCAACCGCGGCTGACCAAGGGTGGTCAGCCCTTCCTTGGTTACCGCCGCCAGCGTCGTAAGGGCAGGTAAGGGATAGTCCTCAGACGGAAGCCGGGCGCAGGAACGCTTATTAATATCGGAAAGCTCCTTCCGGTCCCCAGAATTTCCCCTAACCCCATGAAACTCCCCGCGCTCCTGCTGCTCGCCGCCGCTTCCGTCTCCTTCGCCGCCGATCCGGCGCTCACAATCTACAATGGCGGCTACGCCGTGGTGCGTGAGACCTTGCCGATCGACCTCAAGTCCGGCGTTAACCAGGTCTCCTTCGCCGGCGCCACCGCGCAGGTCGAGTCCGACTCCGTCATCCTGCGCGACGTCGCGGGCAAGGCCGAGTTCCAGATCCTCGAGCAGTCCTACCGCAACGACCCCGTCTCCCAGTCGATGCTGCTGTCCCTCTTCGAAGGGAAGACCCTCGAGTTCAATCGTCGCGAGACCAATAAACCCGACCGCGTCGTCATCGGCAAGGTCGTGCGTAGCGGTTTCGTCCCCGGCGGCAACTTCGTCGAACCCATTATCGAGGTCGACGGCAAGTTGCAGTTCTCTCTCCCCGGCGAACCGATCTTCCCTTCGCTCGGCAATGACAACGTCCTTAAGCCCACGCTGAACTGGAAGCTCAACTCCGCCTCCTCCGGCAAGATCGACGCCGAGGTCGCTTACCTCAGCCGGGGTTTTACCTGGGAGGCCAGCTACAACCTCGTCGCGACCGAGAAGAGCGATGTCCTGGATGTCGTCGGCTGGGTCACGATGAACAACCAGAGCGGCATGACCTTCAATGAAGCCAAGATCAAGCTCATGGCTGGTGACGTGAACCGCGTGCAGCCGGATTATCCCATGGCGGCGCGAGCAATGGTGTCGGAATCCCTGGCCATGGGAAACGCGAAGGTCGTCACGGAGAAGTCGTTCGATGAGTTTCATCTCTACACGCTCGGTAATCCGGCGACTCTGCGGGACAAGGAGACCAAGCAGGTCGAGTTCGTGCGGGCCACGGGCGTGAAGGCTGAGCGCATCTACGTCTTCGAAGGCGCCCAGCGTTATAATCGCCGCGGGGTCTCCTCGACCGGCAAGGTCCAGGTCTATCGCGAGTTCAAGAACTCCGAGGCCAACAAGCTCGGTATCGCCCTGCCGAAGGGCAAGGTGCGCTTTTATTCCCAGGACGGCGACCGACAGCTTGAGTTCGTGGGCGAGAACCAGATCGACCACACCCCGAAGGATGAGATCATTCGCGTGCTCACCGGCAACAGCTTCGACCTCGTGGGCGAGCATCGCATGACGAACAACACCGAAGACGGTTCCAATCGCGTCGCCACGCAGACTTTCGAAATCAAGGTGCGTAACCACAAGAAGGAGCCGGTCGAGATCCGTGTCCTCGAGCACGCGACCCATGGCGGTAACTGGACGCTGACCGCCCAGAGCCAGCCGCATGAGAAGAAGGACGCCACCACCCTCGAATTCCGCGTCCCCCTCAAGCCCGACGAAGAGAAGACGGTGACGTATACGATTCGTTATACGTGGTAACGAATCGTGCTGGCATGGGTACTGGTGATCTGCTGCGAAGCAATTACAGGGATAGGCGACCTGTCTCATCCTGTTCTGCTTCGCAGCCTGCCAGCATGCCAGCAGACCCCCGCGCGGCTTGCCGCGGCCTACCTCCGAAACTCCGGTAACAGCTCCGGCGTCGCGCCAGCCTTCGTACAGACGAAAGCGGCGACGTCGACGGCGCGCTGATGGATGAGGGAAAGGTCTTCGCCGCGGAGCAGGCCGATGGCCAGGGCGGCGGTGAAGGCATCTCCTGCGCCCACGGTGTCCACGACGGCGACCTTGGGGGCGGTCTTTTCGTCGTAGGCTCCCTTGTGCCAGACGAGCGAGCCGGCCGACCCGCGGGTCAGGGCGACGGTGTGGAGGTCGAAGCGCTGGGCGACGGCGAGGACGAAGGCTTTCTCGTCCTTGGGGAGTCCGAGGAGGTCAGCGACGACAGGAACTTCGTCGTTGTTCAGTTTGAAGACGTTGGCGAAGCCGAGGGAGGATTCGATGATCTCGCGGGAGAAGAAGTTTTGGCGGAGATTGACGTCGAAGATGCGCAGGCAATCGGTGGAAGTGTTCTCGAGGAACTCACGGACAGCCCGTCGGCTGATCGGGGCGCGTTGGGCCAAGGTGCCGAAGCAGACCGCTTGGCACTTCTTGGCCAGCAGAGCCAGCGATGCGTTCCAAGCGATGTGATCCCAGGCCGGGTCGGCGGCGAAGACGTAGCTTGCTTGCTTGGCGGCATCGAGCGTCACCGTGACCGTGCCCGTCGGGTGTTCATTGCGCTGGAGCAGGAGGGTATGGACGTTCTTGGCGGAAAGGGAGGCCAGGGCGTCGTCGCCCAGCTGGTCCCGGCCGACCGCGCTCACCACCCACGCATCACCGCCGAGGCCGGCGGCATGGCAGGCGAAGTTCGCCGGGGCACCGCCGAAATGGGCCGCGTCCGGAAAGACGTCCCACAGTACTTCGCCGAGGCCGACGAGGTTAGGGCGGACGATTTCCGGGTTCATCTCAGGGAGTCAGCCCGGTGTTTCCGGAGATGTCGACGCCGGAGCATCCTTTAGCGGGCGGGATGTCGCGGGCAGGACCTTCGAAACGGTTACCTTGGATGACGATATTGGTTCCGCCGGGCATGAAGGTCATGGCGTGCTGGGCGTTCGGGCCGCTGATGAAGCGGTTATTCCGCAGAATCACGTCCCCATAAGTGCCGCCTGCTTCGTAAGTGGTGAAATACATCTCGGCGTATGCCTCATAGCCGCCGGACACGAAGCTGCGTCGGCCGCGCTTGGGGTCGCGCTCACACTTGGTCGTGTTGTGCTCGAAGACGTTATCCTCCATGAGGAGGTTGCGCGGTTGGTTAATCCACGACCCGCGGCCGCCGTTTCGGAAGGTGTTACCCCGGACGACCACATCCGTGCAGGACTTCTCGATACTGACCACGCGGGAGCCGTTGGTCCCGTCGACGACGTTATTCGTGATCAGCGCGCCTTGGCAGAATTCGGCGAGGAAGAAGGCGCCCATGCGGGAGCCCGTGATCTGATTACGGTCGAAGACGATCTGGCGGCTCTTCTGGATGTGCATCGTGTCGCCTAGGGCGCTGAGTGTATTGCCGCGGACGTCCACGTCTTCGCAGCCGACCAGATCGAGGGCGCCCTTACCCGGGCCGGCGCCATTCGGGGAATAGAGCGCGAGGTGGGCGAAGAAGAGCTGCGTGATGAGCTTGGTCTTCGGTCCGGCCGAGGTCTGGAAGCGGATAGGCTTACCCAGGGGCTTATCGGCGATGCGGATGTAGGTCGGGGTGCTCTCGACGACGAAATACTGGCGGCCGCGGACGAGGTTGGAAGGGAGGGTGTCCCCGAAGAAGCAGAGGGAATCGTAGCCGCGGGCGGCGTCACTTCCTTCGCGGACCTTGGAGAGGGGCAGCAACTTCCGGTTGTCAAAGAACACTCGGTCATCGCCGGCATCCATCCGAACGCCGTCTCTCACGAGGTCGTCCCGGAAGTATTTCCGCGCATGGGCGTGCTCGGCCGGTCCGTATTCTTCCGGCCAGACCGTGATCTGCCACAGGTAGCCGTAATCCCACATATACTTACCGGTGCGTTCTAACCGGCAGTCCGTCACATGGATGCCTTTCGCGTAGGTCAGGACTTCCTTCTCTGTGCCTTTCTTTTCTGCGCCCAGCACCGTGATGGCCGCTCCGGCCAGGCCGTTGGACTGGATCTTCTCGAACCGTAGGTTCTCCGTACGACCTCCGACTGAAGTCGTGATGAGGATGCCGCGGGTATTCACGTTGGGCTCCCAGGTATTGTCGGCGCGCGACTGGTCGAACACGTGGCCGACGAAGCGTCCGCCTCGCCAGGTCAGGTTGCGGATGTTCTCGCCCTGGAAGATCACCGCCCGGGCCTTATCGCCCATGTGTTCGGGCAGCCGGAAGTTGGCGCCGTAGGCGATGACCGTCAGGTCGGACTTGAGTAGAATCGGCACCGCGCCGTCCAAAGCGTAGTCACCCGGCGGGATGACGAGCGTATCGCCTGGCTTGGCCGTCTCGAAGGCTCGGCGCAGGGAAGCGACGTCGCCGACTTGGCTAACACATCCGCTCAGCAAGGGTAAGAGTAGCGTGATGCAGGCTAAGCGGGCCAGTTTCATGTTCAAAGTCCTGCCGGGCGCTTGGCCGTGGCTTCGTAGAGGATGACTCCGCCGCGCTTCAGGATCTCGCGCTGGAGGGTGGGTATATCGATCACACGGAGTTCTGCCTTGGCGGACACAGCTTGGGCGGCGGCGATGCCGGAAGCTTCGCCGAGGGCCATGAAGACGGGCTCCATGCGGATGGTCTGGTAGCCGACGTGCGAGGCGGAGCAGGCCACAGGTACCAGCAAGCCGTCCACGGTCTTGGGCAGCAGGCTTCGGTAAGGAATCTGGAAGGGCTCGTGTTCGACGTAGAAGTAGCCCGGACGGAGCAGGGGATAGGCTGGGTCGAAGCGGGTCACAGCGTGGCTATCGAACGGGTATTCGGCGATGGCGATGCCGTCCGGCTTAAGCGCGGGCAGGCCGGTGGTCTCCAGGAACTTGGCGTCGTTCTCCGTGACGGTGTGTTCGCCCCAGATACGTCGGCCTTGGCGAACATAGATATGGTGAGGGCGGCCACGGTTGTCGGTGAACTCATCTTTGGGGAAGCCCCACTGATGGGCGTCCTTGCGGATGGCCTCGGGGACTTCGGGGTCATTCTGCAGCAGCCAGATCAGGCCTTCCTGGTAGTTCCAATAACGGCGGAAAATGCGACCGCGTTCGGCGACACCGGCTTCCGGCCAGCCGTAGTTCTCTTCCGCGAGGTCAAGGGACTCGCTGGGTACGCCGGTCTCGTTGTTCGGGTGGTTGCTATTGATCTCGAAGTTGCCGCCCGGCATCGGGTAGAACTGGATGGCCTGCTTGAGCTCGGTGAGTTTGCCGGCGCGGATATCCGCCAGCAGGTGTTTGTAGTCCTCGCGGTTGAAGTCGGTCGGCTTCTCGACGGGCAACAGGTTCGCCGGGTCCTTGGTCAGGTGGAAGCGGAAGCAGAAGGCCTGGATGCCGGCATCGGCTTCGCCGGTCGAGCCGGGCAGGGGGTTGGCGTCGCCGAAGCGGACGTAGATCTTGCCGGCATGCTTCTCCTTGAAGTCTGACCGGCTTTCACGGCCTACCCGGTAGTCGGAGCCTGCGAGGGCCGCCAGGTCGCCTTCGTAGGTGGCGTCGATGAAGGCAGACGCGGTGAGGGTCGTGCGGCCCGAAGCGGTCTCGTAGGTCACCGCGGCCAGTTTCTGCTTGGGGCTGAACTGCTTGGGCGGAGCGCCCTCGAGGCGTCGTCCGGGGGTGGCGGGTCCGTTCGGCGTGAGCGCGGCGACGACCCGAGCGCCTTCGATGAGCCGTACGTTCTTTTCGGCCGTCAGCAGTTGCCGGAAGACGAGTTCAGCGACCTTGGGCTGGAACATGTTGCCGTCCTTGCAGAGCTTCAGTTCCGACGAATTCGCGCCGTAGGTCTTCGTGTAGTGTTCGACCACCAGGCGTTTGAATTCGACGTAGAGTCCGCCGACGGCACCGGTCTTACGGATGTCGGTGTTGGTAAGGCCGCCCGAGACGATGCCACCGACATGGCGGGATTCCTCGAGGAGGACTACCTTGGCACCCGAGCGGGCGGCCGCCACCGCGGCGGCGACGCCGCCCGGGGTAGCACCCATGACGACTACGTCAGCCTTTTCAGCGCCCGTCGTGCTGAGGGTCAAGAGGGTGCAGAGTAGGATAGTTAGCTGACGCATAAATCTTAGCCCCAGTATTGGGTGGTCTTGCGCTTGAGGAAGTCGGCGCTGCGGCGGAGCTGGTCGATGCCGTCGACGCCGTCCTCGATGCTGATCCAGCCGTCGAAGCCGACGCGCTTCAGTTCGGTGAAGATGGCGTCGTAGTCGTTGAGGCCCTTGCCGATTTCGCCGTGGCGGAGGCGCTTGGCGTAGCCCGCGGCGCCGCCTTCTTCCTTTCGAAGGTCGTCGAGCGTGCCTTCGATCAGGTAACGGTCCGAGGCGTGCATGGTCACGACGCGGTTCGAGACGCGTTTGAGCAGTGCGATCGGGTCGTCTCCGGCGATGTAAGCGTTGCTGGGGTCGTAGTTCACGCCGAAGCCGTCGGAGGGCAGGGCGTTCACGAGGGCGCAGAAGACGTCCATCTTCTGGGCGAACTCCGGATACATCCAGAAATCGTCCTTGTAGTGATTCTCGAGGATGAGCGTCACGCCGCGTTCCTTGGCGTAGGGGATGCACGCGATGATGCTCTCGGCCGCGAGGCGCACGCCTTCCGCGTCGGTGAGCTCGGGGCGGCGCTGGCCGCTGAGGACTCGGCAGTAGGATCCACCGAGCGCGTGGGTCATGTCAATCCAGCGCTTCTGCTTGGCGATCTCGGCGTCGCGGAAGGCCTTGTCCGGGTGCGTGAAGTCGGGCGAGCAGCACATCATCGGGATGGACATCCCGAGGTCGGCGACCTGACGGCGGAAGACCGGCCAGTTAGACTCATCGGCCATCTCGAGGAAGCCCGCGTAGAACTCCAGGCCCTGGACGTCGAGCGTGGCGGCGAGGGCAAACCACTCGCAGAGTTTCATCGTGCCGTCTTTGCAGAGGGCATGCATGTAGGCCTTCGGGAAGGCGGCGATCTTCGGCATGGTCAGGCTTTCTGTCCGGGCAGGGTTTCGGGATCCTTCGGCGGATTACGTCCGATGAAGGGGTGCTGTTCCAGTTCGACGACCGAGCCGCTGATGGGGCCAGCTTCGTCGGCGAGCCAATAGATGGCCGCTGCGGCAATCTCATCAGGCGTGATCAGGCGACCCGAAGGAGCGTAGACGCGCGGGAGGTCGGCGTACCAGTCGTCCTTGAGTCCGTGCTCTTTCTTGCGCTTGGACTCGTTCTCCGTGAGCACCCAGCCCGGGTTGATCTGGTTGACGCGGACGCCATTGAGGCGATGGAGCGTGTCACCGAGATTGCGGGTCAGGGTCGTCAGGGCGCCCTTGGAGACGCTATACGGAAGGAGGTTCGGTTCGCCTGAGTAGGCGTTGACGCTGCCGATATTGAGCACCGCTCCGTGGGCTTTGGACAGATGGGGCAGGGCGGCCTGGATGAGCAGGAATGGAATCACCGTATTCACTGCGAGCATCTTGTGGAAGAAGGCCGCATCGGTGGTCTGGATGTTGCCTTGCGCGATGATGGCCGCGTTGTTCACCACGCCGTCGAGCTTACCGAAGGTCTTCACCGCGAGGTCGACCAGGCGCTGCGGGCAGCCTGGGGACATCAGGTCTTCGATATGGACGACGCCGTTGGCCGCGCCGATTTCGGCGAGGGTCTCGGCGGCGAGGTCCTTCTCGAGTCCGTGGATGATGACCTTGGCGCCTTCGCGTACGCAGCGCTTGGCGATGGCCTTGCCGATGCCGGTCGTGCTGCCGGTGATTAGGATGACTTTATCTTTCAGGCGCATGATCAGACAGGCTTGAGGACGGATTTCACGACTTCGCCCTTGTGCATCTTCTCGAAGGCTGTGTGCCAGTCGGTGATGGGCCAGACACCGCCGATGATCGGACGGACGTCGAACTGGCCGCTGGCCATGAGGGCGATGACGCGTTCCCAGATCGGCCAGTTGTGACTGAAGCTGCCCTGCAGGGTGATGTTCTTCTGCACGAGCGGATCGAGGTTGAAGCCGAGCGGCTGAGGGCCCCACCCGACCTTGCTGACCCAGCCGGCGGGGCGGACGATATCGAGGGCGATCTTCAAGGTCGCGGAGGCGCCGGCAGCGTCGATCACGCCGTCGCAGCCGAGGCCGTCGCGCTGCTGGGCCCAGGGCTTGGCGTCGCCGATGATGACTTCGCAGCCATACTGCTTGGCGATGGCGAGACGATGCGCGTCTTGCGGGAGGCCGACGATGGCGACTTCGGCGCCGCACTGCTTGGCCATCGCCGCGCAGAGGATGCCGATCGTGCCGGGCCCGAGGACGACCACACGGTCGCCGGGTTCAATGCGGGCGTTCTTCACCACGGCGTTATAGGCGACGCAGCAAGGCTCAGTGAGGCAGGCCTGTTCGAAGGGCAGGGCGTCGGGCACCGCGTGCAGGATGCGCTGCGGGACGCGTACGTATTTGGTCATCGCGCCGTTGACGCCGTAGCCGAAGCCCTTGCGGGTCGGGTCGAGGTTGTAGAGCCCGCGGCGGGTCATCGGGTTGTTCTGCGAGATGATCGCGGCGGTCTCGCTGACCACACGGTCACCTTCCTTCCAGCCTTCGACCTTCTTGCCCAGCTCGACGATGCGGCCGGCGAATTCGTGGCCGAGGACGACCGGGTAGTTGACGGCCCAGGAATGGTCGGAAGTCCACTGGTGAAGATCGCTGCCGCAGACGCCGACGTTGGCGACTTCGAGCAGGACGTCTTCTTCACCGATGGTGGGTCGGGCAATCTCGCGGATTTCGACGGAGCCCTTTTCGGGGGCGAAATTAACGACGGCGGGGGAGTTCATGAATAAAAGGGGTAGGGGTGGGGGTAGGGGTAGGAAAGTTACCGGCCGACTTTGACGTCACCGTAGGCGTGGACCTTCTGGCAGATGAGGCGCAGGGAGGATTCGAGGTCACCCGAAGCGGTCTTGAAGGCGTCCGCATCGATCGTGAGCGGGGCGCCGAGGACGACGAGCGGGGCGCCGTATTCCGGGCAGCGCACGGCCTGTTCGAGGGTGAGGCCGCCGACGGCCTGGACCGGGACGTTGACCGCTTGCACCACTTCGCGCAGCTGATCCATCGGGCTGGGCATGCGGAGGCCGCGGGCGGCGATACCCCGGCGTTCGTCGTAACCGATGTGGTGGATGACGAAATCGCAGCCGAGGTCTTCGCAGAGCTTGGCGCCGGCGACCATGTCGGGGCAGCCGAGGTTATCGCCCATGACCTGGACTCCATGGTCACGGCCGGCCTTCACGATGACCTTCAGGGTTTCTTCATGGGCGCGGGCCATCACCACCACGTGGGTGGCGCCGGCCTTGGCCATCATCTCGGCTTCAAGGTAGCCGCCATCCATCGTCTTCAGGTCGGCCACGATTGGGATGTTCGGGAAAGCCTTACGCAGAGCGCGGACGCCGTGGAGGCCTTCGGCCAAGATGAGCGGCGTGCCTGCTTCCAGCCAATCCACGCCTGCTCGCATGGCCATTGCCGCCGTTTCCAAGGCCTCGTCGATGTTCGTGAGGTCTAGGGAGATTTGGACAACGGGCTTCATGCGGGTAGGGCAATGTTGCCGCCTGCAACCTTCGGGGCAAATCGGTTTTAGATAATAGTGACAGGTGTTTAACCTATTAAGACTCGCCAGTCCTGATTTTTTATCACCCCATACCGACTTTATGCCAAAAGCGTCACTTAGCCAAGCCGAGCTCCTCTCGAAGCAGAAGGAGTACCTGCGTGAGGTGGTCATCGACGTGGAGACCATGGCGATCTTCGACTCGCTCCCCGGCTTCTTGTGTTTCCTCAAGAATCGCGCGGGACAGCACCTTTATGCGAGCGGACTATGGACGACGCGTCATGGTTTCCGCGAAGCGTGGGAGATGCTTTTCAAGACGGACCAAGACCTGACGCCGGGTGCGATGGCGGAGTCGTATGTGGCCGATGACGCGATCGTGTATCGCACGGGTCAGCCGGTCTTGGACAAGATCGAGATCTGCCTGGACGCCGTCGGCCTGCCGGATTGGCACGTCACGAGCAAATATCCCGTCCGTAATCGCAAGGGAGAGATTATTGGCATCCTGGGTATCTCGCGCGTGTGCATGGGCCAGGCGCCTATCGCTTCCCTTAACATCAAGATTGGTCCGGCGACCAAGATGCTCCAAGATAACTTGCTGGAGTATCCTTCCGCGCAGGTCCTCGCGGAGGCGTGTGACCTATCGGTGCGTCAGTTACAGCGTCGGTTCACCGATGCGCTGGGCCTGTCGCCCCGCGACTATTGGATGAAGTGTCGGATTCGCGCCGCCTGTGAGAGCATCATCAAAGGCGAAGAGAAGCTGGGCTCGCTCTCCGTGCGCCTTGGCTTCTGCGACCAGAGCAGTTTCACCGCCCAGTTCCGTCGTCATACCGGCGTGACCCCGAGCGCCTTCGCGCGGGGCAAGAAGTCGCTGAAGTGACCTCAGAGCGGGCGGAGGATGCAGCGGCAGGGGGCGCCGTCGCCTTTCGCGATGCGGATCGGTAGGCAGATCATCTCGTAGCGGCCCGGCTTGGCCTTCGCGAGGTTGAGCCCTTCGATGATCCAGACCTTCTTGCCCAGCAGGATGTGGTGGGTCGGGACGGAGTCTTTGTAAAAGCCCCCGACACTGAAGTAGTCGATGCCCACCGTGCGGATACCTTTGTCGACGAGGTATTGGGCGGCCTCCTTGGAAACGTAGACGAAATCCTTATCGAAGGACTTCTTCTTCCAGCTCACCTGCGAGTTGCGGGTGCGGAAGAGGATGCGCTCGCCCTTCTTGAGTTTCAGCTTCGCGAGTTCGGCCGGCTTGACGGATTCCTGGTCCTTGATCTCGACCACCCGGCACGGGCCGATGACGGCCTCGAAGGGCAGGTCATCCATCGTGCCAAGGCCTTTGAGGAAGTGCCAAGGCGAGTCCATGTGCGTGCCCGCGTGCGTGTTCAGGTTAAAGACCGACACATTGCAGACATCACCCTTGGCTAGCGCCGCGTGCGGCTTGATGACCGTCGGCGGATTACCCGGCCAGGTGTGCATCCCGTTGGCGAACGGGATGGTGACGTCAATCCAGGCGGATTTGCGGGAGGGCATGGCGGGAAAGATGGAGGATGAGGGATGGATGATAAAGGAGGAAGCGTCATTAGGGGGCACGTGGGCACGTGGGCAAGGGGACATGGGGAGAGACAGGGCTCAAGGGGAGACCGGAAACCGGGAAGGAGGCGGGGCAGTGGGTAGGGCGGGCTCGCGTCACGACATGGCTGTATCGAGGTAGGGACAGCACCACGTGCTGTCCTTGTTCGCCGCAGGGCGAACCATGGTAGGGGCACGATTTATCGTGCACTCACATGCGGAGGGCGCGGCGTAGCCACGCCCCTACCTTCGGCCGCCCTGCGGCGGCCGGTTACTCCCGCCCGCCAACCGCTATCCGCTAAGACCTATTTCGCCACACTTACCACTGCCGGATGGGCCAACGAGTTCCAGCAGGCATCGAACAGCTTCGCGTCGGGTTCGCCGTCGGTGACGATGAAGCGGTAGCGGGTGACGTAGGGCTTGCCGGGCTGAATCGAGAAGGCGCCGAGCTTCTGGGGGACGATCGAGAAATAGGGCATGTCCGGATGCAGGCGGAGCGGCATCGGGAAACGGAAGTTATCGGGGAAGCCCAGGACCGCGGTGCCGGAGATGCCGGCTTCGGTCTTGCCGCCGAGGTAGCACCAGCGCGCGCGGGTGCCTTCGCCCTTCTTGCGGTCGGCGATGCCTTCGGAGGTCAGGAAGCGAGCGCCGTCCTTGCCGTTCCATTCGTCGGGTCCGCGCAGGCCGAAGCTGCCGTAATGGTATTCGGGGAGTTCGAGCGGGTCGTTCGTCGCGCAGGTCTGCGTGGTCGTCAGGTCGAAGACGCGCATCGCTTTCGGCGTATGCGAGACGGCGTAGGCCGTGACGGACCAGCGGTCGACGAGGGCGGTGATAGGCTTCGGGCTGCTCAGGTCGTTCATGTGCATCTCGGCTTCGAAGCCGCCGTAGACTTCGCCGGACCAAAGACGTCCGCCGCCGTGCCACTGTTCTTCGCCTTTCTTCGACTGCATGTTCCAGAAGTCAGTAGCGCGTCCCTGGAAGATGGCCTTTGTAAAGGGCGTCCAGATGCCGTGGTGGTGTGGGTGGTTGGACGGGTAGTCGCCGGTCACGATAGCACCGGAGGGTGAGCGTACCGGGTGCAGGTAGCCTGCACGCAGGATCTCATCCTTGATGTCCGCCCGAGGCTTCTTGTTCTTGTCCGTCCGGAAGTTCAGGACCTCCTTACCGTCGATCGCGATCGTGAGGCCGTCTTCGCCCGGGCCGACCTTCACCGCGTGCGGCTGAGTGCTGGCGACGGTGGCCACCTTGAGGGTCACCGCTTGGTTGGCAGGAACGAACCCGAGGACTAACGTACTGGTGTCGTCGTCATCGGCCTGGAGGTCATATTCGTGACCGGCCGCATCCTTGGCTGAAAGCACATCACCCGTGCAGCGTGCGACTTTCACCTGCACGACCAGCGCGGCGCGGTCGACAGGGGCCGGTGCGATGGTGATCGTCTGGGCGGAGAGGACGGATGTGAGGAGGATCAGGGATGCAAGAGTGCGCATATGCCGAGGCCTAGGGGTATGTATGACTTGAGGACTGGAGGCGAGTGCTAGGTGCGCTGGGTAGGGTCGGCACTGCGTGCCGACCTAGGGGCATTTAGGACAGCACGTGGTGCTGCCCCTACCTTAGGTATTTCCCCTTGGCTTAGTTCCACCCCGCTTCAGTGTCCGCTTACCCCTCCCATGCGTATTCTTCCTATCCTTGCCTGCTGCTTCGCCCTTTCGGTCGTGGCTGAAGATAACTTTGGCACCCTCGTCTTCTCCGATAACTTTGAGCGTAAGGAGACGCAGAAGGTGAAGGACGAACCGGGTAATGGCTGGAACACCAGCAGTTCCTGGAGCGCGAAAGGCAACAAGGAGGTCGATCTCGTGGACGGCACGATGTACATCTACATCCACCCGGAAGCCATCCATGCGGTGGATGTTGGGCACGCCTTCCAATTCATCGACGGCACCGCCACGATGAGGTTCAAATTCCATGAGGCGAAAGATACCCTCATGTTGAATTTCGCCGACTTGACCCTGAAGGAAGTGCATGCCGGCCATCTGTGCGCGGCGACCTTTGGCTCCAAGAAAGTCACCCTCCAGGACATGAAGACCGGTGGGATGTTCTTGAAGTACTACGATGCCCGCAAAGCCGGGAAGCTTTCCAAGGAAGATGCAGATATCATCAAGACCAAGGCTAAGACCATTCCTACCGACATCAGCGTGGGCGAATGGCATTCGCTGAATGTCACGATCCTCGGCGACACCATGACGGCGTCCGTGGATGGTAAGCTCATCGGCAGCTTCAGCTCTTCCGGCATCGCCCACGAAACCAAACAGGTCCTGCGTCTCCTCGTGTCGAACAAGGTCACCCTTGATGACGTGAAGTATTACAAGAAGAAGTAAGCGCAGGGATTCTCTTTATCGTGGTAGGGGCAGCACCGCGTGCTGCCCTAGTTGCTGATAGGTCGCCACGCAGTGGCGACACTACCTAAGGCAAATGCCCGATTACTTCACGGCTTTGATTAACAGGACGGCCGAGCCGGGCTTCTCGCGAAGCGTGATCGTGTGGCCTTGCATGAGTTCGGCACCGGTACGGACTTCTTTGCCGCCGTCGAAGTTTTCGACCTCGTAGCGTTGCTGCGGGATGAGGCCGCGTAGTTTGACGGTGAGCGTCTCGCTCGTGGCCTCCGGACGACGGAAGGCCTGCACGACGCTTTCATTGAGGTCGCTACGATGGAACTGCCAGGCGATCCACGATTGCGTGTCGAGCGCGTAAGGTGTCAGTGGGTAGTAATCGCCGAGCAGGAGATGCGAGATGCGACCGATTTCAGCGTAACCACGGATGGTGTCGGCGCGCTTCTGCTTATCCTTTGTCCAGTCTCCCCCTGCGATCATGCCGAACCCGGTGAGGTAGTAACTGCGTACGGCGTAGTGTTCCGTGAAGAAGGGTACGCCGGCGCCTTGCCAAGGCAGCCAGGATGACAGTCCGAAAGTGTGGCATTGGTTACCTTCGAGCTGCAGGGGCGATTTGGCGAAGGACGTCACTGACCAATCGCTGCGCAGGAGCGGTACGGAACGTCGCATGGTTTCGAGGTCGTTGCGACGCCCGCCGGACGCGCACGAGTCGATGCGCAGCTTGGGGTGACGACGACGTAGTTCGTCCCAGAAGGTGAGGTGGCCCTGGATGTAGAGGTTCTCGGTGATGCCCTGTCGGTCAGGGGCGTCGTGCTTTCGCCACGCGGTGCCGTAGTGGGCACCGTTCAGGTCCTCGCGGTACCAGTCCATCCCTTGTGATTTCACCATGCCGTCGAGGTGCTCGATAAGCCACTTCAGCGCGGCGGGGTCGCCGAGGTTGAGCACGTCGCCCGCGCTGTTGCCAGGCATCAGCCATTCGGGGTGATTCTTGCCGAGCCACGAGCCTGGGTCGCCGACGCGTTCGGGTTCGAACCAAAGGACGAATTGGAGGCCGTTCTGGCGCGCCTTGTCGCTGAAAGGTTTGAAGCCTTGGGGGTACTTCGTGATATCGACCTCCCAAGTGCCGGTATTCAGCCAGGCTTTCTTCTCATTGAAGGGGCCTTCGCTGCTGGGATACCAAGTCTTACCTCCGCCGGCATCGCGCCAGCAAAGGTCGGGCTTGATGCCGGCGTCGAGGTAGGTCTGTACGGATGACCAAGACTCGAGCGTGCCGTCCACCCAGACTGCCTTGGTCGGTGGCTGCGGGATGCCTTCGGCGCGCGGCAGCACATGCGCGAGATACCAGTTGCGCCAGAGGTTCTGAGCCCGGACCAGGTCATCGCCTTGCCAGAAGAGCAGGGTGGTGGAGGGTGTCCGGATCTCTTCGCCCGGCTTTAGGACGAGGTGGGTGAGCTGCTGTCCGGCCTTGATGCGCAGTCCGCGTTCGTGGTCGCGAGTGAAAGTCGCCTCCCATTGTCCGGGCCAGCCGACTGCGAGGATCATGCCGCCTCCGGGCTGTTGCAGGTTCCAATACGGCCAGCCATCGGGGCCATCAGAGGATTTGCCCGAGACCTTGTCCCCATTGACGGGGGGAGAGCAGAGTTTCTTGGCATCGGGTCCGAGCGGGAGTGAAAACGGCCGGAAGCTTTCCGCGACGCAGGTGTCGCCGCGGATTCCGTGCAGCACGAACTCTCCCCTGGATTCCCGTTCAAACTTAAAGTCTAGGCCTTGGATGTCCTGGATGATCGCCGTGTCGGCCTTCCCCCTATTCTTCAGCCAGACCGTCCACTCCGCGACCGGAAAGCCTGTATATTCCTTCGCGACCAGCCTCACCTCGAGTCCGGAGGCCGCATCCAGCCAGGTGCGCGTGTGTTCGCGGCGCTGGCTGTCGAGTGGCCGTGCCGCATCGGTGCGCTTCCAGTCCTTCAGTAAAGCATCGGAAGATTTTCCGCCGAGGGTGAAGCTGAACGGTAGCTTCGCCTTATCGCTGAAAATGTTCTCCTGCCTCCATTGGGTCGCGGCAGCGTTTTCCTGGGTCGACGGTTCGGCCGCATGCAGTGCGGCCAGTGCTGTCAGTATCAGGGATAGGAGGGGGAGGGCGGGGCGCATCGTAGGGCTATTTTTTCTCGGAGCCTAGCGCTTTACCGGCCTGAGCCGCAAGTTCGCCGACCACCTCCAGCTTGCCGAACATGATACGCTCCTTGCGGCCTTGCGTCACACAGAACCAGATCGTGCCCTCGTGCTCATGGAAAGTGGGGTATTGAAATGACCGTGGGTTCTCGAAGTGATATTTTCGCTCCCACGTCTTGCCATCGCGGGAGACGTCCACGTTGAAAACGCTGCGGCCTGCACCCCGAACCTGCCAGCCGAGGTAATACACGTCGCCGAACTTGTCGAAGGTCGGCTTTGAGCTGGCACCATCAGGAACATGCGGTAGCTCGCGGCCGGTAGACCACGTCTTGCCGTCCTGACTGGTGGTGAAATGATAATTTCCCTTTTGGCTGCGGCAGATCGCCATCCAGGTGCCGTTGGGCAGGCGGTTCACCGCGGATTCGCTCAGCGCCGCGCTCTCCGGCACGTTGAAGTGGCCGATCACCTCGAAGGTTTCCAAATCGTCGTGCACCAGCGCGAGGGCATTTTGCGTTCCCTTAAAGTTGTTCAAGGCAACGTAGATCTTACCGTCGAAGCGCTTGAACGAGTCGAAGATATGCATGGTGGAGTCGCAGGCCTTGTGCGTGAAACCGCGGGCCGCAGCGTCCGCATGAAGAAACTGCGGCTGGAAGTCGAAGGTGCCCGCTGCGGTTTTGAGCTTCGCCTTGTGGAGGGGCGGGGCAAAATCGCCGCGCTTCAGATCGAAGTCACGATACCAGACCTGTGACTGCCGTTTGCCGGGATCGTTGCTGTCGAAGTAACAGCGCAGCGTGCTCGGATCTTTTTGGATGATGCGCGGCGCGACGCAGGCACCTGCGGGCAACCTCTGGTTTTCGAACGTCTGCTCGCCCCTCGCGAAATCAATGACCTTCTCCACGCTCAGCGACTTCAGGTTCACGACGGACATCGTAACGTATTGGAACGGCCATTCCGCGCTCTCACCCGGCTGCACGTCGTTTGCTTCGGCGACGACGAAAGCGCGATCTCCCACGCAGACGAACTCGGCATCGTGTGTGCCTTTCACCTGCGGTGCGGTCACATTGACCAGTCGCTCCATGACGCGGTTGGCAGCCTGAAGCGGATCCCAGCCTTCGGGGAGGATGTTCGGCCTCAGGTCCGGGGCGTCGGCAGCGTGCAGCGCGGCCAACGGCGCGAGCAGCAGGGCGGCGAGGATGATGTGAAGGGCGGGTTTCATGGTCTATTTCTCGCTTTTCTTCGTGGAGGAAATCTCTCCGATCTTCGCATCACCACCGACCGAGATGGGGTTCGGCACATCGGTGGTCATGACGTTGTCGAACTGGAGGTGGCCGATTTCGCCGATGTCGTGCTGGAGCACGCTCTTGATTCGGTTGGCGCTGATGTTCGAGAGATGGAGGCGATTGATCTGCGGTTTGCGTTCGAGGCTCTGCATCGCGTCTGGCCAGCCACGACCGTTGACCGCCCAGAGAGGCAGGCAATTGAGAATGGCGCGACCAGCATTGTAGTATTTCTTCAACCTGGTTTTGTCCGGATCGGTGCGAATCAATGCACCATTGACAGGCATCTCCTTGGGACGATAAAGCGTCACATCATTGACCGAGAGCAGGTCGATGCGGCCGTCCACCTGAATGGCCGGTGTTTGGGCAGCCTGCGGATTGGTCTGATACAGACTCATCCCGTCCACGCGCAGCACGCCAATGTCGCAACTCGGCTGCACCCAGATCACTGGCCGGCTATCCACCGGAAGGTGGCTGTGGATATTGCGCAGCGTGAGTTGCTCGATGTTGCCCTGGATGAAAAACACAAATGGCAGCGGTCCGAAATCGGGCAGCAGCGGTCTCAGGTCGATGTTCTCAAAAGTGACCTGCCCAATATCGCCTCCCGGACGCCACTGAGGCGAGATGAAGATGCCATACTTGGTGAAAGTACCCTGCACATTGCGAATGGAGACGCGATCCACCCGCGAGGCTCGGGAGCAGATGCGGATGCCATTGTGTGCCCCATCAATGAACACGCCGTCAATGTCCATATCGCTCATGGGTCCAAAGCTGCAGTTTGGTCCCATAAAATCGTTGTAAGTGAACTCGCCCTGTTTGTTCCAGTCGCTATAGAGGCCGTCGGCATTGAGGGCGATGATGTCATCACCCGGATTGCCATGAATATTTCGCATAGAGAGAAACTGTCCGGGGCCATGGCATTGAATGCCGCACTGGTACGGCCGAGGTTCTTTGCTGAGGTGAATGAAGACGTTCTCGCAGGTAACGTACCGCCAGTTCGAGAACTGCACGGCGAGGGTGCACATGTCCTTGATTGTGATATCGCGCATTGTAACCTGTTCCACGCCATACATGCCGATACCGACGCTCCAGTTCTTTCCCTGTGGCTTCGTTGTCATAGTAATTTGGGTCTGTTTGGCAGAATTTCCGTTATAGGTACCGCCGAGGAACGTGATGTTGCGGTTCTTGCGCTCGGTGCGCGAGGGATCGGCATTGATGATGATCGGCTGGTCGGAATGGTCTGCGAGGAAGAAACCACAATTGCTGCCGAGACACTCGATGGTCGTGTTAGAGTGAACTTTCAGCCCCTTCACGAGGATCGCCCCATCCACAACCAGCTTCAGCGAACCGAGCTTGGGAGCGCGGTCAAGGATCCCCTGGATGAGCGCGGTGTCGTCGGTGCCGCCGCCTTTGGTGACGTCACTGTCGAGCTTCGCGCCAGCCTGACTGGCGATGATGATGTGGGCGTTCGCGGCGGGTGCTGCCTGCAGCGCGGTCCGGCAGCCGACGGACGCAAGCAGCAGGGCGGTGAGGAGGGTGAGGGTGAGTTTCATGGTTTGACGATTACGGGAGCTTCTCCAGCACCAGGATTCCCCATGGGTTCAGTGCCGGGACAGACACGAGATTCCATGCGCCTTCGGTGGTCGTGGTGAGGGTGGTTTCGCGAATGAGACTGCGGTAGTTCTTGGCGTTCTCGGCCTTAGCATGCAGCGCGGCGTCATAGGGGAGCGGCTCGCGCAGCGTCACCTTGATCGCGTTCTTTCCGAAGAACCGCGCGATGGGCAGGCGGAGTGTCGAGGCCGCGCCTTGCTCCCGTTCGACGAGGTGGATGACCACGGGCGCGTTGGCATCGCCCGGTTTGGCGCGGAGGAAGGCGCTGAGCTTGCCGCTGCCGCCCTCGATACGCAGGGGCGCATCGTCGCCGAAACGCGTGTCTTGCAAATCATAGCCGCCGACGGCTGCCTCTTCGTAGCCATCAAGGACATCCGCATTGGCTCGGACGAAGCCGGTGAGGTCGGCGAACTTCTCCTGCGCGATGAAGATGCGGGGCAGCTTTTGAATGGGAATGCGCGGCACCCTCGTGACCGGATCGAGGACGACGTTCTGGAACTGGTCCCATGGCACGATATACAGATTGCCCGTGGCGTAGCTCGTCGCCCAGATCCAGCGGTAGTCCTCGGCAGGCCTGTCTTCCTGGCCGGTGAGCACGAAGAGTTTCTTCTCCTTGCGCGCGGCGAGGCCGATCTCGCGAATGCGGCTCGGGCTGATGACTTCCTTCGTGCCGTCCATGGATCGGAAACGAATCTCGGTCATGCGGTAGTCAAACACCTGCATGAAAGGCGGATTCGTGTGGCAGTTCGTGCTGAAGGTCAGTTTGCGGCCCGCGTGCTTTTCGATCTCGGTGCGTGCCCAGCGGTGGAACTCCAGCAGATCGGCGTCGGGGATGGCATCACGGCGGCCCTTCTTGCCCCAGTCGAAAAAGCCCTCGTCCGGGTCATCGCGCTGGAAGCTGGTGACACCCATGTCCACCAACCGTTTCGCGCGTTCGAGATAAAGACGGCGGTATTCCGGGTTCGCGTTGTCGGCGCGGAAGGGTGGTTGGTCGCTTTGCCCGATCGTGCCGATGGGTTTGCCTTTGCGGTCACGCAGGGCGAGGGCGGGATCGGTTGAGGTCATGCACAGGCTGCCCTGGAACTCCCAGCCCTTGGCCCGGACGCTCTTGATGAAGGATTCGTCCTCGATGTAAGACCACACTCCTCGCGTGATGTGAAAGTCACTCCCGGCGGTGAGCATCTGCTCCGCTGTAAGGCCTTTTTGATCGAGCCTGAAGAGCCTCATGCAGACATCGCTGAGCTTCGGCATCTCGGGCGAGAACCCGAAGGGCTGCGCGATCTGGCTGAACGTAGCGTCCGGGGCCACGCGCGGCGTGGTCGGCTCAGCAGCGGGCAACGAAGCCAGCGGCGCGAGCAGCAGGATGGTGAGGAGGGGGAGGGTGGGGCGCATGTTCTTGGTTCGTTGTTCTTGGTTCCTTGTCCTTGGTTACTTAGACTGGGAGGCCTTCCTGGCTTCCGCATCGATTTGATCGGCCTTTTGCTGGATCTCGCGGTCGAGTACGGCGGAACGCGTGCGGAGTTCGGCCAGGCGGCGTAGTTCATCCGTCGTTGGAGCGACGAGCACGGGAACGGCGGTACCGCAGTCCACGCGGCAGTCTTTTTCGGTCACGTCCTTGGTGTCGGCGAGCTTTGCCAGACCGGGCACCGGTGCGGGGGCACGGCCCACGACGCCTTGCAGCGTCAGACCTTGCACATCGTCCCCGGCGATGAAGGCGCGTGCGTCGGGCTTTTCGACGGTGAATCGCACTTTCTCTAGGCGTACGCCTTTGACGTGGCGGAGATAGAGCGCCGAGGCAGGGAGTTCGCCGTCGAACGGAACCGCCCACTTGATATACACAAAAGCCTCGAGTAGCTCGCCGACATCGAGACGCGCCGCATGCTCGGCGGTGCCGCCGCCGGGGAAGGTGAGGTCGACGTCGGAGAAGGAGATATTCTCGATGTGACCATCCGGTCCCGACGCCACGGCTGAATACGGTCGTTTCCAGGGGGCTTCCCACCCGCTCTTGCTCCGCCGGATCCCGCCGTCGCCGGCGACCGCCTTGATGTGTTCGAAGCGGACGTTACGGATGTGCCCGATCGGCGGACGCCGCGTCTGGTGGTGTTTACTGAAGGCGAAGCGCGAGGCCAGCACCATGATGGGCTGGCAGACCTTCGTCATCTCGATGTTCGAGAACGAGAGGTCCTCGTGCGTCTGACCGCCGGCCGACTCGATCTTGATGCCGCCCTGGCAGTCATGAAACGTGCAGTCGCGCATCTTCAGGCGTCGCGTCGCTCCGAAAGACTCGCAGCCGATGCGGATGGCGCACCAGTTGGTGGTCAGGCGGCAGCCGCTGATATCGATGTCCTCATTGGGCCAGTCGGGGTGAAAGGTCATGAATGTGATGCAGTCGTCTTTGGAGTCGGCGTCACAGTCCTTGATGGAGACACGGCGTGAGCCGGCGAAGACGAAGGCATTGCCGAAGGCAGTGGAATCGCGGCTACGCACCGTGACGCGCTCGATCTGGATATCTGTGCTGCGGACGAAGAACGTCGTCACCATCCCCGGGTCGATCAGCGTGAGTCCGGTGAGCTTCACGTTCCGGCAACGCTCGAAGCGGATCATGATCGGATGGCGGCGCTGAGCGTCGTCCTTATTAGGGAATATCTTGACGGTCATTCCTCCCTGGCCGTCGATGATGCCCGCACCTTCTAGGCCGACATGTTCGGCGTCTTCCGCGTAGATCAGCGCCGGGCGGAATTGGGTATTGAAATCCTTGAACATGTTCGAGGGTTCTGAGGCGTCGAACCAGTGCAGCTCCGCCGTCTCGACCGCGTAGTCGGCGATCTTCGCGCTGCCGCGCAGGATGGCGTCCTTCTCGACGCGCAAGGTCACGCCGCTCTTCAGGCGCAACGCACCTGTGAGGAAGACTCCCTTGGGGACGCTCACCACGCCTCCGCCGGCAGCATGGCAGGTGTCGACTGCCTGCTGAATCGCCAGCGTGTTCATGGTCGTCCCATCACCTTTGGCCCCATGGGCCGTGATGTCATACACCTTGGGGTCAGCGGCGTGCAGCGCGGCGAGCGGAGCGAGCAGCAGGGCGGTGAGGAGGGGGAGGGAGCGTTGCATGTTCTTGGTCCGTTGTTCTTGGTTACTTGTTCTTGGGGCTTTGTTCCGAGGTATCAATGAAAGGCGGTGAGGTTCATGCCCCAGTCATTTTCTTTTGATTATATTTATGGCGGCCTGACCCCGTTGTTCGGTCCCTGTCAGCCTGCGGCCCCGCTCAGCTGTCATGACCTGAATTCTATGGGTACGCTACCGGAACGGGCGGAGCTCAGGCATGCGTCGAGGACTTGCTGGGTCAGTAGGCTCATGCGGGGCCAGGCGGAATCACGTCGGCCGGAGAGCACCAACTGCGAGAACGCCGCAAACATGGCGGACTCTTGCGATCCGGGAGCGTTGTTGCTGGGCTCTTCGATGGTTCGGGGGTGACAACCTTCCTTGAAATCGATTTGGCACCCGTTCACGACGAACTCCGGGCGCAGGAGATCGTAGCGGGTCTGCGTCCCGGAGGAGGGCAGGGCGAAGTCGGGGATTTGCAGCAGGGCTTTGGTGCCGGTGACGACGGCGTGCTGCGCATGTTGCGCGACGAACGAGCAGTAGAACGAGGCGTGGGCTCCGTCCGCGAAGTCCAAGGTGCCGGAGAAGGCGAGCGGGACCCTCTGCTCCGACGTCTCGGCATGGATTCGCCCGGTGACGGTGCGCGGGGCGGTTTCGCCCATGGCCAGGAGCGAGAACCGTAGGCAATACCAGCCGAGGTCACCCAGGCAGCCCAGCGGCTCGAGCGACTTGTCCGCGCGGATATTGGTGCGTGCGAAATCATCGTCGGAGAGGAAAGTGAACTGGCTGGCGATATGTCGGAGCTGGCCCATTTCGGTCGCGAGGACTTCGCGCAGATGCCGGAGGCGTCGGCCATGCATGAACATGACTCCGTCCATGAACTGCACGTCATGCTGCGCACAGGCTGCGATCATCTCGGCGACATCGGCGGCGACGCAGCCGACGGGTTTCTCGACGAGCACATGCTTGCCGGCCCGGGCGGCCCGGATGACCCATTCCTTCTTCAATCCGGTCGGGAGTGGGACGTACACGGCGTCGATGTCCGGTCGGGCGAGCAGCGCCTCGTAGCTGCCCAGCGCCTCGGGCTTCGTCGGATGCGGGACCTGGGTCTGGCATGCGTCGATGAAGGCCTGGGCCTTCGCCTGGTCGCGGCTCGCGACGGCGACGAGCCTGGCGTTGCCGGCATCGCGGATGGACTGCCAATTCTTCCGGGCGATCGAAGCCGCGCCGAGGATGCCCCAGCGGCAGGCCGGTCGTTGCAATCTGCCGAGGGGGCTCATCCGGCGATAAAGGTTCAGGCTGAACGAAGTTCGTTCAACGTCCCGGCATTGCTGCCGAAGGTGCTTGTTTCGACGCCCATGTTCTGCAGCATGGTGACGTAGAGGTCGCAGAGCGGCTTGTTGTGGTCGCGCCTGAAGGCATGGTGCTGGCCATGTCGGAGCCCCCCGCCGGCGAGGAGGATCGGCAGGTTGGTGTTGTCGTGGATATTGGCGTCGCCGAGGTTGCTGCCGTACAGGACCATCGTGCGGTCGAGCAGGCGCTGGCCCTCTTCAGGCTTGGCGGCGAGATTGCCGATGAGTTTGTTCAGCAGTGCCATGTGCTGGCGGTCCGCGGCTTCGAGTTGCCCTACTTTTTCCTCGTTCTGGCCGTGGTGGCTGAGGCCATGGTAAGTCTCCGTCGTGGCTTTCTGTCCGGGCAGGGAGAAGACGGGAGTCCTGAAGGCATCGACCATCAGCGTGACGATGCGGGTGCTGTCGGATTCGAAGGCGATCTGCGCGATGTTGAGCATGAGGTCGAACTTCTCGAAGAACAGCTTGCTATCGTTGATATCCCTCGGCGCGGCCTGCGTCGCGACGGGTTTCGGGCGCTGTTCCCATTCGCTGGCGACCAGGAGGCGCTGCTCCACTTCGCGGACCGACGTCAGGTATTGGTCGAGGCGCGACTTATCCGCGCTGCCGAGGGTGCGGCTGAAGCGGCCGGCCTCGCCGCCGAGGGTGTCGAGGATGCTTCCGCGTTGCTTGAGCCGGAGGAGCTGCCTTTGCACCTCGTCCGGGCTGCCTTGGATGAACATCTTCCTGAACAGCCGGACAGCGCTGTCCTCGGCCGGGAGTAGCACGCCGTCGCGGGTCCAGGAGAGGCTGCGGTTGGCCTTCTCGATATTGACGCCGAGGTTCAGGGTGGGGAAGCGCGTCACTTGGCCGATTTTTTCGGCGGCGTATTGGTCGAGGGAGATGCTGTTACGGAAGCCAGCTTTGAAAGCGCCGCGTGCCGACGTGAGGAAGCAGTTGTCGGTGCTATGTCCGCCGGTCACCCCGGGGTGTGAGAGCCCGCTGAACACGCTGAACTCATTGCGCACCCCGGCGAGCATCTCGAGGTAAGGCGAGGGCGCATAGTCGCGGCCGCCCGTCTTCGGGAAGAAGTTTTTCGGCAGCACGCCGAGATTGTTCGCGATGACCAGCATGCGCTTCGGCGTCGGCGGACGGTCGGAGCGCGCGAACACGGGCGTCATGCATTCCAGCAGGGGAAGGCTGAGCGTGACGCCGAGCCCTCGGAGGAAGGCCCGCCGGTGGAGGTGGGAGGCGGTGGTCGAGATATGGGGGGCTTTCATCGCTTTGGGTTTCCAAGGAAGATCGGACTCTGGACGAGCGCATGCACGAGGTCGCGCACCCGGTAGCCGTCCTTGGCGCAGGCATCGAGCATCGCTTCGATCTGGCGGCGGTCGGAGAAGCGGACCGGCGTGCCGGTGGCGTACACGGTGAACTGGTGCAGGAGATTCCGGGCGAGCTGACGATCGTTCGCGGCGAAGACGGCTTTTAGCTCATGGATGTCGCCGAACTTACGTCCGTCGGCAAGCTGGCCGCTGGCATCGACCTTGCCTGCGAGCGTGTAGGCGTAGTCGTGGCCGGCGGGATCGATGCCGGTGCGGGGTTCTCCCTCGCTGGTGCCGCGATAGCGCGTCCGCCAGCCTCCCATGACATCGAAGTTCTCCAGTGCCAGCCCGGCGGGGTCGAAGCGGGCGTGGCAGCTGGCGCACTTCGGGGAGTTCGTGTGCTGGGCGATGAGTTCGCGGATGGTCTTGGCGCCGCGGATATCCGGTTCCACGGCGGGGATTCCCGGTGGAGGCGGTGGCGAGGGTAGGCCGATGAGGCGATCCATGGTCCAGACGCCGCGCAGCACGGGCGAGGTGCTGGTGCCGTTTGCGGACACCTTCAGGATGGCGCCCTGCGTGAGGAGGCCGCCATAGGGACTGTCTTTCGGCAGGTCGACCCGGCGAAGGGCCGATCCCGACACCTCGGGCAGGCCGTAATGTTTGGCCAGCCGGTCGTTCACGAAGGTGAAGTCGGTCCTGATCAGCGAAGCGGCGGGCAGGTTCTCGCGTAGCATGGCGGTGAAGAACGCGCGTGTCTCCATGCCCAGGGACTCCACGAGATAATCATCGAGCCGATATTCCGGATAGAGCCGGACGTCGGGGTCGTCGCGACGGAGTTCGCGGAGATTCAGCCAGCAATCCGTGAAATGATCCACGAAGCGCGGGAAGTCCGGGCTGGCGATGAGCCGGTCTGTTTCCATGCGCAGCGTCGCGGGCTCGAGCAGCTTCTTCTGCGCCGCGAGAGCCGCGAGCGTCGCATCAGGCCGCGAATCGGTCAGGAAATGGGAGAGCCGGTTCGCGACGGCGAAGTCGGCGTCGGCGGGGCCGGGTTCGCGTAGATACAGATAGAGGTTGGAACATAGGAACGCCTGATAGCCTGTGAGCAGGGACTCCGCGAGGGGGGTGCCTTTTTGCAGGGCATCGAGGACGATCTTATCGAATTGCGGGATCGCTTCGGCCGGCACCGGTTCGCGCGCGGCGCGGGCGATGAAGCGTCGTAGCAGGCGTTTCGCATCCTCGGCGGGCTTGGCTGATTTGACGTCGGCGCCGAGGTCGTCGAACAAGACGTGATGGGAAGCGGGCGGCCACGATGCAGGCGCGATGGGTCCTTCCATCTCCAGCCACTGAAACGCGATGCCCGGCTGGCCGCCCTCCGGGAAGGGCGGATAACGGTAGTAACCTGTCTTGCCTTGCGCGTCGATCTGCGGCGTCGGCAGTCCCAGCATGCCATACTCGATGGTCTGGCCTGCGGGCAGATAGACCGTCGTTTCATAGACGCCGCCCTCGGGTCGCACGTCGATGATGCCACCCGTCATGCGCACATCCTCGGCTTGGTCATGGCTAGTCGGCTTGCGCGAGCGGAAGGTCATCGGCACGGTGCGTACGCCTTTCTTAAGGACAAAGCCGGCCGTCTGTAAGACGGACCTTGCGGAGAACCGCACGCGATACTCACCCGTAGCGGTCGCCAGGATCTTCGCCGGGAACACCGCATATGGCCATCCCGGGGAGCGGAACAGCGTCATCTCAAGGTCTGGCTCATCCTTGGTCCAGGCGGCTTCCTGCTCTTTCGCCGTCAAAGAGGCGAGTCCCTTGCCGTCCCGCGCATAAAACATCGACTCAGGGCCACCCACGCTGCTACGGGGTCCGAGTTTCCTGCCGACCACCCGCGTCTTTTTTGACGCCGGCGGCGCTGGTGACGTCACCATGGCCTGACGTAGCGCGGTCTCGACCGCATCCAGGTAGGCCGTGATCTGCACGTGCGAGATGTCGAGCGTGGCGGCGACTTTATCGAAATGGCGTGATTCACGGTCGGCCGGGAGCATGTCGCGGATGTCAAGATGTGGCAGCGCGAGCAGGTCGCGCAGGTTCTGTTCGAACTCGAGACGGTTGAGGCGCCGCATCGGGCCACGCCCATGAAGGTCCGTCTCCGCCTTGCTGGCGGCATGTAGGGAAGGTTCCAGGGCCGCCAACAAGGCCTTTCGGTCGGCTGGTTTCATGTCGTCGGATTTCGGCGGCATCTCCCCGTTCTCCACCCGATCGAAGATCTGGACCCAACGTTCCATCCCTTTGGGGTCCGCCAGATCGAAAGACAGGGCGGTGAGGTCGAGCTTGCCCTTCTTCGTCTCCGCGTCGTGGCACTCGACGCAGTTCTGTCTGATGAGGGCGGCGGCGGCTCGTGGTGGCTGCTCGGCCGCAGGGAGGGTCGCGAGGCTCATGAGCGCGGTCGCCGCGACCCAAGGTAGGAAAGGTTTCATGATTTTAAGCTGCGTCTGAGGTTCAGGGTTTATTTCAAGCTTCCCGACTCGAATGAGGCCATGGAGGGGGCCAGATCGTCCGTCAGGGCGAGGATGATGCCAGCCGCTGCGCCGAGGCGCTTGTTTCCTTGCGACTGGAGGATCCGGCAATCGGCGAGGGAGGGCTTCAGGGTCCGCTTCTTTACTTCGTCGAGCACCCGGTCGAAGACCGCCGGATCGGAGCCCGCGAGCATTCCGTGAAGGAAGAGGGTGGAAGGGTTGAAGACGTTGATGACGGCAGCGACTGCGATCGCCAGATAGTCGATCGTGCGCTCGACCACTTCATTCGTGTCGGCCGGGCGGATCCGCATCGTCTCGATGGCCTCGGTGATTCCGACGGGCGCTCCGAGGATCTGGGAGATTTCGCGCGCGAAGGCCGAATCGGTGGCGACGGTCTCAAGGCAGCCCTGATTCCCGCAGCCACAAAGGATTCCCGCCCGCTCCACGGTGATATGGCCGAGTTCTCCGGCCAGGCCGCTGTTGCCGGTCAGCAGTCTGCCGCCGCTGAAGATGCCCAGGCCCAGGCCGGTGCTGACATCCAGCATGGCGAAATCGTCCATCCCCCGGGCTGCGCCATACATCCGTTCCCCGACGCAGAGCGCGTGGGATTCCTGCAAGGCCACGCAACGCAGTCCGAGCCGGAGACTCAGGTCCGTGGCGAGGGACTGCCCGTCAAGGAGGTGTAGGTTCGGTGACATGACGGTCTGGTCCCGTCGCGTATTCAGCAGGCCAGGGAGGCTGACGCCCACGCCGCGAAACCGAGAGCTCACGTCGCTCATCTTGCCGTCGACGATTTCGGCGACTTGACGCACGATCGCCAGGAGCAGCTCAGAGTAAGTCGAGGGCGTCGAAAAAGAACGCATAGTTTCCTTCGCGATCTCGCCATCCAGCCTGGCGCTGCCTGTCCAACACGTGCCGGAGTCGACGACGACCCAGAGGACGTTCGCGCTCTTGGCGTCCAGTTGCAGGAGCTTTCCCGGCCGACCGAACCCCTCGCTTAATCCGCTCTCCTCCAGGAACCCATGACGAATCAGCGACGCGGCGGCTTTGGAGACCGTGGGAGCGCTCATACCGCAAGCTCGGGCCATATCCGCCCGAGAAGAAGGACCGTGCGCTTGAATGAACTCAAGCACGCGCCGTTCGTTGATCTTGGAGAGGAGTTCGGATGCGACCATGGGAAGGGAAAAAAAGAGAGAAAATGGGCCTGAATAACTTTTTAAACGATACTTAGGAAGTGTCACGCTCGAAATGCGCGTCCCCCCTATCGAAAAGGGCCAGACCGCCTGAATGGGTGCCCGTGCCGATGTGCCCTGATCGCGTCAGGTCATGGGGTCAGGCCGTACCCTAGATTGAGGAGTAACTAAATGCGGTGAAAGGAGGCGATGCTAGTCACACCTCCGGCAGGGTACGGCCTGACCCCGTTGTTCGGCCCTCCCACCAGCGTGCCGAGGCTTTGCATGCCGTCAGCGGCGGTCCAGCGGAAGGCGCGTTCACCGCTGGATGATTCGCTATAACCGACGACGACCGAACCATCGGCGGAAATTCCGAAGGCGTTGGATCTGCTTCCTCCCGGGAGGACTCCAAGGCTTTGCATGCCTCCGGCCGCCGTCCACCGAAACGCCCGGTCCTCGTAGATGGCGATGCTGCTGATGCCGATGACGACCGATCCGTCGGGGGAGAGGCTGTTGGCGGTGGCGTAATTTCCGCCCGGAAGGGTCCCTAGGTCGGTCATCGTGCCGGCGCGGGCGAGCGAGACGGCTGCGATGAAAAAAGCTTTGGTGATGAGGAGTGATTTCATGATGGGTGATTCTTTCAGCGCACCTGGACGGTCTTCAGGTCGAGTTCGAAGGTGCCGGCGGAGGGGTAGGCGATCGGGTCGACGTAGAAACCGCCGAAGTTGATCTTGCGCTTGAGCTTACCGGGCAGCGTGACCTTCTTGAGATCGTTCACCTGGACGGTGTAGTCCGATTCCGAAAGGCTGACGCGGATCCGGATAGGTTCACGTATGCCGACTTCGGCGAGCTTCACCCACTTGTCGCCTTTCAGCACTTCGATATGGTAGGGCGGAACCGGCCGGCTGACGCGGATCTGGGCCTTGTCGCGCTCAGGCCCGCCGATGTTGAGCAAAGTCATGCCATTGACGGCCTCATCGTTCGACTGGCCGGGGTAGAAACTCGGCACGCTCATGAGTTTCACCGTGAAATCGAGCGCCAGCTGATTCTGTTCCGTGAGTTCCTTGGTGAGCACCAGGCCGAGGCTGCTGAAGGTCTCGGTGAAGGTGGCGACCTGGGTCTTTTCGTCGATGGTGACCGCAGGGCGGCTTTCTCGTCGCAGGAAGAACGGGGTCTTATAGTCCGGCAAGCCGGTCACGCGGCTCGCGTAGATCGCGCGGGGCTTCACGCCGTAGCTGTAGGAGATGATCATCTCGCCTTGGTTGATCTCGCCGTTGGGATAATGCCCCGTGGAACCTTGCTGCTGGATAACGGGTCCCGGGATGAGGAGGTCGGGGTCGCAGACGGGACTGAAGTAAGTCGCGAGGTAATGGCGGTCGCGCAGCCAGCCGGAATAGCCCAGCTGCCAGTCGTTGGCGACGAGGGTGAGGTCGGACGACGACTGCTTCATGCTGAAGCTCTGGTGGCGGCTGGAGATTGTCTCGATGTCCACGGCTCGTAGGCTCGAGAAATTCACCCCGCCGTCGGTGCTTTCGGCATAGACGATCATCTGGTCGCTGCTCAGCACCTTATGCTGATCCACCACCCGGATCAGCAGGCCGATCCGGCCGTCGGGATGTTCGAAGAGGTGCGGTTCCCATAGGCGGACGATGTCGGGAGACTCCAGCTTCTTCGCCGAGGGTTTCATGTATTTCTCGAGCGGAATCAAGGCGGTGAACTCGCCGTAGAACCAGGTCTTACCCTCGTCCTTGCTGATCAACGCGCAGACCTGGAGCGGTTTCCCTTCTTCGGTCAGCTTCGCCGGGGCGAGGCAGATCGGGAAGAGCATCGTGCCGGACTTGGTCAGCAGGCCATGGTTGGAGGGGAAGGGGGTCGCGCCCGGAGCAGCCGCACGGTCATAGCTCTTCGGCAGCGGAGCCGTGATGCGGAGGTTCTCCCAGTGGATCCCGTCGGTCGATTTCGACACATAGGTGGCCGCCTCCGGTCCCGTCACGCACCAGGCGCTGAAGAGCGTCTCGTTGCGCAGGTTGATCAGATTGGGCTGCCACTGGAACGACGTGGGGGTCGAGTCCACCGGGTTGATCGCCCCGCCTATGGTGGTGAATGGCGTCACGGGGACCGACCAATGCTGGAAATCATCGCTGACCGAGAGGTAGTTGAGCTGGCCGGGGCGCGATTCTTCAGGGATGTCCGGATTGGCGTTCCAGACGGCCACGTAGCGGCCCTTGAACTTCGTGATATCCGAATCGTGGTTGTAGCCCATCTTGGGCGACCACTGCGGGTAGACCTGATTGATCACCGCATGCTCGACGGCGAATTTCGCCACCGGATAGGGCGTATGATCGGCGGCCTGCAGTGCGGCCAGCGGCGCGAGTAGCAGGGTGAGGAGGAGGGGGAGGGAGGGTTTCATGGGAAGAAAACTGGGACGGCCCACTTGCCGATGAGGATGGTTTCACCGGCGGTGCAGTCCTTTTGGAAAAGGGTGCAGAAGTTCGCCGAGGAGGCGGGATTGAAGAGCGGGACTTCCGGCAGGGCGACTTTCTCGAATCCCTGGTCCATGAGCGACTGCGCGGTGGTGTCGCGGTTACGCTCAAGCACGGGCGTGAGGAAGAAGACGGTGCCAGCGCGCTCGCATTTGAGCGTCTTCTGGCCGTTCATGGCGATGGGCAGGAAGTGCGCGCTCTTGAGCGCGGCGGGAAGTTCAGCGGTGAGGTAGGCGCGGTCGGTGAAGAGTTTCGCGCCGGGGATGAGGGCTTGAGGTTTCGCATCGGTGCTGGTGAGTGTGCCGGGCTGGGTGGTGCGCATGGGTTTGCCGTCGGCGTTGGCATGGACGGGAGCCGTCGAAGGCTTTGGTTTCTCCTGGCCGCCGGTGGCTTTGCTGACGAGTTGGCGCAACCTTACCGCGCCGCTCACGTCCTTGCCTGCGGCCACGTCTTCCTCGCGGAACGCGGCCATCAGTATGTTCCGGTCGGACACGCGGTTATAGTCGTAGATTATGCGGATGAGGCCATCGGGTGTTTGCTGGCCGTCGGGATAAGAAACGCCGAGGCGTTCATCGAGCATGAGGCCGCCGCCCCATGTCTTGCCATAGTCTTTGGAAAGGTAAGCCGTGAGATGCGAGCGGCTGGTGCGTGTGTCGAGCGGGCCGTGTTTGACCAGCAGCAGATTCCCCGATGCGAGCTGCCGAATGAAGAAGCGCGAGGGCGTGTGCAGGATGCCCGATGGTTTCAACTCGGGCCACGTTTTGCCTCCGTCCGTGCTCACGCTTTCGCCGATGCCGTAGGTGGTGCGCACGAGCAGCCAGAGCGAGCCGTCCTTGCGCTCGACGAACATGTGCTCGTCGAACTGGCGCACGTCCTTCGGCACGTTGCAGCCGCCGCGTCGGGTCCATGTATTGCCTTGATCATTCGAGACAATCATCTGCGCGCTCTCATCGTGCTCGCGCCAGCGGGAAATCGGCAGCACCCATTCGCCGGAGGAAAGCGCGAGCGGCTTGCACATCATCACGCCATCGCCAATGCGGCGCGGCTTTGACCACTTCGGTTGCGCGGCATCCGGTTCGCTCGTTTCGATGCACCACACGCCGAGTTCCGCATCGCGCCGACCTTTCTCCATCTGCGCCCAAAAGAAAAACAACCGTCCATCCGGCGACACCCACAGCTCAGGATCAAAGCTGCGCACGGGACCGCTGCCATCGGGATCGACGGTGAGCACTTCCGTCCAAGTCGCGCCACCATCATTGCTCGTGCTGAGCACGACGTAGTTGTTCAAATCCTCGCCCGGTGTGACACCCGCATACCAAGTGGCCCAGAGCCGTCCCTTCGGCGCGACCGCCAAGCTCGGGATGCCGGTGAAGGCGCGGTTCGTCACCGCCTGATCGGCACGCGGCGAACCAAGATGTTGCGGTGGTTGCAGGGATGGCGCATCGGCGGCTTGCAGCGCGGCCACCGGCGTGAGGAGTAGGGCGGCGAGGAGGGGGAGGGTGCGACTCATGAGCGGCTTTTACTCAATTTTGAACAAGAAGTTCGTCTGCGACCGTTTTGGCAGGCTCAGGCATGCGTAAATAGGTGGATATGCCGCTCGGGTCCACGAACTCGGTCAGCACGACATTCAGCGGCGCGGGGCCTTGCCCGCCCATGCCTGGCGCCCATGCCTTCGCGGTGACTTTCAGCCCGCCAGGGCGGACCGAATTGTCGGCGATTGGTTGTCCGAGGCTCGCGGGATCGATCACGAGTTCACGCGGATCTTTGAAACGCTTGAGCAGTTCGGCGTTGGCCTTACTTCCGAGGCAATAGACGACCGGACCGCGCATCAGGGCGGCGCGTCCTTCTTGAAGGTGGTGTCCCCGTACCAACCGCCAAGGCATCGGCATATCGAGCGACACCACATCGCCCGGCTGCCATGTCCGGCGGATCTCGCAGAAAGGCTGGCCTGGGGTGATCGCCTGCGGCTGACCGTTGATGGTCAGCGTCGCCTCCGGACACCAGCGCGGGATTCTCAGTTTCAACGGAAACTCCATCGGCTGCGCTGGCGTGACGGTGATCTTTACACGGCCGTTAGTGGGATAGTCCGTCTCTTGCTTGATCTTCACGGCACGTCCGTCCGTAAGCTCGACGGATTTGTGCGACGTCGTGAACAGGTTCACCGCGATGCCTCCCTCGGCGGTGCGGTAGTAAACCATCTCGGGAAGTTCGGCCATGATGCGGCGATGGTTGCCGGGGCAGCAGAAGTCGTCGCCCGTATAGGTCCGGGGGCCTTCGAACAAGGTGAAGCTGCGTGTTTTTCTCCCGTTTGGGTCTTGGGCCGCGAAAAGTGCGTTGTAGATCGTACGTTCCATGATGTCGCCATGGCGCAGGTCGCCGTCGAGGCGCGTGAGGCTGTCTAGCCAACGGACTAGGTAGGCCGTGGCGCAGCTTTCGGCGGGCCTCAGGCTGCCATTATGGCTGTCCGAGAAGTGTTCATCGTCCCCCGCCGACCCAATTACCAGCAGGTCGCCGTCACGCTTGGTCAGCTCGCGCAGGATGAAGCGGGAGGCGTCCAGGGAACCCTCGCGGGGTTCCCATCGGTGGAGCTGAGTCTGGGCGTAGCAGCGGGCGAAGTTGACGTAAACGTGACCGGTATCGCGTTCCCTGATGGTCGTTTTCTTCCAGTCGCGAAGACTCGAAAACTCTATCTCGGCATGGCAGTAGCCGTGACGGACGCTCGCGGCGTAGTCCAGGTAGCGTTTCTCGCCGGTGGCGTGGTGGAGTGCCATGAGGGCTTCGGGCAGGCCTGCGGTGCAGATCCACTCCGCCTTTGGGCACCGCGCAAAGGCCGCCATCGCGTAATCGGCCAGTTCGCGTGCCTGCCGGAGAGAGTCGGGGTTACGGCGGAGGCGGGCATGTTCCACCAGACCGAGGATGACGTATTCCTGGTCGTGCAGTGTCCAGTTGCGGCTGTTCTGCCCCCCGTTTGGCTCGACAGGGATGTGTCCGAGATAGCCATCGGCATCCCGTGTCTTCATCAGCTCGGAGACCAGATGGTCGACCCGCTCGGCCACCTTGGGGTCGCCGGTATAGGCGGCGAAGCGGCTTCCGGCGGAGATGACCTTGCCCACGCCGATGTAGCGCCAGGGCTTCTTGTCGGGGAGGGGAGGGCGTTGGCGGAAGGGTTCGAGGAACTTCTGCTCCAGGTCGATCACCATGAAATTCTTGTAGATCAGATCATCGATGCGTCGCCCGATCTCGCCCGACAACTCGGTCTTGTTGAGCACGACCGGATGCAACGCATCACGGGCTAAGGCGGTGGGTTTGGCAGGCACCTCGGCAGCTTTTAGCGCACCCAGCAGCGCGAGCAGCAGGGCGGTGAAGAGGGGGAGGGTGGGGCGCATGTTCTTGGTTCGTTGTTCTTGGTTGCTTCGATGGGGGTAGCAAAGGGCTTAAGGCTGGCGCATCAGCTCGTTGGTGGTGATGAGGTGGACGAGTTCGCGGAGGCCGTAGCCTTTTGCTTTCCAATCGGCCTGGAGGCGGCGAAGGGCCGGTTGGTCGGAGAAGCCGAGGGGACGGCCGAGGGCGTAGGTGAGAAGGCGGTGGGCGAGGTTCTGGGCCATCAGGTCCGGGTGATTGACGAGGTAGGCGCGGACATCCGCGGGGCTCTTGACGGACTGACCGCGGTATTCGCCGGAGGTGTCTATGAGGGCGCCGTTCGGGTAGGCCCGGCGGAGGTGGCCGATGGGATCGTAGCCTTCAAGGGCGTAGCCGAGCGGATCGATCTTGGCATGACAGTCCGCGCAGGCCTGGACAGAGCGGTGTTTCTCCAGCTGCTGGCGGATGGTGGTGGCGCCGCGGATATCGGGCTCGATGGGCGGGACGTCGGGGGGCGGCGGACTGGGCGGCGTGCCGAAGAGTTTTTCGAGCATCCAGACTCCGCGCGTCACGGGCGAGGTCTCGACGCCGTTGGCGGTGATGGTGAGGACGCTGGCTTGGCCGAGGAGGCCGCGTCGCGGAGAATCCTCGGGCAGTTGGATACGGCGGAGTTGATCGCCGCGCACGGGGGGCAGGTCGTAGAGTCGGGCGAGTCCGGCGTTCACATAGGTGAAGTTGGCGTCGACGAGCGCGGTGACCGGCTTGTCGGTGCGGAAGAGTTCGCCGACGAAACGGCAGGTTTCTTCCCGCATCACGGGCTCCAGCCGATCGATATGGTAGGAGGGGAAGGTCTCCTTGGAGGGAGGCATGGCCCCGAGTTTGTTCAGACCAAGCCACTGCTCCGTGAAGAGGCTGAGGAAACGTTCGCCGCGGGTTGAATCCAGCAGGCGGTTGGTTTCGCGGCGGATGGCCTTGGCATCGAGCTGATCGCCCGTCGCCAGCACCCGTAGGGCCTCATCGGGCGGACCGGCGGTGAGGAAGTAAGAGAGGCGGGTCGCCAGCTGCGTCGGCGTGATGACCTTGGCCGTCGATTCCGGCTCTGTCAGGAATAGGAACTCCGTGGAGCAGAGCAAAGCCTTGAACACCGGTCGGGCGGCCTCGGCGTAGCGCGTCTTGCCGTCGAGTCGTTGCTGGAGGGCCTTCACGTAGGGCTCGACGTCTTCGGCCTTCACGTCGCGGCGGAAGAGTCGGCTGGCGATGCCTTGCAGCTCGGTCCGGAGTCGGTCCGGGTCGACTTGTTTTTCGTCGGGATCGATGCCGGCGAAGAGTGCCGACCGCGCCGGGTGCGGCTTGTCGTCGCGGATCGGACCGGTGACCTGCCAGTAACGCACGCGGACCATCGGGCCCTTGTAAAGGTGCATGTAGAGGGCGTCGCGCTCGGCGCGCAGGGCTAGGTTTTCCCAGACGTTCTGGGCGATCTTCGGGACGCTGGGGTCGTATTTATAGAGCTTGGTGGAGACGAAGTTTCCTTGCGTGCCCTTCGGAGGGCCGTCGATCCAGGAGAGGTAGGGCACCGTGCCCCGATCCAGCCAGACGCGCACGCGGACGGTGACGTAGCGATCGTCGGGTAATTCGGTGGAGTGGACGATGTTCGGCGGGATGAGTCGCCAGCCGTTGCCTTTGAAGCCTTCGACCTGTCGGCCGATGCCGAGCTGCATGGGCACCGAGTCGTCGTAATAGGATTTCAGGTCCTTATAGTAATCACCCAGGAGCCTAAGCATCAGGTCCTTGCCGTAGGAGTGGCGACGGTTGGCTGCGGTAGCCTGCGCCTCGATGTCATACCAGCCGGAGTGCTTGACCCCGGTCTCACGGAGACCGCTGAGGAAGAGTTTGCTGTCGAAGATGAGCTCCTGGTTGCGGAGGCCGCTACTCAGGCTGATGTAGGCGGGGCCTTTCGCTTTCTCAGCGCTGACGGCGTTGAGGCCGAAGGCCATGTTGAGGCTACGGATGTCTTCCGCCCGGTCCTTCCATTGGGTGGGGGCGGGCTTGCCGTTCGCATCGGCGAGGTCGTAAGCCTGGTCCAGCACCGTGTCGGCGGCTTTCAGGTATTTGTCCAGATGGTGTCGCGACGTACGCAGGGCGGAGCCGATACCGCGAAAGCCATCCAGTTCCTCGTCCCCGGGGAAGCCGATGGTGGGGTCGAAGTCGCCGGCAAAGCCGAAGAGGTCCTGCACCGTATGCAGGTATTCCGCCCGGCTGAGACGGCGATGCACCACGCTGCCGGCCCGGGACCGGGCGGCGGTCTGAGCGACGTCAAGCTGCCCCTCGATCCAGGCGAGCAGGGCGCGGCGTTCATCATTGCTCGGCTGTTTCTTCTTCGGCGGCGGCATCTCGCCTAGCTGGAGCTGGTGCAGGACTTCTTGCCAGCGTTCCGCGACGGCCCGGTCCGTGCCCACGTTGAGCGATAAGTCGTCGAGCCGACGTTCGCCCTTCTGGGTGTCGGCGTCATGACAATCCAGGCAGTATTTGGAAAGGAACTCCTGGGGCGGTAAAGCCGGTCCGGCCGCTAGGAGCACGCCGGAGGACAGGGCGAGAGATGCCAGCAGGCGGCGCATGTCAGACTAGCAGCTGGTTGAGGTTGCCCTTGTTCGAGCCGAACTTGTCGCGCTCGACGCCCATCTGTTGGAGCAGGGTGACGTAGAGGTCGCAAAGCGGGGTCTGCTGGCGGCCGTTCTTCGGGAAGAAGAGGTGGCGCCCGTGCTTGAAGCCTCCGCCCGCGAGGATGACGGGGAGGTTCGTGTTGGCGTGGGCGCTGGCGTTGCCCATCCCGCTGCCGAAGACTACGGTGGTATTATCCAGCAAGGAGGTGCCCCCGATGTCCTTCATGGTCGAAAGTTTTTCCAGGAAGCGATCGAACTCAGCCATCAGCGCGGACTCGATGATGTGCAGCTGGCGGAGCTTCTCAGGGTCCTTGCCCGAGTGCGAGAGGTCGTGGTAGCCGCGATTGATGCCCGGGATGTTCGTTACCGGCAGGGCACCGCCGATGTTCAGCGTGATGATGCGCGTGGCATCCGCCTGGAGGGCTAGGGCCGCGACGTCGAAGTTCGCCCTGACTTGATCCATGCAGCCGTCGCCGCCTAAGGTCGGCCGCTTGCCGTCGGTGACGGGCAGCGGCTTGTTGAGCCAGGCTTGGTTCGTGGCGTTGGCGCGTTGGAAGTCGCGCATCGCCCCCATGAATTCATCCATCTTCTCGCGATCCCAGCGATCCAGGCGCGTAGCGACGCGCTTGGCGTCCTCGGAGATGAGCGAGAGTAGGGATGCGTTTTCTGAAAGTTCGGAACGTCGCGTTGCCACGGAACCCTTACGCTGCGGCTTGAAGAGCAGGTCGAAAACCGCGCCAGGGTCTTCCATCTTCGGCACCGCGATGCCGGAGCGGGTCCAGGAAATGTCATCGCCGCGGCCGACGCCGAGGCAGAGTGAGGGGATCCGCGTCAGTCCGCCCAGATGTTCCTCGGCGACCTGGTCGATCGTCACGCAGCCGTCGGCGTACTGTGCCGCCTGTTCGCGACGGACGCCGCTGAGGAAGGCGTGGACCCCGTAGTGGCCGCCCTGCACGCCCGGGTGTTCCAGCTGGGAGAAAACCGTCATCTTCCGCTGCCAGCGAGCCAGGGGCTTGAGCAGGGGGGTGAGTTCCAGATTCGGGCCCTGACCTGTGGGGAAGAACGATTCCGGGCGTACCCCGAAGTCCATCCCGATGCAGACCAGTCGTCGAGGAGCCTTGGAGGCGTCGGCGCCTTGCAGCGCCAACCCGGAGAACCAGGGGAAGACCAGCGCGGCGCCGCTGACGGCTTGGATGAAGTGCCTGCGATGCATGAATGGGGTTTTCATTTAAGATCTTTGGTGGGGAGTGGGGCGGATCGGGTTTCAGTCGCGCTGGTTAGACGCTATTTTGCGGACATGGATCGAGGCGCGTACGTCGTCTACGAAATGGCCGCTGAAAGTGATGGGATTGGGCAACGTCGACAGCGGCTCCTTATTCTTCGGCATGCGTCGGACGGACACTTTAACGACGACGAAATGGGTGCCAGTGGGCAGCTGCAGTCGTGTGGTTGCGGACTCCCAGGTCGTCGAATTGCGATCCAGTGAAAGACCTAGCCCGTTGCAACTATGGGCCAGCGAGTCATTCAGCAGGTTTTTTTCATTGTAACCGATTTCATCGACCGCGTAAAGGGTGACCACGCCGTAATAGCGCTCCGCTTCCGGGAAGTTCGCTGCATTGAAGAGAGCCGAGGCCGAAAGCACGACCTCGCCGCCGTTGATCTCGCGGGAAAAAGGTCTTACGTCAACGACCCGCATCAGGTCGCCCTGAAAGTTGCGCTTGGAGGAAATCTTGCCTTCGTAGTCGGAACGCAGGATGCGGATCATCTTGGTCCCGTGCGCAGGTTTGACGCCTTGCTGTTCGCCGACGAGCTCGGAGAAGTCTCCGCTCCATTGGTTGAGCTGTTGCGGAACCCCCGTCACCAAAGGCGCGGGGCCGCTCTCGAAGCTCTCCACGAAGAGTGACGTCACTTTTTCAGTCCGACGGCCGCCAAGTCCAAAGCCCAATAATACCGACGCTCCGAACAGGCCGAACACGACCCCGGCAGTCATGGCCGTGAGCGGGCGCCACGCGAACCAACGAGTTCTCATGCGTGGGGCGGTTTTGTGCGTGGTCGCTGGCTCCAGAAGCTCCACGATGCCGTCTTCGCGCAGCCGGCTGATCAACGCCTGCTCATCCACCATGAGCCGTGCCATGATCGGACGGGCTTCGGGGTTGTCGCGTAGCAACATGTTGAGTTCCGCTCGGGCGGAGGTGTCCTGCGTGTCGCGCACGGCTTGCAGGAGACGCAGCAAGCGATGCTCCAGCGTGCGAGGGGACGGGGAGGGGTCTTCGAGGTTCATGCGGAAGGGTGGATTTGGCGTTGGATGCAATCGGAAAGCTGTTCGCGGAGGCGGAGGAGGGTCATCTTCACCGCGCTCTCGCTCCTCTGCGTGGCGTCGGCGATCTCGCGGACGGTGCGGCCGGCGAGGTAATGGGCTTGGAGGATGTCGCGTTGTTCGGCTTTGAGTTTCTCGAGGCAGTTACCCAGGGCCTGCCGCCTTTCCTCGAACTCCGCCGCCACCGCTTCTACGTCCTGGGCCATGGCTTCCACCACATCGACGTCAAAGACCAGTCGGTCGCGCATGCGATCCCGGATGTGCGAGAGGATCGTGAACCGGGCGACCGCGAAGGCCCAGGGGAGGAACTCGGTCTCGGGGTTCCATTCGGCCGCCTTATCCCAGAGCTTCACGCACGTCGTCTGCAGGGCCTCCTGGGCGTCCTGTCGGTTCGCCAGCTGCGCATGACAGAACGCCGCCAAAGCCGGCTGGTGCCGGGTCAGCGCCGCGATGAAGCGAGCTTGGTCGAAGTCGGGGCGAGACATGTCATTAGGGTAATTCCGTCGGGGGTCCGAAAGGTCACATTTTTATTACCGCCAGCCCCCGCGGGAGGGCTGAAAGGACAGCATGGGGTGCTGTCCCTACCTCATTCAAGCGATGATCTCCCTGATCACGTGCCCGTGCACGTCCGTGAGGCGGCGGTTGGCGCCGTTGTGACGGAAGGTGAGTTTTTCGTGGTCGAGGCCGAGGAGGTGCAGGACGGTGGCGTGGATGTCGTAGCCCTGGGTGAAGTGCATGCGGTCGGCGGGCTTGTAGCCCCATTCATCGCTCGGACCGTGGGAGACGCCTCCCTTGATGCCGCCCCCAGCGAGCCAGTTGGTGAAGACGAAGGGGTTGTGGTCACGTCCCTTGCCGCCTTGTGCGCAGGGCATGCGGCCGAACTCGGTGGTCCAGATGATCAGGGTGTCCTCGAACATACCGCGGTCCTTGAGGTCCTGGATGAGGGCCGCGGTGCCTTTGGCCATGCCGAGGGAGAGCGGGGCGTGGTCGCGGGCGATGTCCTCGTGGGAGTCCCAGTTGCGACGAGGAAAGCCGTTGTCGTTGCCGGACCAGATTTGCACAAAGCGGACGCCGCGCTCGAGGAGGCGTCGGGCGGTCAGACACTTGCGGCCGAAGGCATCCTGCTCCTCGGCGACGTTGATCTCCTTAGGCCAGACCTTGGTCGAGTTATCGATGCCGTAGCGGGCCTGCGTCTTCTCGGACTCTTGGGAGAGGTCGAGGGCGTCGGGCGCGGCGAGCTGCATTTTGGCGGCGAGCTCGTAGCTGCGGATGCGAGCTTCGAGACGCGGGTCGCCCGGATGCGAGTCGGCATGGGCTCGGTTGAGTTTTTCGAGGAGTTCGAGGCCCTGGGTTTCGCCAGAGGGCGTGATGTAGTCGGCTGGAGGCGGGGAGAGGTCGGCGATGGGCTTCGGGGCGTTGACGCGCACCTGCGTGGCCTGGTTCTGGCCAGGCAGGAAGGCGGAGTCCCAGTTCTTCTGGCCGTTGGACGGCAAGCCGCGGATGTCGGGCAGAACCACGAAGGTCGGAAGATTGTCGTTGAGCGAGCCGAGGCCATAGCTGACCCAGGCGCCGACGCTCGGGTAGCCAGGAATCAGGAAGCCGGTGGACTGCAGGAGGGTGGCCTGGCTATGCACGCCGGAACGGCCGACGACATTATGCACGAAGGCGATGTCATCCACGACGTCGCCGATGGGTGCAACGATGTCGCTGAGCATCTTGCCGGACTTACCGTAGGGCTTGAATTTCCACGGCGACGCGAAGGTCGAGCCCGGGCTGCTCTGGAACAGCTCGACCGCTTCACCCGGATCCCATTTCTCGCCGTGCTTCTTCTCGAGGAGCGGCTTGTAGTCCCACATGTCGACGTGGCTGGCGGCGCCGGCCATGAAGAGCTGGACGACGCGTTTCGCCTTGGCCTTGGCCGGGGCGTGCAAGACGCCGCTGGTCGGCGTGGCGGCGAGGAGCGATTCCTGCCCGAGCAGGCTCGCGAGGGCGATGCCGCCCAGGCCGCCGCCGGAGCAGAAGAGGAAGTCACGACGGTTCATCGCGGTGACTCCGGACTGACGATGGTAAGGAGAGTCGTTCATGGTTAGTCGACGAAGTTGAATTCGTTCAGGTTGAAGATCAGCCGACAGAGGTTCGTGAGTCCGTGTTCGCGCACGTAGCCCGACATCGCGTCGGCTTCGTTCGCGGAAGGCGGACGGCCCAGCGCGAGGCGGAAGGCCAGGCCGATCTGGGCCGGCGGGGTGGTGGCTTCCTTGGCCACGCGGGTCGCGAAGTGCTTGGCCATTGCGACCGTCAGGCGATTGTTGCGCATCGCCAGGGCCTGCAGGGCGTTGACGGTCTCGTTACGGCTAGCGACCGACATCGAGGGGTCGGCGCAATCCAGCACGGTCAGGAAGGGTTGCGGCTGGGAACGGACGATGAAGCGATAGACCGAGCGGCGGTGGGATTTCGGGTCCTCGACGTCGTGCTGGTCATATTCGTAGTGCGGCGAGTGCTGCGGCTTATCGATGACGAAGTCCTGGAAGCCCGGGCCGCCCATCGTGAGGTCGAGTTTTCCGGCGACCGAGAGTACCGAGTCATTGACCGCTTCGGCCTCGAGCTTCCGTCGGTTCATGCGCCAGAGGAAGGCGTTGCTGGTGTCGATCTTCTCGTTGGCCGGGTTGCCGAGGGAGGATTGACGATAGGTCGCGCTCGTGACGATGAGACGATGGAGCTTCTTGAGCGACTGGCCGTTGTCGCGGAAATCGACGGACAGCCAGTCGAGCAGCTCCGGGTGCGTGGGTAGGCTACCCATCCGGCCGAAGTCGTTGGGCGTATCGCTCAGGCCACGGCCGAAGTGGTAATGCCAGACGCGGTTGACGATGACGCGCCAGGTGAGCGGATTACGTTTATCGGTGATCCAATGCGCCAGGGCGACGCGCCGGGCACCTTCGGTGGCGTCGGCGGGCAGATTGAACTGCGCAGCCAGTTCCTTGGTGAAGGGCAGGGTGCCGGGGCCTACTTCTTTGTCAGGGCTACCGACGTCGCCGCGCTTCAATACGAAGATCGGGCGGGGCTTGCCGCCGTTGGCCCCGGTGCCGGCGAAGGCGCCGGTACCTTTGTGAATTGTGCCCACGTAGGCGACCTGTGGAGCCGGGAGGGTGGTGAGTTCTTTGGCGACCTTGGCGCGGGCGGTGGCGAGTTCGGCGAGCTTCTTTTCGGTTGCCGGATCCGTCTTGCCGGCGCCTTTGCGGATTTCGGTACGTTCGCGTTCAAGCAGGGCGATGCGGGCATCGTCGCGTTCGGACTTTAGGCCATAGAAGTAGCCGTCGGTCAGGTTGAGGCGTCCCCAGCGCGGGCCGGCTTCAATGCTATCGAGCGACTTCACGTTGGCTCCCAACGCAACGTTGCGGCCCTTGGGGTCGATGGCCTGCAATTCCGCGATGGCTAGGATGTAGTCATCCTTACGGAGGCCGAGTTTAGTGGCCGTCACGCGCAGATAGCGTCCTTTCAGTTTGGCCAGCGGGAAGCGCTGCGGCTTCACGCCGGGATTCGGGACGTCGGCGCCGGTGAAGTCGGCGATAGTAGTCACCCCTTGGGCGAACTTCGCGTCGTCGGACAGCTCGACCTTGTAGCGCGCCGGAAAGCCGAAGCCTGCGCCGATGTTGTTATAGGTATCGTGGCAGCCCGTCAGGATGACCTCGTTGAGTTCGCGGGCGACGCCGAGGTCGACCTGGACCCATTTCGTGGCGGACTGTTCCTTGGAGGTCGCGCTGTGGTAGCCATATTCCAGTCGTTCCACGGCGGCGGTGCCTTGCTTCAATTCATCGATGATCTTACCGATGAGCGTCACGCGACGGGTGTCGGCCGTCGCGATCTTCTCGTTGAGTATTTTGATCTCGCCGTCGAGGCGGCTGCGTTCGGCGACCAGCGGGGCGCGCCGTTTGGCGGCATCCGGGTCCACGTCGAAAGACTTATCAGCTTTATCGAGGGCGGCGAAGACGGCCTGCAGGCGGTAGTAATCCTCCTGCTTGATCGGATCGAACTTATGGTTGTGGCAGCGGGCGCACTGGGCGGTCGTCGCGAGGAAAGCGCCGGTCGTGTTCGACACCATGTCATCACGGTCGAGGGCGCGGGCGATCTTGCCGTCGAGTTTGGTCTCGGGGAGTTCGGCGTGGCCGATCCAGTCCCACGGACCGGCGGAAATAAAGCCTTGGGCGATGTGGCCATCGGCCGTCGCGGGGTAGAGCGTGTCGCCGGCCAGCTGTTCTTCGACAAAGCGGGCGTAGGGCTTGTCGTCGTTGAAGGAGCGGATCACGTAATCGCGATAGGGCCAGGCGTTGAGGCGAAGTTTGTCCTTATCGTAGCCGTGGGTGTCGCCGTAGTGGACCACGTCGAGCCAGTGGCGGCCCCAGCGTTCGCCATAGCGAGGGGAGGCCAGGAGGCGATCGGCGGCCCGGCCGATGGCGGCGGGCAGGCCTTGGGCGGCGTCCTTCTCGAAGGTAGCGAGTTCTTCGGCCGAGGGCGGCAGGCCGATCAGGTCGAAGTTCAGGCGACGGAGAATCGTGCGGGCGTCGGCGACGCCGGAGGGCTGCAGTTGCTTCTCCTGGAGCTTGGCCAGGATGAAGCGATCGATCGGGTGGGCGGCGTCGCCGGAGGGCAGGGCGGGCTTGGCCAGGGGCTTGAGCGACCACCAATCGAGGGGGTCGGTCTTCTTAAGGGAGGCGGACTCCGGCCAGACCGCGCCTTCGGCGATCCAACGCTTCAGCGTGTCGACTTGAGCGGCGGTGAGGCGGTCGCCTTTGGGCGGCATGCGCGTGTCGCGGTCGTCAGTCGTGACGAACTTCACCAGCGGACTCTCGGCGGCCTTGCCTGGGAGGATGTTCGGGGCATGGCTCTCGCCGCCGTGCAGGGCGACCTCGCGGTCATCGAGTCGGAACTCACTCTTCTGTTTTTTCGGTCCGTGGCATTCCACGCAGTGCTTTTCGAAGATCGGCTGCACCTCCGACTCAAACGAGACGGCGGCGGGCAGGGGCGCCGAGGCGAGCAGTAGGGCGGAGAGGAAGGGTTGATGAATATTCATGTTCTTTGTTCTTCGTCCTTGGTTCATTTCTTAGCGGATCAGGGTGGCTTTGCCGGTGCCGCCCTTGGGGGTGGTCTTAGGGTAATCGGGGTTGGGCTTCTGCACGACGACTTTGACCGCTTGATTGAAGGGCAGGTCGGCCGGGGAGCCTTCGGTGCGGACGCCGGTGACCTTGAGGTTGCGGACGGTGCAGTCCAGGTCTGGAGAGAAAATTTCGACCCATTTCTCCGGTGCGTTCGGTCCGCCGCGCTTGTAGGTCACCGACAACGGTCCGACGGCGAGGAGATGCCAGTCGGGAGTGATGGGGTGACGCACACGGACGTCTTCAACGGTGAGCCCGTCGGTGTCGGCGTGGACTTCGATCTTACCGGGGTGATTGAACGTGAGCTTTTCGAACCGGATGTCCTTCAAGGTGCCGATGGCGGCGCTGAAATCGTTGGTGCGGCCAAGTTCCAGATTAGGTTGATCGTAGAGCTTGAATTCACGGATATCCGTGATGCGGCGAAGCGTGATATCCGTGATGGGGCAGTCCAGGGTCGTGCCGTCCGGGAAACGTTTGACCCCGGGGAGGAGGCGGATGGCTCTGGCGGAGGCCACGCCTTCGGGCGCGCCCGTGATGTCTTCGACGATGATACGCTCGATGGGGCCGTAGCTGGGCGCGTAGTTCTTCCACTCCCAGGCATTGAGCGCGACGTTATCGTCGTGAGGATCTCCGCGTACGCCCCGGATGAGGCCGTCGCTGGCGGGTCCGTTCACATGCACGCCGTCCCGGCGGGTTTCCTCCAAGGTGATGTTTTCTATCCTGAACTCCCGCGCGTTCGCCAGATGCACGCCGAAGGGCCTGCTTTGGCGTATGGTGAGATTTTTCACCGAGACGCGCCGGACGTTCTGGAGCAGGATGACGCCGTGCGTCCCGAAGGCGGGGTCGGCCTTCGCGGAGAGGCCGAGGCGATTGCCGTTGAGACTAGCGGCATTCGCCAGGGTCGACCAGATGCCGCCTTCAATGGTGATGTCCGTATCGAGCTGCAGGTCGGCGGGCACCGGCTTGGTGTTCAAGGTCATGACATGCTCGTTGCGCGCCATGCAGGTATTGGTGCCGGGTTTGAGGCGGATCTCGGTGGTCGGGTCGGCGCTAAGCCTCTGGCCGGATTTCAAGACCAGCGGACCGTCGAGGTAGTAGGGTTGCGCTCGCGCGGGGATATGCAGCGTCCCTTGGGCGTCGAGCGAGGCCTGCATGGCCTGCGTCCAGACCTCGGCCGTCACCTTGCGGGTCTCGACCTTGCCGGATGCGTCCGGCCATTGCTCGTTCCACGATTCCTTACGGACGAGAGGCTGCCATGTGCTCAGAGGCTTATCAGCCGCATGTATCGCGGCTAGCGGCGAGAGCAGGAGGGCGGAGACAAGCAGCAGGGCGGAGAGGAGGCCTTGATGAAAACGCATTTGCTTGGTTCTTCGTCCTAGGTTTCAGGCTTACTTCACCGGCAACACGATGCGTGAGAGGGCGCCGGGCTTGTGGTGTACCTGTTCGGTGGCGACGGTGGTCTTGCCGCCGAAGATGCCCTCCGCGGTGTTGGGGTTACGGTCGTAGAGGGGGAAGTCGGCGCCGCTGATGTCCACCCGGAGCTGGTGGCCGGGGGCGAGGGTCGCGGCGACGGGTCCGAGGTCGACGGTGATCTCGTAGATCTGGCCGGGCCGCATGAGTTCGGGCTTTAGTAACGAGTCGCGATAGCGGCCGCGGAGGATGCCGCGGGCGATGTTCTGCGCGAAGCCGTCGGGATGCACGTCGATGAGCTTGACCGCCCAGTCGGCGTCAGGGGTGTCGGTGCTGACGTAGAGCTTGGCTTCGGCGTTGCCGGCAAAGGTGAGCGGCGCCGTCAGCGGCTCGCTCGTGTACACAAGGATGTCCTTGCGGTCTTCGGTGGCGCGTTGATCGACCGGGCCCCACACGGCGGCCTTCAGGGGGCGCTCTTTGGTGATCGGATTGGAAGGAGACGGTTGCGCGGGGTCGGCATGGAAGGTGTCGGCGGCTTGCTCGCTCCGGGGGGCTTCGCGGGTGAGCCGGCCGTCGCCTTGGCGGGAATTGGCCTTGCCCCGCGAAATCAGGTAGAACGAGGTCGGGGTGAAGCCCGCAGGCGGCCAGGTCTGAGCGTCGCGCCAGACGTTGTCGCCCATGGAGAAATACCGCACGGGAGGGAAGGGCTTGGCGAGCGCGACGGGGTCCTGCTTCAGGTGGCGATCGAACCAATCGATCTGCAGGGCGAGCGTGTCGAGGGCGGCCTCGGCGCCGAAATCCACTTCGCCGACCTTCGTCTTGCCGATGGTGCCGTGGTCCCACGGGCCGAGGATGAGCCGCTGCTGCTGGCGGGTCTTCGGGTCCTGCGCCTTCTGCTGCATGATCCGGAAGTTGTCGACGGACTCACGGGAGAAGAAGTCGTAGTAGCCGACGACGTGGATCGCGGGCATCCGTAGCTCGGGAAGGCGTTCCGTCAGGTCGAGTCGCGTCCAGAAGCCGTTCGGTTCGGGGTGCGTGAGATAGGCGTCAAGCCAGGGCATGTCCCAGCCGATGGCGTTATCCACCTCGCTGAGCGGCAGGCGCATCAGGGCGGGATCCATGTCCGCCCGCTTGGCGTCAGCCGGCTTCGGAGTGTTGCCGGCGATCCAGCCCGCGATGAGCGAAAGCCTGACGGAGCCGCCGAGGTAGAGGTTGCGGTAGAAACTGCTCCAGGTCGCCTGCGGGGCGATGGCGGCGAGTCCGGGCGGATGCTCCGCGGCCGCCTGCCACTGCACGGCGCCGACGTAGGAACCGCCGAACATGCCCACGCGACCGCTGCACCAAGGCTGGCGAGTGATCCATTCGATGGTGTCGTAGCCGTCCTGACCCTCGTTGTTGTAAGGAGCCATCACGCCTTCGGAAGCCCGGGTGCCGCGGCAATCCTGCATCACCGCGACATAGCCCGCCTTGGCGAATTTCTGTCCGGTGCCTTTGGCCTTCGTGCGATCGTAAGGCGTGCGCATCAGGATAACCGGAGCCCGGCTCAGGGCGTCATCCCGGTAGATATCCGTGGTGAGCTTGATGCCGTCGCGCATGGTCACGGTGATGGTCTCGGTCTTCACCTCGGCGAAAGCCGTGGTAGCGAAGAGCAGTGAGGTGAGGATAGCTTTCATGATTTGATAAAGAATGGGAGAAGACCAGGCGGCGCCGGTCTTGCCGTGGCGGCCGGTGGAGCGATTCAGGCGATGATCTCCTTCACGACTTCGCCGTACACGTCGGTCAGGCGGAAGTCGCGTCCGAGGTGGCGGGCGGTCAGCTTCGTGTGGTCGATGCCGAGCAGGTGGAGGATCGTCGCATGCAGGTCGTGGACGTGGACCTTGCCGGCGACGGTACGGAAGCCCATCTCGTCGCTTTCGCCGAAGGTGAGGCCGGCCTTGACGCCGCCGCCGGCCATCCAAGAGCAGAAACTCTCGGTCTGGTGTTCGCGGCCATGCTTATCGATGGGGGACTTGCCGCTGAGGTCCTGGCTCCAAGGGGTGCGGCCGAATTCACCGCTCCAGAGCACGAGGGTGTCCTCGAGCAGCCCGCGGGATTTCAGGTCCTTGAGGAGGGCGGCGACGGGTTGGTCGGTCTGGGCGCAGAGCTTGGGGAGGTTGCCGCGGATGTCACCGTGGTGATCCCAGCCGCCGATGCTGACCTGTACGAAGCGGACACCCGATTCGCTGAGCTTACGGGCGAGGAGGCAGGCGCGGCCGAACTTGTCGGTGTCCTTGCCGCCCACGCCGTAGAGGTCGAGGGTCGCCTTGGATTCCTTGGACAGGTCGACGATCTCCGGGGTGGTGGTCTGCATGCGGAACGCCAGTTCCATGTTCTTGATCATGCCTTCCATGCTCTCGTCGCCGACGACTTCGCTCTTCAGCTGACGGTTCATCCTTTGGATGAGGTCGATGCGCTTACGCTGGATGGCTTCGTTTTCGGAGACGTTGCCGAGGTTCTCGACCGGCAGGCTCTTCGCGCTCGCGGGCACGGTCAGGCTGGTGCCTTGGTGGGTGGCCGGCAGGAAGGCGTTGTCGTAGGTGCGGATGCCCTGCGGGTGGATCGTGACGAAACTCGGCAGATTCTGGTTCTCGGTGCCGAGGCCGTAGCTGATCCAGGAGCCCATCGAAGGACGGATCTCCGTGAAGGTGCCCGTGTGGAACTGCTGCGTCGCGCCGTTGTGCTGCGGGTTGTCCGCGTTCATCCCGCGGAGGAGGCAGATGTCGTCCGCGACCGTCGCCAGGTGCGGCATCAGGTCGGAAATCATCATGCCGCTCTGACCCCGGGGACGGACCGGTACATGGGTGCCGAGGGCGAGGAACTTTTCCGTCCCGATCTGCGTGACCTCTTTGCGCAGGGGAGAGTCGATGCTCTTGCCGTGGCGGTCGTTGATGAAGGACTTCGGGTCGAAGAGGTCGATCTGGGAGGGGGCGCCCTGCATGAACAGGAAGATGACGCGCTTGGCCTTGGGGGTGATGCCGTTGGAGTGGGGCGCGGCCGGTGCGACGGCCGCCCGGAGGAGGTCGTGGAAGGCGAGGGCACCGAAGCCGCAGGCGGTACGCTGCAGCATCTGACGTCGGCTGATGGGGGGAAGCATGGGGTGGGGGTTTAAAGTCGGTAGATGAATGAGTTGGAGGCAAGGAGGCTGTGGCAGAGTTCCTGCCAGCGAGCGGCTTCCACGGCGTCGGGCGCACGCGGCTTCTTGAGCAGCGGGGTGATCTCCTGCAGGAAGGTACGGGCGTTCGTGCGCTCCTCGGCGGTGATGGGGCGATTCCATGCGCGGAGCCAGAGCGACTCGAGGCGGGCGTTCTCGTCTTTGTGGGCGGCGATCAGTTCTTTCGCCAATGTTCCGGCACGCTTGCGGACCAGGTCGTTGTTCAGCAGGAAGAGCGACTGCGTGGGCATCACGGTCTGGTTGCGTTGCCCGGTCTGGCCGGCAGGGTCCACGAAGTCGAAGAAACTCCGGATCTTATCCGCCGAGGTCGGATTGTTACGCATCACCGGGAGGTAGACCGTGCGTTCGAATTCCTGGGACGGACGTCCCTTGCGATGGTTGTAGGTCGCTGGGTTGACTTTGTTGGTGTAGTCGCCGGTATTCTCGACGATCTCCAGGACCAAGGCGGGGCCGCCGGTCTTGGTGGCGAGTTCGCCGCTGACCTTGAGCAGGGAGTCGCGGATGGCCTCGGCTTCGAGGCGCTGGCGGTTCATGCGCCAGAAGAGCCGGTTCTCGGGGTCGAGGCGCAGGCCTTCGGCGTGGTTGGCGCTGGTGAGTCGGTAGGCTTGGCTGAGGGCGAGTACGCGGAGGAAACGCTTCTGCGACCAGCCGTCGGCCATGAAGCGCGTCGCCAGGTGGTCAAGCAGCTCGGGGTGGGAGGGCCGATCGGCGCGCTCGCCGAAGTAATCGACGCTGCGGACGAGGCCTTCGCCGAAGAGCTTCTGCCAGAGACGGTTCACCGTGACGCGGGCCGTCAGCGGATTGCGGCGGTCAGCGATCCATTCGGCGAGCTGGAGGCGGCCGCTTTGCCCGGCAGGAATGGCGGGGAACTTATCCCAGGAGGCCACGCGCAGGGCGCCGCGTGGGACGACGGCGGCGGTGGCGTAGGGGTTGCCGCGCACGTAGACGGGCATGTCAGCCGGCTTCTCGGCGTCCTGCATCGCGAAGGCCTTAGGCGCCTTCGACTTGAAGAATTCGGCATGCTGGATCTCGTGGTCCTTCTTTTTCAGCTGCTCGGTGAGTTCGTCTCGCCGCTTGGTGAGCACATCCAGGGCCGAAGGGGCCGCGGGTGTCGGGGCGGCGGCGACGGGGGCCGGCTTGACAGCGGTCGTGGCGGGCTTGGTTGCGGCGGTTTTCTTAAGGGCGGCGATTTCGGCGCCGACCGCTTTGCTCTCGGCGGTCAGCTTCGCCTGTTCCGCTTTGAGGGCGACGATCCTGGCTGCATGATCGGCTTCGGCTTGCTGGCGCTCCGCGAGCTGGGCCGGTGTTTCCGGCAGGGAGACGCTGCGGATGGTGCTCCAGACGCCGACGCCTTCCAATTTCACGGAAGAGGGGGAACTGCGCAGCATGCCGGCCATGCCATAGTAGTCGTCGACCCCGACGGGGTCGAACTTGTGGTCATGGCAGCGGGCGCAGCCCATCGTCATGCCGAGGAAGGCCCCGCCGATCTTGATGAGCTGGGTGTCGATGTGGTCCGCCTCCATCTTGGCTTTGTCCGGGTTGACGATCTCGATGTCGCCGACCATCAGGAAGCCCGTGGCGACGAGCTGCTCGGCGCGCTGTTCCACGGAAGCGGACGGCAGGAGGTCGCCGGCGAGCTGTTCCTTGATGAACAAGTCGAAAGGTTTGTCCTCGTTGAAGGCCTGGATGAGGTAGTCGCGGTAACGCCAGGCATGCTCGGCGAAGACGTTGTTCGAGGTGCCGATCATGTCGGCATACCCCGTGAGATCGAGCCAGTGCCGGGCCCAGCGTTCACCGTAAGCCGGCGAGGCCAGCAAGCGGTCGACGACCTTGGCGTAGGCGTCGGGGGACTTGTCTTCGGCGAAGGCGATGACTTCCTCGGCCGAGGCCGGGAGGCCGGTTAGGTCGAGGCTGACGCGTCGGATCCAGGTATGTCGGTCGGCATCGCCGGCAGGCTTAAGGCCTTTGGCCTCGATTTTCTCGAGGAGGAAGCGATCGAGCGGATCCTTGGCCCACGCGGTATCCTTGACGGCGGGGGAGGGAGGGTGGGAGACCGGCTGGAAGGCCCAGAACTTGCGTCCTTCCTCGAGATTGATGGAGCGCTTAGGTTTGGCGGCCTTGGTCGCAACGCCTGTGCGAGGGTCAGGTGCTCCCCGCTTCACCCATTCTTCGAGGATGGCGACTTCCTCCGCAGGCAGGCGGCCTTTCGGGGGCATCGCAAAATCCTTGTCGAGGTAGCGCACGGCTTTGATGACGAGGCTCTTCGTGAGGTCGCCCGGAATGATCGCCGGGCCGTTGTCGCCGCCGTGTTGCCAGCCGGCGCGTGTGTCGAGTGCGAGGCCGCCTTTGGTCTTCTTTTCCGTCGAGTGGCAATCGTAGCAGCGCTTGATCAGCACCGGGCGCACCTTTGACTCGAAGAACAACTCATCGTCACCGGCGGCCAGGAGGGCGAGCGGCGCGAGGAGAAGGGCGGTGATGGGGCGGAGGCGAGGCATGGCTCTTAGTCGGCCCAGGTGATGTTGAAGAGGACGTGTTCCATCATCGCTGCCGCGGCTTCGCCCGGCGTCCCGGATGAGAGCGCTTTGAGCAGCTTGCGGTGGGCGAGGACGGTTTCCGTCTCTGGGCGATAGTCGCCCTTGGATTGGCGCTTAAAGATTTCGACCAAATAGGCCTCGTATTGCCAGCGGAGGGGCTCCCAGAGCTGCAGTAAGCGGGTGTTGCCGCTGCGGGTCATCACGTGATGGTGGAGGTCGACGTCGAGGCGCGAAAGTTCCGCCAGAGACTGCGCTTTCTCCTGTTGGTCGATATTCTTTGCGATCAGTTCCGTGTCTGCCGTCGTCCAGTTCCGGTTGGCGAGACGAGCAGCCATGCTTTCGAGCGCGGCCCGGGCTTCCATGATCTCGCGAATGTCTTCCTCCGCGATGGTTCGCACGCGGGTCCGGCCGGTCTTTTCAAAAGCGACAAGGCCCTCGCGTTCCAAGGCAATGAGGGCTTCGCGCACGGGGGCGCGGCTCGTGTGGAAATGCTCGGCGAGGACCGGTTCGGCGAGGGCGGAGCCTTGCGGGAAGTGGCCGCTGACGATCTCCTTGCGGAGGCGGAGATGGACGGTGGTCGCGCGGTTATTCCGCGGGGCACTACGGGTGGGCTTGGCTTGGGGGGTGGCCATGGTTTAAAAGTGTCGACAGTTTTAAAGCCGACAAGTCCGGAAGACCGAAGTTCCGAATATTTTGCCTCCAATTAGCCGACTAGGTGAAAGCCCTTAGGCGGGTAGGCGTCTTACTTTGTCGTCGGTGCCGGCAGGGCTACGATAGGGCGCAGCTTGGTGTGGTCCATCACCTTGGGGCGAGGGTCGTGCCAGCGGGCGCGCGGGGCGGGGGCCCGGGCGTCAAGCCAGGCGCCGAGGCGGAGGCGAAGTTCCGCGACGGAGCGGCCGGCTTCTCCGCCGAAGGCGGAGCTACCGGCGTCGTCGGCGTAGGTCTTGATCGTTCCGGCGCGCAAGCCGGGAAGGGCGAGTACCGCGGTGCCGACCGCATCGCGGTCTTGTCCGGAGGCCGCCGCGTAGATCGCAAGGTACTCGGCGAGCTGCTGGCCCGCGCGGAAGGCCTTAAGGCGCAGGCTGGGTAGCGGGCCTTCCGTTCCGGGGTAGAGCACCGCGAGGTCGTCGGGCTTGGACAGCGAGTCCTTCTTACCGATGGTCTGCCAAGGCACGACGCCGTCAGCGCCGAGCGACCAGGTTTCCACACACCAGGCGGCATTGATGGCGAGCGGCTGGCCAAGCTTGCTCACTGAACCATACATGTAGGTGAGTTTGCCGTCGCGACGGTTGCGGCCAAGCACGCGGTGCGGGTAGTCGCGGAGTGTGCCGGAGACCACGTCGACGTTGCTGACGCCGTCGAGCAGGTCGCGTTGCCATTCGGGACGCGAGACATCGAGACGGAAAGCCATCCGTACGTCGGTGGATGCTTTCACCGCATCCCAGTACTCCATGCCGAAGCGGCGGATCGCCCAGAAGTCCTGGGTGTGCTGCGGTTCGTCGAAGATCCAAGATGCGGAGCAAGCTTTCCAACTGCCGGGCTTCCCGTTCTTGCCGTTCTTAAAGTAGACCTTGTTGTTGAGGTAGAACTCGAAAGTCGTCTCATGCCAGCTCTTCTCGGCGAAGTGTCGGGCGAAACCTCCCGCGGCTGACCTAAATTCTTGCCAGTACTCCGGCGCGTAGGCGTTTTCGATCCAGTAGCCGCCTTTGAAGTGCTGCTCATGATTCATCGGCCAGTTCTCGTTGAGCGGCAGGTAGAGTGCTTCCGTGGGGACTTTGCCGCGGGGGAGATCGGCGAAGGCCGAGCCGTCGAGGAGCGGGCCGAAGCGCTCATCCCATTGCTTCCAGTCAAAAGAGCCATCGGAGCCGACCTTCGGCGCGGCGGTCACCCGGCCAGTCCAGCCGTAGGGAAGGATGTTAAGCGTCAGGCGATGCTCGTGGGCCAGACGGAACCACTCGTTCGAGGTGTCGTTCATGCCGTAGCCATTCATCTGCGCGACGAACGACAGGCGGTCCGGCAGGGTGAAGTTCCAGACGTGAATCGTGAAGGTGAACTCTTTTCCGCCGATCTTGAGCGTCCCGCGGTGTTCGCCAGGCCGCGCGTCTTTGGGAATCTGGAATTCCAGCAGGCGACCGTTCGGCGAGATGACGAGCGGGTCCTCGAAGGCCCCGACTTTAGGCAGGTCGTAGCGACGGAGGGGCAGGTCGATGGACACCTTTTCGGGGGCGCTCGGGAGTAGCATCGTCACCGCTTCACCTTTGGCGGCGAAGAGCTGCAGGCCGTGGATGGGCAGGCCAAGGGCATCGGTGGCTTTAAGGTCGGTTGTGCCAGATGCTTGCTTAGGGAGGGTCGGCAGGGTGGCGGCTTTCGCTTCGGGTAGGACAGGGTCGGCTTTCGTCGTGGGCGCAGGGGCCGGGCCATCCTCGAGCCAGAGCGTGAAGAACGGGGCGGTGCCTTTCTTGCCTTCGCGGCTGGCGACGTAGCGGTTAGGGAAGGACGCGTAGGTGAATTGATCGCCATCGCGTTGATACTCGCTACCGACGTCGTCCATCACGAAGAAGCCGTGGCTGCGTCCGTCGAGGCGGGCTTGGACCACCGCAGGATCGATCGGGATGATTTGCCAGCGATTGGCGTCGGGTGGTGTCGGATCGCCGAAGCCCCAAGTTGAGCCGGATAAGCCGAGCGTCACCGACGTGACGTTCTGGCCATCGCCACGCCAGCGTTCTTCACCCGTACGCGCCCAGCGGAAGCTGGTGGCACCGGGAACTTTGGCGTAACCCGTGCCTTTGCCCTCTACCCATTCCTGGGAGACCGTCGAGACCGTGGTACGTCCGAGGGCGGGTGCGGCTTCCAAGTGCAAGTGGAGCGTCGCGCGGACGACCCGCTTGCCGCGTAACTTCGACGCGTCGAAATCGATGAGGAAGAATTCCTGCGTACCCTTGAGTTTAAGTTTCGGTGAGCCGCCGTTGTTGCCTTCTTGTTCGGAAGGATAGGAAGAGATCCACAGGTCGCGGGAGGTCTCCACGCGGAGCGCTTCGGCCGCCGGTAGGGACGCGGCCATTAGGGCGGCCAATAGGCCGAAGGTCATGCCGGGGGTGGGCATGACTTCAGTGAAGCCACGCGCATGGTCCTTTCCACCCCAATCAGTGGTTACTTCACGGGCACAAAGCCAGCGGGACGGCGCTCATTGCCCTGGGCTCCGGTCAGCTTATCCCCAAGGGCAAGGCGGACAGGGGTGGCGAGGGCGGAGAGACGCTGGACGACGTCGGGATGCTCCGCTGCCAGGTCGTGGGTCTCGGCTGGGTCGAGGGTAAGATCGTAAAGAGCCAAGGGCTGTGCGGCGACCTTCTGTCCATGGCGACTGGCGATGGCATTCATCGAGGAATCTGTAATCGGGAGCGGGGTGTATTCGCCGTAGGCTGAGGGTTTGCCTCCTTTGCCGGGGTTGCCCATGTTCGTAAGATATGGGTGGGGGAAGTGCAGCTTCCACTTACCTGAGCGCACCGCGTGGAGTTCTTCGCCCGCGTAATAGAACAAGGCTTCATGCGTGGCGGACTCATCAGTCCCGCGGAGAAGCGGCAGAGCGGACCGTCCATCGATCTTGAGCGTGGGCGCCTTGCCGCCGACCGCTTCGACGAACGTAGGTAGCAGGTCGATTGACATAAAGGGCGTGCCGCAGGTGCGTCCCGCGGGGACCTGTCCGGGCCAGCGCATGATGAGCGGCGAGCGCATCCCGCCTTCGAAGCAGGTGAGTTTACCTTCGCGGAAAGGCCGATTGGAACCGGCGTGTTCGCCGTAGCTCATCCAGGCACCGTTGTCGGAGAAGAACAACACGACCGTGTTCTGTTCAAGGCCAGTGTCGCGCAGTTTGGCGAGCACTGTACCAATCGCGTCATCGAGTTCTTCCACGACGTCGCCATAGAGTCCACGGGCGGAGCGCCCCTTGAATTTCGCCGAGGCGAAGATTGGCACGTGCGGCATCACGTGCGGTAGATACAGGAAGAACGGGCGGTCCTTGTGGCGCTCGATGAAGTCGACACCTTTGGCCGTGAACCGAGCGGTGAAGGTCGATTGGTCTGGGTCGAGTTCGGCGACCCTCTCGCCATCGAGCAGGGGCAGCGGCGGCATTTCCGACGCGAGGGAAGGGTGGTATTTTGAATTATCGTTCGAGTAGGGCAGGCCGAAGAAATCGTCAAAGCCTTGGTGTGGTGCTGAGAACTCCGGCACCGTGCCGAGATGCCACTTACCGAAGCACCCGGTCGCGTAGCCGCGTTCCTTGAGCATCTTTGGGAGCGTCCACTCGGAGGGGTTGAGCCCGAAGCGACTCGTGTGATTGAGTGCACCCTGCATGCCGACGCGGTTGGGGTAGCAGCCTGTCAGCAGGGCGGCGCGGCTCGCCGTGCAGACCGCTTGGGCGACATAGAAATCCGTGAAGCGCGTGCCTTGCTTGGCCAGCGCGTCGAGGTTCGGCGTGCGAATGTCCTTCGCGCCGAAGCAACCCACGTCGCCGTAGCCGAGGTCATCGACCAGGATCAGCACGATGTTCGGCGGGCGATCCGCGGCCAGGGCGGCGGTAGCGAGCAGGAGGGACAGGAGGCGTCGCATCAGATACGTTCGAGCTTGATCGGGTAAGTCTTGCCGGAGGCGAACTGGGCCACGATCAGGCTGCCGTCAGGATTGGCGAGCACGTCGTGCGGGTGCAGGAAGACGTCGGAAGTGTGCTTCATCGGGAGCAGCTTGCCGGAATCATCATAGACGGGCGCGGAACCAGCGACGTTCGAGACCACGCGAAGATTCTGGTCGAGGATGGAGAGGAAGCCGCGGCTGTTCCGGTCGTTGGGCCAGTTGTCGGCGAGATGCGCGACCACGTAGTGCTGGCCCATGCGTCGGATCTGACGCGGGTTGCCGCCGGGGAGGTCGGTCTGGGCGAGCTTCTTGCCGTCGAGGTCGAGGCGGAGGAGATACTGCTGGTCGCTCATCGCAATGAGCATCGTCTCGGTGCCGTCGGCGGCCGTGTCGATCATACCGCCGTGTGGGCCCCAGTGGACGATGCCGCCTTCGGGTCCGCCGAGCAGTCGCTTGAACGACCCATCGGCGGCGTAGCGAAGGATGTAGTCCTTGCCGTAACCATCGAGGACGTAGAACTCGCCATCGGCACGGTGGAGCGTCCAAGACGGACGATAATCCGTCTCCTTGGCGTACTTACCTGTGTTAGGAGGCAGGTGCCACTCGCCGAGCTGTTCACCGCTCAGGGATAGCTTGGTCACCGTGTGAAGGTTGAGGTCGGTGATGACGAGGGATTCCGACTTCGGCGTGTGGACAAGGGAGAGCCCGTGGGCGCCGGGGAATTTCGGGCCCGTCCACTTGTGAGCCAGTCGACCACGTTCGTCGTAGAAGATGACGTTGTTCGCGACGTGGTTGGTCAGCAGTATGATATGGCCGTCGGCCGTGCGGGCGAGCCCGTGGCAGTCGTTGACCGGCGTCTTTTCATCGAGCACGCCCCAGCCGGGAACGACGCGATATTTGAAGTCGCCTTGTCCGAGGACCTCGGGCGAGGAAGCCTGCGCGAAGGATCGTCCGACCGCGCCATACCAAGCCCCAGCGAGCAGGGCGTTCTTCAGGAGGGAGCGGCGGGTGAGCGTCACAGGCTTACTGCTTCCAGACGCGGACGCGGTGGTTTTCGGAATCGCCGACGTAGACCGAACCGTCCTTGTCCACGAAGACGCCGTGCGGGCGGGCCAGCTGGCACTTCAAGGGGTCGCCGTCGGGTCCGTCACCCTTGACGCCGGTGCCGATCTTCAGCTCCAGGTTCCCCGTCTTCATGTCCACCATGCGAATCGAGTGCGATTCCGTGTCGGCGATCCACGCGTTGCCTGCGGTGTCGAACGCGACGCCCTTCGGGCCGCTGAGGGTGGCGAGTTTGGCGGGGCCGCCGTTACCGGTGAAGCCCTTCTTGCCGTTACCGGCGATGATCGAAATCTTGTCGGCCTTGAGGTCGAGTTTCAGGACCTGGTTGCCTTCGCGGGTGCAGACCCAGAGGTTGCCGGCGGCGTCGAAGTCGATGGAGCGCGGGCCTTTGATCGGCGTGCCCTTGACCGGGGCGCCATCGGGCGAGTCGCCGGGCTTACCGGTGCCGGCGATGGTCGTGATCACGTGCGACTTCATGTCGACCTTGCGAATCACGCTATTGCCGATGTCGCAGATGAAGAGGTCACCGTTGGCGTCGAATTGGATGCTGTGCGGGTTCTTGAGCTGCGCCTGATCGGCGGGGCCACCGTCGCCCGTGTAGCCTGGCTTGCCCGTGCCGACGACCGTGGAGATGATGCCCGTCGTGGTGTCGATCTTACGGACGGCGTGGTTCATCATGTCGACGATGAAGAGGTTGCCGCGCTTCGGGCCGAAGCGGAGCTCGTGGGGCAGATTGAAGGTCGCTTCCGTGGCGGGACCGCCGTCGCCCGTGTAACCTACCTTGCCGTTACCGGCGATGAGCGTGATCTTGCCGTCGGGGGTCACCTTGCGGATGCGCTGGCCGGTGTATTCGCAAAACCAGATCGAGCCATCGGGGCCGCGGGTCACGCCGAAGGGATTATCCATGGTCGCCGACGTGGCTGGGCCGTTGTCACCGGAGTAGCCCTTCTGGCCGTTGCCGGCGAAGGTCGAGACGGAGGCCGCGGAAAGGGAAATCGCGGCCAGCAGGGGAAGGAGGCGGTGGAGCATGGTAAGAAAGATGACAGATGGCAGATGACGGAGGACAGATGAAAGATGGGGGTTGGGCGGAAAGATGAAAGAGGAATGATGGGGGGTGCGGAAGTAACTCGGAAGATGTTCTTGGTTCCTTGTTCTTTGTTAAGGAAACTGCTGCTCAGAAGCAGCGGGAGATGTATTCCTAGGTGGCGGGTGGCGGCCCCGGGTGGCAGGTGGCGGGGATGGGCGCTCAAGGGGAAACCGGAGACCGGATGATGAGCTGGGGTTATTTGCCTCAGCATTAGTTCCAGTTTCCGGTCTCCCATTGAGTCCTGTATTTCCTAACCGCCAACCGCTGATACCAGCCACGGGTAGGGTTGAGCGCCCTTGCTCAATCGCGGCTGACCAAGGGTGGTCAGCCCACCCTAGGGGATGTCGCTGAGGTTAGGTCCCTAGGTCGGTTGACTTGAAGACTGTGTGAGGCCCTCTGCAATTCGGGCATGCATTTCCTATACGTCGATGAGAGCGGGGATGTGGGGTCTAAGCCAGGATCTAGCAGCCACTTTATTCTTTGTGGCATATTGGTGCATCACGCAGATTGGCATCGGGTACGAAATGAAGCCAGGCAGATGCGCACGCGTTTATGCAGTAACTTCGGATTCCCCGAAGCCGCCGAGATCCATGCGTCGGAACTGTTGAGCCGGACGGACAGGCATTTCAACCTAAGCAGGCGCATGCGGCTCCGGTGTGCGGCCCATGTTCTCGGCTTCATTGAGGCAAGACCTGCCATTCGGCGATTTCGCACGGTCATCGATAAGGATAAGACAGGCGACGATTGCTACTTGAAGGCATGGACGGGCCTGCTTTCTAAGGTCGTTACTGAAATTGAAACATTACGGCATGACCATTGTTCTTCTCCGGGCCTCGTCATCGTCTGCGACGACCATCGTACGGCACCTCGGCCAATTATGATGAAGGTCGTCGATCCGTTGTCTCGGCTTGAAGGCTTGCTTGTCGATCTACCCTTTGGGCTAGCCTCTCAGGATAGCCAGATGCTTCAGTTGGCTGATCTCTTGGCGTATCTCTCAAAGCAGACGGTCGCGCCTTCAGGCTTGTTTGTCTCCGGTGCGGAAATTCGCCTCTTGGAGCGTTGCGAACGGATGTTCCAGTCGGTAGGCGAGTCGTAAACGAAAAGAGGGCGCTTTCGCGCCCTCCTGATGGAGATATCTCGGCTGAACAAGTCAGCCTACACACCTGACTTGATATTCATGCTGAGTGATTGGGATGCAACCTGAAAAAGCCCCTAGGCTGATGCAACGTCGCAGAGGTGAGCCCGGATTGCGGCTGACCAAGGGTGGTCAGCCCTACCTCATCACCGACCAGCGAATCGCATTTTCCACGACCTTGATATTTTCGGGCTGTTTGAAGATTGGGTAGGTCTCATGGCCGGGGCGGTAATAGAAGACTTTGCCCTGACCGACCTGCCAGGTCATGCCGCTACGGAAGAACTCGCCCTTGTCCCAGCGTTCCTCGAAGACGACTTCGTCGGGTGTCGGCACGTGGAAGGGTTCGCCATACATCTCGGTCTGAGGGATGTCCCACTTCGCCGGGAGTCCGGCGGCGATCGGGTGGGTGGGCTTGGTCGTTGTCACGTGGCCAGGGGCGCCGTCGTTGCGGTAGGTGGGGAAGACGCACTGGGGAAGAGTGAGCGTATAGGTGTTGCCGTCGTGTTTGACGGAGGGCGTCAGCGGGGCGCCGGCTTTGACGCCCTTGTAGTAGGGAGCTTCGTTGACGAAGACCCACTTGGCGGAGGCGCGTTCTTCGGCGGTGAGCTGCTTCAGGGCATCATCCTTCGAGCGCTCCTGCATGAGGCGCACGAACGGCTTCGCCCAGTGGGCGGAGTGCAGGGCGATGAAGCCGAGCTTGCCGGCCTGGACGCGACGGACGATGGCTTCGACCCGGGCGTCATCCTGTTCTTTCACTTTGCGATGGCACCAGAAGACGAGCACGTCGGCCTGATCAAGGGCGGCATCGCTGAGTCCTTGATCGGCATCGGCGAGGCGGGCGGTCTTGACGACGAGATCTTTATTCTTCGCCAGTTCGCCAGCCAGCGTCTCGCCGAGGAACTTGTCGCCATAGCCCTTGGTCTGCTCGGGCTGTTGCTCGTCCCAGACCAGCACGCGGATGGGTTTGGGCTCAGCGCCAAGCGCGAGGAAGGGGAGTAGGGCGAGGAGAAGGCGCATGGGAGGCGGGAGGATGAGTAAGTGCAAAGGTGCAAAAGTGCAAAGGTGCAAAAGTGGTTTTAAGGCTGGGGCCAGGGCTAGGGCTGGGGCTAGTGGAAGCGCTCAATGGGATGGGATGGTAAGGTGTAGTGTCGGTACCGTGTCACGACATGGCTGTTCGAAGGCCGCCGAATGGTGGCCTAAGGTAGGGTCTCGACTGCGTCGTGACCGGGCGCTGCGTAGCCTCGCCCCTACCCGGCGTTCACCATGCGGCGAACGCACTAGGGCAGCACGCGGTGCCGCCCTGCCTCACTTCCCAAATCCATCCCCGCGGACTTTCATCTCGACGATATAAGCTCCGGTGCGGGCGGTGATAAAGAGGGTCTTGCCGTCGACACCGCCGAACTTGAGGTTCGAAGGGCTTTCGGGAACGGCGAT
>Ga0209297_1000084_pt1 | contig 65897 bp, 88 predicted proteins | sample S_130805_MF_Meta_FD_187322 | JGI IMG/M metagenome (GOLD analysis project Ga0209297, IMG submission 187322) | Freshwater microbial communities from Lake Simoncouche, Canada to study carbon cycling - S_130805_MF_MetaG (SPAdes) (version 2) | ecosystem: Environmental > Aquatic > Freshwater > Lake ...
GATGGCATACCTAATAAAACAACAACTATTAAACAAGGGTAATATAAACTTGACAAGTTTAGTTTTAAACTTTAAAGATTTTACCGTATATTATTAATGTAGATTATGGCAACATTTATACCAAACGTCACAGACGCTTTTCCAGAACCGTCGTTATATAGACCAGAATTCGGCTTCTTAGACACAATGCTAAGACGCAGACAGTCTATGTATGAGCAAGGGTTTAGTGAGATTGCTGGAAAATATAAACAGATAACTCGTTCTGTAACTAATCCTATAAACGGTCAGACAAGAGACAAGTTTGTAAAAGAAGCTATGACCAATCTTAAAGATTTGTCAGCTATGGATTTATCTCAACAACAGAACGTTCAAAATGCCTCAACTGTTTTTCAACCTTTTTATAAGAATACAGATGTTCTTGGTGATATGGCTCTTACGTCACACTGGGATCAACAAGAGTCTATAGGAGATTCTTTCCGTTTAAAAGATGGAGGAAAGGAATATAGTCAAGATAATATTGATTATATCCGTCAGCAAAGAAAACAATTTGAAGGTGCTGATCCTAGCAGCTGGAGAGATGTGTATAGTCAAAGACGTTCTTACACTCCGTATTGGGATTGGAATAAAGAAGTGTTTGAGAAGGTAAAGGAATTTAAACCTTCTCGTACAAAGATTGAAAAGCTTAACGGTATGTACACCGTAACTACAGAAGATAAGTCTTACACTAAAGAAGAATTATCTAAGTATTTAGATAGTGTACTATCTGATAAAGCTAAACAGCAAATGAAGATTGAAGCTTCTGTTCGTTATGGTAACGATCCAAAAGCTCTAGCTGGACTCTACACTAATGAAGTTCAAGATGCTATACCAGTTCTTGCTCAAAAGATTGAAGAAACTAAGGATAGAATTAAAAGAGAAAAGAATCCTGAGAGCATTAAAGCTTTACAAGAAGACCAAGCTTACTATGAGCAAAGACAATCAAAGTTAGAAAGTAACTTAAAGAGTCTTGCTGGTGGTGATATGAGTTTCTTAACAGGTAATATTGAAGGTCTTGCTTATGATATGTACTATAACCAAAACATTAGAAAATTGGCTAATGGTCTATCACATAAAGATATTGAACAAAGTATTGGTTATGACCAAGTTGCAATGATGTATGCTAAATTTGATCATGATTTTGCATTGGAAAGATATAAGAAAAGTTTAACTGATAAAGAAGATAAAAAATTTACTGAACCTATTCCTATTAGTACTGCTGGGTCAACTGTTAAATCAGATCTTACAACTCTAAAAACAGAAGTTAAAAATGCTGAATCTAATAGAGGTAAAGAGTATAATAATTTAAGAAATGTAGTAGCTTCTGCTGTTGGTAAATCATTTAATGAAGTTACTGTAGCTGATGTATCTACTTATGTATCTCAGCATCCTAATGAAAGTAAGGTACAAGCTTATAATAATGCTCGTACTACATTTGAAACACTTCAATCTAGAAAAGATAACTGGGATTTAAGTTCTAAACAATATGCTTATGATCAACTTGGTTCAGAGCAGTATAATTTAATACAAAAGATTACTCAGTTAAAAGAAGAAGGTAAAAAAACAATTGGGCAATCTTTTAGTATAGGTACATTAAATATACCAGCACCTAATAAAGGAGCAGCGTATTATGATAGAGGACCAACGGGGTATTCACAATATGGTCAAGATCAAAAGAATTATGAAACCTTTGGAGGAGATACATATGCTGCTAATAAATTAGGAATGACTACAGCTCAAGTAACAGGTGCTTTAAAACAATATAATGACTTAATTAAAAATTATAATACTACAAGTAGAGAAATGGCTACTGTAAGTAGAAAAGGATTTACATTAAGTGCTGAAGATCCTAGACAGAAAAAAGTTATATCTCAGATTGAAGCAATCACTGGTAATACAGGTAAAGTTGGAGGAGTTAATTATTTTCCTTCACCTAATTCATTTGATATAGAGTTTAGTCTTAATGATCTTGAAGGTAAAATTAGTGGTGATGCTGTTAAAAACTTAGAGACTCAATTACAAGCTAATATGAACAATACTTACCAAGGTGTATCTATTAAATATGATGATGCTAGAAAAGTATTTGTAGCTAAAAATTTAGGTAATATTATGCCTTCTGCAAGTACATTAGATCCATACTCTATGGTTAATCCTGTTCATAGACAAGTTTTACAAGCATTAGATGAATCCCGTATTCCTGCTCAAGGAAAAGAAAGTAGCACTTTAATGACAATGTCAGGAAAATCTGGTAATATTGTAGTAGGAATTACTAAAATAGCTGGTTATACCCCAGGAGATAATAACTATATGTTAAGCATTAACAATAAAACTGTACCTACTACGTTTAGTAGTTCTGTTCAAGCTTATAACATTGCAGCAACAGCTGTCAATAGCCCTGATAACTTGAATGCTTTATTAAAAGGTTTATAAAATAATAATATTCTATGGCTGAAAATTTGCTAGAACAAGAACAATTAGATAGTGCTCCACAAGTTGATCAAAGTTTTCCTACTAATACTATTCAACAAATAGGTTTAAATGAACCTATTAGTGGATCTCCTATTGCTCAAAGTCAATCAGAAAGTTATGATAAAATACAGCAACAACTTGCACAAGAACCTAAACCTGATAGGTCTTCTTTAACTTATGATCAAGCTTTAAATAATTTAAATGTTCAAGCTAATAGACTTAACAAGTTTACTAAATATGAATGGTTAGATCCTACTGTAGAATCTTATAATAAATCAGGTAGAAAGTATGAAGGAAATGATTTTGGTTATAGATATGGATTAGATAATGATGACTTCTATGGAGAACAAGAAGGTGCACTTAAAACTACAGGAAAAGGTATAGCTAGATTTGGATTAGGGGTAGTAACTAAAGTTGGTCAGGGTGTAGGTTATATTGGAGGATTACTTACAAATGATTGGGATTCAAAGTTAATATCTAATGCATCTGATAATGCTTTTTCAAAAGTGTTTGATAGCTTAGATGAAAAAGTTAAAAATGACTGGTTACCTACATACCAAGAAGCAGCTGATAGAGATAAAGGATTTTGGTCAAGAGCATTTACTGATGGTGATTTTTGGATGACAGATGTTAGTGATGGTTTAGCATTTTTAGTATCAGCATGGGTTCCAGGTTTGGCATTATCTAAATTAAAACTTGGTGCTAGTTTAATTAAAGCTGCATCTGGATTAAGAGTTGGTATTGGTGCTGCAGAAGCTGAGATAGAAGGAGCTGCTATAGCAAGTAATTATATTGCTAAAGGTAATACTGCTTTTAAAGGATTAGATAAGTTTAATGCTTGGGCATTAGCTACTAGTTCAGAAGCAATGTTTGAAGCTAAAGGAGTTAAAGATCACGTTATGGAATCTTTAACATATGATGAATATGGTGGGTTAAGAAGAAAAGCTGACGGTACATTATATACTGAGGAAGAGAAAAAAAGAATAGCTGCAGGATCTGCTCAGAATACATTTTTATTAAATGCTGGTTTACTTGCTGCTACAAACGCAATTGAGTTAAAATGGTTTGGTAAAATGTTTGGTAAAGGAGAAGGAGCAGTTTCTAAAGGACTTACTCGTGGAACTATGTTTGGTGAAGAATTAGGTATTAGAGAATCAGTTGGAGGCATAGAGAAATTTTTGTCTACTAAAAAAGGGGCATTTTTAAAAGGTGCTCTTGAAGGTACTTTAGCAGAAGGATATTTAGAAGAAAATGGTCAGCTTGCTATTCAAAGAATAAATGAAAACTATGGTGCTGCTGGTAAGATTGCCACTATGGGTAATTTAGGAGAAGTATTTAAACAATACGGTAGACAGACTATTGATGCTACATTAGGTAGAGATCAAGAAGCTGCAACTAGTATTGGTATTGGTGCTATATTAGGTGCACCGGGTGGTGGGTTTAGTTCTATATCTCAACAGAAACAAGATAAGTTAGCAACTACAGCAGCTGTAGAAGCATATAACTCTGCACAGCAGAACTGGTTAAAGTTTGGTAATATATATAAGACTCAAACTATAAAAGCTGCTGATGAGAATGGTAATCCTATTACTAAAGAAACTTTAGTATTAGATCCTCAAGGAGAACCTATAATTGATACTAAAAAGATTGCTGGTGTAACATCAAGTTTCCAATCTGTAAACTCAGCATTGGATGAATCATTAAATGTTACTGATGGATTTAAACGTGATCTATTAAGAAATAAAGCTTTTGCTGACTTTGTTACAGCTCATATCAATGCAGGTATAGAAGATACATTAATGAGCAAGCTAGATGGTGTATCTAAAGCTGCTCCTGAAGACGTTGTTAAACTAGGATTTGTATTAGATAACGATGTTACTGATCAAATAAATAAGTACAAGAGCATAGCAGGAGCTATTATCTCTCAGAATAAATTATTAAACTCTGATATCATTTTTGATAGTACAGATGTAGATAGAGGTAGAAAATCTCGTATGATTGATTTAGCTACTGATCAAACTATCTATAAGAATTTAGAATCTGAATTACTATCTGATACACAAACCATTAGTAATCAATTAGTTAATAATGAAAATTCATCTTTAACAGATGGTATTGTACAACAACTTAATGATCTAAAGACTAGAATACAATCTCAAACAGAAGTGATTGAAGATCTTAAGTCTAAAGATAGCTTATTTGATTTAGAAATAGCTGAGAAAGTTCTTGTAGGATTAGAAAAAAATCTTAGCAACTTAGAAAAAGATAATGCTCTTTCTTTAAAAGAAATTAAGACTGACGAGAACGGATTCTATAAGTTTGAAAAAGCTGAACGTAATGATCCTAAGGTCTTTGAACAATATAATAAGAAGGCTAAATTAAGAGGAGAGATTCAGAATCATATTAAAACCGTAGGTTTTGAGTGGGGTAAGTATGCTGATACAATAGATGGTAAGAACAACTTCTTAAAATATATTGCTTCTAATATTATAGGTCCATATAATAAGAAGATGGAAGAAGACGCTCTTCAACCAACTAGTGAGCTTCCAGATATGTCTGCTAAAACTATGACTGCTACGTATAGTGATCAAAGTGGTGAACAGCAAACTTTTGACTTTGTAACTGGTAAGAAGTACACTTTAAAGAATGATGATAACACTATATCTACATTAACTATTCAAGATGTAGATCCTGAGAATAATAGTGTGAGTGTAAAGGTAAACCAAAATCCTCCAGTAGATATAGACGCTTCAGAACTAGCTGCTCAAATAGCTAATGAAGGATGGGAAGAAGTTATCCCAGAAGCTAAGAAGGGTAGAGGAAAGTTACCTATAAAGAATAGTAAGGATTCTAAAGATTTTAATAATGGTGAAGATGATGAGTTAGAAGATGACAACACTCAACCTACATTTAGTTCACAAAATAGATTACCTAAGTTTGAAGAGGTAGGATTCAATAAGACTTTTGGAAGACAATATATAGATGAAGAGGATACTATTATCAATAAAGATAGTGGTACTGATCGTTTCTTTGCATTCACTGCAAAGTATAACTTAAATAGAAGAGGATATGCTTTAAAGGTTATTACTAAAGATAATGATGACTTTGCTATTAGACAATCTGATATTAACGAAGATGACCTTAAAGTTGTTATAGTTAAGAAGGTTACAGATGACGCTGGTACAATTAGCTATTCTTATGTAGATGGTGATAATAAATTAATTCCTGAAGGACAGGCTACTGCTGATAATATTATCTATCGTTCCCTTGCTGATATTAAAAGCTGGGATGTAGAAAGAGTTCGTAGCAGTTATAGTGTAGATGAAGATACTACCGATGAGGCTATTCAGACTATCATTGATGAAGAAAAAGCTTATCAAGAAGCATTAGTTGAAAGAGTTAAAGAAGCTCCTGTATATCTCACTGTACAAACTACATCTCCTGGTACTCAAAGAATTGAATATACTAGTGCCATTAATGCTAATGGTAAACGTGAAATTGCTAAAGCACAAGTAGCGGGTCGTGTCACTGTAGAAAATCCTGACTTTACAGATTTAAGAAGTGCTTCTAATCCAGAAGCTAATATTGGTTTAAGAATATCTACAGGTAAAGGTGTTCTTTTATCTGGGGTGCTAGCAGGTCGTGCTGTAATGCAAGAGTATACTTATGAGAACGGTAAGAAAATCTGGGGAGATAAAATTGTTAGAGTGTTCAACCGTGAACTATCTGATGATGAAAAGACCACTGTAATAAGTGCTATGTCTAGATTGTCAGAGTTCTTTATTAAGAAATACGGATTTGGATTTGGTAAGACAAAGAAAAAAGCTACAGTGTTAACTAAGTCAGAACAAGCAGAATATGATCTTGTTTATGATTATTTACGTGGAGTGTTGAACTGGTCTAAACCTAGAAAAGGAAGTGTAAGTAATAAGTACTTCTGGATAGATAGTGGTTTACACCGTGGTAATATAAAGATAGACTTCAAGCCTGAAGCTATTGCTAAGAATAAAGAAAGATTATTATCTAATGTTTTTCATCATGTTAATAATTCAGCATTACAAGATAACGGTCCGTTTACAAGCATTAAGTTTGTAAATAAGAAAGCTGTTCCTAATGTTAAGTATAAAAGCTATGAAGAGTATTTATTAGCAGGTCGTGACACTGATGTCCCACCTGTGTATACATCTTTACCTCTATATGATTCTGAGACTCCTCAGCGTAGTAACGTATATATTGTATGGAAAGATCCAACATTAACAGATGATACTGTTGAGGAAGAAGCTCCTAAGAAAAAAACTCCTAGTAAATCTACATCAGCTAAAGAAGTTAGAGGTGTAAGTAAAGTGAAAGGATCTGAGGTGGATGATGACATAGATGCCTTTATTGCAGGTGAGAAGCAAAAGATCAAGGTTAAAGACTATGAGATTAGCTATAAGCCTAAAGGTGGTGGTGTAGTTGTTCAACTTAAGAATGTTAAAACATTTAAGATTACAGAGTCTACTATCTTTAAATCTCAAAAAGATATAACTGCTAATAAGACTGTTATTCTAGAGAACATTGGTCATCTTACTAAGTACACATACGGTACATCTAAAGCATTAAACCCTATATTTGAGATGGCTCAAAAGGCTTTAACTGATTTTAGAACAGGCACTACAACTACTACTGAAAAAGCTCCTAATTTAGAAGAGCAGAAGACTACTGAGATAATGGCAGCTCTTGCTGAGGCTTTAGATCCTGAGGCATTTCTTGCTAATAGAGAATTTACTGCAGAAGAAAGAGCTATTGAAAAAGCTATTGTAGAAAAAATAGATGCTAAGTATAAGCTATTAGAAGAGCAACAATCTAAAATTCAAGAAGCTAGTAATATATATTTTAATATTGAAGATGCTGTAGCTAATGCTGTAGTAGAAAATGGTAAAATGTCTGCCACTGTATATGAAAAGAATGTAGATACAGGTGAGGTGGCTAAGCTAGCTGAATTTAGTATGCCAGTAATGGGAGGGAATATTAATATCACTAAGACTTTATTAACTAAAGCTTTAATATCTCAATTACCTTCTATAGGAGATGAAGATGCTCCATTCAGATTAGCACTTGATCAAATGACTCAGACTGAAGACTTTGATAAGTTACGTGCATTTATGGAAAAGAATCTTCCTATGATCCCTATTAAAAAGATGGGAGAGCTTATTTATAATAAAGCTTGGGGAGCATTCTTAAAAGGAGCTATTTACATCTATGAGAAAGCTGAGATTGGTACGGGTTACCATGAAGCTTTTGAAGCAGTTTGGGCTAGTTTCTTAAGTCCTGAAGAGCAGGGTGAATTAGCTAAAGAGTTTAAAGAAAGAGCTGGTACATTCTATAATCCATTTACTAAAGAAACTAAGAACTATTCAGATGCTTCTATGTACGATGTACGTGAGATGCTTGCTGAAGAGTTTAGAACTTATACATTAAATGCTCAAACACCTTCTGGTAAAGTTAAAGGCTTCTTCCAGAGGCTATGGGATTTTATTAGGTCTTTGTTTAACTTAAGTCCTACAGACAGACAAGAGTTAGATGGTACTATCAATAACTTATTTAAGAAAATTGGTACAGGTGGGTTCAAGAATTCAAGAGCTATCTCTGAAAAGAATGTAATGTCTCCTGTATTTAGAATAGGTAACTTTACTCAGAAGCAAAGCTCTGATGTATTAGAAGGATTAAAATACCATTTCTTTACTAATCTATTCTCTAAGGGGAATAACATTGATAGTATCCTAGGTACTCTTTCTAAACAAGAGTCTAATCAGTTATTATCAGATTTGTGGAAAGAGTCTATGGCTCAAGTGTTAGATAACATTGCTGTAATCAGTCCTAACTTAAGAACTGCAGTGGATGCTTATAGTCAAGAATTCTACGCTGAATTTAGAAAGAGTCTTGAAAGATATGGTGTAATGTTTAGTGAGATTGAAACTGCAGAAGAAGATAAAACTGATACTTTAGGTATTAGAGATACAATTACAGTAGATCCGAGAAGCATGACTAACACTAATGTTAGATTACTTTTAGCTTCCCTACCACAGACTCAGGTGAAAAATGGCAAGGTGGTTCTTGTAAAGAATGACTTTAACCAACCTAAGCTAGTAGAAGAAGATAAGGTGCATGTAACTTTATTAAACGAGCTAAGTAATATTGTAAGCATTGTAGATAAAGATGGTAATAGAACTAACGTTCTTGATCAAATGTTTAACAGATTAGAAACTAAGTATAAATCAGATGGTAACTACCGTGATGGTTTTGGTTGGTTACGTAACTTAAAGCTTCGTCTTAAGTATGAAGACGTTAAAGGTAATAAGATAGCTGCTACCACCTTAGATAGAGATGACATGTCTTTACGTGTATCTTTTACTAAAAGTTTTAGCAATGCTAGATTCCAACCTGAGAAGCTTATTGTATCTGACGAGGGATATATCTATAATGCTAATCCATTATTGAATGTTAATGAAGATAGAATCAGAAACGGCTGGGCTAATAACTTAAAAGTTAGAATTCAGAATAAACAAACTGATTTGGTTAAACTAGATACTAATGGTCGTATGATCATTAATAGAAAGTCTGACAACTATCGTGAGTTAATGGATACACTTAATGACATTCCTAACTTTGACATTTTAACATCGTTAAATGTATTAGATCAACTAGGTATTGAATTTAGTGCTGAGTTACCACAACTTATTGAGTTTCAAGCAAGTATTCGTGAGCAAGCTATGCAGATTCTTAATGTAATGAAAGCTGGTGAGATAGAAGACTTGGCTGATCTATTTGGAAAGAATGTAATTGGTGGTAGACTTAGTACACTTATTAGTATAGAATCTAAGTTTAATAGTGAAGATAATGTTCTTAGTTATTTAAATGCTGAGGGAGAAACACAGTATTCTGTTAATATCCCTTCATTGTTAAGTAATACTATTAACACTTTAAATACAGTTAAGTCTCAAAAGGAACTTGTGCAAACATGTCCTTGGTTAGGCTTTATTGATGAAGATGACAACGTAGTTCTTAATGCATATCAAACTAACTCTGAGCTTTTAAAGGCTGGTGGTATTCTGTTTGACAAAGCGGGTAGACGTAAAAGAAATACAAACCTTAAGTACCATGTTATTTCTGGTACAGGTATCAGTGATGTAGACGGTGCTAATACAGCTAAGCTTCAATTCCCTGAGAGAGTAGCTAATGAGATTCATTACCTATTACAGAACATAGTGTTCTCTAATATTAACTCTGATAAGAGCACTGAATATGGTATTAGCATTCCTGGTAAGTTAATAGTGAATTCTAAAGATGTGCGTGATATGCAGGAGTTTAATGACACTGCAATCATTGACAAGTATATGGCTCAATTGGCTGATGAAATGTCTGCAGCTGTAATACAATCTCAAGATCCTATAAACATTCAGTACTATCAAGATGAGAATACCGGGGTGTACAATCTTGGGCACTTTAGAGATATTTTAGGTAAAGACTTGATTAACAAGTTTAAATCAGATGTTCTTTCTGAAGAACCTAAATATGAAAACTTTGAAGAGTTTGTTGAAGCTAATGATGCTAAGATAAAAACTAAGATTAAGAACTACCTAAATGATAAGATAGCAGAAACTGCAGAGTTTTTAAAGAGTCAAGACTTGTTTGTAAAGCCTGCAGCTTTCTCTAGTGAATTATATATTACAGATGCTATTGATAATGATACACTTAATACTATTTTAGGATTAGGTGAGACTCAAAACATTAGATATAGAACATTAGGAAAAGATTCTGAGAATCTAGAGCGTAGTGGTTACACAGAAGATGATATTAACAATCTTGCTGGTATCCTTGCTATCAATAAAGAGATCTTGCTAACTGAGCAACATAAAGTTATATACGGTCATCCAGCTATGTATAAAGACTTACCTAAGCGTGCTAACGGTGCCACTTCTAACAAGGAGGCATTAGTAGAAGATACTGATGTAGTAGCATGGATGGATAACAATATGGTACGTAATGATGGTAAGCAGCGTGCTAAAGATGTACATCAGACTATAAAGAACATATCATTTAAAGATATGAACGTAGCTAGTCTTTTCCATAAAGACATTGTAGAAAATACATATGCTCAATTGATTCAGAACAACTTAACTAAAGAAAAAGCTGAGTCTAAGATTGGTGCACGTTTTGATGATCAAGGTCAACTTACAGGATTCATTATGAAGAGTGGTAAGTTTACAGGTAGTGTTAAAGCTTATATGAACTTAGTAGAATCAGATGCTATGGCAATGGGTTTACCTGATGCTATCAGAGACATCTTATTCATGAGTGGTAAGTTTAATAACCAAGCTGAAGCTCAATGGAATTATGAAATGGCTTATGAGAAATTAGTACGCTCTGGTTCTATTAAGAAAAAAAATGGTACTAAGGTGGGTAAGTCAAGTCCTGAATATAAAGCTTACACAAAAGCTGAGATTGAATCTTCTAAAGAGATATATGAGAAGGGAGATCCTGGATTTGTATTCCAAGTTCTTAAGCCTCAATACTTTGGATATGCTAAGACTGATAATTTAACTCATCCTGTATTCTTAAAGCACTCGTTACAACCTAAGTTCTACCGTCACATAGAAGGTACACAATTTGAATCACTATATTTAGCTGCTCAAAAAGAACAGATAGATGTTATTGGATTTGAGTCTGGTCAAAAGGTGGGTAATGTAACTACAGAAGATAATGAGTTCTTATCTATCTATTCTGAAGACGGAAGTGCTAATGTAGATATTGTAAATAATCAATACACTTTACCAGAGTCTTTACCACGTCAAGAATTGTATACTAAGTTCTATGGTATTCAAGTGGAGCAATCTAGTAAACCAAAGCAGTATGTAGTTCGTGGTACTCAGGTTAGTAAGATTGTTATGACTAACTTCTTTATTAATGGTGCTCCTATTAATGAAGAGATAGGCAAGCTTATAGCTGAATATAATGATACTATTACTAAGATGATTAAGTTGGGTAAACAATCCCTACTTGGAGAATTAGGATTAGAAAATCTTGATAATCAATACGTTGTAAAAGATCTTTCTAAATTAGTACGTACACTAAAGGCTGAGGCTGAGAAAAGAAACTTACCAGAGAACATAGTTAATGCTATTAACTATATCATTAACCAAGATGATACACAAGAATTGCAGTATCCATTTGATACTCTTATCAATAAAGACAAGATAGATAACATCTTAAACTCTATTGTTGACTCTCGTGTTATATCTGAGAAGATGAGCGGTAAAGCTTCTGTACAAGTAGCAAGCACACTTTATGAGAGGAACCCAAGAGACTACGCATACCTAAAAGATGGTAAGTATGTTAAATTAACTAAGGAAGCTATACTTACGTTAAGTAAAGATGAAAAAGCTAGTGTTCGTATGCAGTCTTCAGATCTTAAATTCTACCGTAATAAAAACGGAAAGATTGCAGGTATGGAAGTGTATATTAGCTGGCCATTTAAAGAAGTTACTCCTGAGGAATTAGGAATGGTTTTAGAGGATGGTGTTTATAAAGTTAATGGTAATATAGATTCTCAGTTATTAAAGGGTATTGGCTTCCGTATTCCTACAGATGCCATGAATAAAATTGAAGCTATTGTAATAAAAGGATTTACTCCTTCTACAAATGGAGACATGATTGTGGTTCCATCTGAGATTGTTGGTAAAGCCGGATCTGACTTTGATATAGATAAATTAAACATTTACTTACCTAATTCTTCTGTAGTAGTAGCTGACTATAGTAGTAAGAAGTTTAAAGACTTCATGATTGCTGATATGGTAGCTCGTGGTAAAGATGAGAGGTATGCTAATGACTTATTAAATTCTTTAAGTAGTACTCAAATTAAAGAGATTAATAGATCTACTTACACAGATGAGGGTAGATTATCTAAAGGAGCTCTGACTTCTTTAAGTGATATAGCTAAAGACGAGAAAACTCAAGAAGACTTTGCGTTCTTTAAACAAGGCTTAAGTCGTTATAACGCTCAGTATAGAGGAAAGAAATCTTTAATATATACTCCTGCTAATGATGTAGACAAAGAAGGTTTACAGAATAAGCTTATCAATGTTATGTCTGAGCTTATCCTACGTCCTGAAAACTACTCACAACTAGTTGTTCCTAACACTACAGAGAACTTAGAAGTGCTAGCCGAAGCTATTAAAAAAGCTAAGGTGGCTGCAGGTACTAAATTAGAAGAAGACGAGAAGTCTCCTACTTATTTAAGAACCTTTGTAGGATCTGCTACTATTAGAGAGAGATACTTAACTGCTAAGAGAATGGTAGGTATTGCAGCATTACACGCTACTCTTCATGCTATAGCTCAGGTGAGCGGATTGAAACTTAATTCAGTGTTTAAGACTAGCGGTATTAAATACTTAGCTGGCAAAGATGAGACTCAAAGAAGTATTAACATTAAACTGAGTCACCATCCTAAAACAGAGGATAATTTATATAACATAGGTCACATTACAGATGTAAATGGAGACACTATATCTGATTTAATGTCAGAGGCTCTATCTGGATTTGTGGACGGGGCTAAGAATCCGTTTGTATTTGACTTAAACTTCTCTTTAAACACTGCAGGTACATGGTTCTATTTACAACACCATGGTGTACCTGTAAATGAGCTTGCGTATTTCTTTAACCAACCTATATTAGATAGTTATTTTACAGAGTTAGGCAAGAACAAATCTAACTTTAAGAAGATTAACGGTGAAGAGTTAATTAGACAAGACTTATTTTATAAAGTGGTAGCTCCGTATTATGATAGATTAACTGGTGGTAATTTAAAAGCTAAATTAGCTTCTGTAGAAGATTCTCCAGCTGGTGTACAAACAGCTATGAAAGCTAGCATTCTTAAACAGCTTAATGAGGTGGATCAAAGCAAAGGGTCTTATAGCTTATCTGAACTTAAGCAAGGTGTTTCTAATGGTGATAGAGCAGATGCAGCATTACAGATCTCTGTATTAATGAACTACTTACAATATGAATCTCAGTCTAGATTCTTAAGTAACTTTATGCAGTCTATTAGTTATGATACCAATAAGACTCGTACCACTCAAGAAAACATGTTACAGATAGCTAGATGGGAAAGATCGGCTTCTGAAGAGTTTGTTAATAATCCAGAATCAGTATTAGATAATACATTCCTAGGTGAGATGAAAGCTCAAAAGGAAGATATATTTAATATGTTTAAGAACTTCTTTATCACTTTAAGCCCTGAATTACAAGAGGTGTTCCAACCATTGTATAGTAAGATTGATGACCCAGAGTATTTCTTTACAAAGGATGATGTTACTAATCTAATTAATAGGTATCAGAATCATGTTATTGGTTATGTATTACATACTACACCTTTCGTAGATAATGATGGTAAGACTAAGGTGATGAACAGCTTGTATAAAGACTTCTTTACAAGTGGTGGTACCATGGCTAAAAAGCTTTATGACTATAAAAACTCTATAGACCCTAATATTTCAGATAACTTAGTTATTAAAGAACTACTTCCGTTAATGACTGACGACGCTACCAAGACTGATAACATCATGTTGTTTAGAAATAGAATGGATACCTTTCAAATTAACAATGTAATTGAAGCTTTAAATAACTTAAAGGAGTATGCTCAGGAAACTGCAGATAATGATTTGCTTACTTTTACAGATAATTTAGCCAAATTTAGTATCTTGCAATCAGGTTTACAATCTAGTTTTGTTGATTTTAAAAAGATATTAAGTACTGAAATTTACTCTGAGCTAGTTAAGACTATTCTAGATAAATTCAAAGCTGATCCTAAAATTGACACAGAGCAAGTTTGGAGAACCTTCCATCAGAATAACTGGACTAATAGAAGTATTGTTCCAAAAGCTCCTTACTGGTTAAAGGTGAGAGGTGGAAGTCTTAGTATTAATCCTGAAAGTTCTGCAATTGTGCATGACTTCTATGTAAAATATATTAAGAATCCTAAGGTGAGTAAGGAAGAGTATAAGGAGATGAAGAAGAATAAAACAGTCTTCAAAGCTTTTGAACCAGTTCTTTTCCAAAAGTCTGATTTAAAAGATAAGAAAGGAAACATTTTATACTTACCTATCAGTAAGTTAGGTAATGGAAATAAGATGCTAGAATTGTATACTGATCCTAATCAAGAGTCAATTTTAGAGAACAACAGCAGTAAAGAAGCTGATGTTAGTACTAAATTGATGATGGGTGGCTATGTAAGTGCTAGAGAATTATTCCCTGATATGTTTAAAGAAAAAAATACTCCTACTAAAAAGGATAAAGATCAAATAGATGAAACTGAGGAGCTAGATGAAAAAGATGACTTTACTTGCTAAAAATAATTTAAACAATGATTTGTAACGTAAGACAAAATACAATTGATAATCTTAAGAAGAGAGGACTTGTTGATGATAACATGAAAATTATCAGCACGGAATTTGGATTATATAATGATAAGTATTCTAAAATAGCTAAGGATAAGTACGGTGTTACAAATACTGATAAGTTATTTACAGTGGATATTCAGCAGATACCTATACTATATCCTACAGGTAATAGAGAAAACTTTAGGCAAGGAAATGCCTATGCTATTATAAATGACGAGTTCTTTGATGAACTTCAAGAGTTACATAATGAGTATCATAAAGATTCAGATGCATCAGCATACTATCAGTTACTTAATGATGAGATGAGTCCTGTTATAGAACGAGAGGATGTAGAAGAAATGGAGGAGCCTATGCCTGTAAACCTACCACAGGTGGCTGCTAAACCTAAGGAGTCTGATAATAAAGCAGTTATACGTTTCTTAGAGAAAATTGGTGTATCTATCCAGTCTGTAAATGAGATACGTGATTCAGAGGGGAATATAGTTAACGCTGCAGCTAAGGCTAGCATGCTTAATAAGATTATTGAGGTGGTAGAAAACAAAGCTTCTTTAGATACATTACCTGAAGAGGCGGCTCACTTCTTTGTAGAAATGCTAGGACCTGGACATCCTTTATATAAAGAGATGTACAATAAGATAACTGGGTATAAGGTGTATACCACTACAGTTAATCAGTACAAGAATAACAAAGCTTTCCGTAATGAAGACGGATCTGTAAATTTTGATAAGATTAAGAAAGAAGCTATCGGTAAAGTGATAGCTGAACATATAGTTAAGAACCAAGCTCTAGAAGAGACTGATGAGAAATTAGGATCTTTAATTAATTGGTTTAATAGATTGTGGGAGTATGTCACTTCTATATTTAATCAAGCTGATGAGAATCCTTTTGAGGATGCAGCTCAACAGATCATTGATGGTGAAACTGCTCAATTAACGGATGAAGGTTTAATTGATGAAGAGTATTATCAATTAGCTGATCCATTGGGTGGATTAAGATTAGATCAAGATAACATTGATCTTGATAACAGCATTGATAACAGAACTGGCCAGAAGAGACACATCTATAAGTATAAAGGAGAAGACGCTAAAGGATCTGTTACATCTTTTTATGTAGATAAGTGGCTTAAGAAGATATTTAGATCTGACCAAAGAAGTGATAAGCAAAAGCTTATTGACTTGGCTAAAGCTGAATATGGAGATATTATCCATGAGCAGATTAAAGATATAATTGATAGCTGGTTAAACGAGGATGGTACTAAAAGACCTAGTCAAAAACCTATAGAGATTAAGATTAAGAATCAAGCTGTCTATAAAGGGTTGAATGATTATATACAAGAGGTTTTAAATCAGTATGATAATAGCACTGTGTTTATGACTGAGGTTAAAATCTTTGATCAGAAAACTAAAATTGCTGGTAGTATTGACTTGCTAGCAATACAAGCAGATGGATTAGTAGATATCTATGACTGGAAGTCCCAAGAGATTGGAAAAGAACAGACTGATATCAAGACCTATAAAGAGCAGATGTATAGGATTCAGTTAGAAAACTATCGTAAAATCTTACAATTACAATACGGTTTTAGTAAGTTTGGTAAGATCCGTGCTATCCCTATTAGAACAGCCTTCTCTTTTAGAGATGGAAAAATTGAAACTATTAAAGGCATAGAAGTAGGTAATACCGATCCTACTAAAATTCCTGATGAGAAAAGTTATTTATTACCTGTAGTTCTTAGAACAGAAAGTACAGGGGACGATCAATTGGATTCTTTGATAGAACAGCTTAATGGTATTTATGATAAGATTCAGAATACTAGGTATACTAAAGAAGAGCTGTATAAAAAAAGAGAGGAGCTTAGTCAACTTAGAATAGCTATTCGTGACTTACAATTAAAAGGTAAGGTTAATAGACTTGTTGACTTAGGATTATTAGAGTATAAGAAGTACAGTGAGATGTTAGAAAACAAGACATTGACTGGTAAAGATACTCAAGAAGCTATTAAGATTCTTGAGGTGTTTGGTAAAAGTAATGTACTACTATATGATTTACGTGATCAATACTACACTGTAGTTAAAGAGAAAGGCAATGCTAAAGAGATGGCAGCATTTAAAGAAGTCAATGATAAGTTTTTGCAAATGACTTCTAAGGTTAGTAAGTTAATTGATACTATTAAAAACTATCGTGATGAGCAAACTAGTACATTAGCTGAAAGTAATGGTATATTTAACTATCTTAATCCTGAGACTGCAGTGGGAACGTTAAGAGGGTGGTTAACTTCTTTATCTAACATCCCTCAAAAGGCTTTTAGAATCTTCTCTAAGATATTAAGAATTGCTCAGAATAGAAGAGATGCTAAGTTTGATAAAACAGCTGGTGAATTGCTAGCTCTTAAAAAGAAGTTTAAACAATGGGCAGCTGGAAAAGGTATTAGTACTGATAAAGCTATGGAGATGATTCTTCAGATTAATGACAAGGGTAACTGGACTGGTAACTTTGTAAGTACTTATAAATCAGAGTTTTATAAATCTAGAGACAAAGCTATTGAAGATGGTAACTTTGAGTGGTTTGTAGACAACGTAGAATTTGATGATGTTAAGTTTGCTGCGTCTGAAAAAAGACAGATTGAGTTTTTTAAATCCATACAGTATGCTTTGGATGAACAAGAAAATGCAGCATTGGTTGCTAAAAAGATTGCTGAATGGAAGAGTAACTTCCAAGTGATAAGAGAAGATGGTAAAATTAACACTAAGGCTTTAATTAATAAAGATAACAACTTTCTTAAACCTAAGTCTCAATGGTACACTGAAAAGTGGGCAGAGTTAAATAGAAAAGATGCTGCAGGTAATTACGTTAACGGTCCGTTAAAAGAGATGTATGATTACTTCCAGTCTTTAAATAACTATGCTGAAGAACTAGGAATGATTGATAGAAATGTAACTAAGTTTATACCGTCTACATATGCTAGTAAATTAGATCAGTTAGTGTTTGGAGATGTAAAAGGATTGTTTAGTGCAAAAGGATTGTTTGAAAACTTAGAAGTAGATTCAGGTACAGCATACACTCCAGAAGTTGATCCAACCGATGGTAGTATTATTAATCGTATTCCTGTATACTTTACTAAAGACATGGGAGTAACAGATGAAAAGACTGGTGTTACAGATTATTCTAAAAAGTCAAGAGACTTGTTTAAAGTGTATGGTGTATGGTCAGCTCATATGTATAACTATGAAGCTATGCATTCTATTGAAGATCAATCACTTATGTTATTGGAAGCTGAGAAAAATAAAAAGAGTTTAGTAACTGATGCGTTTAATAATATAGTATTAGAAAATGGCAAGGTTAAATCTGTTAAAAATAATGATAGAAATGCTAACTTACTAGAAGGTTTTATTAACTATTATATTTATGATAGTCTCCAAGGTAAAGGGAGTGATACTAAGATTAAGGTGAATATTCCACTACTTAATATTAATAAAGAATACTCATTATTAAAGACAGTACAGTCAGCTATATCTTTCTTTAGTTTAAAGACATTAGCATTAAACCCTATTTCAGCGTCAGCTCAGTTTGTAGGTGGTACAGGTAATGCTTTGTTCGTTGCTCAAAAAGGTATATTCTTTACTAATAAAACTTGGGCTAGAGCTATACATGCTGTAGGAGGGAGTAAGAAAGCTCGTGCAGCTTTAGTATACCTCAATATTTTACAAGAAGGTAATAAAAACCTATTGATAGACGATCTATCTTTATCAGCTACTAATGCTGTATTAAAGAAAGATAACTTCTATGCTATGCAAAGAGCAGCAGATAAAGGAGTTCAATACCCTGTAGCAATTGCTATAATGATGGATCATATGGTAGTAGATGGTCAGATTGTTAGTATACAAAAGTTTGTAAAAGATAAGTATAACTATAATGAAAGCTTCTATTCTTTATCTTCTTCAGAGAGAAAAGCTCTGATGGCTAAGATAGATAAAGAAGTGGGTGAGTTACAGGATAAAGAAAGTATACTAGTTAAAGGTGAGTTAGATAAGGATGGTCAATTTTCTATTCCGGGGATTGATAAAGAGTCTGATACTTTTTCTGACTTTAGAAGTAAGATAAAGGGAGTAAGTAAAAAGATACTAGGTAACTCAACTAGAGATGATATCAATAGTATTAGAAGCACAGTGTACGGTTCTGCTTTAATGCAGTTTAGAAACTGGATACCAGAGATGGTTGAGGAGCGTTTAGGAGGTCTTCAGTATGATGATGAATTACAAACTTGGACCTACGGTAAGTTTAACGTATTCTTTAGTAAGATCTTTTTTAAGAACATCCCTACATTACTTAAAGGTATTATCACTGGTTTTGGTGATGATGTTGTAAAGATGGGTAGAGAAAAGTTTGAAAACTTAAAACGTGATGCTCTTGAAAAAGGACAGGAATTTAATATATCTGAGGCTGAGTTCATAGACATGTACAAAGGTAATCTAAGATCTATGATGCTAGAAGTTATGGTTCTTACATCTTTTGCAGTTGCTATTATGTCAGTTGTTTCAGGAGATGATGAAGATAGAAAGAATAAGGGCATGAAGTTATACTTAGGTAGAGCCCTTAGAAAATACTATAATGAGTTTGCATTCTACTACTTACCTACTGAATTTACTAAGTTAATTAAATCTCCTGTTCCGGCAGTTGGTCTAGCTGAAGATATGTATAGATTTATGGGAGCTTTAAGTAAAGAGACTTATGGTCAAGTTACAGGAAATGAAGAGTTAATTAAGTCTGCAAAACCTTTAAAATACTTTAATAGAATGGTACCTGTAGCTAAAGAAGCAATGTTACTTATGGCTACATATGATGATGACTTTAGAAAAGACTGGGATATTAAACTACAAGCAGGATACTAATAAAAAGGGGAAATTTTACTTTCCCCTTTTCTTTTTAAAACACGATTGTTATTTTCATAAAGATCACTCCAATTGATATGGAGTGATAAGCACTAATTACTAACTTCTTATCATCTGTAATCTCATCACAGAAGTTTTGTTTATCATAATTAATGCCTAACAGACTTCCGTCTTCTTTAAAAAACTCTAAGCTTACCCCTTTTTTCATATGTCTATTTATTTATTTTCTACAGTGAAAGGGTGCTTCCCTATATAACAATCTTCAGCCCAACCCATGTGCTTTTTAAATCCATTGATGAAGCTATGGATGTTATTAGCCCCAACAGGGTTATGACTATGTACAGAACAAGACTTAATTACTAGCTTAGGATTAGCCTGTACAAGATCTACTAACCATTTAGCACAGTCTAAACCTGTTTTTTCAGCATATTTATCATAGCTGGGATGCTGATATCCCTGAGAAGCAAGCTGGCTAAAATAGTCATTTACGTGCTCCTCAGCTAGATCGTGGTCAAAGCTGATTAAATCAGGTATACCATTAACTAAAATCCAACTAGTAAACTCTTCGTAGTTTCTCACTACATTCCAAGGCTCATAGCCTGGAATAGTATCTGTGGGTGTTCTTACATCATCTAGATAGAGAGCTGTTTTCATATTTTCTAATATTTTAATGTTACCTCTTGTATGAGGTTTAGTGTATGGACAGTGTCGGCACCCACTACCACAGCAGCTTCCTCTGTTTATGTGAAAAGCAGCTGTGAAGATTACTCTGTCGTTTTCTAAGTAGTAGTCTTTATATTTTTCTAGCTGATGACTCATGCTAAATCTTTATTGTTTCTAGTATATAGTTACTATTTTCTGTAGTAAATATTACGGTGCCGCCTTTCACTCTTGTAAAAGACTGTACTCTTGTAGTTTGCCAATAGTCAGCCATGCCTCTATATATAACTAACCCTCTACCTTTAGCGGGGCGTTTATACTTAGAGTTGCCGGTTAGTTTATAGTTAATCCAAACTATCTGAGTGCCTTCTTTTACAAGACCATCATTTAGTCTTGTTAATCTATACTTAGTAGGTGTTGACATATCTACAAGTATTTTAGAATAGTCTCTTCATAGAGGAATGTAGGTCTTTCTCCAACCATTCTTTCTACTTCCACTCCGTCTTTTACAAAAATAACTGTAGGTATTGCTCCAACTTCATATGTCCCACCATGTTGGTCAGTGTTTAAATTCTGCCAAGATAGTCTTGTATTATACCTACTTTCTAGGTTTGAAAGTCCTGGTGCTACTTTCTGACAAGTGGGACACCAGTCTTCTATAAATGTTTTTACTTCTAAAGTGCTCATAAGTTTTTTACTATTTTAAAGATGTGATACCATAGATAAAATGATATAGCTGCTATAGTAAACCATACTATAATAGCTGTCCAATTCCATTTACTCAGTTTCATGATTCATATAATTTACAAATTGAAGAGCTGCCTTAGGATTAACTTCCTGGAGATAGTTTAAAGATAACTCATATCTTCCTAACTCCACGTGCTTTATAAAAGTTTCATCATAAAGACTATCTTTTAATACAGTCATCTTATTCAGCTCCTTTTTTAATACATCTACTTGTTTCACTTGATTTCTTAGATCAAATAATGTATAGAACAGTAATGCTACTGTCCCTATACTTAAAATACCATTTATATACTTTTTCATTTTATAGGATTATTATCTATTTTTAAACCATAGCATAAATCAAACATTGCTACTTCTCTTTCTACTAGCCTTTTAGTCCATGCTTTTTTGTTCTTTTTTAGATAGTTGAAGCACCATTCTTTCCACTCATCTCTTTGAGCTTCAGTCATAGTCCATTCAGTGTACCAAGCATCTTTTCTATCAAGGATGTCATTATAGCTGACCTCTGGATGGCCAGCTATAATAAACATTTGGTTAATAAGATCTTCTGCAACGTTAGCTTTCTGTTTCATTGTATAATTCTCTTACTTTAGCTCCTAACTCTTGATCATTAGGAGTGTTGTAAACAATATTATGTGGTACTAAGAAGTGTCTTCTATCTGTACCTCTCATCCAACAGGCATGACATAACTGTCCTGCACCTTCTATATATCCTACTCTCATATCTATATGGGTAGAACTATCGTATGCTGTATCAGCATCACATAAAATACATTTGTCTTTCATAATTTATTTCTTTTAAATTTTATAGAATGTAGTATTCCAATAGGAACAGCTACCCAACCTACTATTGCACATGGAAATAGTACACCTGCCACTTCTAATAATGTAAAATGAACTTGGTCATGATCTCCAAATTTAGATGATGGGTTTTTTATCACCCAACGTACAGCAATGATTGTTGTTATTATCCAATAATTAATTAAATAAAACATATGCTAAATTTTAAATTTATTACCATAAGATGTTAATCCTAGATCAAAGCGTCCATCTCTTACACAAGCTGCATTAGAAAATGCTGTTTCTGTTTTAGCGTATCTAGATATACCTTGGTTGTCTACTCCATCCATATCATGGATATGACCAAAGCATACTAGTTTTAACTTACTTTTAAGAGCTTGACATCTTTTATAAAGAGCTAAGTCTCCACACATTTCTAGTTTTCCGTTTCTATCAAATGATAAATCACGTATACCTTTAGGTGGACCATGTACTATAAGTACATCAGTGTCATCTGGAATCTTTGCCCACACTTCATGAGTCTTATCTCTACCTTTCATAAATGCCCAATCTCCAAAGGTAGGTGTAATAGGAGATCCATAGAACTTAAGATCGTTTATTACAACTTCACTATTTTGTAAGTATGTAATACCACGATCAGTGAACTCACTAGGAGCCCATTTATTTCTTTCTATAGAAGTGTCATGATTACCAGCTACAAATATTTTATGTTTAACTGGAACCAATTCATACCAATTAAGAAATTTATGTACTTCGTGTATATTTCTAAAAACATCTGCATAATTAGAGCAGTCACCACTGTGTACAACTACGTCTATATCTTTCCAGGTAGCTTCAGGAAAGTCATCATGAAACCCATGGGTATCACTTATATGTAGAATTTTCATATAGTTTACTATTATTTTTATATACTGATTTATCCTGCTGCAAAGTTACTTTAACATAAGGAATTTTAAATCTTTTTCTTTTCTTTACGGACTTATCAGTCGTTAATTTGGAATTCTGGGTCATTTTCTATTAGAAATTTCATTAGTTCAGCGTCTTCATCATCCATAGGATAAACGTATTGGCACTCTCTATTATTAATAAGGTCTTTTAAAGTGGTTTTATTTTCCAAGATCATGATAGCATGTTTCTGACATGGGATAAACCCATGATTATCAATAACTTGCTCCTGCTCTGGAGTAATATCAATACTTTCTCTATTACAAAATTCTTCTATGCAGCATTTAGGATAGCCAAAGTATTTACCGTTATCTTTCCAAAGATTAATATCTTCTTGAGTAACTTCATATACATCGTCATCATTATCTCCATAGGTTATACAGTGTTCACACATTACAATAAGTTTTCTTTTAATAATATCATCTCTACTGTCCCAGTAAGAGCTTTAAGATCAGACACGTTAGCTATCTTATAGTCAAAGTTCCAACCATCTAATCCTATTTCACTAGGATGATCGTTGATAGGTTTAACGCCTGGTCTATCTACACGGATTATTAAACCTCCTGCATCCTTAATAGCTTGTGCTTCGTTAGGAAATCTAGTATCTGTAATAATCCAATTAGGATGTTCGGGTTGTTCGTCATCATTGTAATCTATAGCTTTATAATCAGCCATAAGAGCATTAACCCATGTATTATCATGTAGTCCTTCTCTTAAACCATCAGTACCTAATCTTTGTAAGAATTCTCTTACAGTCATAGGTTGCTTATGTGATGTACCTAATCCTCTTTTACCTACAGGATTACAATCCCATTCAGGTCCGAGGTTGGTCTTTTTAAACTCTTGGTTTTCAAACTTTGATTTATCTATACCAGTTAACATACTAGCAATAGATTTAAGTTTACCAGCCCATTTCTTTATTTCCCAGGTGGACATGTCTTCTAACCACCACTGATGAGTAAGAGGAAAGTCTAATACATCTTCTAAAGATGTGTTTACCGGTTTAGCTTTTAAATATTGTATGATAGTACCGACAGTGTCTTTTCCACTGCCGGCATATCCGTTAATTCCTATAATCATATAATTTCTATTGGTGTTACGCCTTCTTTAAGGCAATTTACAATTCTATCATGTCCAGCTTTAGCTTCTTCCCATGTACAGTATCTCCACATCTCTTCGTCATACTCTCCACCGAAGATCATGGTTTCAAATAATACTGGTTCACCATCTGGGTTCCAGTTATGATCTAGATGTAAAAACACTGTAGATATTCTTTGATCATTTACTACATCGTCTCCTATGTGTTTAATAGCACTACGTAAGTCACCGTTTAAAGGATACTCACCTTCTGGGAATAGTTCTACACTGTGATCTTCATTTAATTTATACCACTTCATTGTTATTAATTTTAGTTTCAGGAAATGGCAGAGAGTCTTTCATCCACTCTGCTGCCTCTTGTTTATTTTTTACCAAAGTCTTAGTAGACTCTACTCTATCTTTATGTATTCTTTCTCTCTTTTTTTGATTTAAAGGTGCATCTTGACTAGTCATATGATAACCATTACAGTGGCAGCAGTAGTAAAATCTACATTGTTTTACTTTACCTGCTCCTCTATTTATTCTTTTACCTGTTGTATCATAGTATCTTTTACTTGACTTGAGACTAGTCATAGCTTCCTTAGCTTCTCCAGGTGTTGGAAACCTAGACTTGCCAGTCACTTTACATTTCTCCCTTGCCATACTTTTTGTTAATATGATTATCTACTAGCTCTATTATGTCTTCTAAGTCATCACTACCAAGATCAAAGAGCTGCTCTGTCAGTAACATTATATAAACTAGATGTTCACTATCTAATTCTTTCTTTACTTCCATTGCACCCTTTGAGTCTGGTAATAGATCACATATATGGTTAATAGCTAGCTTTACTTTCTGTACAGCATTACCTAAGGCATATTTCTGTTTTTGACTAGTTAGAGCTTTTGCACAGTCTAGTCTCACTTCAATACACTTTAGATGTTGTAACACTGATTTAAATACTGAACCTACGCTGTCTTCCATATAAGATTTTATAAAAAGATTACACCACTATCATCACTTTCTACCAAAGCTTCTTCAGCTTCTTCTACAAATAATAATTCTGGTTGTATAAATTTCTTAGTAATTCTATATTGATCTACAAAGAAACTATGCAACTTTTGATGATCGTTTAAATAACTCATTGGATGTGAGTCTTTTAAAGCTAGTGTAATATGATTGTATAATGTCCATGCTGAATCAGCCGGGGCGTTATAAGTATGCGTAGGAGTTTCTATCTCACGCTTAACAATACCAACTTGGCTAAGAGTTAGTACATCTTGTTCAATCAATAACTGACCTACTATAGCTGCTTGCTGACTTTTAGTTAATGTAATAACTTTTAACATCTCCTTATCTTTAACTAGTTGATCGTAGTATGTTCTAGCATTAGAAATTTGGTGTTTAATAGTATCTGTAGCTTCCTGCAAAGCATTACCTGTATGTTTTCTTGAGTAGTTGGATAAGTCTCCAGATACCATTCCATTCATACATATAAATACTTGTGCACCTACAGCACATTTAAATTTCATCATCTTATTATAGCTGTTTGACCATGCAAACATTAGACCCATATCTGAGTCACTGCCATAATTTAAGTGATATATACCTTGTGCCACTTGACCATCTAGATTAGTCTTGTAAACTTCTTTTTGTATATGAAAACCTGCAGCTTGCAGTTCTCTTCTTGTTTCGTCTATAACATACCCATGAGGGATAGTTGTGTAAGTCTTACCATGGGTAGGTAAATTAGCGGATCTAATACGCTGCTCAGTTGTAAACTCTGTTTTTGCTGGCATAATTGTAATTTTAAAATAATGATAATTGTGTGAAAGAGCTAAGCTTAATCTTGTTAATCTGCTCTATTTGCTTGTATATGTTTTCTAAATAATATTCTGTATCTATATCGTATGCTTCGTAAGCTATATTTGGATCTATTTCATTAGCTATCTTCTGCATCCATTCCCCGGCTTCCACCTGCATCTCTCTGCCATCAGAATGGCATTTCATAATTTTAGTTCCTGACTTGCTTACATAATATCTAACAATCTTTTGTAATCTATTTGTAATTAGCTCACCATTAACTAAACTTCTTTCTTCATAGTACCACCCAAACTTAGCTTTAATCCCGCCACAGTAATCATATATAGATTTATTCTGGGCAAGAAACTCTTCTGGTAGTGTACCATAAACAAAGTAGGCATAAATAGCTTTAGGAATAATAAGAAAAGATTTATTCTTATGAAGTACAGCCACCTTCTTTTTCTCTAGATCTTCCCACTCATATTTACCTTTTGACTTTACCTTTCCATTCTTATAGACAGCCATATAATTATTTACGTCTGCTATAATCATTTTAGAATACTCGTCATGTTCTAGGTTAAGCTGAGTGATTTTTTCCCACTGAGCACATACATCCATATAAGTGGGTATAGATGAGGTAGGAATCATCATTTCTAGACCATCTGTATTTTGCATAAGCGGTATACCTTCTGGAATAGCTAGAGATAGCATCTCATATAGCATAGATAATTGAAGCTGACCATTGATAGTAATCTGCATAGTCATCTTAGGATCGTATAGGAAACTATTCTCATCACCTGTAAGACCGTATGTACTGTTAAGAATAATCTTGTATACATAGTTCTTTGGGTCAGACTTAGGAATCTTTTTACGCTCTTCAAAGAACCATTCATATAGGTCCCCAAATTCTTTCTGAGGTAGGTGCTCTGGATGAAACTTGTTCTTAATGGCTAGATTAGGATAGAAAGAAGTTACGTCAGATGTCATAATCGTCCATCCCGGCTGAGCTTGATATACTCCTGCATCCTTTGCACCATGGATACCGCCAAGACCGTAGTCAGTTTTTACACCTTTATAATCAAGCGTGTATTTTAACTTGTCTTTAGTAGATGTAACTACCTTAGTTCTAAAGTAGTCATGAATCTTTTGGAACTCTGCTGTCTGGAATTTAATATAAGGCAATATACATTGTCCAAGATATATCTCGTCACGCTTTGTTCTGAGTCTTTTAATTTCTGTTTTATCCCATCCTAGTTTCTTCTCAAGGAAAAATAAGAATAGTTCTTTAGAAATTCTAGGCTCTGAAGCAGAATACAGATCTATACCATATTCATTAGTAAGAGTCTTTCTAAGTTCTATTTGTTCTTTAGAGTGCTCAAATATCTTCTTAGTAGATTGTACATCATTAATACAATAAGTTATTATATCCTGCAGCTGCTGATCATTCTCAACAGGCTTAGTATGATGATGAGGCATCTCTTCTACATTCTGCCAGTCCATAGAATACTGTATCCATTTAAGAGAAGACATCTTAGCTTTATTATCCCAGTGATTCATTTTAAATAAATCTATCTGTCTAATTTTAAGCTGTCTAGGTGCAAACTCTTGGAACTCTCCTCTATCAGACTTATCAATAATACTTTGAGCTAGCTTATGAATATACATAGCCACTTCTAATCCACTAAGCTTCAGCAACTTAGCTTGATTTTTAAGTATGTGTTGAGAGATCTGAGCATCAAATGCTAGACCATTATAAGATATATGCCACTGATTAAGCTGTACACATTTCTTTAAGAAATCAATAAATTTAGGTAAGTCATTTTGGTCTTTAGTGATAATAAATATTTCACTAATGCTGTCATCTTTGTAGTGTTGAAACACACCTACAAAACAGTTGAGAAGGGTTTCATAATCCATAACCCAATGGGTTGGTAAATCTTGCTTCATATATATGGTTCAGTTAAGCTGTCCCCCCTTGTTATTGAAGCTGAAAAAAGGGAAGATTTCTCTTCCCTTATCCAGTTTTTGTTTGGGTTAGTCTATACGGTCACGATGCTACTTGGTGTAGCTGATTTCTCTTCTATAAAGTATTGCTTGTAATCAAAGCTGTCTGCATTAATAGCAAACATATTAATAAAGTTTTCTACCTCAGGAACGTTTTCTACATAATATTCATAGAAAGTCTCTAGTGTCTTACGTTCTTCAGCATAGTCTTTACCATTAGCTCTTCTGCCAATCTTCATTGTCTGAGGATCTCCAAATTCATTAAGCTTAGCAAGCATATGCAATGATTCTTTTTTCTGTTTTGATATAACTGCTAGCACTTTATTATCTACGTCAAAGATAGCCTCGTTATAAGGGGATTCTGATGTTACAGGGATTAATTTAAATGTCTTTTTGGTTCCCCATACGGATGTAATTAACATCATTGATTTATTCATATTGTTTGTTTTTTACAAAGTTAAGTAGTCTCTTCTAATAATTGTGTATCTTCTATAGGAATTTTTAAAGTTTCTTTTTCTAAATCACACGGGTTACATAATTCCTTGGTAGTCTTTATAGTATCTATGTTTACATCTAATAGCTTAGAGTATACACCGTGATACTTTTCAGGATACAAATAAGTATCCATATACTTATACTCTGAAGAGCTTTCACCATAATATGTTTTAATAGCTCTTTTTAAAACATTTGATAGTTTAGAATATTTTCCTAATAAGAAGTTGAACCAGTCATCTTTATATATTTCAAAATTAAATATATAAAGACTGTATTCTTTTACATCTATTTTACTGTCAAATAAAGGATTAGTAAGTAGCATTTGTTTTTCAAACACTTTAAACCCTTCATCTTTAGTAACTTTATATACCACTATCAATCTCATATCCTCAGGATCTATCTTCCCCTCAAGAGAAAGATAGGTCCCTGTTGGACTAATGTTACTAGAACGTCTAATACCAAGAGCTGGATATAAAAAAGATCGTGATTTTTGAAAATACTTCCCATAAAGATTTTCTATCATATTTTTTTCTTTATAAAACTACGGAACCTGTTGCAAAATCATAAGGTAACTCGTAGTTTTTATTGTTATAATGCCAGCTGGCTTTATCTATCACTTCAAACAATCTATTTCCCCATTTGTTTAGTGTTGTACTAGATACAGGGAAAGCATATGTTTGAAATGCTTTATCTATAACTACAAAGTGAAAATTAATATTATATCCTTTGTCTATCAATTCTTTATACACTGTAGCAACCATTGCAATATACGCTGCAGCTTGCATCCAGTAGGAATAGAATTCAATAGTTTCAGGAAAGTCTTTTAAGTCTTTACTTGTAGTCTTGATATCGTTGACAAATATAGTCTTTTTATCATGATCTATAACTAGATTATCTATAATTCCTTTAAGTCCAAAAGGCTGATTTAATAATTCTATTTGTAAAGGCAATTCGTTATGCACTTCTACATTACTAAAATCATTTAAATCACAACCAATTAGCTCACAAATAGATTTGTTAGTCTTGATTAAGTCCACTGCACTCTTACAATAGTCATATGTCTCTTGATCAATTAAAATTTTAGCTCCTTTAATTTTAAGAAATGCCCAATAGTTAGTGGCTTCTAGTGTAACTACCTTTTGTACACGCTGCTTATCGGTTAACAGGTTCTGAAAGTAGTTTATATCTTTCATTACATCTAGTATTGCACCGTCAAACTCTTCTAAGTTAGTACGAGTGTCACCATCTTTAGCTATTTGCACATGATGACTGTACACTCTGTCAACTATTATCTTGATATTATCACCTGGAAGTTTGCCGGGGCTAATAACAAACTGGTCATTAAACTTTTCTTCTTCTAAAAGAAGAGCGTGAATGATCTTACCTTGTACTAAGTGAGCATCTGTACGTTCTTCTTTATTACCTAGAACATACATCTGATAAAATACTGCAGGGTTCCACATAAGCTTGTTTAAGCTACTATAAGAGAAGTAAAACTTCTTACTATAAAAGTCATCTTGTAATTTGACAACTGTTTCTTCCATTAATGATTCTAATTCCATCCTTCTGAGTTTTCTTGTTTTAATAAATCTTGTGCAACACCGCAAATCATCATACCATTAATTTGATTACTTGGTAGTATACTATGGGAATAACTAAAGTCTTTATACTTCTCGTAAAAAGCTGTAGCTATGGCTCTCCAGGTGTAGTCTTCTACACAACGCCATTCTCTAATGTCATTCACCATCTCTGGTGTAAGATCATCTTTTAACTTTTGTTTCTCTTCTTCCCACTGCTTCTGAGCTTCCTCCTGCATTCTTTGAGTTTCTGGATCTTCCATCCATTTTCTAAATGCTGAGTTGTGGTCTATTTCTTGATCTATATCTGCCATACTATAAATTTTTAGGTTTCCAAACTCCCATGGCTCTATCACCATGAGCTATTACACAGTTCCTACAAAGTACAGTTATCCAACCTGAGGTCATGCCTAGGTCTTCTTCTGATCCACAGTCTTGACATTTGTCATCACACATACTTTCAGCCATCTTAATCATACCTTCTACCACTTCATCATGTCCATTTGTATAGAAGCGTAATCCTCCAAACTTTTCTTTCATTTGTGTACATGTAACTTGAGTTGGTTTATACTGCCCTTCTTTTGTATGTTTAACATTATGATCTATATACCATTGTATACAATCACATAGTTTATCTATAATTGGTAACCAGCCTTCTGGTACACCATGCCAGTTAACCCTGCCGGGGTTACCCTGATAGTCTTCAAATATCTTTGGATACTTGGCTATTATTTCTTCTGTAGTTATCTGCTTGGCCATAATCCTAATTCTATAAGTTTAGCACTCATACGTTGTTGTGATCTTGTATCTACTGTTAGTGCTTCCTCATACTCAAGGAGAGCTACTAATTCTTTAATTAGATCATTACAGTTTTTTAATTCAGCAGCTAGTTGCTCTCTAGATACTTTTGCATCTTCTGACTTATTCCAATCGTCAACGTTTGGATCTGTGTCATTATTATAAATTGCCATGTTATTTCTTTTCTAATTTTGTTTTATGATCGTGACATGTTGTACATAACACTTGTAAGTTATCCTGTTCACAGAAGAGCCTGTCCACAAATCCGGGAAGGTCCTGCCCACAGTTTAAACTACCTGCTCCTACAATATGGTCCACGTTAATTTGCTTATCAGGAAACCATGTCTTACAACTATTACATAAGTATTCAAACTTCTGTCTCTTATTAGGTCCCTTGTAGGGCCTACGAGCTTTCATTTTACATTCTGTAATAGGTTTCCACCATCTAGACTTTTGTCTAAGGGCACTACGTATGAATGACCAAAAGGCTGATTCAGTCATAGTCCCCGCATTTCTAGTTTTAGGAACTCTACTTGTTTTCTTAACAGGTCTCTTTCTAGTTGCCATTATAATTTTTTATTTATTAATGGAACCAATCTGTCTCTAACAGCTTTAGCTCCATTGTCTTTTATTGAGTCAGACAAGTCTTTACTCATAGGAAGAAGAAGGATTTCCACTGCAGGGTAAGTAGTTTTATACTTCTCCATAGCTTTAATACCTGCATCGTCATTATCAAACATTACTATCACTTTCTTATAATCTTTTATAAATTGTTCCATAGTGTCTCTTTTAATCATAGAGTTCTCACTATCTGGGGCTACTACATTTATATTAGAAAGCTTAAGAGACTTCAGAGACATCATGTCTTTAAGACTGGACAGAATAATTAGATAATCATTCTGCTCTAGATGCTGCTCTCCCTGTAAATGGTCTTTAATTTTTAGAAACTTTTTATCTGATGTTTTAGGTTGGTAGATTTTATATAGCTCCCCGCCTTTGGTAAAATACCCATAGATGTAATTTCCACTAATTACTAATTCTTTACCGTCCTTTATCATAGTGTAATATGATAGGGGTTTTACACAATACTCATCTAGTAATTTAGATCCAATGTTAAACTGGGTCCAAAAATATTGATCTTGAGTAGTCCATGGTCTAAAAATATAACTATGTACTTTATACTTAGACTGCTCTTTAAATTCCTTTACGTCGTATCCTCCATTATTATGGAGAACATAATCATTATATTGCTCTACAATTAGATTGCAGGCTTTATGATATGGTAAGTCATAGATATCTTTTACAAGATCTATGGCTGATCCGCCCTTACCTGTAGAGAAATCTTTATACTTATACACTTTAACTTTTGCATCAAAGTATATACACATGCTTGGCGTGCGTTCTTTACTATTAAATAAGCTTTTAATTTTTACATCTTCACCAGCTAACTTTTCTTTCAGTTTGCAAAAATGTTCAAATACCCAAGGTGTTGGTACATCTTTTATATCATGTACCAGATTTTTAGTTTTAAACATAGTTAAGAATTTAAAAAAAATTGGGGAGAGTAGAAACTCCCCCCTCAGAATGTATATGAAAGAAAGACTTTACATGTTAAAATCTTCGTTTACAGGCTCAAAACCAGATACTGGCTTAGTCTGTAAAGCTTTGTAATGATATTGATTGTTCTTATCAAACTTCTCTAATTTATTTTCATCTGCGTTTGCAAATTTAAACTTAGGAAGTGATAACTTAACAATTGTTTTACCATTGTATTCTTCTTCTTGAGCTTTAAGGAAGAAATATAAATTCTTTCCTTTTAATAACTTAGCTACTTGAGCAACCCAGTCTTCAATACTAGATGCACTGATAGTATCTAACTCATCTTTTAAACCCAATTCTACAGCAATAATGCTAAGCTTGTTCATAATCTCATTTTTAGACGGGCTCGTCTCATTATAAGAATCAATCCACATACTTGCAGACACTCTAGCAGATTGGCCTGTAAATTTAGGGCCATTCTCATTACCTTTTTCTACAGTCCATCCCTCAAAGTTTTCTAATACAGGTCCCTCTAAAACTAATTCCAGAGCTTTTTTACCTGTATTTTTAGATTCTCTTACTGATGCACTAAAGATGTGTGCATAATTTACTCCTGGTTGTAGAGACTTTTGTACTCCACCACCTTGTTTTACTTCTTGTCCTTTTGTACTAAACATACTGTTTGTTTTATAAATGTTAAACGTTTAACTAATTCTCAAAATCTGTGATTGCTTTCTTTACTAAACCTAAATCGTTTGCTATCTCAAAGGTATCAAACATTCCTTTAGGTGACTTACATGTGTTATCACCTGTAGTCTGAGTTTCAAAAACATATCTAATTACATCATCTTTTCCTTTCTTCACTTTACCGTAAAGCACTATAGAGAATAATCCCTCTAAGGTAAGCTTTTCATCAACCATTTTACCAATAGTTTTTGCTTTTAATTTACGTTTACCATCCATATCAGTAGATTCTTCTGCATGAGTTAAGAAAAATACGGTTAAGTCTTCTCTCAAGTCTTTAGGCATTCTAGCTATACGAGCTAAACCTGCACCGATCTGAGTGAACTTCTCATAACCTTTTTCATCTACTCTTTCAAAGAACTCAAACGAGCTCATGTACTGAAAATCATCTACCACTATGGTTTTGATTTCAGGACGCTTGTCATTTACATACTGTAATGCTGCATAAATATTCTGGGTACTAGACTTATCATACATATTACCTGTAGGATTGTCTTTAGACCATATAGAATACTTTGACTTCCATCCTTTAAAGGGTAACGGTTTGTTAGCCACATTAATGATGAAGGTTTCTTTCGGGTCCAGGGTCTCAATAGCTGTAGACTTACCTGCACCGGACTCTGCAATAATTAATACTCCTTGTGCCATGTGATTGTTATTATTTGTTATTTAGATTTTATAAGCTCGTTTAACCAGTTCTTGCTACTTACAGGCTTACCTGTATGGATAGCATAGTAATCTCTAATAGTCATCTCACTATAAGGAGCATCTGATGAATCCATAGAAGCAGGTGCTGGATACATAGGCATGTCTTTTAAAGACGGGTTAGCATTTGTTGTAAAGATGTTCTGTGTACTCTCAACTGCTGCATATTTACTAATAGCAATAGACTGAGGATTAACAGATCTTAGTTGTTCAATAGGGACTAAATAAGAACCTTTCTCATTTAATTCATACTCTTCTTCAAAAGTTGCATTGTAAGGGATTCTATACACTGTACGTTTAACATCTGCAGGGTCTAGCTCTCTAGTAACTAATTCAAAATAGAAACCTTTTTCTTTCTTGAACTCTGATGAAAAGATACCTACTACTAATCTTCCTGATTTATCATGGAAGGGCATTTTCATATTGAAGTCTGTGATACTAATACCAAGATCTTCTATTAATGTTTTATGATGGGATCGTACAGCTTCAAGCTTACTACGCTTCCATTCTTTTTTCTGCTCATCGGCAGACTGTAAAAAATTAAAATCTGACATAATCTGTTTTTTGTTAAGGTTGAAATTGATTTGTTGTAAATTGCTGTCCAGCTGTTTGATTTCTAGCTGAACGTCTTTGATATGTACCTGTTGGATTCTGAGAGTCAAACTCTGGCACTTCTATTAATTTCTGTCTATTGAAATTAGCATCCATGAATAATAAGTTATTATCATCAGATCCGTTTCTCACTTTAAGTAAGTGCATAAAGATATGATTCTTTTTAGCATCATACTCTTTAGGCCCATATAAAGGAATGTTTGCTTTATAAGGATTGTTCAATGCTACTAGCATATCTGATCCTTGCATAAGAGCATCACCACCAAATACATCTGATGATACAGGATAGTTACCAATTTTACCTGGCTCCTTTCTTGACGGCTCATCAATTGTACGGTTAAGTTGTGTGACCATAAATATGATAACAGGAAGTTCTTTCTTAACTTGCATTAAGGCTTCTACAGTGTTATACAATGTAGCAATCTTCTCTTTCTCATCTGGTGCTTTTTTAATTAACCAGCTATGATCAATAGTTACTATTAACGGTTTGCTACCAAGAGCAACATAAAACTGTTTAATAGCATCTACTATCTGTCTATTGTTAATAGGATTATTTATTTGTAATCTATGTATACCTTGACTCTCTAGTAATTCAGTCTCTTTAATATACTTTAGTAATAAATTATAACTATAATCATCAAGAGCTTGTGTAGTACTTAAGATTTGATTATAGTCAAGAGCAGTCTCTGCAGCAAAAGCTCTAGAGCCTGACTGTTTAGCTCCCATTTCAAATTGGAACTCTAAGATGTTAAAGTCTTGTCCAGGATTTAACTTACGAGCTTCTCTTAAAATTTGACTTACAATAAGTGTTTTACCTGCACCAGGTCTTGCACCAATTGTAATAAGAGAGCCCCATTCTATACCGTTGACACCAGCTTTGTTAAGCCCAGGCCAAGGTGTTAGTAAAGATTTAATGTTTCCTTTACGTCTATCATCTACGTATTTAGCAGTCTCTGTTAAGATTTCTGAATACTTTCTAGCACCGTAAAGTCTTTCTTTCTGTTCTGACATTATAAAGTGGTTACAATGTTCTTAAGATCCACTCTAACTTCATTTAAGGTTTCTATTTTTCCTTCTAGAACAGCTTTAGTCATTAAATTATTAACAGCTAATTTAAAACCTTCTAAACTAATCCCGTAGATTGATTTCTTCTCATTAAGAGGAATAGTAATTTGATAGAATTTATCTTCTATCTCTTTTTCATAATCTGTCATACACTGTGTTTTTGTAATTTTGAGGGATGTGAAGTTAATAAATGTGTTTATAACTTCCAAAAAATATCTAAATTATTTTTAAATATTTAATATTTTAGGGTCATCTAATATAGCTTGACAAGTGTCCGCTAATTTAGACGTGTCATTTTTAAGTATAAAATAACTACTAGTGGCCATAAATTTATAGTCTAGCTTCTTATAGTAATTTACGTAATAATCCGTAGCATCCAAAACTAATTCCCAATCATATTGAGGGTACTTTTTGAAGAACTCTACAAACTTTTTTGTAAGCTCAGCAGGCATTTGTCTACCTAACTCTTTAGAAGGCAGTCTGTTAGCAGGAAACATTTCTCTGTATTCATTTACATTTTTTATAAAATCGTCACCTAAAATTTCTTTTGTAATTCTAGACTTAGTCTTCTTTAAAAATGTTTCAAATTCATCTAAAATATATAATGCTCCCTCTGTTAATTTACCATCAGAGGTCATCCATCCTCTTTGTTCACATACAACTCTTTGAGCCTCAGCATTAATAACTTGGCTAGGTACAATTTTTTCTCTACAACTATCTAAATAGTACAGCTGATTAGGGCTAATGCTGTATTTTCTGCAAACGTTCCATAATTGGTGACTCATCTGTTATATTGTTTATTTGTTTAATGTTATCTAATACTCTATGATACTTCTCTCTAAATACGGGGCAGGTTTCAATTAAATCTTTAAAGGTGTTAACTGAATGAATAACTGTAGTGTGGTCTCTCCCGTTAAGATATTCTCCAATAGTCTTAAGAGAGTAGCTCATATTTCTAGCTAAAAAGCAGAAAATAGACCTTAGCTCAGTGATTTCTCTTATTCTAAGCTTTTGCTTTAAATGCACCACTTTATGGTACTTAATAGGTAAAAATGGGGTAAAATAAGATTCTAATTCATCCAAGGTGATTAATGCCGCTTTATCTGATTCATCTGTAATCAGGTTAATTTTGGTTAAAACCACAGGATAGTACTCAAATTTGTTAAAAAAGTCTTCTTTAAAACTGTCTATAAGCTTTTTCTCTAAACGGCTGGCGTATTGTTGTTGGTTCATATATAGATTTTATGTTCACAAATGTAGATAATTTCCTGAATATTTCGTATATTATATTGTAGGGATTATACAAATTCTACATGTTCTAAGTTTATATTTTAAATTATTTATACAATGGCTAAAAAGTTTTATGCCCAGAAAGATTATCTAGGCTTCCCTATTCCGGGTACAATGATGTCTGTTGAGGCACCACGTAATATTCCTGCAGATACTATCAGTATTCCTGCTCAAGACGTAGCAGCTGGTGCTGGACAAGCAGTGGTTAAACAACCTTCAGGCTTACGTTATTTTGTACGTAAAGATTCAACTGGTAAAATTATCCCTAACTCATTGACTATCAGCTTAGTAAAGCCTCAAGGATCAGTGTATGAGTTTAAGGTGTTAAAAACAGCATAATCTTAACTAAAAATGACTAAAGACAATCCTTCTATAGGTACATTTAAAGCTTGGATATTCCCAACACTTGTATCCTTAGTTAGTTTACTCATCTGGAATGATGTAAACGAGATTAAATCTGATGTAAAGTTACTAATGGCTCAGTCTAATATAGACAAGACCCGTATTGACAACTTAGAACGTCAAATGTTTAAAGCTAGTAATACACTGCCTTCACCATCTATCCCTAGAAAAGAAGAAGAGATTACATATGCTGTCTTAGTAGATAACAAAATAAAATTTACAAAATGAACTTTAAAGACTGGGTTTTAGATCTTTTTAAAGATGAGCGTGGCTCTACATCAATTAAACCAGTGGTAGGTTTTATGTGTGCATTATTCTTATGTGTAACATTAACAGCTAATAGCTTTAGTCATGGAGATATAAAACCTTCTGACGCTTTAGTTGACGCTGTAATGTTCATATGTATAGCTGCTATAGGCGGTGATACTGCTGACAAGTTTTCACATAAAAAGAAACCAAATGAAATATCTTAGTATAATTATAGTTATATTAATAGTGGTGCTGTTCTTCCAACAAGGAGGATGTGGCTACGTTAATTTTAACGGTAAAAAATCAGATACAACTGTTGTACATGATACTAGTTGGTCTGTACATGATACAACTATTTATAAGACAATGACTTTAAAGGGTAAGGTGTTACATGACACTATTGCCACTCCTTCAGAATATATAGCTGATACTAATTATCCTAAGCTTTTAGCTCAGTATAATGACTTATTAGGTAAGTATATGGCTCTTGTAGAATTTAAAGATACTATTAGAATAGATACCCTTGGTTATGTAGCTATTACAGATACAGTGAACCAGAATAGTCTTAGAGGTAGATCAGTGAGATCTAACTATAAGATTCCTACAATAACTAACACTGTAACTATACAGCATTATGAAAAGCCTAAGACTCAAATGTTTTTGGGTGGTGGTATAAATGGTAATCAAACTCTTGGAATTACAGGAGCTAGTGCTGGATTGTTATTAAAGAATAAAAAAGATCATATTTATGGATTGAATATAGGTACTGAAATTAACGGTCCTATCACTTATGGTATTCAATCTTATTGGAAGATAAAATTAAAGAAATAGTATGAAGAAAATTATTGCGTTTTTTAAAGGTTTGTTTTCAGCTCCTGCAAAAGCAGTAGTGGCTGCACCAGTAGCTAAACAAGAAGCTCCTAAAGCTAAACAAGTAGTTGTTTCTGAAACAGAAGCAGCTCCTAAAAAGAAAAAAAGATACTACAAACCAAAAGCTTAATCATGGACCTATCTCGTTTAAAAGGACATGTTCCTGATACAGTTATTGCTCAGATTCCTTCTATACAAGAAAAGTTTGGTGTTAACACTGCATTACGTTTAGCTCACTTTCTAGCTCAAGCTGGTCATGAATCTGGTGGATTTAGAGTTACACAAGAAAACCTTAACTACTCTGCTAAAGGCTTAACAGGTATATTTAAGAAATACTTTACAAGACCTGATAAAACCATAGATGAACCTAAGGCTGCAGCTTATGCTAAGAAGCCTGAAAAGATTGCTAATCTTGTTTATGGTGGTAGAATGGGTAACGGTCCAGAGTCTTCTGGTGATGGTTACAAGTTCAGAGGCCGTGGTTACATCCAGTTAACTGGTAAAGATAACTATACAGCATTTGGTAAATCTATTGGTATAGATATGCTAGTTAATGCTGATTCAGTAGCTTCAACACATGCTCTAACTTCTGCAGCATGGTTCTGGTCTAAGAATAAACTTAATGAAATTGCTGATACAGGTGCTACTGATGAAGTGGTTACCAAGATCACAAAAAGAGTTAATGGTGGTACAATTGGTCTACCTGATCGTATCAAACATTTTAAAGAGTTTCACACCCTACTTGTATAACATTTAAATAAACCACAATGGCTAAAGTAAAATCAGACAGTCGTAAGATTAGTTTTGGTAAGCGTAAAACAGGAAGAGCTTATAAAACATCTGGCCCCAAAGCTAAAAAAATTAGTAAATATAGAGGACAGGGTAGATAATTTCTACCCTTTTTTCTTGTCAAAATTATAAGATATGGTAGCAATTATTAATAAAGCTAAGCTATACTTGGTATATACTTTCTTTACGTTGTTTGGATTATGGTTAGTATTTGCACTATCGTTGATGTCTTATGCTTTATATCTAGAGTTTTCTAATCAACAAGAAACTCTAAGAAACATGACTAACTGGATAGAATGGAGAATTGACGGGACATTTAAAAACAGTCCTGAAAATATCTGGTATGAAGGTCCTGAAGATATTACTATAGGAGCTATTACTAATAAGGTACAAATGGGTAATCTTGCCGGTAATAGAAAATTAGAATTCGGTGTAAAGAACATCCTAGAAGAGGTGATACAAGAAAGAGGAATATCTCTAGATCCTGCTTCTAAAAATATGTTAAAGGTGGATATAGTCTATTTAGATGTTTTAAAGACTCAAGCTAGCTTCTCAATTGTACATAATAACAAAGAGTCTGTAGTAATTAGATTACAAGGCTTCCTGTATAAAGATGGTAAATTATCTAAAAAGTTCTTAGTTGAAGAGTCTGCAGATGAAATCTCTATGTCTACACTACTTGTAGATGAGGGAGGTAAGTTTAATAACCAAAACCTATCTAGTGCTTTAAAAAAAGCATGTAGTTCATTAGTAACCAAAATAATAGAAGATAAAAAATGAGTAAATTAAGACTGTTTCTTGTCACAATTTTTACAATATGTGTGACACTATCTTACGGACAAATTAAATTTAAAGCTGCTACATCAGTAGGTGGTGCATCTTTAGATAGAGGTACAACCTTTGATTATGTTATTTATGCTAATGGTAATAGTAATTCTACTACCCGTCAGTTATTATTTGATATTCAGTATGACAAAGATAACTTTGAATTAGTTACTGTTGCTCATACTGGTACTGGTGGTAATGGTGGTGTTCTTCCTCAGAATTCATCACCTACTATTTCTTATTATAACTATCCAGGTTATAACTTTATTCCCGCTACTTCAGGTAATAATAATAATACCACTACAAACGGTACAACTAATTATCAGTATGCCAATTATAATTATAGTGCTACTAATCCTTATGCTATTTTAAGAAGTACACTCACTTGGTCTAGTAATTCTGCAATGCCTTACACTAGTTATGATGGTCTTGTTAAAATTACATTTAGATTAAAAGCAGCTTCTACAGCTTACACTTTCAATCCTATAAAGTTAAACTTTGTAGCTGCTTGGAATGCGGCAGGTGGTTGGGATAATACACTTATGGAAACTCCATTAAGTACAAATGTTATCATGAATCAAAACTTTGGTAAGTATGTAACTGCTAGTGTAGATTTAAACTCTAACTTATATAATTTATCAAGTTTAAAAGTAGCGTTCTATGACACTCTTGCTAAAACAGCTCAGTTATTTAATGTTACTTCAACAGGAGCTGTAGATATTAATCAATCCTTATTAGCTGCTGACAAGGTGTATGATGTCACTCTTATGCATGATATGGATAAGCTATACAACATATACAATAGTGCAATTACTATATCAGACTTTACTACAGCTCAAAATGAGTTCACTTCTATGGGTCTGGACGGATCTAACGGTCAGAATTTAAAAACTGGACAGTCTTTATTAGCTGCAGATATCAATGATAACAGTAAAATAGATGGGGGAGACCTTCCTAGATTGTTAGCTCAGGTTGCAGGTATAGATACATTATTTAAATTACCTACTACCTATACCTCTTCAGGAGCAGGTACTAGTTATATGAGTATTCCTACTTGGAAAGCTGCTGATGTAATGAGTGTTGGTGGTCAAGTGGAATGGTCTTATGTATCTGTAGGTACTAGTAATAGTACACTGTATTTAGATATGAGAAAATTCCCCACAGGTGTAACACCTAGTAGTATTAGAAGTATACAATTATTTGATCTATACACTGGACCTATAGAATATTTATCTGCAGATGCTACATGGGCACAATATAGAGTGCCTTCTACATTTACTAAAGCATCTGATGGAACTTCTACATATATTCCTTATATAAGAGCAAATGGTATAGATTATTCTTTTAAGTCTGAATTTGTATTTGATGTAAGTCCTAATAGTTCTTGGGGAGCTATCACTACATCCAATTGGAAAACTATTACAACACCTCATGCGTATTTTAAAACAGGACCAATAGGTACTAATGCTATACTTGATCTTAAGTATCTTTTATGGGCTGATGTAAATAGATCTCACTCTTCTCAGGTGATTGTATCTTCCGGAGGTACATCTTCTGTACAGACTAATGCTGTTAATAGCTTACAAACAAACACTGTGTTTAAGACTATGGCTACTCAAGTGCAAGCTACCGGGGGATGGATTAACACTCCATATGATATTAGTGCTGTAGATGTAAACTTAACAAATTCAACTGTAACAAGTAACACTATAGAAATACCTGTAGGTTTAGATACTAAGGGTTTAAATGTAAGTGGTTTACAGTTTGAATTTACGTTTGATCCTGCTAAGATAAAATTTGAAGAGTTAATTCCAACAGTACCTGTTACATGGTATGTATTTGCTAATACAAAAGATGGTCGTGTAAAGTTTGGAGCGTTAGATCAGAACAAGTCTGCTTCTCTCACTGGTGTAAGTGTTCCGTTTAAACTTAAGTTTAGCACTATAGGAGAAGGAGTGAATATATTAACAGCTATCAAAGTGTCACAAACTATGGACGCTTCTGATGCTAAAGGAAATCAATTAGGTATTAATCTAAATACTTCACAAATTAAATTAACAGGTTATAACAATTTCTAACTATGAGAAAAATAGACAAAATTTTAGGGTTAGGGTTTTTAGTAACACTATTAGCGTTAAGCTGTAGAAAGGTGGATGTTCCTGTAATAATGAGTACCATTGATTTAGGTATTAAATCTACAGCTACATCTATAAAGTCTATAGGTCAAACTGGTAATATTGTTACTGCGGAGTTTGTTACCACTCCGGGAGCTAAGTATTCAGTACAAGTAATTCCATTTGGAAAAGATGAGGCTATTAAAACAGAGGGCTTTACAGCAACTGATACACTCACTAAAAAGGTATACGATCTATCTGCATTACCTAAAAAAGATTATGATTTAATCTTTATAGATATAGCAGGTAAAGAAGTTAAACATCCAATAATTATAAAATAAATTTTATGTCAGAAGAACAACAAGAATCAACAGGCTCTAGTCTAAAAAAAACAATATTAGGTACTATAGCTACAGTTGTAACGGCTGGTGGGGCTTGGTTAGGCTCAACCTTATTTGGTGGAGGAGAAGATAAAGCTGCTGCTCCAGCACCTGCTCCAGTAATTAATATCACTAACTCTAATCAGCAATCTCAAGCTGCTGGTGGTAAAACTGTTATTATTAATCAGAAAGCTGCAGAACCGGCTAAACCGGCTGCTCCTGTTAAAAAGAAAGAAGCTGACGAGTTTAAAGAAAAACCTGCTCAGTGGTAATATATTATTAAGAATTAAAAATCTCTTATGGAAGATAAAAAACAACCAGAATCCGGTGGATTTAAAGAACTATTAGGTAAAATGATGACTAGACGCTGGTATATTACTGGCTTAGTACTAGGAACATTTATTATGATCATAGCTGGAATATTCGTAGCTGTATCTAATAATGCTGTTATGGCCGGTGAATGGAAAGAACTACTTATGTTATTATTAGGAGCTTTTATTGGCTCTTATGGTAAGATTATAGATTACTGGTTCTCTGATACTGACAAAGATAAAATGCTTGTACAGAAAATGGACGAGGAAGATGGTGTTAGTATAGGTAGTGTTAATGACATTAAAGAGTCTAACAAACCTTATGCTCCATTAATCCCTGATGCATTTGTTGCTGCTGCGGGCCGAGCGTCTGAACAAACTAAGATTGATCATGTAGTTAAAGCTGAAGCTGATAAAGTGGCTGAACAGCATCACCATGAGATTGAGCTTAAGAAATTAGAGTTTGAGCATCAAGAACACAGACAGTGTGAGCATGTGTTTGCAGATATAGACCATGATGGAGACTATGAATGTATCCACTGTGGTAAGATCAAGGATGAACATTGTTAACTTAATTAACTCCCATGGACCCTGATGAATTACAAAGACAGAATAAAAAGATTTACTTTTTACAAAGATACTTCCCTACTATTAGCCATGTTTTTTCTGCCGTTTGGCTACGACTTCCTCTTCAAGCTGATTATGGACGCTACAGGTTCGTATTGGGCTGCAGATATAACTTTCTATTTCCTTTCCGGATGCTTCTGGCTCTCTTTTATATATTGGTCCAGATCTATAAATAAATCTAAATGAAGAACATACTAATTTTTATAACAGGTTTACTATTAACTATTAGCAGTAATGCTCAGATAGCTAAGACTCAAACTGAGAATTATAAAGCTAGCTTTGAAAAGGCTATAGACATATCACAATTTTTAGACTATGAAGGTGTACAAATACCTATACAAATCCTTAAAGCGGGTATATCAGATGAGATGTATGAAATGTATCCGGAGCTTAAAGAAAAGCGTGTAGGATTAGGCGTAGCTAACATTTCTATGGAGTATTTAGAGAACCTTAATAGGTTCAAGTTTACAGAGGATAAGACAGAGATTAAAAACCGTATGGTAAAGCAGTTTCAAGCTTCACAATCTGGCATCTCTGAGAATAAACTAGACGGTAGAGGTAAGATTAACCTAGCTAAGTATTTTGTTACTATTGAATGCTATGACTATTCTATATCAGAAGACGAGTCTGTTTATATTAAAGGTGATACCAAACAAATGATGGTAACACGTATTGGTCTGCAAGTGAGATTTACAGATGCTGAGACAGCAACCATTATTTCTGCCTCTGGGCTTGGTGAGGCTAAGACTACTAAAGAGACTTCAGGATTATCTGATGCTTCTTTAGACCCAGTTAAGTTTAATCAATCTACCATATCTATTGCTACAAAGAAGGCTCTAGATATAGCTTGTGCTAGAATTCTAGATAGGATGGTTAAAAAAGGAATATTTACTAAGTAAATTTATTGTTATGGCAAACGCTAAGAAAAAGAAAAGAGCTATGAGATCAGTTAAGTCTGGAGTTAAAACTGCAGCTTTAATCAAATCTAATCTAGTCATCTTAAACAAGTTAAAGTGATTGAAAAAGTTTATATTTGCTCTAATTTTAGTAGTATTACTACCTTTTTATGCGTATAATCAAACTCTTATACAGACTTTTGTTGACCCTTGTACAAAAGTCGTTAGCACTTTTAGTATTCCTATCAATGGGATTACTACTATTGTCTTTTATAATAAGTCTCGTACTTTTACTTCCGCTGATGTATCTTCTGGTGCATTTCAGGCTTGGCTTAATCAAGTGTATGAAGACTATAGAAAATTATCTCCCTGTTCTGTTGCTCAAACTGCACAAACTAGCAATACAGTTACAGCCAACGCTGTCTCTGCTGCAGTAAGTGCTGCTGTAAGCTCTGCAACGTCATCTGCGGCTTCTAGTGCCGCTTCTTCAGCTGCTTCTGCCGCTGCCTCATCTGCAGCCGCTCCTCCTCCTGCTGCCCCTGCTGCTGCACCTGCTAGTTCTAGCAGTAGCTCATCATCAAGTTCTGAATCAAGTTCTAGTAGTTCATCTTCAGAGTCTAAATCTGAATCTAAGAGTGAAAGTAGTTCTGAGTCTAAATCTGAAGAAAAGTCTGAATCTAAATCAGAGTCTAAGTCTGAAAAGAAATCTGAAGAGAAAAAGTCTGACAGTAAAAAGGATTCTAAATCCTCTAATAAAGCTCAGGCTAGGATGAATCCTATTTTATTTAACTCTGACTTAACTGCAGGTCAAAATGTTGACGCTAGTATAGCGTTAGTACTTAGCGGGGGAATATCTCAGTCTTCTATGACTGGAGCATCTTCTTGGGGCGTAAGCGGTATGGTTTGGAGTAATCTAAAACAGTTTGTTGTCTCTTCTAGATATACTAAAATGAATTTCAATGCTGGGAAGTTAGAATCTATATCTAACTTTGGTTTTACAACAGCAGTGATGTTTGGAAACGTTTCTAGTTTCTTAACATATGCTTATATCTACCCTATGGGTAAATGGGGTGTTACAGGTGCCAACTACACTTTGTCTTTTAGTAAAGACAATCTAATGCACAATCTTCTTTTATTTTATACTAAACCTTTTGCTGTAAATAAGAGGTTGAACTTATCTCCTGAACTATATGTATCAGGGAGTCCTGTTGTGTATCTATTTGATACTAAGGACTTTGTGGTTTCCCAAGATATGGGATTCATTACTGGTGTATCTAGTGACTACGCTTTTACCAAGCGTTTTAAATTAAACATAGGATTGAGGACTAGTCTTTCAACTAATCCCCAAGTTCCTATGCTATTATTTATGGTGGTAGGTTCAAAAATTAATTTGTAATACCACCTTTTGTGTTAACATTAAATATTCTGTTACCATCAAATACTACTACTTGACCGCTTTCAGAATACTTTTGTATAGTTTTCTTTTCAAAGTGATTAAAGTTTGCACCTTTCACACCTATAAAGAAAGCTTTCTCTGAATAACTATGGCATCCATCTTCAGCATCTGTGATTACTAGTGCATTATCATCATGTCTTTTGATATGCTCTACCACAGTGTTGATTGATGTTCCACCATTAGTTCCTAGATTAGCTATTGAAAACACATCTGTCTTAAGCTCTTTTACATGATTATTGAATGTATATATTTTATTCAACATTCCTAAATCCTGCATCTTAAGTGCAAATGCTTTACAGAAGTCTAACTTATCTAGTCTTGTCCCATCAGAAGCTCCTACACCACATGTATCTGACATTGAGCCGGATATATCTATATAGATGTTAATCTTACCTATAGATTTAGTATCCTTAATCATAATGTCTTCAATCATGAACTTTCTTAGTTTAGGATGTAAGAATACATATTCATCTAAGCCACCTAAGTTATCAGAGTTGAACAAATCTTCTTGGATAGTTTCTTTCTTAGCAGAAAAGTAGTTCTTGGACTTATCCATTAACTTCTTAATCTTGTCTTTAAGAGACCCCATAGATAGATTTATTCTCCTAATATTAGCTGTCACTTGATTAATATAATCTGGACTTAACTTACCTGCATTAGCTCCACCGTCTTTGACGCTATTAAACATCTCATCCTGTAAATCTTGAGGTATAGCTTCATCCATAGCTTTACATGTGTCTTGTGCATTTTGTATAGCATCTTCCATCATGTTCTTGGATAATCTATTATCTAACATCTTATTTATAAGATCATCCATACCTTGATTATCAAAGTCTGACTGTCCATTAAGACCACTCATTAACTGTTTAGCAGCATCTGGGTCTATATATTCTAACATAGTCATCTGCATAATGTAATAATGCATTAGATTTCTGGTAAATATGGCTGATTTAAGACTACTAGTCTCAGTCATGATCTTACCTACAGGATTATTAGAACGCTCTAAAAACTTATACTGTGTATAGTTTTTATCAGTACGTTCTTCAAATTCTAGTTTATCCATCTTATGATAGAACATTTTGAAGATATCATTCTTTAAGTGCTTAGGAAACTTTTGATATGTTTCTGATAGCTTCTTTTGAAATGATTGCCAATCAGGCTTTTTATCTTCTTGCAAAGTAGTAAAGCCAACACTTTTCTGAAATCTTTGATAATAGTTAACAGTGTTTTGTTGTTCATTAATATGAGCATCTACCACTGTAGTTAATCTTCTTTCATCTATATAATGCATGTGAGGTTTAATAAGATCTGATTTCTTATAGAAATTAAGCTTACCAAATAACCCACCGTCATCGTTTTTATAATGAGACTGTATCTCTCCCTTCTTTACTTTCTCCAGGATAGTATAAACATTCTTATACTGCTTTCCTGTACTGAGACTTCTTAGTGCCATTTTATTAATTTTTAGGGTTATTATTTAAAGTGGGCTCACCAGCCATAGAAAAAACTTCTTTCAATTGACCAGTGAGCACATTTAAACTATATACGATTCCGTCTTTTAAATAGACATGACCTCTTATATGTATATAACCCTGTGCTAAAAAGGGTTGCTTGCATCTTGAACTGGCATAGTAGCTACTACTTCTGCTTCAGACATCATAGCTTCAAAATCTTCAGTCACTTGATTTTCTCTAGCTGGATGATTTTGTAAAATATACTGCATAGATAATTCTATTTCGTCTACTTGACTTTCATCCATAATACCACGAGATGTATAAGTATTGATTAAGCTTTCAATTTCAGCTATAGCTAGTTCTAATTGCTCATTAGAGCTATGAGAATGTAACATCTCCACCTTAGACATAACTGCTTTGATCTCTGGACTCATCAATTTATTCTGTAATTCTGAACCTGCAGTTTGTGAGATCATAATCTGAGCTGTCTTTACAAGAGCTTTATCAAGACTGATATCCCAAATGTAACTAACTGCTTTAGTCAGACTAGGTACAAATGTTAATGTACGATCTGAGCTATGCTGATAACCCACCTCAAGATATTTCTCTAATTTATTTGCCGGTACTTCTAAACTCTCAATTTCTTGCTTACTAGGTACACCAATAGAAAACTTCTCTTTATAATTACGAGCTCCTTTGCTAAAATATTTAGCTAATTCACCTGCAGATACACGGTTTACAGTCATCTTCAACATAAATCTGTCCCAGAAAGGAGATCCTACTTCGTCTTTAGGTATTTCATTACATGTAGCTACAAATAACTTCCACTTACATGGGATCTTGTGCTTACCGTTGAATAAGAACTTCTCGTTCATTACACCTAACATAGCATTACGGATACCAGAGCTAGCTTTATCCACCTCGTTAATGATTACAATCTCTGCATCAGCAATTGGAGTGTTAAGCTCATACTTGTTATCAGTGAATAACTTACCTAAGTCAGGCATACCTTTAATCTCTGATGCTTTAGTACCTTCGTCAGTCTCTAATATATAGATTTTATTAGCAAAATCTTCTGCGGTCATATTACCGTCTCTGTTTAACCATGCTTTAGCATAGTCAATTATAGTTTTAGTTTTAGCAACACCTGGTGCACCTACTAATAAGCAGGGTAAGCCTGTAGCTTCTGCTAATGCTAGCATTTTAAACACTTCTTCTTTATTAATTAAAGAGGTGTCAATTGTTCTCACTTCTTGAGTAGATTTCTTTGTAATAGATTTTACTTTAGACATGTTATTTTGTTTGTATTTAAATGATTGTTGAGCATTGGGGTCAATGCTAATATTTGATATCTGTGTACTAGGTATGTTAAATGCACTAGGATGAAAAGTACCTGATTGAACATGTTTAGCTTTTACCCATCTGTGTATACCTGCTGATGTAGCAGTTACTTCCCATATATTATTATCATTACCTATTAATTGACGTCCTACAGCAAACTGTGTTGCACTCATTGTAGGACTAGGTCTTAAAGGTTTCATAGGATTAGAGGTTGGCAAAGGCTGAGAGATCATTTTGTTGACTACTTTCTGTTGTGCTAGTTCCAATAGTTCCGTTGTTGACTTGAGATAGGATGCTTGTATCTGTAGATCTTGTATTCCTGTCATCAGTCTTAGGTAAGCCCCCCAAATTGATCTCATCTCGTTTGACACTAGCGTCATTGGTGGTTGTTGATCCATTATCTTGTTTGTTTCTATTAGTAATTACAAATACCTTAGCTATTGTATCTACATTTGCTAATTCAGGATGTTTCTGGATAGTCTTAATATGAATATCTAGAGCGTTAAACTTCTCTTGAATAGAGCCATAGCCAAGATCATCTTTCTTAAACCAAGTGTAACCACTGTGTAATAATTCAATGATGTCTTGGACATCAATTGACACGTTTTCTTTTTGAATTGCCATAAAATTGTTTTTAGTTGATTACCAACTGATTGTGAATTGTGGACCATTACATTTTGTAATAATCTCATTAACCTGATTAAAAAGATCTTTGCAATCCCATACTGTTTTAGTATAGGCTGCTGATGCAGGATGACTAGCTTTAATAATATAATGATTAGGTCCTATTAAACTTTCTAGCTCTTGTGCTGGTTTACCTAGTAATACAAAGATTAAACCGCTGTCTGTAAAGTTTAGTATATCTAATACATACATTAAAAACTCATTCCATACATCATAGTGAGACCCCACCTTATCAACTTCACAAGTGAGTGCTTTATTTATTAATAACACTCCTTGGTTAGCCCATCTTGTAAGATTTGGATCTTGATAAGTAGGAAATTCTTGATATACTGTCTGTTCTATGGCCTCAAACATGTTTCGTAGACTTGGTTGAGGTTTTTCTGTGTTACCACATGAGAAAGCTAACCCGTCTGCTACACCTAGCTGAGGATAAGGATCTTGTCCTATTATAATTACACGTAGTTTGTCTACGGGGCATTCTTCAAATGCTTTAAAAACTTGTTTAAGAGGAGGAGTAAATCTTTTACCTGCTTCTCTTAAATCATATAAATTCTGTAAAATCTTATCAAAATCAGAGGATTGTACAAAGCCTTTAAGCTTACTTGACCAACCTGATGGTTTCAATTTTTCTATTAATTTGCATTTTATATCTGCAAGATCCACAGTTTGTAACATAAATTTGATTATATTTGTATAAATAAATATACTTATGGCTAATACTTATACAGCAATTAAAAGAGATACTACATTTCCTATTGAGGTGGGAGGTAACACTTTAATTAACTTACAAAAGCTACTTCTATATGTTATAGAAGGTAAAACTGAAGAAGAAATTACTAAGGCTCAAGATCTTATTCTAAAGAATCAGTATCCTGAAGAATGGATTGAACACTTTGCATTCTTATCTTTTTTTGTAAGACACTTAGAAGTGGTAGCTCATAGTAAAGGATTAACTGTTCAAGAAGAACTAGAAGCTCCTACACTAGAGGATGGTTTACCTCGTGGCTAATTTCTATTGTTGCTTGTATAGCAAGGGATAGTTCATCTTTAGAACATTCTGCAAAGCTTTTTGCTAAGAAGTATTCTTTACCTGCAACCTCTCTGGCTATGCATAGACCAGCTCTATCTTTTACTAGTAGTTTCATATTCTCTACAGTCTCACCAATATGTGTTGCTAATTGTTTTAGCATTACATGTAACTTGGCTAGCTGAGGAAGCGTACCATCATCATGAGTAACTTCGTAGAAAAACTCCACTATGCTATGTTCAGGTACACTTGATACAAATAATTCAAACTGTTTAGATGACGCTAAACTACTAAAGTCTAGTTTCCCTCCTTTCTTTATAAATTTTCCTGTTAAGTGATTACTCATAATCTTCTAGGTTTACGTCAAAGTATTTAATTTTTCTAGGATCTAAATCTCTAAGTGCTTCTGCCACCCAACGCTCGTCCACTGTACCTGAATAACATAGTATATGTATATACGCTGTATCATCAGGGTTAAGTCTTAAGAGTCTACCAATACGCTGATTAGCTTTACGCTCATTACCGTAGGCATGCATAATTATTCCAGCTCTAAGATTAGGTATATTTACACCCTCGTTAAGCTGCATTACACATGACAATTCAGAGATGTTACCATCTTTAAATTCTTGTAGGTTATCTTCAGAGTCGGGGTTATTAGAATGATAAGACTGTTTACAGATTCTATCTGCTTGTTCTTGTGTATTACAAAATACTAAACACTTGTCTTCCATATCATTTAATAAAAGTTTAGCATACTTTTCTTTACTTTTAAAATCCATTAAAGCTCTCATCCTCATTACAGAAGCTATTTGCTCTTGCTTTTTAGATTGAGAATCCATTATTCTTTTAGTCCAATACTCATAGTTTTTTTTCTCTGATGTATAAAACTGTTTATCTTTTAATTGTACAAGCATATTACTATTTGTACCAATAGGCATTTTATGTACTATAATCCTATAGTCATTAAGAATATCATCGTCTACAGCATCATCAGTGATGTATTTATAACTTATTGGGCAATATTTAAAGACCATCTGACCTTTCTCTGATTTTGTATATCTAGGAGGCGTGCCTGTAAGGCCTAATATTTTACCAGTGTAATTAGCTAGAAAGATTTCATGAGAGTCTAGTAAACTATGACACTCATCTAGCACTACTAAATCATAGTTGTTAGGGTTAAACTTATTAAGTGATAAGTATGTAGTAAATTCTAAATCATCTACATTTATATCAAATTTAGTTCCATCATCTTTCCATGATTCAAATATAGAAAGTTTAGGGGCTACTACTAGCACCCTAAGCTTATTATCTTTTCTGAAATGATCTATGTATTTTAATCCTATAAGAGTTTTACCAACACCCATAGATATACCAAGACCACAACGTTTGTGTTTAATAGCCATATCTAAGGCTTCCTGTTGAATAATTTCTCTTTTACTCATTAATGGTTCATTTCATATTGTACGTTACAAAAGTTTGCACATAGTGTGATGATTCTTAAATGCTTAAGGCATTCTGTATCAGCTCTACTGATTGCATCCTTTAAATCGTTGTTAATTACTGCTTGTACAAAGCTTCCGCCATGTAAAACGCTGTCTTTAGTCATCATTGTTGATATCATAACATCAATGATATGTTCAGATACTTGCTCGTTGTATCTGTTAGCAAAATGGACTGCTGCCATTCTGTAGCTGTCTCTAATTTCATCCCATGTTTTTTCCATAAACTAGTTTTATTTTAGATAGTTCTCTTGTAAATATTCAGGTTTGTTTATTTCTCTTATAATAGAATAGTAATCTCCTGAAATTTGATATTTACGTTTTTTTGATTGATACCAGTGTCTGTAACATAAAAAAGTATCTTTGTCAATTTTGTAATAAGTTTTACCAACTACTTGAAACGGGCTTGTTAAAAATTTACCTTCTTGTGAACATTTTGGGCAATTTTGCATAAAATTTAATTTAAACGGTTTTCTGAATAGCCAAATTCTTTAGCCTCATTTGGATTTTCCTCAATCCAACGGTGGCATGATCTGCACACTGGAAGCCAAGTGCTGACTTTTAAATGATTTTCTCCACGTCCTGCTTTATGATGAACATCTGTAGCAATTATTGTACAGCCTACTAACGCAGCTTTACAACTGGGATTAGCTATCATAAATAAGTTTCTAAGCTTAGAATACTCATCTACTGTTTGTTTCATCTTTACACTAATGGGATTAGGTTTTTTGGTTTGCTTAGGCATACCTTTTGGAGGCTGGACTTTATACCAGCACTCCTTACAGTATTTATCTTTGCCATCTGATTTCCAAATGTGTTTAGGCTCATTACAACCTGCACATGTTTTAAGCTTTGCTTGAATCATCTAACATTACTTTTCTTTTAATAATAACACCATCTTGTATAGATTGTCCCATAACGCCTATAGGTTGACTAACTCTAATAATTTCTACTGGACCATTGTCTAATAGTTTATTAATTAATAGTCTATCTAATTCATTTTCAGGCACTAATACAAGCTGAACGTCATTTTCTGTTACAAATATATTTTGCATAAGTTTACGTGAGTTTAAAAAATTCTTTTGGTAATAATCTAGCTTCTATTAGCTTGTTAGCTATCATCTTTTTACTAATGCCAAGTTCTTTAAATGAATGTTTATCTTTTAAAGTGTCGTCTGACCCTTTAATTTCAACCATGTGTTTTATAACAGATGATCGTGGAAATAGTTTTAATAGAAAAGAATCAACTTTGATACTAACTATCTCTTGTTTCCATGCATTTAAAAACCTTTGCACCTTGTTAAAATGATTAAGGATTGCTGACTTTTTAGTAGCCGGCATTTTTTGTAAATCTTCTTTGGTAAATATGTTAAGACCATACACAGCTTCAGAATAGATCTGTTGTTGTTTAAAGTTAAACACTGGTGGTTCAATTTGCTGGTATCTTGATCTACCTTTTAGTTGAAGGTCATTTACGTACTGGTTGTCATAAGCCATAAACTTATGTTTGTTGATATCTCTGAAAGAAATAATGATTCCTCTAGAGTTAGCAGATACGGTTTTGTGATGATTGTACATGTTATGATGTATTATGTGATTAGTAAATATAAGAAAAAAGGACTAGATTACCTAGCCCTTTTTCTATTAAATTATAATTCTACTGAAGTTGATACTTTACTGATATTCAATGAGTTAACAGCTTTTTGAGCGTTCATAACCTCTTTGATTTCTAACGTATTAGTATGAGGAATTAACTCATCTTGTAAGTTCTCATTTGACGTATAAAAAGTTTGTCTATATATTGCTTGATCATCCACTCTGCATATAATTCCAGTGCTACCAGCAATCTTAAGATCACGATCTGGGTTCTCTAAATTAAATGGAGTGAAAGATTCTTTTACAATGATCTTTCCAGGTAAATCACTATCTGTAGTGTAACCTAATTCTTGTAAGTCAGACACTTTACCCATAATACGGGCTTTACGTCTTACATTTCTTAACCAACCGTTTTCAATTTGTGTAGCAATTTGCTCTACAAAGATCCATCCATACTCTGGATTGTTTTCTGAGATGAAAAGGACATTTTGGTTTTCATCTGCTACCACTTTTACGCTGCTCATGTTTGTTATATTTAAAAATAAAAAAAAAATCCCCTAGATTATAAACCTAGGGGACGTGTGTAATAATTAAAATTGTTCTATTCTTCTTCTCTTTGCATATCAAGATCAGGATTAACAAGTTTTTCTGATAAGGGTATATCTGTTAAGTCAGGGACAGTTTCTGTAACATCTTCTTTAGAATTATCTGCTTTACTTATCACTGAGCCAAACCATGGATTTTCAACAATCTCACCATAGTTATAAGCTACTAAATATTCAAACTCTTCATCGGACATCTCAAAATATTGTTCTGTACTTATCTCTATTACCTTTCCGTTTGGTAATTGATAAATCATAGTTATAGTATTATTTGCTATAAAACTACTTACTAAAGCTCAATTTACAATCACTTGATTACTAATAGGTTGGATAATAGAGCTATAATATACTAATCTTCTCTCTTTTTTAGGTTATGCATCTTTCTTTTCCAATAAGCATTGGTTTTATTAATATCTTCCTGCCTTTTTAAGAGTTCTCTTTCTAAAACAACGATGTGTTGTTCAAGTTCTTTAACTCTTGTTGATTTAAATAAGTCTTTGATCCATTTAATCATTATATAAATTTTTTATAAAGGCCGGTGAATCTACCCTCAAAATTGAGGTTTTCACCACTAAGCTCTTCGTCCTTAATTAATTCAATTGTGTCAGATAACCCTTCCTCGGTTACCTTCATTCCATTACGTACTATTTCGTAGACACTGGTTTCATTACCAAATGCAGACTCCATAGATACCATTAACACCTCTTTTTTTATAGGCATATCTTTCCAGTTCTCTGGTTGTTTATCATCTATATGAGAAGATCTTAACCAAGCTTCCGAAGCCCAGGCTACACCTGTTGTTGTAAAACCTTCTTTTAATGAACTAGCTATATCAGGTATCATTTTGGTAACAAAGTATTCTTTGCCTTCATCTGAGTTAGCAATCTTTGTAGGTAGAGGAATATGAATAATAGCATTTTTAGTTTCTTGATCATCATCTTCATCATATCCTAACTTTTCAGCAAATACGCTGATGTGAGAGAATAGTCCTCCTTCTTGTATCATATACCTTTTAATATTTGTAAGGTATTTATCTTTTAGCTCTATATATTGTTCTTCTGTCATAATTTATAAATTTAATCCCACCATTCGGCAGAATGTCTTTTAAGAATCTCAAATATTAGATCATCAGCTTTCTGTTGACGTATAGTACACATATAAAATGATATAGATTCCTTATCATTAAGACTTGGATTATTTTTTCCAATCATTTTAATAGCTAATCGTTTAGCACTTGGATATTTAGCCATATATTCGTCAAGAGTGTCTGATATTAAATCATCAAATAGTTCTGGGCCATGTACCATATAGTCATAGCGTTCCATTTGATAGTATTCTGTATGTTTACGTTCTAAAAGATTAAGTACCACTGTCATCCAGTAGTTATCTCTATCTATATTCACATGTCTATTCTCTGATACTAGATGAGCTCTATGAAACTCAAGCTTCTTTTGTAGCATCTTAGTAATATAATAATCATCCCAATCTTTATCATGATAGATAGTTGGCATCCATCGTATTATATTCCATACTCCTTGAAAGAAGTATCTAATACTCCAATGGATATATCTACCCCATTTAAATCTTGCTGTATCCCATGCCGTATCTTTAGGTATGGGTAGTTTAGTATACTCTGTCATTATCTGGCATTATATTACCTATTAGTTGGTATGCATTCATAAGAGACTCTTGAGCTTTCTCAAAATGATCTTTTAATTCTGCTACATCAGCTGTCAAGCGGTGATTAATTAAATGATCTTCTATGTTAGAAGCCATTACATGTACTCTGTCTATTAATTCTATATAGTGCCCATTATTTATTGGGTCTAGTTCTTGGTCCATATATTTTTTAATTTATTTATTAAAGAAACAAAAGCTTCATTTATTAATTGTAATATGGCCAGTATCCACAAGGCTATATATGCTATAGTAAATAGCATAAAGTATTTAATCATCAAGCTTAACGATCTCATTTGTCATTACATTTAATGGAATTTCTTCCTTTTTAAAAGTCTTAATGTATTCTTTAAAGCACCATTTAAGCATAATACTTAATGCTTTTCTTCTTTTCTTAGCAGGTTTAGTATAAAATACTTGATACACTTTGAATACTACATCTTGCATATGGTTGTTTTTTTGTTTAAAATAAGGATATTTACTACCTCTCATAATGTTGTTTTTAATGTGTGGAGCCGAGGGGAGTTGAACCCCTGTCCAAATACGTGACAATAATACCGTTCTTACATGCTTAGATCTGCAAGCTGATCAGTAGATTGGGGTACGCAGGTCCTGCTTACCATCCACCACTCTGTTTTGACATAACAGAGAAAACTTTTGTAACTTTCTGTTTCCAGGTTGTTACCACCCAGTTGCCTAAGCTGCTAATGCATACTCAGAAACGAAGATAGAAGCTAAGATAGCTTCACCTTCTGCAACACGCTCAGATTGACTCTTTACGGTTATTGTTTAGAACTTGTTTACCTGTTCCAAGGCTTACATGTGATACTACCTTCCTCATATCTGTCAAAACCAATACGGCCCCATTATAAAAAAGAAATAGTGGAGATCTATTAAAAACTCCACCACTTCTCAGTCGTTGATTACTTTTACGGTTCAGACCTGGAATGTTTTACCTGACTGTTTATTCTGCTTCACTACTCGGATAATATAAGTAGCTTCCAGACGTAGAATTTCACCAACTGCTTCCAAATATCCGGTTTTATCGTGGCTCTCTACAGTGCAATACTAAGAGGACAGTTCACGTGGCCGGTTTTATTGCCACTGACTTCAACTTGGTAGTAATTTAAAAAAGATCTATCTCAAGGACTACTTTTGTACTATTACGTAATGCTACTAGGTATGACCATTTTTCGTTTGACGGAGCTCAATACACATGTCGTACTACTAAATGACGGAACTGTTTGACGAACGAGACAAGAACTAATGATAGGCACTTAGGATCAGATCTTTATTTTTAACCATTATAGCTGACCTAGCCCGCAGGGTCTTACGAGTCTTCTATAATCAGTTAATAAATTTAATTGTTGTTGGTCATTACTCAATAACAACATACATCACAGCTATAATGAGGAGACGCTCAGTGTGATTACAATTAATAAGTTAGCTGGGGCTCAGGAGTTATACATATAAATAGCGTACTAATACCTGCTTATCTGAGCCTGGCCCACTGCTATTAAAGCTTTTATTTTAATATGTTTGTAAACGATGTTAATCCATTACCACGAGTTACTCTTATTATTATTCTTTTACTCTCAAGACTATTTAATATTCTTTTAATAGTTGATTGAGACACTCCACATTCATCTGCCATTTTAGCTATACCAACATATGTCTGATTAGTAATGGCATCTGAGTAAGTACAAAGATAAGAATAAACTGCCTTTTCTTGCAAAGAAACTTCAGGATCTCTCATGATATTGTTACTAACTTGTCCAAAGCCATTTTTTAATCTATAGTTGATAAGTTGTGACATGTGTGTGTTTTGTAAATGAAAAGGAGCAAATGTAATAAAAAAAGGAGGCATTGCTGCCCCCCTCTTTTACTTATTTACTAATCATCACCTTTCATTATATTTCCTAACATTCCGTCTATATCAAAATCTGATTTAGTGCTTTTAACACCTTTCATCAAATTCATATATGTATTGAAGTTATACTTAGATTTTTTTATGTATGTTAAACGTGTCAGCATTCTTTCTTGATTAACAGCAAATGGTCCCTTTTCTTCATCAGGATAATCACTGTCTTCATCAGACTCAGCTCTATCAGCTTCACGCTTTAATTCCATAATAGCTTCTATAATTCTATGTTTTAACATAGCCTCTCTATCTTCAGGATCTGTACTATTCTTCATTTTATACTCTGCTAAAATAGGTTTAGTAAGTCTCTGATACATAGTGAAACACAGTAAAGCATATTCATATTCTTCATGACCATCAGTCATTTGTAGACACTTTTCTAGATCACCTGTCACTGTAGACAATGATCTTGGAGCGTCATTTATGTCTTCAAACAAGTCCATAGCTTGTAATCCGTTACAAAAGCATGAGAAGAATATTTTCTCTCTTACTATGTTTTTAACGTCATCACTTATGCTAAGAGCTCTATGAAAGATCTCTTCTTCGTGGTTAAATCCTCGTTGTTTAAATAACATACGGTTAACTTTTAGTTGTTTAAAATATGGACGTTGTTGTTCTCATCCAATACCACTCTTGAATTAGCTTTCTTATGAATCTGCACAGAAAAGTCTTGGAAAAACACAGTTCTAAAATTGTTTATAGACGCTGTATTGTCTACAGTTTTAGTTTGTGTCATTACAGGCTTAACAACTTTCTTAGCTGTTTTATGCTTTCTTTTAGGTAATACACCTGTTTTTCTTAAATAGTACATAGTTTGATATAACTTGCCTCTATTAGGAAAGCCATATTTACTTACTAATACTTCTGTTTTTACTCCTGCTTTGATGTCAGCAACAAATGCTGTTTGTACACCTTTGATTAATTTTTTACTCACGGTAAATTGTTTTTAAATTGTTATTAATTACTTATGCTTCACCACCCAATTCATAATGATCAATTTCATCTTTTATATCATCAGAATATTTAATTTCATTAAAGAAAGCATCTATATCTTCTTTTAATGATTCATCAGCATGCTCTTCTAATGCTGTAATGATTTCACAAGCTGTATTTAGCAGCCTATTCAGTTGTTCAATTGTCATACAATTGCTATTTAGATAATTTATCAGCAATAAATTTTACAAACTCTTCTGGAGTTTTTGTATCCTCAGACATATAGTCTTCTATCAAGATCATATCTTTAATGCTATCCACTGAAAATGCAGAACGATAGTTAACAGATATATGAGGTGTAGAATGATAAGAAGATACACCTACATCAGACATTTTTGTAGAGAAATTCTCCTCTATTTCTTTTCTAAGAGATTGTTTTTTCTCTTCAAGCTCTTCAATTTTCTTGATGGTTAATAATAACTCTTTATAGAGTTTAGAAGACTCAACCTTTTTGGTAAGAGCCTCAGTGTTTCCTTTGTGACGAACTACTAATTCAGCTCGTACTTTCTCTGCCAATGCTTTGGCAATAGTTGGTGTCAGTTTTTTTGTTGACATGTTTTTTATATTTAATGAATGATTAATAAAAATAATCAGCTTAACGTACTGATTGTGTTGAAGTTCCCTACATCTGAACAGCTGTGCTGTCAGGTTCAGTCAATACTACTTAAGACGGTGCTGGCTTATGAAGCGTTAGCTAATGCAGTAGTCTCTTTGGTATGCCCCCATCACGGCAGCTATCTTACTAATTCTGTTAAGAACGTTCAGTTTTCATCTGCAGCAGTTCACGGTTGATCAATCCTAATTCCGGGGTTTGGGTATGAACGTACCCGCACTAGCTTACGCTAATCTCACCGAGTTTAATAGCATTAAGACATCTTATTAAAGAAATCAGTGACGTCATCGGGGTTAGCCAATAACAGTTCTAATTTACTTTTCTGCTTGTTAATGTTATTTAAGAATTTTTTATGATTATAAGAATCATGAGTGTTTGTTACATACTGTACATATGCATTAACTAACTTTCTAGCGTTTTTTCTATCAAACTTGTAGAATACACCTAATAGATCATTAGTATACTCCATCACTTTGACAGCTACCGCTTCGTTTTTAATTACCAGCTCACCTTTCTTAATTAAGTTCATACAATGAAATATATTAGGAGACTTATGCAGAATACCTGCAATTGCTACTAATTCTAAATCATATGTTTGACGATATTTAGCTAATTTTCTAAAATCTGAGCGTATGTATGCCCATGATTGTACATAGTCTTTTAATGTCCATGCTTTAGATGAATTGTTAAGACTGGCTAATATGTCTATTAGTTCTTCTTCCGAGTTTATGTCTATTTTTACATAAGGAACATGTTTGTTTAGTCTCATACAAGCATTAAACAAATGCTGTCCGTCTATAATATATTCTCCTTTAAACTCTTTTAAGTCTAGATTAGCTACAACAACAGGTCGTATAAGACCTATTTTCTCAATTGATGTAGCTACAGAAGTGACATGTGAGGGTACAATTGGTCTATTGACCATGTTTAAAATACCAAGACTCTTATTGGAGTCTTTGCGTAAGATTTCTAAAGGCATTATTGTCTTTAGAATTGAAGCATCTGATTGCTTTTTCATAAATGATTGATTATGAATTAATTAATTATTGTTACCTAAAATAAAAATTGCAGGTTTTAAAGCTTAACCTGCAAACTGCTAGTTCAGTGAAGTAGAACCGGTCCAAGTCCTATTAAAAACTTCTTATAGAATGTAAATCAACATACTTAATGATGTTACCCATTCTAATTTGGACATTAGTTGATTGTCTATCAGACAATATGCCCACGTTATATCTTTTGAACCATTCTCCCATACCTGGCCTACTAATAGGTATTAATGTAGAAAATGATCTTTCAACTGGTCTAAAACGCTTTTTAGGCTGTTTTATACCAAATAATACTTCTAATGCTTTTTTCATGTTAATGATTTAAAATGATTCAATCACATCAAGATGCTTTACAGCTTCTTCATATGTATTAGCCCATATTTTATAATCTTTGATAAGCCACATGCATTTACCTGTCACCATATCTATTTCAAGTGGTGGAGGTGGCATTGTGTTATGCTTGTCATCATATCTTTGCTCATCTTGTTCTAATGTAGCTGTAAATTCTTGATTTACAGTTCTATCAGATACAGAAAAGCCGGCACTGTCATACTCTGGTTCTTCATCTGAATAAAGATTAGGAATCATTCCCCATTCTGATTCAGGATTGAGAGTGCACACTTGTACATCTACAAAACCACTGGTTGCCCATTTGTTTGTAGCAATTACGATGTTGTTCGTAGTTAAGAAGTCTAATACGCCTTCGTTCTCTGAATAGTCTTTGATAAAGACCTCGTTGTCTAGTAATAAGACATCAGGTAGGTTAGTTGTAGCCGTACAATATGGCTCATTATCAGAATCATCTATAAGATTGATTCTAGTTCTACCGTTAGCGTATTTACCTAGTTCTACTCTAACGACAATTGATTTAGTGTCCCATGGAGCACTAATTGAGAAAGTTTTCATGTTTTATGAATTGATTGGTGATAAAATAAAAGGGTTTTAATAAATGGCACCCATTGACATATTTCAGTCTCCGGGTCACCATCTACATAATGTTTTTATGGAATAGATGGATTATGCACATAGTATAACAGTCCGCTAGCTGTGTTAGTAGGGATGGATTCCCATACTGTTATATCTATTGTGCACTTTAATAAATGACCAGAGCCCTGCAACACCCTACACTCCTATCTGATGTTACTATCAGTCACAATATGTGATCTTTTGGCGTGGGAATGGCTCATAGTCATTACTTAGTTTGGGGGAAACTAATGTTTAATTACAATTACAGAATATATTAGTAGCTGATAGTAACAGCTACATAAGTACTTGATCTAAATAGTTTTAAGTATATAAGTTTAAGTTTAATGAACTTTCTAGACATTTTTAAGTACCATTCTGTGAATTGGTTGTAAGTCCTGAAGACTAAGTTTTTTTTGCGTATCATGGTGTGAAGTGATTTGAATGTGAAAAATTTATGTTAAATATCTTTAATATGTGTAAATTTTGTATAATTTATATAGGCATAGTTTTCATTATAAGAAGAACTGTCCATATTAAAATACTTATATAGCTCAACAATAAACTCTTCAAGCTTATCTTTACTATTGTAAAAGTTAAGAATAATTATAATTGCAGTGTCACCTTTAAATCTTGATGTACTACAACTTTTAAAATATTCTTTCTCTTCCCATTCTCTAAGTTTATCACTCCATTCACTATCATACTCACTGTGTGTATGTAGTTTATCGTCTATTTCTTTGTAATCAGCAGCAGTATGCATTTCTATATACATAGATAGATGAAATGAGTCCATTTTGTATGTTATGTTCATAACAAATTAATTTTTAATGTGGTGGTGTAATAGATTCAGGGAGCTCATGTATGACCCCTAGTCATAGTATAATAAACTAAACTATACTATGATTATAGCTCACTGGTGAGCTCCCTGAAACTGTTTAAAATGATCTAGTCTTGCGTTTTTTGTCTTCTAAATCAGATTGAGTGATTAGAATAGCAAGAGAAATGAAGAAAATGGTAATTACTACTTGGGCTACCCAAGCTATAATACCGTACAATTCAAATTTAAAGGCCATACCGGCCGTTAATAGTCCTTCTAAGAAGATAAGTATCAACAGAGAGGCAGAGATGCTACAAACGTAGTTAATGATGTTTTTCATGTTTAATGATTTTTGGTGACCCCAGACATAACAGTCTGGACGCTCTGAGCCTAACACGGTTTATACTCCCTCAGAGGAGATTAGTTCAGGAATTAAGAAATGTCGGTCATAAACATCAACAGCTTTATATAACTGTTTAATATGTTCTAATTCAAGACCGTGCTTTTTAGCAATGTTAACATAATATGTACTATTAACTTTATCACCATTAAGAAGACTATGTATGTATCTATGTTTAGATAGACCTTTAATACTTTCAAACTGTTCTCCTAATGAGTCCTTAATCTGTTGTTGTGCTGTTGTAAGCATAAAATTGTTTTTGGTGACCTCTATGTATACATCTATTATACCTGCTCTAACGAGTGTATCTAGTTGTCATCTTGTGACAATAGTATAATAACTGCATACATAGAACGCACTAGCCTTAACACCTGCTAGTTATAGCCATATTATCCGCTGCAAAATTGGAATATATGGCATAGAAAATACATTAAGAAATACGCACCTGTGTTCCTGTAACACACTAACTCTCTCACAATCAATTAGTTATAACAGATTTATACGTGGATGTACATAATCAGCTACGGACTACTGCGTGTTACACGTTACGGAACAGAAAAAAGAGAGGACATATAGTCCTCTCTTCTCTGGAAGTTTACTTCCAGAAGCCGTTGCTGGCTGATTCCTTTGGAATCAAGCCATAGGCTATGGTACCGTCCGGAAGTTTCTCTTCCGCAAGGCGTGTACCTGCAATGACCTGGAAGTTTCCAGCGTCATCAAGGGCTTTTACGGTTGCGTCAGCCGTAGAAGTCCAGAAGGTGATAACCTTCCCTTGGTTGGTTTTAACTTTAAAACCTACATTGCCAGATGCTGTTGCTCTGCAATCAGCGTCTGCAAGGTTGAAAGTCAGTTTGTCTAACTGACCCAATGCTTGCTCTGTAAGCATTGCAATTGATAATTGTGCCATAATATAACGAGTTTACGAGTGATGACGGGGTAGCCCCGTCAATAATTATGGTGGGGTAGTCTGATCGGGTAGGCAACACCACCGCATAACACGGAGTATTTTTTATGGGTAAAAAAATTATTCTACACCCATAGAGGGGATATTCACATAGGGGGAAACTAGGGGGGATATCTTATCAGCACACTATGTATAAGATAATATTAAATTTGTGTAGTTTAAACTTTTTAAGTATATTATAATATAAGACCAACAATATGAATCTACACGAATGCAATATACATTGCCACACTATGACACCAGATAAACTTGATCTTCTCTCTATAGAAGATGATCAGGGGAAGTGGATGCCGTTTATGTTTGATCTAGATATAGTGATTGCTGCTAAGCAGACATCTGAGGATGAGGAAGAGTTGGTGTATAACGCCACTACTATTTTTACTGACCACGGGGACACTTATATTATAGACACCCCTTTTTACGAATTTTTTAAATTATTGAAAGCCCATCATGAATATCACAATGGGAATTCTTCTACGTCATCTAATAGTGATGGAGAGGGAGAAATAGAGCTATAGAATTTAATTACAAATAAAACCAAATATTATGTCTGAAGAACAAAAGGTTCCAACAAAGGAAGAGATTATATCTTTCCTTAAAGAGCAAATTGAAGTGAAAGAGTTTCAATTGAAGTTACAAGAGATTAACGCAGGCTTGGCAGTTGCCAGAGCTGAAGAGTTAAAAGCCCTATCATTTATTGCACAGATGACTACACAAGGTGGTGGTCAGAAGTCAGAGCAGCCTCAAGGCACTCCTCACACAGTTACACAAGAAGACTTGGATGCAAATCCAGAACTTGTTGAAGCTGGTTTAAGTGTGGGTGATGATGTTATTATACCAACAGCTGAGCAATTTGCTGAAGGCGTACCTGCTAAAAAATTAAAAAAGAACTAATCCCTATGACCACCCTTTATAAACTACGAGACTATAAGCTAGCTTACAAGTTTGAAAAGGAACATCCAAAGCCCATCCAATGGGATGAGAGGTATAAGACATATCTCTTATCTCAAGGGGATGGGATTCAGGGTATATGGTTTAAGGATAAGACCGATCTTGTAGCAGAAATTATAATGTCATGGACTAGTAACAATGTGGTGAGAGGAGACTCATTCACTGTCATGCCTTCCCATAGAGGACAGGGACTAGGACACGAATTAATTAAAGAAGCATTAGATTGGGCTACAGATTCTGGATTTAAGTATTTTATAGGGGAAGCAAGGAAGGGAGCATCATGGAAAGTATTTCAAGCATTTGGAGCAGAAGAAATCTTAACGTATCAAAACTGGAGCAAAACCGGAGAAGAATACATAAGTTTTAAAATAGAATTATAATGGCAATAGTAAACCAAGTAGATAAAAGAGTGAGAATGACCACTTGGCAAATTGTCAAGTATCAGATTCTTACGCATTGTTATCTCTATAATATACAAGTGAGTGAGGCAGATTTAGATTGTCTAACATATTTAGCAATTGAGGGAGAACAAGAACTAACTAGTTTTTGTACAAAAGCTCATACTAAGAATATATTCTCCTCTCAGCAGTCAGTTAGAAACTGTCTAACTAAAGCTGAGAAGAAAAATCTTATTGTAAAAGAAGGAAAGAATAAAAAGAAGATTAACATCAATCCCATTATAAATGTACACAGTAAAGGGAACGTATTATTAGATTTTAAATTCTTATCAATTGAGACCCAAGAAAGCTAAGGAACTTATTCCTAAGGTGGCAGTTGAACTAGACATACCAGAGCAGTTGGTAAAAGATGTCACTGATTTCTATTGGCAAGAAATAAGAAAGAGTCTTTCTGGATTAAAACATAGTAGGGTGCATTTGACCAATCTAGGAGACTTTACAATAAAACATTGGAAGCTAGATGATAAGATTGAAATGCTAGAGAAGTTTAAAGAAAACTTTAAACAAAAAGGATTACAAGAAATAGTTACAAGGTTTAGAACAGATGAAAGTTTATTTGATCTTAAAGCTATGAATAAGTTAATAGAACAAGAGAACGAAAGAAAAGATTTTATTAAACTACATAAATTACAGACAAATGAGTCTAAGAGAGAACATAATAAAGATATGGAAATCCAAGGGTCAGATTCTTGAGGGGGTAACTAATTCCATATTTAAGAAAGATGATGTAGAAGAGATTGCACAACAGAGAATGCAGATATGTGTGAAATGTGCACTTTACGATGTGCAAGGGATAGGATGTATGGTGGGAGGCACAGCCCCATGTTGCAATGAAAAGCTAGGAGGTTGTGGATGTTCCCTAGGTTTTAAGACTAGATCTTTGTCTTCAGAATGTCCAAAGGGACATTGGAATGCTGAGGTGACTCAAGAAGAAGAAGATTTAATCAACCAAAAATTAGGATTATGAGCATATTAATATTTACACCAGAAGATCATAAGTATAGAAGCATAGATGTAACAGACCAAACCGATTGGTTATCTGTCACTAGTTTTATAGGAAACTTTAAGAAGCCCTTTGATGCAGATGTTATTGCTGCAAAAACTGCTAAGTCTAAAAAGTCTAAGTGGTATGGTATGACTCCTGAAGATATTAAGGCAGCTTGGAAAGCAGAAGCTCTTCGTGCTACGACATTAGGTACATGGTATCATAACTGTAGAGAAGCAGACCTTTGTGAACTTAATGACATGGAACGACATGGTGTCACTGTTCCTGTATTTAAA